>Ga0335074_10004193_pt1 | contig 19832 bp, 11 predicted proteins | sample Lox_Sample_23_FD_206715 | JGI IMG/M metagenome (GOLD analysis project Ga0335074, IMG submission 206715) | Soil microbial communities from Loxahatchee National Wildlife Refuge, Florida, United States - Lox_Sample_2.3 | ecosystem: Environmental > Terrestrial > Soil > Wetlands | place: USA... | reverse complement strand
GGCCGGGTCGTCCCACAGGCCGGGCCGCGCCAGCTCGGGCTCCAGCTCGCTCAGGCGCTTGCGGCTGGTACTTACGTCGAGGTAGCTGGCCGCCTCGTCCAGCCGTCGGCGCAGGGCGCGCAAATCCTCGGTGAAGTCCCGCATCCCCAGTTTTTACCTATCTACTTGCCGTGGCAGAACTTGAACTTCTTGCCGCTGCCGCACGGGCACGGGTCGTTGCGGCCGACGTTGTCGAACTCGGAGGCGCCACTCGAGGACTTCGCCATAGCCGCCGCACTGGGCATGGGCGCGGCGCGGGTGGCCCCGTTGCGCGCGGCGGCCACGTCCTCGTCAGAGGCGAACACAAGCTCCTCGCCCGGCACCGGGCCCTGGGCTAGCGCCCCGGCGATGGCCTGGCTGCCAAGCACCGGGGCCTCGGGCCCGAGGTACTGCGCCCCGGACAGGTTGGGCTCGGCTGGGCGCTCCTGCACCTGGACTTGGGTGTGCATCACGTACTTGACGTAGTCGTCGTCGATGCTGGACATGAGCTGGCCGAACATCTCGTAGCCGTCTCGCTGCCACTCGGTGAGCGGGTCCTTTTGGCCGAGGGAGCGCAAGTAGATACCCTCGCGCAGGTAGTCCATCTCCGACAGGTGCTCCCGCCAGCGCTGGTCCATGAGCTGCAGCATGACCTCCCGCTCGAGCTGGCGCATCGTGTCCGCGGGGTCACCGTCGGGCGGTGCCGGCATGGACGCCTCGCGCTTTTCGTAGTACTCGATGGCCTCGGCGATGATGGACTCGTAGACCGCATCCGTGGTCGCCAGCTCCTTCAGGCTCTCGACGCTCAGCTGCGTCGGGAGGTACTGGCGGACCTCGCTGAGCAGGCCGTCGAGGTCCCATTCTTCACGGAACTCGGAGGGGCAGTGGGCCCGGATGATCGAGTCGACGGCTGAAGTGAGGGTGTCAATGGTCCGCTGGCGCAGGTCCTCACCTTCCATCACCTGGATACGGCGGGCGTAAATCACCTTGCGCTGCTCGTTCATCACCTCGTCGTACTTGAGCGTGTCTTTGCGGATCTCGGCGTTGCGGATCTCGACGTTGTGCTGCGCCCGTTCGATCGCGCGCGTGACCATGCGGTTCTCGATCGGCATGTCCTCGGGGAACCGGCCCATGGCCCACTGCATCATGCCCTGGGCGAACAAGCGCATGAGCTCGTCTTCGAGGGACAAGAAAAAGCGGCTCTCACCAGGGTCGCCCTGGCGGCCGGAGCGGCCACGGAGCTGGTCGTCCACGCGGCGCGCTTCGTGGCGCTCGGACCCGAGCACGTACAACCCGCCGAGCTCGCGCACCTGGTCGCCCTCGGCGGCGCACTCCTCCTTGTACTTGGCGAACACTTCGTTGTAGCGGGCGGTGCCCTCTTCGGTAGTGGGGTCGAGGCCCTCCGCCCGTACCGATTCGAGCGCCAGGCCTTCGGGGTTGCCGCCGAGAAGGATGTCGACGCCGCGGCCGGCCATGTTGGTAGCGACCGTCACGGAGTGCAGGCGGCCCGCCTGGGCGATGATGGCCGCCTCACGGGCGTGCTGCTTGGCGTTGAGGACCTGGTGAGGGATGCCCCGCTTGGTGAACTGCCTGGACAGCACCTCCGACTTCTCCACCGAGGCGGTGCCCACCAGCACCGGTTGGCCCTTCTCATAGCGTTCGATCACGTCGTCGACGACGGCGTTGAACTTGGCCTTCTCGGTGCGGTAGATCAGGTCGGGGTAGTCTTCCCTGATCATCGGCAGGTTGGTCGGGATCGCCACCACCTGGATGTGGTAGGTGGAACCAAACTCGGACGCCTCGGTGACGGCCGTGCCGGTCATGCCGGCCAACTTGTCGTAGAGCCTGAAGTAGTTCTGCAGGGTAACCGTGGCCCAGGTGTGATTTTCCTCCTTGATCTGGACCCGCTCCTTCGCCTCGACGGCCTGGTGGATGCCGTCTGACCAGCGGCGTCCCTCGAGGACCCGGCCCGTGAACTCGTCCACGATCTTGACCTCGCCGTCGGCGACCAGGTAGTCCTTGTCCCGCTTGTACAGTTCCTTGGCCTTTAATGCCACGGTCAACTGGTGGACCAGGTTGGCAGTGCCCAGGTCGTAGAGGTTGTCCAGGCCGAGCAGGCTCTCGACCTTGGCGATGCCCTCTTCGGTGGGCACGACTGTCCGTTTCTCCTCGTCGACCTCGTAGTGCTCGTCTCTAGCCAAACTGCGAGCCACACCGGCGAACTGGTAATAGAGCCTCGCCGACTCGCTCGACGGCCCGGCGATGATCAGCGGGGTCCGCGCCTCGTCGATCAGGATCGAGTCGACCTCGTCGACGATGGCGAAGTGATGACCTCGCTGCACCATGTGGTCGAGGTCGCGCGCCATGTTGTCACGCAGGTAGTCGAAGCCGAACTCGGTGTTGGTCCCATAAGTGATGTCGCAGTTGTAGGCGTACTTTTTGTCGTCCCACTCCGGGAAGTCGGGTGACACTCGCCCCACCGTGAGCCCGAGGAAACGGTGGACCTTGCCCATCCAGTCCGCGTCACGGCCGGCCAGGTAATCGTTGACGGTGACCACATGGACGCCGTTGGCCTCGAGGGCATTGAGGTAGACCGGCAGGGTCGAAACGAGCGTCTTGCCTTCACCGGTCTTCATCTCGGCGATCCAGCCGAAGTGTAGGCAGGCGCCGCCCATAAGCTGGACGTCGTAGTGGCGCTGACCGATTGTGCGCTTGGCCGCCTCGCGCACCACGGCGAACGCTTCGGTCAAGAGGTCGTTGAGGTCTTGGCCGTTGGCCAGCCGTTCCCTGAACTCGACCGTCTTGTGGGCTATGTCCTCGTCAGACAGGGCCTCCAGCTCGCTCTCGAGAGCATTGATGTCAGGCACGAGGGCCTGCAGAGCCCGCAGTTTCTTGCCCTCGCCGATACGCAGGAATTTGGTCAGGACGCTCATCGCGCCTTCCAAACTACCGCAGCCACCGGGCGTCCGGGCCCGCAGGGGTGGCGACGCCGGCGCTGACAGTTGGGGAGCGCAGCGCCTCAACGGCCCCCCGGGCCAGTCCTGAGAGTTGGGGGGCGGCCCCCTTAATGCCCCGGGTCAGTCCTGCTCGCGGGGGTCGAGCAGGCGCTTGCGCCAGGCGTGTGTGACCGCCTCCATACGCGAGTGGAGGTGAAGCTTCTCCAGGATGTTGCGCACGTGGTTCTTCACCGTGTTCTCCGAGATGAACAAAGCCGCGGCGATGTCCTTGTTGCTCTTGGACTGGGCCATTAGCTTGAGCACCTGCATCTCGCGGGCGGTGAGCCCCGGTGCAGGCACCTCCTCGCGTTCGGAGGCCCTCAAAGCGAGCGAGCGGAACTCGGAGAGGAGCTTGGTCGTCATCGACGGCGAGATGACTGCCCGGCGCTGGACTATAGCTCTGACCGTTTCGGCGATCTCTTCGATGGCTATCTCTTTGAGCAGGTAGCCATTGGCGCCTGCCTTGACCGACTCGTACAGGTCGTCCTCGTCGTCGCTCACCGTGAGCATAAGCACCTCGGTCCCAGGGAGCACGCGCCGGATATGGCGCGCCGCTTCGATCCCTGACAAGCGAGGCATCCGTACGTCCATGAGGACGACGTCAGGCTTCAGTTCACGGGCCTTGGCTACGGCCTCTTCGCCGTCTGAGGCCTCACCCACGACCTCGATGTCGCTGCTCGACGACAGCACGACGATCACCCCGCGTCGGAACAGCGCCTGGTCGTCGGCTACGAGTACCCTGACGGCGCCATCAGCCCCCCCGCCGGCAGGGCCGGTTGCCGTCACGCGGCGGCTCCTGGTCTGGTCCGAGCCATCCTGGGAACTACATACCCAACCCTGGGGAGCTGCGCTCCCCAGGGCGAGGCTCCCGGCAGCTGACCTGGTCTTTGCCCCCACACTCGCCTGCAGCGGCGCTCGCGGGCCAAAAGGTGGCGGCCACCAGGCCCAACACCCGTGGCGACCCGCTTGTCGCCTTCTCCACCCCCGGGCCGACGGCCGGCCCGACCGATGGGCAGGACTTACTCCTAAGCCGCACCATGCTCAGCAACCAAGCGTTGCCTTACGTGGGTCGTTTCGCCTGCGGCTGGCTTCGACTTGCAACCACAGACCCACCAGGGGCCTCCCGTTCAGGATACCCGCTCGCTACCCGCGGCCCCGCCGCCCAACTGGCTCTTCAGCCACATCAAGACGTCGATCGGCCCTGGGTCAACTCCGGCGTCGGCAGCGAGCCACAGCGAGACGTAGTCACCGAAGTACGTCAGGTCGAATAGCTGGGCCAGGTCGCCTTCACCCTGGGCCCGCACCTCTATGACTTCGGCGGTATAGGGCCTCACCAGGTCGCGCACCAGTTCAAAACGCCGCCCGACCTGGGGATGTTCGCTGTCGTGGCGCAGCATCACCAGGCTGGTGAACTCGGCCAGCGCCTTGGAACCGTCGGTCCACCCGCACACCTCGTTGTGGCAAAGCTCGGGCTGGACCGCAGAGAAGGCCAGGCGCTTGGCGTTCTCGTTCACTTGAGCCTTCCAGCGCGCGGCGGCGACCATCCCGATGAGGCCCCCGCCGTGCATCAGGGGGACCGTGGCACCGATCCGGCGGGCGACGACCGCGGGCTCGGACCCCTCGGCGCCGCGTACGAACTCGTCGCGCCGCCACCTGAGCTGCTCCACGGCGCGCTCGACCCAAAGGTCAGCCCCCGGCAACAAGCCCATCTTCCACAGCACTGCCAGCAAGGGGACCGACATGGCGCCGAACGCGACGCGCGGCCAAGGCACGTCGGGCAGCCCGATAATGGGCGCCCGCCAGCTCTGCGCCAGGTGCGCCAGCTCGCCCCCGCTGGCCACCACCACCATCTTGGCGCCGGCCAGCGCGGCGTCGGTGGCCGCCTCGATCGTCTCCTCGGTCCGACCTGAGCAGGATACGGCGAACACCAAAGACGATTCGTTGACGAAATGCGGGCACTCGTAGTTTTTGACCACGGTCACCGGTACGGGTAACAAGGGCGCGGCCACAGCCAGCAGGACGTCGCCGGCGATGCCACTGCCACCCATGCCGATGACCACAACATTTTCGATGTCCTCACGCCTGGCCGTCACGGTGGTCGCCAGGCTGGCGCTAAAGGCGTCCTCGACCTGCTCGGGGAACCCAGCCGCGTGCTCGAACATGCCGCCGCTGTCCAGGGCTCGCATCAGCGCACCACTTCGCCAGGAGCCTGGAGTTGGGGCAGCCTCACCCGCTGCCGCTGTTCAATACCCACCTGGGTCAGCCCCTCGCCGGAGCATCGAAATTGAGATTTATGCCGAGGGACGCGGCCCGCGCCAGGAGCCTTTCGTGCTCCTCGGCGCTCACTGTCTCGGCGTCCTCGATGAGCATGTCGGGTATCCCGTCTTCGATCTTGTAGCGGCGCCGCAGGCGCGGGTTGTACAAACTGTCCTCGTCCTGGAAGTAAAGCAGCGGGCCCTTGTCCTGGGGGCAGGCGAGGATCTCGAGCAGCAAGGGATCGAGCGCCATCTAGGAACTTTCCTTGATGAGGGCAAGGATCTCAGCCGTGTGCCGGTCACAATCGGCTCTGTCCTCGGCCTCCACGTTGAGCCGCACCAGCGGTTCGGTATTGGACGGGCGCACGTTGAACCACCAACTGCCGAAATCGACGGTGAGCCCGTCCAAGTGGGACGTCTCCGCGCGCGGCTCGTGCGCCGAGAAATACTCGGAAAGGGCGCCTACCGTCGCCACGGGCTGTTTTACTTCGGTATTTATCTCTCCTGACATGGCGTAGCGGTCGAACGGTTTACGCAGCTCCGACAGCGGTACGCCCGCCTTGCAGATCGTCTCCAACATGACCAGCGCCGCGATCGAACCAGAGTCTGCCCGGTAATTGTCACGGAAGTAGTAATGGCCGGAGTGCTCACCGCCGAAGACCGCGCCCGTCTCGGCCATCACCGCCTTGATGAACGAATGCCCGACCCGCGTCATGACCGGGTTGCCCCCATTTTCGACGATCACCTCACGGACAGCCTTGGAGCAGATCAGGTTGTAAAGGATGGTAGATCCGGGGTACTTCTCGAGCATCGCCTTGGCCACTATGGCCGTCGTCGTCGAACCGCTCACGGGCTGGGCTTTGTCGTCGACCACGAAGCAGCGGTCCGCGTCCCCGTCGAATGCCAGCCCAACGTCCGCACCGCTCTCCAGGATGCGCGCCTGCAGGTCGCGCAGGTTGGCGGGCTGGATCGGGTCGGCGGGGTGGTTGGGGAAATTGCCGTCCAACTCGGGGTAGAGGACCTCCAACCGGAAGGGCAAGCCTTCGAACACAGCGGGCACGACGAGACCGCCCATACCGTTGGCGGTGTCGGCCACCACGGCGAGGGGCCGCAAAACGGCCGGGTCGACGAAGCTGCGCACCTTGGCGGCGTAGTCAGCCAGGACGTCACGATGGCTGACCTTGCCCCGCTCGCCCCGGACGACGGCTGGGAAGTCGTCGCTCTCGACGGCAGCACGGATCTCGGCCAAGCCCGACTCGATGCCCACCGGCTTGGCCCCGGCCAGGCAGAGCTTGATCCCGTTGTAACGGGCCGGGTTGTGCGAAGCGGTAAAGGTCGCGCCCGGCGAGCCGAGCGCCCCGCTGGCATAGAACAGCTCGTCGGTCGATATGAGCCCGAGCAGCACGACGTCGACGCCCGCTGCCGTTACGCCATCGGTGAACGCCTCGACCAGTGCTGTCCCCGACGGGCGCATGTCGTGGCCGACGACGATCTGGGGCGCGCCGGCAAAGGCTGCGAAGGCCGCACCAACCTTGCGAGCAAGGTCGGCGTCGAGCTGGTCGGGGACGACGCCACGGATGTCATAGGCCTTAAAGACCGCGTCGAGCTGGCTGGTACTAGTCACCTTGCGAGCCAAGCTAACAAAAAGCGGCCTGCGCGGCCATACCCGCCCTAATCCGAGGGGCCGTCTTCAGTGCACGGGCCTGGTTGCGCCGGCTCGGGCGAGCTCGCCGTGGGCTCGTCGGCCTGCGGGCCCTCGGGAGCCCAGGTGGAGCCTTGCCAGGCCCCCGGCCCTCCGTTCGTGCTGCCAGCGGGCATGTGCCCCACCGCCGCCGGCGGCGTGCCGGGCGCTCCAGGCCCCGGGCCAGCGGGCACGAGCGGGGGCCGGTCGCCGGCCCAGAACCGGCGGGACTGTTCCACCAACGCCGCGTGCACCGGCCCGGGAGGGTACTGCGGATGACCGGCGCCACGTTGGCCGAGGGCCCGGCGCCGAATACTGGCCATCGGTGCCATCGGCCGCCAGGCCAGGTAAGCCAGGCCGAACACGGCGAGGAAAGTCAGCAAGTAGCCCTCAACGTCAACGGCGGTCGTGCCGTACCACAATCTGACGTGGTGCGAGGTCGGCACGACGACCATGAGGTTGGGGCTCACCCGGTATGGGCCCTCAGCTCCCGAGACCTTCCAGTTGGGGAAGTAGGAGATGGCGACCACAACTGGGACGCCCACACGTGAGACGTTGAAGCTGATCGCGGCGTTGCTCTCGTGCACGTCGCTCACCCGGGTTGTCGGCTCGGGCTTGACCGGCATGGTGGTCGAGCCGTACTGGACGCGTTCCCAGTTGGAAGGCCCTTCGGCGGCGACGTAGACGTCCCAGTCGCTCGGGTTGAGGTACCAGTTCTGCATGACCTCGAGCCACTTGGGCTGGCTCGTGTTGCGCAAGCCGTCCATGACCACCGGTTGATTGGCCAGCGGCCGCACCCGAGGCGCGTCCTTCACCAGGTAAAGGTCCCAGTACTGCTTGACTGTCCCATTGGGCCCGCCGCTGTTGGTGCCGTAATTCACGCTGAACGGGCCGAACCTGTCGATCAACTTGACATTGGGGTCGGCATTTGCCGCGGTTTGGAGCTGGGTATTGATCGCCATGTAGTACTTCACACCGAGCATCTGCAGGTGCTGGATGCCCAAGTCCACTGCCTGCGGGCTGCCCGGGGCGCTGGCGTAGGTAAGGCCCACCATCGGGTCCGAGGGCTGGAGCGAGAGCTCGGACTGGTTGATGAAATGGAACGGGGTCGTGGCCGACGCCTCGTAGTAAAGGCCTTCCATCGACCCGATGCAGCCGTTGGTCCAGTACGGCAGGATGGTCAAGGCATCGGGCGTGCCGTAGTTGTTCATCGAGGAGTTGTACTCCCACATGACGCTGCCGCAGCCGTATGTCTTGGAAACCTTTTGCAGCTGCTGGACGATCTGCTCGTACTCGGGCCAGCGAGACTTTTCGCAGCTCTGGGGCGCAGTTTGCCATTCGTCACCTGGGCAGCCCGCCTCGTACCCGCTGTAGTTCCAGGTGATCCAGCTCGGTATCACCGACGCGGAGGTCTGGGGAATGCCGAGGAACGAGTAGTCGCCACTGGACGAGGCCCGCTCGCCGGGCAGGATGCGCAGCGGGAAACCGACCCAGGTCAAACCAAGCACCATTACGAGCAAGGGGGCTGGCAGGAGCGCAGCTCGCAAGGTGACATTGAACCCGGTGCTGCGCTCGGCGACGACCGAGTAGATCCCTGAGACCGCCAAACCGGCCAATAAGTACAGGCACAGGAACCAAAACGGTAGGACCCGGTTGTTCCAGAGGATGCTTTGGGGCATGTAGCGGAAAGCCACCGCCGACAACACCGTCATGACTATGAGGAACTGGCCGATGCGGAGCCGCCGGGCGATGCACAGGCCCGCCCCCACTGCCGCCAGCACGAACAGCCACGTGTCAGCGCGCGGGAACAACGAGGTCAGGTACGCCGTGTTCCTCGTGTACCCCATGTCGGTCAGGTAGCCGTCGTGCAGACGCACGGCGTACGGCCAGGCCCACCAGGCGGCAAGGCCGATCCCGACGCACATCGTCGGCAGCGCCCAGTAGATGGTGCCCAGCCAGTCCCGGGTGCGCACGGCATGTGACAGGAGGAGGACAAGTAGGCCGACCACGGCGAACAGCACCGGGTCGATGTGCGACATGAAGCAGCAAGCAAAGCAAACGGCGGCCCAAGCGCGGTACCGTCCGGTCTGGAGGCCTCTGATCACCAGGCCGAAAAACACCAGGGCGAACCACAGGCTCCAGGCAAAAGCGAACTCGCCGGCGAGGGTCGAGAGGATGTTGCCGCCGTAGATCTCGAACTCGTTGCCGAAAATGAACGGCAGCACCGATACGGCCAGTACAGCCGGCACCGGGAACGGGGCGCGGGCCAGGCGGCCGAGCAACCAGCCCGCCAGGGGCATGGCGACCATAGGCAGCGCGGTCATCACCTTGAAAGCGATGTCGAAGCCAAGCACCGGAGTGGCCGCCACGATGGCGTAAACGGGGAGCGGGAAGTAGAAGGTCACCGCAGGGAAACCGTCCCAGTTGGACGATGTCCAACCAGTGAGCCGCAGATTGGGCAGCAATTGGTGGATCACTACCCAGGGCAGCAGCACATGGGCGCCGGTGTCGCCGCCCGAGATCGTCGTGTTCTTGAACACCTGGGACAGCTGGAACTGCCAGGCGACGAACACGACGCAGATCGCAACTACAAACAGCGTTACCAACGCTTCCGGCTCGCGCAGGGCTGCGAGCCGGCCGCGAACGGGAGGAACAACGGCCCCGGGAGCCTGCGGGCCTCCGGGAGCCTGCGCCTCCTCGGGCGGCAGCGACGATGGGGACGTCCCGCTAGAAGGCCCCCCTGCCGGAGCAACCGCAGCACCCAGGGGTGACTCCGCCTCTGTATAGGTCATCGACTGCCATTGTTACTTGTCGGGCGCCACTCGGGAGGACGCGCACGCCAACTGAGGCCGCGACGGCAATCAGCCCCTGAGCGCCGCCGGCGCTCCTTTAGCGGCCGACAGTGGCCAGGTCCAGCACCCGGGCCAGCGGGAGGAGCCCGTCGCGGGTCTCCCACCAGCGCAGGTCGCACGAGGAGCAGCTATTGAGGGCTAGCGGTTCGCCGCTGACCTGCATCTCGATGACGACAAGCTCTCTCGTCTGGCAATTCGGGCACTTCATCGCGGCTGTTCTCCCCTTTGTGGTTGGCGGTGCTGGGCCTGCGCTCGCTGTTGGGGGCAGCACATCAGTGCCTACCAGCGTAGACGACGGCTTATTAGAGCATCGGCACGTGGTGACCCAGGCCTTTAGCAACTGGCCGAACAATTGCGGTCGGAGGAGAAAATCGGGCAGGGGCCGGCGCCGCCGCCCGCTACAAGATCGCGCTGAGCTGCCCGCCTGCCGACGCCGCACCAGGTCCGCCTTGTGGGCCGCCGACGGCTTCCGGTCCGCCAGGCGCGGAGCGGCGGTCGACGCAGAACCAACCTCGCGGGACTCTCAGGCTGGCCGCGTGGCGCTCGCAGAGAGGCCAGTGATGGGACGGGTCGCTCGGTGGGGCCGGGTCGTCGTCCAGCCAAGCGCAACGCGCGTCGTAGTCGTACGCCAGCCACGCGCTGGCCGAGCCCGAGCACGCCGGCCGTGCGCAGCGAGGTAAGTCCACGGCTCGAAGTTACCGCACGAACGCTGCCTGGCTGCCCGACCGGCCTCACTCGGCACAGTGAACCGGCAAATCGTGGGCCGCGCCCTAGAATCGGTCGTCAATGAGCCGCCAACCCGGTGATATGAGGCAGCGGCCCCAGGACCGTCCCAATGGTGGCGGCCAGGTCGGGCCGGACCGCTCGTGGCGTTGGGTGCTCGGCGCGCTCCTGGCCATATTGTTGCTGATCTTCCTGGTCACCACCGTGACCGCCAACGAGCAGCCGCCCTCGGTCAACTGGGGCGTGTTCATGAGCGAGCTGACCCAGCACGAGGTGAAGAAGGCGACGGTGAACACCACCACCGGCGATGTCACCTTCACCACCACGGCGGGAGTGGTGGAACAAACCCAGGGCCCGGGCAACGTCGTGCTCGACCAGAGCGAGGCGACCACCCTAGACAAGTACCTGGGCCCCAACGTCCAGTACACGGCCCCTAGCGAGCCGTGGTACATCGCCCTTTTGCCCGACATCCTGATCGTGGGCGTGCTCGTGCTGTTGTTCGTTTGGATGGCGCGCCGCGCCCAGGGCCAGATGGGCAATATCATGTCGATCGGCCGGAGCCGGGCCAAGGTCTACACGACCGAGCGCCCGCGCACCACCTTCGCCGACGTGGCCGGCTACGAGGGCGTGAAGATGGAGATCCGCGAGGTGGTGGACTTCCTGCGTTCCTCAAGCCGGTTCAAGGAGATCGGGGCCAAGATCCCCAAGGGTGTCCTCCTCGTCGGCCCACCGGGCACCGGCAAGACGCTGCTGGCGCGAGCCGTGGCCGGCGAGGCGGGGGTGCCCTTCATGTCGGTCACCGGCTCTGATTTCATGGAAATGTTCGTCGGAGTGGGTGCCTCACGGGTGCGCGACCTCTTCCAGAGCGCTCGCAAGCAGGCGCCGGCCATCATTTTCATCGACGAAATCGACTCGATCGGGCGCAAGCGGGGCGCCGGTCTGGGAGGCGGCCACGATGAGCGGGAACAGACGCTCAACCAGATGCTGGCCGAGATGGACGGGTTCGAAGCTACCGAGGGCATCGTGATGATGGCCGCCACCAACCGTCCCGACATCTTGGACCCAGCCCTGCTGCGGCCCGGCCGTTTCGACCGCCAGATCGTGGTGCCCCTGCCCGACCTGGAGGAGCGGCTCCCGATCCTGAGGGTCCACTGCAAGGACAAGCGCATCGGCCCCGATGTCGACCTCACGGTGGTGGCCCGGGGCACCCCGGGGATGAGCGGTGCCGACCTGGCCAACCTTGTCAATGAGGCGGCGCTGCACGCTGTGCGCCGGAGCATGCCCGCCATAGCCATGGCCGACTTCGACGCCGCCCGCGACCGCGTGCTCATGGGCCAGCGCCGCGAGTCGACGGTGCTGTCCGAAAAGGAAAAGCTGGCGACCGCCTACCACGAAGGCGGTCACGCCGTCCTTGCCTATGTGCTGCCCGACGCCGACCCCGTCCACAAGGTGACCATCCTCCCGACCGGTATGGCCCTCGGGGCGACCCAGCAGCTGCCCATCGAGGAGCGCCATACGTACTGGCGGGAGTACATCGAGGACTCACTGTGCGTCATGATGGGCGGCCGCTGTGCCGAGCAGCTCATCTTCGGGACTTTGTCGACCGGCGGCTCCAATGATTTGCAAAGGGCCACCGAGATGGCTCGCAAGATGGTCCGTGAGTTCGGCATGTCCGAAAGGGTCGGGCCTATGGCGTGGGGCAGTGGCGGCGAAGTCTTCCTCGGTGACGACCTGATGCACTCGCGCGACTACAGCGACGTGACCTCCCGGGTGATCGACGAGGAGGTGGAGCGCATCCTGCGCGACCAGGAGACACGCGCGCTGCGCCTGTTACGGGAGCATCAAAGAGGCTTGGCGCTCGTGGCCCAGTCCCTGCTCGAGCGGGAGACCATCGACGGCAGCGAAGTGTCCCGGCTGGTCGACCAGGCCTATGGGCGGCCGGTCCACGAGCATCTCGACGTGCCAAGCTTCGCAACGGTGGGAGCCAACGGCGGGGGTCACGGCGACCCCGATGCCTTCCCGGCCGAGGCGCCCGCCAGCGGAGCGGCCTCCGCCGCGCGTCTCGAGATGGCACGCGACACCGGCATCAACGGCCGGGGCCAAGCCGGCCAGTAGTGCGACGGCACCCAGGATTCGCTTGCTGGCGGACCTGTAAGCACTAAGCGAGTTACCCGCTGAGCGGCGAACCATTCCCCTCGCAAGCGCCGGTCGGCAAACGGCCGCGCTTCCGTGGCGGTGCCGCGCCGCATCGGGGGCCGTGGCGGTGGTTGTTGCCGGTGCTGGGCATGCTGGTTATCGCTGCGGCGGTGGTCGTTGCCTTCGAACTCGAGGACCGCGGGCAGGGCAAGGGCCCGGGGGCCAGCGTCACCACCAGGCTTACGCCGTCGACAACCACGCCACCACCCCCACCCCGGCTGGTTACAAGCGCCTTGGCCCATGCACCCCTACCTGTACCCATCGTTGCCACCCTGGTGCTCCCTGGGAGCCCCGGCCACCTGCTGATCATTGGCGGTGGGTTGTCCGACGGCAATGGGGCTTACGGCGTCTTCAGCATGAGCACCGTGACCGGTACATTGCACCAGGTCGCCAACTTGGCTTCGCCCCTTGATTACGCCTCGGGCGCCGTCTTAGGGCGCCAGGTGTACGTTTTCGGTGGCAAGGGCACGGCCATCACCTCGACCGTTGAGTCGTTCCCGGCCTCGGGCGCGACGGCCCAAACCCGCAGCACTGGGAGCTCGACTGCAACCACCGCCGTGCCCACAGCGACCGCCACGGGCGCGCTCCCCAAACCCCGGGCGGGGTCGGTGGCGGTCAAGATCGGGACGACTGTCTATGTCGTGGGCGGCTACTACGGCGACCACCCTCAGGGAGCTGTGCTGGCCACGTCAGACGGTGGGACCTTCACCACGGTGGCACGCCTGCCGGTCCCGGTCCGCGACGCGGCGGCGGCAGCCAAAGGGGGCAAGATCTACGTGTTCGGCGGTGAGCGGCTAGTCGCTCCCAAAGCGGGCCGGGCCGGCCACGCCACGCCGACCTGGGTAACCGTACGGGCAGTGCAGGAGGTCGACCCGGCAACCGGTCGCGCCACGGTCATCGGCAAGTTGCGCAGCCCGGTCGAAGGCGCTCTGGCTGTCAACCTCGGCGGGAACCTTTACCTCGCAGGCGGGAACGGCGTCGGCGGGGTCAACGCACAAATCTGGGGCTTCGAGCCCGCGACGGCCGGCTGGGCGCTCTGCGGTCACCTCAAAGCGCCCGTCGCTGACGCGGGATTTACCGTCATCGGGGGGACCAAGGCTTGGGTGGTAGGCGGCATGTCCACCGCCGGCCGGCTGGTGGGGACGGTACAGACGTTCCGGCCTACGGCGCAAGCTGCGTCGCCGGCGCGAGGTTCGTCCCCGCGGACAACAACGACGAGTACCAGTCCTGCTCGATAAGGACAGGGCGCGTCCCGGTCACGACGAGCGCGTCTCCTGCCAGCTCATCGGGTAACTGCAGCTCGACGTGGTGCCCCGGCTCGACCTTGAGCGCTGAGAGGCCGCTGAGCGGGGCCAGCTTGCCGCCGGAGAGCTCCTCGACTGAGACCGTGGCGGGTACATCGCTTGCGTCCACGATGCCGAGCCACACCGCCCCGAGGAATTGCTGGCTGCGCACGAAGGACGAGCCCCCACTGAGCCCCCCCGACACCATCCACATCGGCTCTCCACGGCTCTGCCCGAGGAGCATGGCCAAACCTCGGCTCGTCGCTGGAGGTGCGGCCATTAGCACGCGCGCCGCCACCACGGGCACACCATTGGTGCTCACCAAGTGCGCGGCGTAAGCGACGCCTGGGAGCGCCCAAGGTTGGTCGTTCGTGGTCACCAGGATTGCCCCGTTACCCGGCACGCTGAGCGCTGATGAGCTGCCGGGAGTGTTGGCGGCGGTACCGGGCAGGAGGTCGAGGCTGAGCTGGGCAGCACCGGGGCTCGGGTTATAGATGGCATAGGTCTCGGTTTCGCCCGCCCCCTCTCCCCCTGACGGCCACCAGAGCGAGGACGCGGCCTGTGTGCTCCCGAGCGCGAGCATGACCCCCGGCACGGGCACGACAGGGTTGACAGCCCCCGGCGTGCCCACCGGTGCAGCCCCTGCGGGTGGGGGGTTCACCAGCTCAGTCTCGAAGGCCACTATGCGGCCCGAGCGGGTCGTTACGGTGGCGGCAATATGCTGCCGGCGGCGCAAGTGGCTGCCCAGGTTGACGACTGCCAGGCTGTCGGCCCGTACCTCGACGGCTTCGAAAGCCAGCGGCTGTTCCTGGCCCTGGTCGGTAGTGAAGGAAAGGTCGGCGACCGCCGGCACCGAGTACGGGTTGAGCAGCGTCAACACGTCCCACGCGTTGCGCAGTGCCGCGCCGTAGGGGAAATACCACCGGGCCGAAGCCGAGGTGGCACAAGGTTGGCTGGCCGAACCGTGAGCGCTGGTGATCACCTGGGTCACACTCGCCATCCCGCCATACAGGTTGACGATGGCGCCGACCCAGTGGTCAGAGTTGCTGCCGGCCAAGCCTGGGAGCTGTTCGACCACTGCGGTGGTCTGCCCGGGCGCCAAGGAGACCGGCAAGGTCATCTCGTAGCCGTTCTGCGACACCAGTTGCGCCGTCCCGGTAACGAGGCGCGGCCCGGCGTTTTCCAGCAGCAACTGCCCCGCAGCAATGCTGTCGGGGTACTCGGTCGCGCCGGCACAGAACCAAGACGAGGACAGGGCGGTGACCGGGGCAGAGCTGGGCGCAGGCAATACGGGCGCCGCGCTGCCCGTCGCCGGCGAACCCCGGCCGACCAGGAGCGCACCGACCAAAGCGGCGACGAGAACGAACAGGACGGGTAGGCGCCGCGGTTCAGCCAATGGAGTGGCCTTCGAGGACCGAGGACCAGTCGATCTCGAGCACCTCGGTGCTCGGTGAGCCAAGTTCGAGATTTGCCAGCGTGAACGGAAGACGCGCGCCGCGGCGCAGGCTACGGCGAGCGAGAAGGAGCGCGACCAGCCAGAGCAGGACCAGCAGCAGGTCGGCAGCATGCTGGGCAGCGGCACCCGAGCGCGCCACGACCACCGTCGTCTTGCCGGCCGGGAGAGACCAACTGGTCGCGACGGCGCCGACCGTGCGGGCAGGCAACGGGTGGCCGTCGTCGCTCAGTTCCCAGGTGCCCGGCAGTACGGAGGCGTAAACGACATCGGCCGCGGCCGCCGTCAACACACCGAACTCGGCCCGCCCCGCCGTGCCCACGCCAAGCGGTGCGGTCCTGCCCGGTGCTAGCTGCTGAAGGGCGCTCGCCCCCGCTGCCCGGTCGGAGTTGGCGACCGCGCCGGCTAACTGGGCGGCGCTGGCGTTGCTGCCGAGCAGGGAGAACACGGGCAGCCAAACGGTGTTGGCGAAAACCTGGTAACCCGGGTCGAGGCCCACCGGGACGAGGTCGGTCTGGCGGCTTAGGACCGTGAGCAGCGACATAGTGGCCTCAGTCAAGGAACCTGTCACGGCGGCCCCCGTAGCACCGGCGCCCGTGGTGCCGGCGCGGCTTTGCTCACCTACGGGCACCACGACATAGCGGACTGAGAAGGGGGCTAGGAGGTGGCCAAGCTGTGTGGTCTGGTTGGAGCCAGCCCACGAGAGGTCCTGGGCCACCACGTTGCTTTGGGCCGACCCGAGCGCCCCCCAGAGCTGCGCGGCCAAAGGCAGCCCGTCAAGGGAGGTGCCGAAGGAAAGGGCACCCGCGCGGCCCTGAGGCGACAAGGGGAGCAAGCTCGCGCTCCCGAGCCACAGGACGCGATAGTCGCCGCCAGCCGTGCCGGGGAAGGGGAAGGCTTCCTCCGCTCCCGATGACGGCAGGTCCCACTGGCCGTTGCCCACCCAAGTGAGGAACGGCACCACGGCGGTCAAAGCGGCGGCCAAGCCGAACGCCGGCGCGAACTGGCGCCAACCGAAGCGGTACCCGGAGAGGTCAACTTCGACAGCTGCGGCGCCCAGGGCAACGGCGAAGACCAGCGCCGCCGCAGCGGGCGCCAGCAGCACCTCGGCGGGCGGGACCACGAGCCGGCCCTGCGACCCGGCCCACACGAGCCCCATGCATGCCGCCGCCACGAACCACATGCGCGCCGCCCAAGCCAGGCGCCACGACCGCCCGATGAACAACGGGATCGCGGCCGCGGCTACCAGAGCCCAGGCGAGGGCGCCCGCCCCGTACGGGCCACTCTGGAGGCGCAGCAGTTGACTGACCGAGGAGACACCCGACGGTGCCCCGCCTGCCGGGACACTCAGGAAGGCAGGCCATGAGCGCAAGCCGAGCAGCGCCCAAGGCCCGAGGGACACGGCGGCCACGGCGCCAATCAGCAAAGAAGCCACGAAGAGCCGCGAACCTCCCAGGTCCCGGCTCACCAGGAGGGTCGCCAGCGCCATCGCTGCGCCGATGACGGCTACTACGGCCAAAAGGGCGGGCGCCATGGCGGCAGCCAGCGCCAAGCCGAGGCCGAAAGCAACAAAACGCGGCCACACAGCGCCCCAGGCCCAAAACGTGTACGGCGCTTGCCCGCCGAGCGACGACACCGCGGTAATCAGCCACGGTGCCGCGGCGTAGGACACTAGGCCGCTCAGGTGGCCTTGGGCGATGGCGTTGAAAGGGACCGGGACAGCCGCGTACAGCGCTGACGCCGCCAGGCGGCCCCGGTCCGACCCGAAGGCGCGAGCACCCACGTAGACACCGAGCGGCCCGAGCAGGAGCGGGGCGAAGACCAGCAGATGTAGGGCAAAGCCGGCCGACCCCAGCGAGATCACGCCCAATATGGCCATCACCAGGGCCCCTGGGGGGCTGTACGACGGGCTTACCAGGCCACCGGTGCCTGCGCCGGACCACCACTCGTGCCACCAGTCCGCGACACCCCCAGTGGCGGAAGGCAGCTGGCCTACCACCGGGAGAGCCTGGCCGAGGACGTCACGTGAGCCGATCGCCAGCAGGCCGGTTACCACCAATGCCGCGGCCAGGTTCCAGCGCCACCCGAGGCGAGGGCCCGAGCGCCCTGGACCGGGATGCGAGCCCGGCACGCCGCCCACGGGCGAGGCCACGGCAGCACGGCGTCTGGCGGTGTCGCTGGCGGAGGCCGCAATGCCGGCGCTGTCCGGAGCCGAAGCCGTGGCCGAAGTGCCGGCGCGTTCCGGGCCGGGAGCGGTGGTGGCGGGGGCGGCGGGGGCGGGGGTGCCGGCGCGTTCCGGGCCCGGTACCGGGCCGTCGGCATGAGGGGACGACCCATTGGTAGCCGTCGACGTGGTGTCGGCGGGCACCGCATGGCGCCGTGGAACATCGGCAGTTACCTCGTGGCGCCGTGGAACATCGGCGGGCAGGTCATGGCGCCGTGGAGCAGCCGACGAGCTGGACCTGGCACCGGCCGGAGCCACCGGCCTGGCGGCCACCTTGGCCGTGGCGCGGGAAGCGACCCAGGCCAGTTCGTGGCCTTTTTCGAGGCGGCGCCGTACCGTCTCACGCAACCTGGCGCTACCTTTGCTCTGCGAGCGCCAGATAGCCAGGTCGTTGGCCCGCCGGAGCGACTGGGTATGGCGCCGCGCGAGCCACAGTTCGCGGGGCCGGCGGAAGGAGCGGACGAGGGCGATTAGCGGCAGGCCGGCATCGCGCCGGGCTCCTCCATCACGCCTGGCTGCCCCGTGCAAAAGTAGCCACACCGTCTCCACCGCGGCGAAGAAGACGGCCACGGGCGTGACCAAGACCAGCCCGGGCGGGCTGTAACAGGTCCACAGCTCGCGGAAGCGGTGCTCCTCGCGGCACATCTCGCTGCCCGGCCGGCCAGGACGTAGGCCCTGCCGAGTGGCTTCCAGGTGACGCGCAACAGCCTGGGGGGCGACCACCACCCGAGCTCCAGCGAGGTGCGCCCGCCAGCTGAGGTCGAGATCTTCGCCCGGATCGCGGGCTACAGGGTCGAACCCGCGCAGCGCTCGCCAAAGGTCGGTGCGCACGAGCAGAGCCCCCGACGGGGCGACGAACACTTCTCGCACGGCGTCGTGCTGGCCCTGGTCGAGCTCTCCCCGCTCCACCAGCGGGTAGGTCACACCCATGCGGTCCGATCCCAGGCCGACGGACAACAGCAGCTCCGGCTTGTCCCATATCACAAACTTCGGGGACGTCAGGCCGGCGTTGCTGCGGTAGGCCTCTTCGAGCAGCAGCCGCACCGCCCCGGACGCCAGGGCCACGTCATCGTGGCACAGCAGGAAGTGAGCGACCCCGTCGACCTTTTCCAGCACGCGGTTGGCCGCCATCGCGAAGCCGGTGCCCTCGGGCAGTCGGGCGAGGTGCGCGGCGGGAAGGAGCGCTGAGACCCTGGCCGCCGACTCGCGGTCGTCGCCGATGAGGGCAACTACCACCGACAGCTCGGCGTAGTCCTGGGCCGCCCAGGATTTGAGGACTTCGTCGAACCACGGGCCCGGGTGGCACGCCACCACCACCGCCACCACGGCAGGCGCGGCCCGCTCAGCACCCATCAGAGCGCTCCAGCTTAGCAGCCGGGATGCCCGGGCCTGATTACGCCAACGGCTACCGTGCAGGCCGGGGCGGCGAAGGTACGCTGGGCGCGTGGCAGATCCGAACTTGGGGCGTATGGCAAGAGCCCTGGGGTACCTGGAAGACCCCGCCTACGTAGCGGTGGGTTTCGGGGTCCTCGGCTACCAAAAGGTGCAGGTGTACCGGCGAGCCCTGCGGCGCCAGATGGGCCAGGCCGTCCGCGCGGTGAGCGGCGGCACCGCCGCCCTACCGCAGCGGGGCGAGCAGCCCCGCACTGCAGCTGGAGCAGGCGGAGCAGCCGGAGCAGGCGGAGCAGCCGGAGCGAGAGCGCCGGTGCAAGCCGGGCGCGACGGCGTCGTGCACCGTCCGAGCACCGAGCACCGGCATGGGCGCCGCGGGCGGGAGCACTGGGCACGGCCGATCGTGACGGGCGTGGCCGGGATGGCCGCTGACAGCCTCCGCCCGGTCGTCGCCGATGTCACCGAGCGCGTGGCCCCGGTCGTGGGCGAGGCGGCGGCGCGTGCGCGGCCACTGGTCAACGACGTCGCCGAGCGTCTAGCGCCCCTCATCTCAGAGGTGGGAGAGCGCGTCGGGCCCTTGGTTTTCGAGGCGGCCGAGCGGGCCAAGCCTGCGGTGGCCGAGGCGGCCGAGGCAGCCGGGGAACTCAGGCCGGAGGTCGAGGAGTTCCTGCGCGCGGCTAATGACCTGGTAAGCGACCTTCCCGGAGAGACCAAGGAGTTGGCCCGGGACGCCATCGCGATTGGCCGCGCCGCCTGGGG
>Ga0335074_10004192_pt1 | contig 19835 bp, 18 predicted proteins | sample Lox_Sample_23_FD_206715 | JGI IMG/M metagenome (GOLD analysis project Ga0335074, IMG submission 206715) | Soil microbial communities from Loxahatchee National Wildlife Refuge, Florida, United States - Lox_Sample_2.3 | ecosystem: Environmental > Terrestrial > Soil > Wetlands | place: USA... | reverse complement strand
CGTGCTGAGGCCGTCGACCGGGCCCGTTCTCTGGGCCTGCTCGCACCCGCCGCGTACCGCCGCTGACCCGGCCCGCAGGGCCGTGGCTCTCGCCGGCTGACCTGCCGGTCGCGGAGCGGAATCACCTCATCTAGGTGATTGCCTGCTCGCCCCGATCCTGGTGAGGCTGGCGGTGGATGAAAGGAGCCGTCATGGGTACTACGACCCGCCGCCGCTGGTGGATTCTTGCGGTGCTGTGCCTGAGCGTGCTGCTGGTGGTCGTAGACAACACGATCGTCAACGTGGCCCTGCCGACGATCAGCAGGAAGCTGTCGGCCTCGACCCAGGACCTGCAGTGGGTAGTCGATGCCTACTCGCTGGTATTCGCATCGCTGCTGCTAGTCGGCGGCAACCTCGGTGACCGGCTCGGCCGGCGCCGTATCCTGCAGGCCGGCCTGGTCTTGTTCGCCGTCACCTCAGCTGGCGCGGGGCTGTCCGGCACGACCGGTGAGCTGATCGGCGCGCGGGCGGCGATGGGCGCCGCCGCCGCGCTGATCTTCCCGGCCACGCTCGCACTGCTGATCACTACCTTCACCGATCAGCGGGAGCGGGCGACGGCGATCGGCATCTGGTCAGGAGTCACCGGCCTGGCGGTGGCGATCGGGCCGGTCACCGGCGGGCTGCTGCTAAGGCATTTCTCCTGGCGCTCGGTGTTCTTCGTCAGCGTGCCGATCGCGATCATCGCCCTGCTGGCCGGTGTCTTCGTGCTGCCCGAGTCGCGCGACCCTCAGGCCGGCCGGTTCGACCCGGCCGGGACACTGCTGTCGGCGGCCGGGGCCGGGCTGCTGGTCTGGACAGTGATCCAGGCGCCCACGCGCGGCTGGGCATCGGCGGCGACGCTGGGCGGATTCGTCGGCTCGGTGGTGCTCCTGGCCGGGTTCGTATTCTGGCAGGCTCGCCGGCCCGACCCCATGCTGGACGTCCGGCTGTTCGGCAACGCCCGGTTCTCCGCAGCCGCCGCCGCGATCGCGCTGGCCTTCTTCGGGCTGTTCGGGTTCATCTTCATGATCACCCAGTACTTCCAGCTGGTACGCGGCTGGGACCCGCTCAGGGCGGGCGTTGCGACGCTCCCGTTCGCCCTGGTCACCGGTGCCCTATCCCCCGTCGCGATCATGATGATGAAGCAGGCCGGGACCAAGATCGTCGTGGCGTCCGGGCTGCTGGTCATGAGCGGCGGGTTCGTCCTGGCCGCGACGCTGCGCCCCGGCTCGGCGTACTGGGGGCCGGTCATCATCTCGATGACACTGATGGCCGCAGGCCTGGCCCTGATCACCAGCCCGGCCACCGAGGCCATCAGCGGCGCGCTCCCGCCCGCCAAGGCCGGCGCCGGATCGGCGGTGAACGACTTCACCCGTGAGCTCGGCGGAGCCCTGGGCGTCGCAGTGATCGGCTCGGTAATGGCATCGGCCTACAGCACGCACATCCTGCGGTCGCTGACGCACCTAGGCGCCCCGGCCGCTGCAGCGGCTGCCGCCCGCCAGTCCGTGACCGCCGGACTCGCCGTCGCCGCTCACCTGCCGCCCGCCGTGCAGCCAGCCGCCGCGGCCGCCGCCCGGCAGGCGTTCACCGACGGGCTGTGCACGGGCTCGGTAGTGGCCGCCATCGCCGCGGCGGCCGGCGCCCTCGGCGCGCTCCTGTTCCTGCCGGCCCGCGTCACCCAGCCCGGCCAGGACAGAACGCCAGTCACCATCACGACAGCAACAACCCCCGCACGCTAGGTCCGGCACAGCGAATCAGCTGATTACCGACAGGAGAAAGACCATGACGCGGTTCATCGATCGGCCCAGGCAGACTGAGGTGACGCCCGGCAACGCATTCCAGCTCGGCCTGCCGTTCGTGCTGGCCAACCAGTCACTGTTCAACTACTGGGACACCCGCAGCGGCAACTACTTCATCGAGATGGAGGGCGAGTTCTACGGGTGGGACAACGCCACGATCCAGGTCGCCGAAGCCGGCCCGGGCATCGGGCCGCCCATCCACACGCACGAGACCGAGGAGATCTTCGTGCTCGCCGAGGGCAGGATCGCGTTCACCCTCAATGGCGAGATAGTGGACATGACCGGACCCGCGGTCGTCCGCGTGCCGCCCGGCACACCGCACAACGTCACCACTCTCGGCTCGCACAACAAGCTCGTCACGTTCTTCTCCTCCAACAGCCCCGGTGCCGGACCCTCCGATTTGCCCGACCCGTTCGCGCACGTCAAGCAGCAGGGCACCGCCGAACGCGACGCCATGATCGCGAACTTCAGGAAGGTCCTGGCGGACTTCGACGCCGACGGTGACGGCCGCCTGTCCCGGGCCGAGGCCCCGCTGCTGATTCAACGCCAGTTCGACCGCTACGACACCGACCACGACGGCTTCATCACGCTGGAAGACGCCCAGAGCTGGGACTAAATTTTTAAGCAGGGCCGGGCTGAAGAAGCGGAGCGGTTGGAGCGGTTCGTCTTGAACCCGATGGGTCAATTGCTGGCGGATAAGCGCTCCGGGCCCTTTACGGTGCTGCTGCGGCGGGAACGGCTCCGCCGCAGCGCCATCAGCGGCGTGCCTGTTCCTGCCGCCCGCCGGAGTTATCAGGGATAATGACCCGTTATCACTTACTCCGGCCATTACCCTTCGTACCGCTCACCCGACGCCACCGTGTGCACCCGCTGCCTTGGCAGCACGTGGATCCAGCGGTGAGTATTAGCACACGTTGGCGAAACAGACCGGGCATTCGGGCGCGGCGCGGACTGTCATGCCGACCAACCGGGGTCGGCGCCAGGCGGGTACGCGCGCAGGCTCCGCCAGCGATGCCAGCTCGCAGGTCACACGCCTAGACCGGTCGGGCGGGCCGCTGCTGCGCCTCTTTTCGTCCGCGAGATGCGGGCCCGGCGGGCCCCTTGTCGTGTTAGCTTGGTCTGGTGATAGATTCCCGGTTCGGAGATGTACCACCTCCGTGGGGGATCAGGTCCCCCCTCGGACACTTTTTCGAAAAGACTCTACGAGCTTGAGTCTAGGGCATCTCCTCCCGGCAAATTGCCCTGCGTGCGCGAAAAGGCCTGGTCTATGCGATCCGCACGTTCAGGCGCCCGGCGACTACTAGTCACCGTACCCGGAAGACGTATCCACGTCGGCGCCCAGCACGATGGTACCTTTCTACCATTGAAGGTAGCATCGTTCTATGGCGCTCAACATCAAGGATCCCGAGACGGAACGCCTCGCGGCCGAGGTAGCTGCGTTGACGGGCCAGACGAAGACCGGAGCCATCCGGTACGCCCTGCGCCAAGTCCTGCAGGCGGCGTCCCTTCCGTCCGTGACGCAGCGGGAGGAACGCCTCACCCGGTTCCTCGAGGAGGAGATCTGGCCGCTGATCCCGCCGGACCAGCTAGGCGAGCCGGTGTCCAGGGCAGAACGCGAGGAGATGCTCGGTTTCGGCCAGGACGGCGCATGATCATCGATTCCTCCGCGATCCTGGCCATCATCGGCAAAGAACCCGGCTACGAGCGCATCGTCCACGAACTCGCCGCCTCACCAGGCACCCGGATCGGCGCACCGACCCGGCTGGAAAGCGGAATCGTGCTGACCGCGCGGTTCGGGCCCCGGGGGAAGACGGCCCTGGCCCGGTTCCTACAAGAGAACTCCATCCAGACCGTGGCGTTCGATGACGCGCACGCGAGCGTGGCACTAGACGCCTACTCCCGGTTCGGCAAGGGCAGGCATCCCGCCGCGCTGAACTTCGGCGACTGCTGCGCATACGCGGTCGCCTCCGTCGCCGGCGAGCCGCTTCTGTGCCTAGGAGACGACTTCGCCAAGACCGACCTGCTCCTCGTCACCCTCGACACCGATCAGATCGGGACTGACGCGACACAAGCCGGCGGGCCTACCCTCTGAGCAGCAGGGTCGCCACGGCCGCCAGGTAGGGAAGTCATCGCGCCGACTGCCCGCTCGCGGACCGCATCCGCCGCTCGATTGCACACAGCGTTGCCGATCCGCGGCTCTCACTGGTGACACGGGCCAGTGCCTGGGTGCGGATCGTTGCCTGCTTGACCGGATGGCCGATGACCGGTGCGGTGCTGGCCGACTCGCGGCGTGGCTGGTCAGCGAGCTGTCGCCGACGGGGGCACAGGGTTGACCGCCGAACCTGTGCCGAGCACAGGTTCGCCCCCATGATGGGCCTCATCGGGGCTGGACGCGGACCCAGAGGTCGTTGAAGGAGATGCTGTCGTAGAACGCGGTGCCGTCGATGACCTTGCCGCCAGCTAGCTTCATGATCCAGGCGTAGCTGTTTTCATAGGGCTGGCCGTCGCCGGTGACCCCGCGGCCGTCCCAGACCGCGATCACCGTGTCGCCGTCCGCGTAGACTCCCCGGATCGTGACCGGGCGGAATGGCTCTGACGTGGTGAACCGAGCGCCAAACGGTGTCAGGACCTCATCGATGAACTGCTGCTTGTTGCCGTACTCCTTCGATGCGGCCGAGTGTCCCTCGATCCGCCAGGTCATCTCGGGGGCGAACACGTCAGTGATCGCCCCCGTCCCCTGGTGCCATGCATCGAAGGCCTGGCGGATGATCTTCCGGTTTGCTTCCGTGCGGGTGGCAGAAGTCTCCGTCACGCGATTTCTCCGTCCGGGATCGGTAGTACTCGGGCTGGGTCTCAGCGTATGCACTGTTCTCTCGGGCAATCTTGCTCTGGGTGCGGCCGCCGCTGAGGGCGGAAGCTTTCCCTTCGGTGCCACTCCTGCCGTCATGACAATTGCTCTTCAATGATTTCGGGGAGCCGGGCCGGCCAGGGCGTCGGTGAGCGGGTTGATCGCCGCCAGTTTCGCCGCGAGGTCGGCGGGCAGGCCATACCGGCCGGCGATCGCCTCAGGCGAATAGTAGGAGACCTTGGTCTGGCCGGCATCATCCCAGATCACAACCTTGAGCGGGAGGTCAAGCGCCGCCAGCGGCGCGGCATCCATCACGGGCGTGCCGGCCGACGGATTCCCGAACACCACCAGCGTGGTGTCACGGAGGCCGAGCCGGGCCGCGCGGGCCGCCGCCGCCTGGTCGATCACGGCAAATACCGTGACGTTCTTCTCCCTGAGGATTGCGGTGAACCTGGCTACCGCGCCGCTCACCGGTCCGGAGACGAGCTTAGTGACGATATCGACCTCAGTTGTCATGGCTTCGTCCCTTACTGGTCGGGAATCCAGCTGCCGTGAAAGCCGAGCGGGATCCGGGCGGGGAGGTGGACCCGGGCGACGGGTTCGCTCATGAAGTCTTGCGCCGAGAGGATTACCAGGTCGGCCGCGCCGCGATCGGGATTGTGCACGAAGGCCATCACGTATCCGTCATCCTCGGCGGCGTCGGCCGAGGATGGGGCGAACACAGCCTCGCCTGCGGTGGCGCCCGTCCCGAACTGGTGCGCCTCGACGGTGCCATGCTCCAGGTCGTGCTTGAGCACAGCGTTAGCGAACGCCTGATCGGCGAAGTCGCCGGTGAGCGAGATGGTGGCCCGGCTGACCTCGCCGATGACGGCGCTGTAGCCATAGCGGTGCCGCTGGGAAACGACCCGGTCATCGACGCGCGGGAACTCCTGGCCGTGGTCGTCGAGGCGCTGCTGGGTCACCTTCCCCGCGGCCGGGTCGATGATCCACCGGTCGAGTGTGAGCGGCCCGGCTCCGGCCAGCAGGGATACGTCATAGGCGCCCTCGTACCGGATCATGTCGACGACTACCCGGTCACCGTCGTCGTAGGCGTTCAGGGTGTGGAAGATCCAGCAGGGGTCGACTTCGAGCCAGCGGATGCCACTGGCGGATCCGTCACGAGGCAGCAGGCCGACCCGCGCCTGGTGCGCCGGGTTCCAGGTGTAGGGCAGCTTCACGCCGGCGGCCACCGCGTCCAGGCTGAAGGTGACCGGCAGGTCGAACAGCACCACGTACTTGTCGGTGAGCGCGAAATCGTGCATCATCGGCCCGTCCGAGACGGGGATGTCGGTGGTGCGGCGCACCTGGCCGGCCGCGTCGATGACGACATGCTGGACGTGATCCCAGGCCCAGTAGTAGGCGATGGCGTGCAGTTCGCCGGTGCGCCGGTCCGCCTTGGTGTGGGCCGCGTAGCCGCCCGGCAGGGTCCCCCCGAAGTCGCAGGGGCCGAGGGTGTCCAGCTCGTACGACAGCTCGTAGGGCAGCGGGCCGGCCTCGACCGTGGCTAGCGTCCGGCCGGAGTGGGCGATGATGTGCGTATTGGCGGCGAAGTCCATACCGTCGTGGATCGGGCCGGCCGGCCACGTCTCCCCGAGCGACCCGGCCAGCTGCCGGGAGCGGACCCACCGGTTGCGGTACCACTCGGCTCGGCCGTCGCGCAGCCGTACGCCATGCACCATGCCCGGGCCGAGGAACCAGTGCCCCTCGCAGAAGCGGTAACCGGGTTCGTCCAGGCCCAGCGGGTTCGGGCCGTTGCGCAGGTAGCGTCCGCTGAGCTCGGCAGGGATCTTCCCGGTGACCGGCAGGTTGAATGCGGTGATTTCCTCGGTGACCGGGGCGAATGACCCCTGGAGAAATGTGTTCGGCGTGGTCATCGTCTATCGCCCTTCCGATGAGCCGAGGGAAGTGTCCGCAAGCCGGCCGACCCGGTGTCGCCGGGACTGGCGGACAGCCGTCGGCGCACCGCCCGCCCGGACCCTGCGCAGCTGGAGCATGCCGAGGCGGGCGAGCACCTGGCCCGCCGCCATCAGGAACAGCGCGGTGGTCCAGATGTGGGCACCCGTGATGTCATGGCGAAGGGAGAAGCTGGCGATGGATGGCCCGCCCGAGTGGTAAGCGTAGTAGGCGAATCCGAGGCGGAAGCCCATGCCGAGTATCCACGCGATGACGGAGAGCGCGGTGGCGCGGAAGAGCAGGGTCCCGGCCGTATCACGCCAGACCGTGTCGGCCAGGCCGCTCAGCACGCCCAGCACGATGCCGGCCAGGGCCAGGATCATGATGAGCGCCAGGTCGTTCCCGCCCATGGTGAAGGGCGGCCGCAGGTAGATGGCTCCGGCCGCCGCCAGGAGCAGGATCGGCAGTCGCGCCGCGCGCGGGGTCAGCTGGTGGGGCCGCACCTGCCGGAAGATGACGGCGATCAGCAGGATGTCGATCAGGTAGTCGGTGATGCTCATGAGGGTCTCCGAGTCGTCGGCGGGCCGGGCGTTTCCGGTATGCGGCCGCGGCAGGGAACTGGCGGCCTCCCTCACGACTGTGGGACACGGCCCGCGGCTCATGATCGGTCAAATGACTCGCCGTCCGGAGGGCTGCTACCCGCGCGGGGTGTCCGGGCTACACAGGACATTTGACCCCTGCCTGGGTCGCGGATCGCTCAGAGTCGAATGACGTATCGGCCCGTCGACGGCGAACCTTAACGTCGGCACATGACCACTTTTGACCAGTGCAGCCTGGCCCGAGTGCCAGCCACCCTGACGCCCGAGGAACAGCGAGCCGTCTGGTTCCTCGGCGCGCTCATCCGTATCCGCGTGGGCGGCGGCTCAACGGGCGGCCAGCTGGCCATCCTCGAGCACACGGGACCACGCGGCTACAGCAGCCCCGTGCACCGCCACGACGCCGACGAGGAGACGTTCTTCATCCTCGACGGCGCCGTGCGCGTCGAGGTCGGCGACCGCACATTCAGCGCGGGCCCGGGTGCCGTCGCGTTTCTCCCGCGCCAGATCCCGCACGCCTTCGTTGTCACCAGCCCCGAGGCACGGCTCCTGACCTTGCACACGCCCGCTGGCTTCGACGAGTTCACGCTCGCCGCGGGGTCTGCGGCCGATTCCCCGTTCGGCGACCCGCCGGCCGCCGAATCGGTAGCCGACCCGGCGGCGCTGGCCGCCATCGCGGCTTCCTACGGCATCGAGATTCTCGGGCCGCCGCCTTTCCCGTCGTGACGTAGCGCAGCACCAACTCCATAGGAGAGTTCCATGCAATCCCACTTCGACAACAGAATCCTCCGGCACGTCGCCGCCGGGTCGGGAATGACGGTCCTGGACGTCGCCGGGCTCACCGTCGAATTCCTCACCGGCCCGCAGGACACCGCTCGCGAATTTTCCGTCATGCGCGGGATAATCCCGCCCGGAGCCGTCGTCCCGATTCACAGCCACGACAGCACGGAAACGTTCCTCGTGCTCTCCGGCACTAAGCAGGCGCTGGTGCGAGGCGAGCACGGCATGGAATGGATAGACGTGCGCGAGGGCGACTACGTGCAGATAGGCAGCGGCGAGGCGCACGCCCTGAGGAACGTGTCCAGCGAGCCGGTGGTCGAGCTCATCATTACCAACGCGCGCCTCGGGAACTGGTTCCAGGACGCGGCACGCCCGGCCGACGGCGATACATGGCCGCCGACCATGGATGATCTGGCGCGCCTTTTCATGGTATCCGCCAAGTACGGTTACCGGCTGGGCTCACCCGCCGAGAATAGGGCAGCCGGGATAGAGCTTCCGAGCTAACAACGAGGATTAGAAAATGACCATGACAAGCATTGTCCAGATCTCGCACACCACGGTCCCGCTTGAGCGGGCCACTGCCGCCATCGCGGCGGGGATCGCCACGGGGAGCTCCCTGGGGGTGCCCTTCACCATTACCGTCGTAGACGCCGGAGGGTTCCTGGTCGCCGCCCACCGGATGGACGGGGCCGCGCTGGCCGCCATCGAGACCAGCGCGAGCAAGGCCACCACCGCGTTGCTGTTCGGCCAGCCCACCAGGGACCTGGTCGACGCGGTGCAGCCGGGCGCTCCGCTGTTCGCCATCCAGTCCGCCAGCAGGACCCCGCTGGCCTTCGTGCCCGGCGGCGTGCCACTCACCGATGAGGACGGTACCGTGATCGGCGCGGTCGGCGCCGGCGGTGGCACGCCCGACGAGGACCATGAGGTGGCCGCCGCCGCGGCAGCCGTGATCACCCGATGACACCCGGCCCCGCAGACTGCTACACCGCAGGCTTCGTACCGATCGGCCGCAGCGACCAGGGTGGCCGACCGGACGCGATGCAGCTGCAGCACTACCGCGGCCATATCTACGTGGGCCATGTGTTCTCCGGCGGGTTCAGCGTGATCGACGCCCGCGACCCGCGCAACCTCAAGCCAGCGGGGTTCCACCAGGCACCGCCGAATACCTGGAACATCCACCTGCAGGCCGCCGACGACCTGCTGCTAGTGGTGCACGCCAGGGACCTGTGGGCCCAGTTCCGGCAGGAATCGGACTACTACGCCGGGTCGGTCGGCACCCGGCTGGCCGGGGCGCGGCGGGACTGGAGCGCCGGGGTCGCCATTTACGACCTGACCAGCCCCGCCCAGCCGCGACAGATCTCGTTCCTGCCCGTAGCGGGGGTCGGGGTGCACCGGCTGTGGTACCCCGGTGGCCGGTGGGCCTACGCCTCGGTGCTGCCCGACGGATTCTCCGACTACATGTTCTGCGTCATCGACCTGGCCGATCCGCAGGCGCCGCGCTGGGCGGGCCGGTGGTGGCTGCCCGGTATGAACACCGCGGCCGGGGAGCAGCCCAGCTGGGACGCCGGGCGCTGGCGATACGCGCTGCACCACGCCATCGTCGACGGTGACACCGCCTACGCGTCCTGGCGGGACGGCGGACTGACCCTGCTCGACATCGCCGACCGGGAGCACCCCCAGCTGATCTCGTACCGCAACTGGTCACCGCCCTACGGCGGCGGCACCCACACCGCGCTGCCCCTGCCCGCGCGCGACCTGCTGATCGTCGCCGACGAGGCCGTCGCGGACGGGCTCGCGGACGGCCTCAAGTACACCTGGGTATTCAACATCGCCGAGCCAACCGACCCCATCAGCATCGCGACCTTTCCCACCCCCGCCGAGGCCGACTACGCCCGCAAGGGCGGCCATTTCGGCCCGCACAACCTGCACGAGAACCGGCCAGGCAGCTTCGTCTCCGACACGCTGATCTTCGCCACCTACCAGAACGCCGGCGTCCGAGCGGTAGACATCACCGATCCGTACCGGCCGCAGGAGGCCGGCGCCCTGGTTCCGCCCGCCCCCGACCGCATCATCGACCCCCGCCCGGACCGCCCCAAGGTTGTCCAGACCGCAGACGTGTTCGCCACCGCCGACGGGATTGTCTACGCCACCGATTACAACGCCGGCCTCACCGTGGCCGAGTACACCGGCACCTTTCACCACCATTTATTCAGAACGACCGCTGGTTCCCGCCCGCAGAAGGAGATCCGTCATAGCCGCCATCAGCTGCTGCCGGTGACCATCCCGACCGTACGCGTGGTTCCGCCCTCGGTCCTGTGGGTCGGGATCCGGAGTGCCACCAGGTAGAAGATGACGCCCGCCAGTCCGCCAACCACCCACGAGATGTCGGTATCCCCGAGGACCCGGACCATGGGACCGGTGTAGAAGGTCTGGTCGATGAACGGCACCTGAGCGGCGACCGCGAGGATATAGGCCACGAGCCCGCGCCATAGGTACCCGCCGTAGCGACCATGCGGCGTGAAGAACGACGCTACGTCGTAGTCGCCGCGCTTGACTAGGTAGTAGTCGGTGAGGTTGATCGCCGTCCACGGAATGAATACATAGAGCAGCACGTCGAGAAAGTTCGACAGGTTGTTGACGAACTGCCGGTAGCCGAGCAGGGCACATACGGTGCCGGCGGCGACCAGGATCAGCGAGCCGATCACCCGCATCCAGACCGAGTGCCGCACGTCTCTGACGCAGCTGACGATGCTCGCCAGGGCAAGCATGCCGGTATAGGAATTGGCCACGTCGGACCCGATCAGGCTCACCGCCATCACCGGCAGTGCCCAGCTGCCGCAGATGTCCCGGACGGCGGCTACCGTCGAGGACACCTGGGGGAGCAACCCGGTGATGTAGGCGCCGAGGACCGCGCAGAAGATGGTGGGGATCGCGCAGCCGAGCACCACCGCCCAGAAGGTCCTAGCCTTGCTGACGGTCTCCGGCAGGTAGCGCGAATAGTCGGAGACATACGGCGCCCAGCTCACCGCGGAGATGACGAACAGCCCGGTGGCTCCCATGAACAGGGCGAACGACGGCGGGCGAGTGCTCGCCACGGGTCCGCTGAGCCCGCCGTGACCGATCGCCTGGATGAACATGATCACGAAGGTGACCCCGAGGACAACGGTCATCCATCGCTGCCAGCGGTGGATCCAGTCGTAGCCGTAGATCGTGAGGACGGCGACCGGCACCGCGAGGATCGCGATCCAGCCCGGAATGCTGACGGCGCCGACGAGCAGGTGCAGCGCGTCCGCTTGGATCACCAGCTGAGCCGCGAGGTAGCCGAAGTCAAGGACGATGGAGGCGGCGAATACCAGTACCGCGCCGTAAAAGCCGAACTGGCCGCGACTCTGGATCATCTGCGGAACGCCGAGCCTCGGCCCCTGGATCGCGTGGAAGCCGACCAGGCATAGGCCGATGAGCGTGCCGAGCACGATCGCGATGCACGCCCACCAGAAGTCCAGGCCCAGGTAGATCACCACGCCGCCGACCACGAGGAGAAAGATGTTCGCGTTCAGGGCGAACCACAGGGTGAACTGGTCCCGGACCCTGCCGTGGCGTTCTTCGGGCGGGACGTGATCGATCGAGCGGACCTCGATGCTGGCGAGACCCTCCGGCGGCTGCCGCGGCTGCTCTGGCATGGGTACTCTCGCTTGTCCCCCTTGGCTGTCTGCTAGGAAGCATCGCAGCTGGCCATCCGGGCGTCTGTGCCGCCAGCAGGAGACCGGGGATCCTGCTGGCAGGCCTGGCCCCGGTAGTGCTAGCTGTATTGCGCCGAGGCATTTAGTTGTCATGCTGTGAAGGTGCCCCTCAGCTGTCTGATCGTCGATGACAGCGATGACTTCCTCGCCTCGGCGGCCCGGCTGTTCTCGCTGCAGGGTGTCACGGTCTCCGGGCTCGCCTCATCCGCGGATGAGGCGATGCGACTCGCGGCGGAACTCCGCCCGGATGTCGTCCTGGTTGACGTCGATCTCGGCGAGGAGGACGGGATCGAGCTGGCCAGGCAGCTGGCGTCGGCTGGCTGGTCCGCGCATGTGATCCTCATCTCGCTGCGCGACCACGAGCAGCTCGCCGAGCTGATAGCGGGCAGCGGTGTCGCCGGTTTCCTCCGCAAGGACACCCTCGATGCTCAGGCAGTCACCGACCTGATTTCCTGGCGGAGCGATCCAGGCGCGGGGGCGGACCCGCCATGTGCAGCTGGCGCCGACCTTAACCTGCTGACCCGCGACCAACTGCGCGTCGTGGCCGAGCAGCAGGCCGCGTTGCGCCGGGTCGCCACGCTTGTCGCGGAGGGAGAAGAGCCCGAGCAGATTTTCCAGACGATCGCCGCGGAGGCATCCCTGATAGTCGGCGTGCCCGCGATCGGCCTGATCCGGTACGACGCGGACAGCAAGGTGCTCACCTACATCGCGGCCACGCACGGCCACCGCGCCGCGATGCCAGCCGGCGGCCAGTGCCCGCTCGACAGCTCGCCGCTGGGCACCCTGATCGTCCAGACCGGCCAGCCGGCCAGGGTTGACGACTGGTCACGGCTGCCCGGCCCGATCGCGGCCAGGCACCGGGAGGAGGGGTTCGGACCGGCTGTCGGCGCGCCCGTCGTCGTCGATGACGCGCTGTGGGGCTATGTTGGGGCGTACACGAATGCCGGCGAGATTCTCCCCGCCGACTGCGAGGCGCGCCTGATCGACGTCACCCGGCTGATGGCCATGGCCATCTCGAACGCGCGGGCCCGCCACGAGCTGCGCGGCTTGGCGGAATCGCAGGGCGCGCTCCGCCGCGTCGCGACGCTCGTCGCGCAGGGCGCGGAACCGAAGACGGTATTCAGCGCGGTCGCGGTTGAGGCGGCCAGGATCCTGGGTGTCGGGGCGGTCAGCCTCATCAGCTACGACGCGGCTACCGAGATGTTCACCAAGATCTTCGGGACACACGGTGACCGGTCCGCGGTTCCTGACGGGCAGACCTGGCCGCTCGCGGATTGTCCCGAGGGAGCGCTGGTCCTCAAGACCGGCCGGCCGGGGCGGGTCGATGACTGGACCGACCTCCCGGGGCCGACCGCGGCCAGGCACCGCGAGCTGGGCTTCGGGCAGGCGATCGCGGCGCCGATCGTCATTGACGGCGCGATCTGGGGACACATCGCCGCGTATGGCGAGTTTGATGAGAACATTCCGCCTGGGAGCGAGTCGCGCCTGGCCGACTATACCCACCTGATGGCGAGCGCCATAGCGAACGCCCAGGCACGGGACGAGCTTCGTAGCCTGGCCGAGCAGCAGGGGGCGGCACTGCGCCGGGTGGCCACGCTCGTGGCCCAGCAAGCCTCCCCGAGCACGATTTTCACCGCGGTCGCGGGAGAGGCAAGCCGGGCTCTGGCAGTGCGCCGGGTCGATGTCGGCCGCTGGAACGGGGATGGTTCCCTGACCCTCCTCGGTTCGACGGGGAGAGCCGACTCCGCGGACGATCACGACTTCCCGGAGAGCGAGAAGCTTGTCGCGCGGATGGTGATGCAGACCGGCTGCGCGGCGCGAATCGACGCCAGCGGGACCGCTGCCAGCAACAACGGCTTGCGGTCAGTTGTCGGGGCGCCGATCCTCGTAGATGGCGCGCTCTGGGGCGTGGTCGTCGTGCTCGGCGATGAGATCCTTCACGACGATACGGAAACGCGGTTGACCGATTTCACGCATCTCGTCGCCAGTTCGATCTCCATCGTTCACGCCCGTAACAATCTGATCGCATCGAGAGCCCGGATCGTCACCGCCAGCGACGAGACACGGCGCCGGATCGAACGCAACCTCCATGACGGCGTGCAGCAGCGGCTCGTCGCCCTCGGCATGGGCCTGCGTGCCGTCCGCGTGCGGTATCCGGTGCCACGTGAGGTCCAAGCCGGGCTTGATGAGATAGCCCGCGACCTTGAGGGGGTGCTCGAGGAGATCCGGATCTTCTCCCAGGGCCTGCATCCCGCGCTACTCGCGCGCTCCGGCCTCGGTCCGTCCCTGCGGGAGCTCGCTCGGCGGTCGCCGATCCCGGTCAGCGTCGATGTCGCTAGCCAGGCGCGGTTCCCCGAGCCGGTCGAGACCGCCGTCTATTACGTCGTCTCCGAGGCGCTCGCGAACACGGCGAAGCACTCGCGGGCCACGGCGGTCTCGGTGACAGTCGACGCAGACGCGGCGCGGGTCCGCGCCGCCGTTGCCGACGACGGGGTCGGCGGAGCCGCGGTGGGCCGCAGCTCGGGGCTGACCGGCCTGGTCGACCGCGTCGAGGCCCTGGGCGGACGGTTTAGCCTTGAGAGCCCGCCCGGTCGCGGCACGGCGATCTCGATCGAGCTGCCGCTCGGCTTCCAGGCGATGGACGAGCGCCCTGCACTGTGACGGCGGCGTGCTGTGATGGCGGCATGTCCCGCTAGCGGGTCAGCTCGCGCTGAGATAGGTCAGCACGGCGAGGACCCGGCGATGGTCATCGTCGGTAGCGGGTAGCCGGAGCTTGGTCAGGATGCTGCGGACATGCTTTTCGACGGCACCCTCGCTGATCCACAGCCTGCGGGCAATCCCGTTGTTGGAGCGGCCTTCGGCCACCAGCGACAGGACCTCCCGCTCCCGCTCGGTTAGGACGGCGAGCGGGTCGTCGCGCCGTCGCTGAGCCAGCAGCTCGCCGACTAGGACCGGGTCGATGACCGCGCCGCCCGCCGCGATCCGCTCAAGCGCGTCGACCAGGTCGTCCACCGCCATGATCCGGCTCTTGAGCAGGTACCCGATGCGCTCGCCGCCGCGGAGGAAGTCGACCGCGGTCTCCACCTCCACGTGAGCGGAGAGCAGCAGCACTCCGATCTGCGGGAACTCGCCGCGGATCAGGCGCGCGGCGTCGATGCCCTCCGAGGTGCCGGTCGGCGGCATCCGGATATCCGCCACCACCAGGTCCGGCTGCCCCGACCGCACCGCCTCGACCAGCGTCCCGGCATCGCCGGCCCGGCCGACCACGTCATAGCCCGCCTCGCCGAGCAGGCTGGCGATCCCCTCCCGCATCAGCACGTCATCATCGGCCACGACAACCCGGCGTCTGGCCGCCGGAGACGGGCCAGGCAATGGCGCAGCGGACATGGCTGTACCGTATATGACGCTCGCCCGGATCCCCTATCGCTGATTAGCGATCCGCTGCACGACCGGGCGCAGCGCGGACCGTGGTGCTAGCAGGAGTGCAGGCCCCCCGGTACCGCCAGCAAGCCAGGCTCGCTGGCGGCAATGACAGCCGCCCATCAGCACAGGCATCGTGGAACGTGCCAGCTAGGACCTCGTGCGGCGGAGGAGCGGTTCATGGGCGAGTCGGTCTGTTTGGCGGATACGGTTCAGGACTCTGCGCCAGGTGCGGCGGGCAGGCTGGCCGGGCGTGAGAAGGACCTCCGCGTGATCAGCGACTTTGTCGAGGAGTCCTCCGTCCGCGGTGGAGCGCTGCTGCTGTCCGGTGAGCCAGGCGTCGGCAAGTCTGCTCTGCTTAATGCCGCGCGGGAGATGGCGTCTGAGGCCGGCATTCGAGTGCTGTACGCCGTAGGCGCAGAGTTCGAAGCTGATATCAGCTTCGCCGGGCTAAATCAGGTTCTACTACCGCTCAGCAAGGATCTCGGGCAGCTCAGCACCACTCACCGTGGCGCGCTCAGCATCGCCCTCGGGCTTACCCACGGAACGCCGCCCGACCGGCTGCTCGTGTCGAACGCGGCGCTTGCCCTGCTCCGCCAGGCAGCCACGACCCAACCGCTGCTGATCACCATCGACGACCTGCCGTGGATAGACCGGGCGAGCGGCCTCGTGCTGGGGATCGTCGCCCGGCGCCTAGCTGGCAGCCCTGTCGGCTTCCTGGCCTCTGCACGAACCGGTGCGGAGAGCTTCTTCGACCACGGCGACCTGCCTGCCCATGAGGTCCAGGCCCTGGACGAAGAGACAGCGGCCAGCCTGCTCGACTACAGGTTCCGCGGGTTGGCCCCACGCGCACGTCGGCGCGTGCTAGCCGAGGCACAGGGCAATCCGCTTGCCCTGCTGGAGCTGCCAGCCGAGCTGAGCGGCCGGCAGCGCGTCGCGCTTGAGGCGCTCCCCGCGGTCCTTCCGCTCAGCAGGCGTCTCCAGGGTTTGTTCAGCGCCAGGACGGCAGACTTGCCCGCGTCGACCCGATACCTGCTCTTGCTCGCTGTGCTCGAAGGCCATGGTGACCTCGGAGTCTTGCAGGCAGCCGCAGGGGAGGAAGAGATCGACGACCTCGCGCCAGCGGAAAGGGCAGGCCTGGTCCACGTAGCGGACGACACAGGCAGGCTCGTGTTCCAGCACCCGCTGATCCGCTCCGCTGTGATGGAGCTGGCCACGAGCAGCGACCTGCGCAGGGCACACCGCGCGCTCGCCGCCCAGCTTGCCGATCAGCCCGAACGGCGGGCCTGGCACCTCGCGCACGCCGTCGTCGCCCCCGACGAGGACGTGGCCAGCCAGCTCACGCAATTGGCACGGCAGATTCTGCGCAGGGGCGATGCCACCGACAGCATGGCAGCACTGCTGCGCGCGGCTCAGCTCAGTCCCCGAGCCGCCGATCGGAGCAGCAGGCTGTCAGAAGCCGCATACGTCGGCGCGAGCGTAACCGGGGAACTGCCTCGCGTGCTGCAGCTGCTGGCAGCCGCGCGGCAGGCCGCGCCGGAACCTGGCGAGCCGCTGCACGCGTCGGTCGCGGCCGCCCACCTGCTCATCAACGCCGACGGCGACGTCGACACCGCGCACCGCGTGCTCGTCGATGCGATTGCCGCGCAGGCCGAACCGCTCGAGGCAGGTCACAGCGCCATGATCGGCGCGTTGCACACGCTGCTGATGGTGTGCTCATTCGGCGACCGCCCGGAAATGTGGGCGCCGTTCGATGCAGCCATAACCCGTCTCGGCCAGCATCTGGCGGACGACTTGCGCCTGCTCGCCAGTACCTACGCCGACCCGGTGCGCACTGCCGCCGGAGTCCTCGGCCAGCTAGATTCGGCCATCTCCGCACTTCCCGCAGAATCGGATCAGGTGCGCATCCTGACCGTGAGTACGGCGGCGTTCTTCACCGACCGGCTGGCTGGCTGCCGTGAGCCGCTACGGCGGGTGGTCCGAGAAGGCCGCGAAGGTGGTGCCGCAGCCTGGACGATCACCGCACTGACGCTGCTCGGCACCGACGGTTTCATGTCCGGCGACTGGGGCGCCGCCCAGCAGGCCGCCGACGAGTGTCTCCAGGCCTGCCAGACCCACGGTTGCCCGGTGCGGGCCTGGATGCCGCGCACGCTTCATGCACTCCTCGCGGCCGCACGGGGCGACTATGACATGGCGCGGGAGCTGAGCGGGCAGATCCTCCGGTGGGCACTACCGCTCGGAATCCGGCAGGCCCAGACGGCTGTCCACCAGGTCGGCGCGCTCGCGGCGCTGGGACGAGGCGACTACGAGGAGGCGTACCAGGAGGCAGCAGCGATCAGCCCGCCGGGCGTGTTCGCATCCCACGTGCCATACGCCCTGCGCGTCGCGATGGACCTGGTCGAGGCCGCCGTCCGCACCGGGCGTAGCGATGAGGCCCGTGCCCACGTGGCTGCGATGCGTGCAGCCCGCATCGCACGGATCTCTCCCCGGCTCGACATGCTGGCCACCGCGTCGGCGGCCATCGCCGCTCCCGCGCATGAGGCCGACCAGTTGTTCTCCGCCGCGCTTGCCGTGCCCGGCGCCGACCGCTGGCCATTCGACTTCGCCCGGGTCCAGCTGGCTTACGGCGAGCACCTGCGCCGCGACCGCATGACTGCCGAGGCGCGAGCTCAACTCGGCGCGGCCCTGACCGCGTTCCGCGTGCTCGGGGCCAGGGCGTGGGCCGAGCGGGCAGACAACGAGTTGCGCGCAGGAGGACTCCACGTCGTCAGGGCAGACGGACACACGCTGCCCTCGCTCACCGCCCAGGAACGCCAGATCGCCTCGCTGGCCGCCGCCGGCCTGACCAACAAGGAGATCGGCCAGCGCCTCTACCTATCGCACCGCACGGTCGGTGGCCACCTGTACCAGATCTTCCCAAAGCTCGGCATCACCACTCGGGCCGCACTTCGTGACGCGCTCACCGCCCTGTCGCCCGGGTAGCGCAGAGCAGTCCTGTGACGGTGTCGGTGCTGCTGGACCTGCGGGCGGTGCAGGCGGCTGTGCCCCCGCAGCTCGGCGAGCTGGACGGAAGGTGCGCGAGCGCAGCGACGATACCCGCACCGACCTGACGTGAGCTTGGCGGCCTGCGCACTCGGCGGATACGCGATGCTCATGGCCGTCGCCCAGGTCCGACTGATCCCGATCTACCGCAGGCTTCCCTTCACGCCCGGATACTGGGCCTTCACCTTCGCCTACGCTGCGGTCGTCACCGACGCGCTCGAATGGCTCGCGATCACCAAGCCGCCGGGCGGCCTGCCGCGCCGAGCGTCCAGCCGGCCGCTGTGCGGTGCGGGTTCCTGGCCGGGCCGGCCGCGGACGGGCACGGGATCCCTGCCTCGTTCAGCGCCCGGGCGATCCGCGCCACCGGGTGGCCGGCCAGGCGCTGGGCGAAGATCCACCGGACCGTGGGTGCCGTCCGCGGGCCGGGCTCCAGGCGGTGCGCCCGCCGACCCCACGCGGCGTGTGCCTTGTCCGGGTGCGGTCCCGCGTCCGCGAGCCGGTATCCGTACGGCGGCGGCCACCGAGATACCGGCCCTGCTCCCGGGTCTGAACGGCCATCGCGGTCCGGACCCGGATACTGGTCCGGGTGATCTCCCGCCTGGATGACAGGCCCAGCGCGGTCATCGTCTTCTCATCATGCTCCGACGCGTAGCCGACCCGGCCGCCGGCCTCGGGCATCCACAGCTGCACACCGTAATGTTCGAACAATGGCGCCATCGCCGCGTACCGGCTGCCGTAGAACGCCCGCTCGTACCTCCCGATCACGATCGCGTCCCACCCCCGGTCCGGATCGGCGAGCTGAGCGACCAGGGCGGCGGACTGCGGGCGGCAGGCCCACGCCAGCTTCCGGGTCTGCCCCACGTCGAAGAACTCCGCCACGATCTGCCCGTGGCCGCGGACCAGCGCCTCGGCCTGCTCCCTGCCGCGCCCGCGACGTCACCGGATCCTGCCAGTCCTGGGTCGAGACTCGCCCGTAGAACACGAACCGCACCATGCCGCGCCCGGCTGGACGCCGGTCCCAGCGGGCGGTCCGCTCCGCCCACGACACCAGGGCGCCCCCGCCTCTCCCCGGCTCGGGGTCAGGGGCAAACGGCGCCATCACCCATCAACCTCCCCGGTACCTCAGGAATATCCCGCAACACCAGCATCTCCTGCAGAACCCGCAAAACCAGGCGGCACGCCGCACCCGAACCAGCCCGACCACGCAGAGAAAGCATGGGCTGGCATCAGGCGCGGAACCAGCCCCGGCAGCGCCCGGGGCCACCCGCGCGCTGACCGAGGACTCGGCCGAGATGGAGTTCCTGACCGACGACCCGGTGGCGCGGGCCGTCACCGATCAGCGAGTGACGTTCGACGCGCGGGCACCACGCTGCGGCCGCTACGGCTGCGCTACTGCTGGGCGAGTGAGCTGGACCTGGTGGTCCGGCTGGCCGGCCTGCGGCTGCGGGAGCGCTACCAGGACTGGGACCGCGGCCCGTTCACCGGGAGAGCCAGGACCACATCTCGGTCTGCGAGGTCACCGCAGCGCCTGCCGGATGAAGGTGGCCACGGCGACCGGCTTGGCGATGAACGCGGTGTGCGAGCCGTCAATGGTGTCGGTCGTGGCGCCCATCCGCTGCGCCATGAACCGTTCCGCGTCCGGCGAGATCGCGTTGTCGTG
>Ga0335074_10004191_pt1 | contig 19836 bp, 17 predicted proteins | sample Lox_Sample_23_FD_206715 | JGI IMG/M metagenome (GOLD analysis project Ga0335074, IMG submission 206715) | Soil microbial communities from Loxahatchee National Wildlife Refuge, Florida, United States - Lox_Sample_2.3 | ecosystem: Environmental > Terrestrial > Soil > Wetlands | place: USA... | reverse complement strand
AGTGAGCGCAGCGCCGGCTCGTCGTTCTCGGCGCCGATCCGGACGAGCACGTCGCGCCCTCCCAGGGCCATCCTCAGCATCCCGAGGAGCGTCACCCGCCGCTCCAGCATCTCCATCAGAGCGTTCAGCTCGCTCACGTCGCCATGGCGTTCGCGCGCCAGCAGCCTCGAGGTGCCGTCGACGTACAGGGTGTCTTGTGAGAGCTCGGCCAGCTCGGTGAAGACCGGGGCGAGAGCCTCGAGGAACTGGGCTTCGGTCACCGACAGAGACGGGTCGCGCAGCCGGGAGTGCAGCATCCGTGCCCCCAACCCGATCCCGACCAGCCGCTCGTTGAGATAGGACGCCGCCCAATCGGCCAGACCCGAGTCAACGTGCCGGTCGAAGGTGAACAGCCGCTTGGTGACGCCACCGGTCGAGGTGATCACGACGACCATCACCACCTGCGGCTGCAGAGTCAGCACCTCGATGTGGCGGATGGTCGAGGTCTCGATCGGCGGTGCGGTGACGATCGCCAGCAGGTTCGTCACCTGTGACAGCGCCTCGGTGGTCACGCGCATCGCCTCGTCGACCTCGTGACGCACGAGCGACAGCGACAGCGGCGGCAGGGACGGTAGGTTCTCATCGTGGTCGGGCAGCAGGCGGTCGACGAAGTAGCGGTATCCGGCCTCGGTCGGGATGCGCCCCGCCGAGGTGTGTGGGTGGGCGAGCAGCCCGAGCTCCTCCAGGCTGGCGAGCTCGTGGCGAATCGTCGACGGTCCCCACTCGAACCTGGCGCTCAGCACCTTGGAGCCCACGGGCGACCCGGCCTCGAGGTACTCCTCGACGACCCGCCGCAGTACCAGCTCCTGTCGCTCGCTAAGCATCGTTACTGATTCTAGGAACGCCCTGGCTTCTAGGACCGCCCTGGCGAGCGAAGCTGATCAGCCAGGACGGATCCGCGCGACCGCGTTGCGGATGATCCGCTGATCGCCTTGCACGGCCTCGAGCTTCGCCGAGACGATGCCATTCTCCGGGCCGTCCGGATCAGAGACCAACCCGCTGACGACGATCTCCTCGCCCAGCCGGCCCATGCCGCGGAACTGGACGCTCAGCGACTCGAGCTTCTCCGGGCCCCCCGCGGCCTCGGTGACGGCCCGCGCCACCTGCGCCATCGACCACAGCCCATGCAGGATCCGGCCGGGCAGGCCGACCTGTCTGGCGAACTCCTCGTCGATGTGGATCGGGTTGAAGTCGCCTGACGCGCCGGCGTAGCGCACGGTCAGGTACGGGTCCGGCGTGACCCGCAGCTCGATCGAATCTCCTGGCTTCACTCCTGCACCCCCCGGATGATGTTCGTCCACGTCCCGATCGACACCGTCTCCCCCGCCTGGTTGCGCGACCGGGTCTCGAACACGTAGAAGCCGAGTCCGCCGCGCGCTGAGATCTCCTTGACCACGACTTCGGTCTCGATCTCGTCACCCGCCACCACCAGCGCCGGCCACTGGAATTCCTGGCTGCCGTGGACGAGCATCGGGAAGTTGATCTCCAGCTCGGGGTCGAACAGGACCGGCGTCATCGCCTGCCCGCCGTACACGACCGCGAACATCGGCGGCGCCACCACGTCGGCGTATCCCGCCGCCCGCGCCGCCTCGACGTCGAGGTACAGGGGATCCTGTTCGCCGACCGCGTGGGCGTACTCCCGGACCTTCTCGCGGCCGACGGCGTACGTGCGCGGCTCGTAGCGTTTGCCGACCATCTGCGTGGGCAGGGGCACGACAGCCAGTCTTTCAGAAGATCCCTGGAACAGCTCCGCCGTCGACCGACCAGGCGGCCCCAACCACGTTGGCCGCCGCCTCCGAGCAGAGGAAGACGATCACGGCGGCGACCTCCTCCTCGGTGGCCAGGAGGCCGCGCGGAAGGCGAGCCGCCAGGTCCTCCAGTATCTCCTCCCGGGACCGCGCGTCGCGCGCGGCCAGCTGGTCGGCCAGCCCACCCGGCGACTCCCACATCACGCCACCGACCGGCCCCGGCGCCACCGCGTTGACCAGCACTCCACTCGCGGCCAGGAGGTCGGCGAACGACCGCGACAGCGACACCTGGGCCGCCTTGGTCACGGAGTAGGACATGTCGAGCGAGGCCGACGGGCGCTTGGCCGCCGAGGAGGCGACGTTGACGATCCTCCCCCAGTGGTTGCGGGCCATGTGGGGCCCGGCCGCCCGCATCAACCGCATCGGTGCCATCACGTGCACCTCCCACTGGTCCTGCCAATCCTCGTCGAGCAGCGTCTCCATGTGACGAGTGCCGGTGCTACCGGCGGCGTTGACCAGCACGTCCAGCCGGTCGAACCGGGCCAGGCACGCGGCGACGGCCTCGTCGGCGGCGTCCGGACCGGTTATGTCGAGCACGAGCACTCGAGTGTCGACGTCCCAGCGCTCCAGGCACTCCTCGGCGACCCGGAGGAGAGCCTCCTCACGGCGGCCCACGAGCAGGAGCGAGGCCCCCTCCGCCGCCAGCCCACGCGCCGTCGCTCCGCCGATCCCGCCCGAAGCGCCAGTGACAATGGCCGCCCTACCGCGCAACCCGAAGTCCATCGGGCATGATTGTTCCATGGTCACGGCAACCTCCTCCGTTCCCGAGCCGGCCGAGGCGATCATCCGCACCGAGAAGCTGACCAAGATCTACCCGGGCGCGGACTTCAAGGCCGTAGATGCCCTGGACCTGGAGATCGAGGGAGGCGAGATCTTCGGAATGCTCGGCCCCAACGGGGCCGGCAAGACGACGACCGCCGGGATGCTGACCACCCGCGTCATCCCCACCTCCGGCGAGGCCTACGTAGGCGCGGTGGACGTCGTCGCGCAGCCGGCGCTGGCCAAGCAGATCATCGGCATCGTCTCCCAGCAGAACACTCTTGACCGCCAGCTCACGGTGTGGGAGAACCTGTACTTCCACGGGCGGCTGTTCGGGATCGGCGCGGCCGAGTCGCGGCGGATCTCCGACCGGCTGCTCGAGCAGTTCCACCTGTCGAAGTGGGCCGAGGCCTCCGTCTTCGCCCTGAGCGGCGGTATGGCGCAGCGCTTGATGGTGGCCCGGGCCATCTTCCACCGTCCTGCGGTGCTGTTCCTGGACGAGCCCACCGCTGGCCTTGACCCGCAGTCGCGCCTGGCCCTGTGGGAGATCCTCGGCGAGCTCAACCGGGAGGGCCAGACGATCATGCTCACCACTCACTACATGGAGGAGGCCGACCAGCTCTGCAACCGCGTGGCCATTATCGACCACGGCCGGATCCTCGCTCTCGACACCCCAGCCGCGCTCAAGCAGTCGGTGGGCGCCGACACGATCGTCACGGTCAAGACCACCGGTGACGAGACCGCGCTGGCGGTGCGACTCAAGCGCGAGGTCGACGGCGTTACGCGGATTCGCGTGGAAGCAGACGGGAGCATCGAGCTGCACGTAAAGGGGGCGGAGCGCGTCGTCCCACGGGTGGTGGCGGCCGCCGAGAACGCCGGTATCGAGCTGGTTGACCTGACCGTCGCCGAGCCCACGCTGGAGAACGTGTTCATCAACCTGACCGGAAAGGAGCTGCGCGAATGACCGCCACTGCCACGGCGACCACCCCCGCGACCGAGGCAGCCCCCACCCACGCGCCGATCGCGCTCACGCCGACCCGCTCGACCTTTCAGGCCAGCCGGATCGCCTTGGGCGCGCTGATCCTGCGCGACCTCGTCGTGCTCAGAAAGCACATCGGGGAATTTGTCGTGCGGGTCCTGGTCCAGCCCTTCCTGCTCGTGTTCGTCTTCCTCTACGTGTTCCCCCACATCGGTCAGGGCGTCGCCGGCGGGGCGGGCAAGGTGGCCGAATCGCATTTCGCGACCGTTCTGGTCCCGGGCGTCGTGGGGATCTCGATCATGTTCCAGGGGATCCAGGCGGTCGCCCTCCAGATGTCCACCGAATTCGGGTACACGCGGGAGATCGAGGACCGGGTTCAGGCCCCCTGCCCGATCTGGCTGGTGGCGGCGGCCAAGGTGCTGTCGGGTGCAGTCCAGGGCCTGCTGGCAGCGATCATCGTGTTCCCGATCGCCGCTGTGGTCCACGCCAGCGGCGTCACCGCGCACTTCTCCGTCAACTGGGCGGTTGTGCTCACCCTGATCCCGCTGGCCTGCGTGGTCTTGAGCTCGCTCGGCCTGCTCCTGGGCACGAGCTTCGAGCCGCGCAACATCGGTCTGATGTTCGGCTTCGTGGTTATCCCGCTCATCTTCCTGGGCGGCACCTATTACCAGTGGACGCGGCTGACCGCAATCGAGGTGGGCGGCGTCTCGTGGCTGAAGATCCTCGTGCTGGTCAACCCGCTGATCTACCTCAACGAGGGGCTCCGCGCCGGTCTAACCCACGCCCAGCACATGCCTCTTTACGTGGTCTACCCGGTGCTGATCGCCTTCGGAGTGGTCTTCTGGACGATCGGCCTGCGGAACTTCAGACGCCGCGTTCTAGTCTGAGCTGTAGGGACCGGGACCCGTGGCCGAACCCAGTCCCGCGGTAAACTCCACAAGGTCACTGAACAAAGGAGAGACATGAGCATTTCACTGGGCGATACGGCCCCTGATTTCCAGGCCGACACCACCGAGGGCAGGATCAGCTTCCACGATTGGATCGGCGACTCGTGGGCGGTTCTGTTCTCGCACCCCAAGAGCTTCACGCCTGTCTGCACCACCGAGCTCGGCGCCGTCGCCAAGCTCAAGCCCGAGTTCGACCGCCGCGGCGTGAAGGTGATCGGCCTGTCCGTCGATCCGGTCGACAAGAACGAGGGTTGGAACGCGGACATCGAGGAGGTCACCGGCTACGCTCCCAACTACCCGATCATCTCCGACGCCGACTTCAACGTCTCGAAGCTCTACGGCCTCCTGCCCGCGAGCGTCGAGGGCGACCCGCTGACCCGCACGCCGGCTGACAACCAGACCGTTCGCAACGTATTCGTGATCGGCCCGGACAAGAAGGTCAAGCTGATCCTCGTCTACCCGATGACCACCGGGCGCAACTTCGACGAGGTCCTGCGCGTGATCGACTCGCTGCAGCTGACCGCCAACAAGAAGGTCGCCACGCCCGCTGACTGGAAGCAGGGCGAGAAGGTGATCATCGCCGGCTCGGTCAACAACGAGCAGGCCAAGGAGCTCTTCGGGGAGTGGGAGGAGCCCAAGCCCTACATCCGGATCGTTCCCCAGCCTTCCTGATCCGGCGTTGTCTCCCGCGGTGGTGCCTTGTGGTGCACCACCGCGGCCCGGCTGTTTGATTTCGCCGCCTCGGGTCCGGCGCCGGTTAGGCTGGCTGGTCGGACCGGAGGTTTGGGGCGATGTCGAGAAACACCTGTATCGCTTTCTCGGGGGCAGTCATAGCTCTTGCGCTGGTTGTCGGCGCTTTCACCACGGCGGCCACCCGAGCGGCCCCCGCACCGTCGCGGTGCTCCAAGGCCACCGCCGTCGGCCTGGTCAACCAGCACAAGCTCAACGACTTCGAGCTGGCCAACCCGGTGGTTCAAGTCCTGTGCGGCCCGTTCACAGGAGCCGGCAGCCAGGCGATGGCCGTAACGATCGCGGCGTCCACCTGCTGGGCCATCCAGCAGTGGGCGGTGTTCAGTTACCGCGGCGGCAGCTGGCAGCTCGTCCTGGACCGTCACGAGTGGATCTACAACCCAGTCGTGGCCGACGCGGGCAACCTCCGGGTGACCTCGCCGCTACGCCGGGCCAGCGACGTCTACTGCAACCCCACCGGCGGAAAGCTGACCCGGACCTGGCACTGGAACGGCACCCGGTTCGTGATCTCCGCCACGGTCAGGAAGCCAGCCCCGCTCCAGAGCGCAGACTTCTACGACCGCAGTCTGAGCCGGGTGGTCGGATGCGGGATGAACGATCTGTCAGAGTCCGACGAAGTCGCTTGCCAGAGCTTCTCGTCGGCCGAGGATCAAAACGCGACGCTCCACCTGACCGGGCCGGTTGTCGTCTGCACGCAGTTGCATCCCGGCACCACGAACCCATGCGATCTCGGCAACGCGGGCGATGACGTTCCCACCTACGGCGTCGGTAAGCAGATCACCGTCGGCCCGTTTCGCTGCGGCATCGTGACCACCGGAGTGCAGTGCGTCGTGATCGCCTCCGGGAAGGGGTTCCTGTTCGGCTCAAAGACGGTCACCGCCGTCGGTGGCGCCAGCCTTCGTTCCACCACCTCAGTGCCAACGGGAGGCTGAGCACGGCTCACCCGGGCGCGGCCGTCCACTGCGCCTGGCAGCTGACCGCCTGATCGGTCCACGATCCCGTGACCGCCGCCGGCCCCGAGAACTTCCCGGCCACGCTCAGGAGGTTGTCCTGGGCGCTCGAGCCGCTCGTCCCGCCGAACGTGCCCGGCGCGCTGATGAACATGTTTTCGGCCCAGAAGTCGGAGCAGTGATCGGTGCCCTTGCAGGTGTTGCTCGTCATGGTCCAGGTCCCGAAGATGAACGCGAAGTGGCAGGGGGCCTGACCGACGATCTCCCGCCCACCCGAGCCCACGCTGAAGGAGACGGCCTCGCCGTCGGAGGCCGTCCCGGTCCAGTGACCGTCGCGGACGGCGCTGCGGCGGCCGGGCGCCGCGGTCAGATGCGCGTTGCCGGTGACGCACTGGGGCGGGGTGTTGAAGATCGTCGGGTTGTGCACGTCCTCGCGAAAGGTCAGATGCGCGCTGGCGCCGGTGATCGTCCCGCTCAGCGTTTCGCTGAATGGGTAAGGAGGCCCCCCGCGCCGGTCGTAGGCGACCTTGCCCGACCCCGAGACCTTGATCTGGCCCGGAAGTGAGGCGGGCTGCAGCGTTTGGTTGCACTTGGGGTACTGCTTGTCGAACGCGACGACGACCACCACGTCCTGCAGCACGGTCCCGCCGCCGCGGCTTGAGGCGACATCGAAGCTGGCGGCTGCTCCGTGCACGCTCTCCCAGTCCCCGCGCACGACACTCCGGGCCAGCGCCGCCGCGGGCGCGGCCAGGAACAGCGCGGTTACGCCAATGGCTCCGAGCCTCCGGCGTGAGTGCGTCCTGGGCATCTCCCTCAGGCCGCCGATCTTAAGGCCGCCCCAGAGTCAGGTGGGATCTTGTCGCCGGGCGGTCAGTGGCCGATGATCGGGGCCGTGGCCGGTTGGCTCAGACCGAGCAGCTGGACCAGTTCCCCCACCACCCGCGGGCGCTCCTGCGGCAGCGAGAGCAGTTCTCGGCGGCGCGGATCGGCGAGCGCGCTCCAGGTCGAAGACAGCGGTGTATATGACGCGTTGGGCATATGCCGGTGAGGACATACTCGTTCCCACCTGTCGTGCGCGGTACTCTGATCTTGTGGCGAAGAGATCCTCACTGAGGGCATCGGACGCCGACCGGGAACGGGTGGCGGAGCGTCTGCGTAACGCGACCATCGAGGGCCGGATCCTCGCCCAAGAGCTGGAGGATCGCTTGGCCAGCGCGCTGCGCGCGCGCACCTACGGCGAGCTCGACGCGCTCGTTGCCGACATTCCCGGCGACGGTGTCGCGGGCCGGCCGCGCTCCCGCCGCCGCCAGCTGATCAGGGCCCACCCCGTGGGGGCGGTGGCCCTCCTGGTCACGATCACGCTCATCGTGTTCGTGGTTGCGGCGCTGCTGCTGGCCGTGTTGTTTGCCTTCTCCGGCGTGTGGATCATCCTCGCGCTGTTGCTGCTAACCCATCGCCACGGCCGCTACAGCCAGCGGGGGGCGTTCACCGAGCGACGGCGGCGAGCTCCTCACTCCGCGCGCTGGGTGCCTTAGTGCAGCACTAGCCAGCCGCTCCTTCCGGGCTCGGAGTGGCCGCAGCCGTGGTGCGTTGAGCACAGCGGCCCGTGCCACACTTCCGAAAATGGGGCGCGACGAGCGAAAACGCCGGGTCCGCAGCCTGAGCGTGCTGGTGATGGATCTGTGCGGGATCACAGCACTGCTGGTAGCCGCGATATTCGCGATCATGCTCGTCTCGGTCGAGCACCTGCGCAACGACGACACGGTGGCGCGGGGCGCCACTGACCTGCTGACGCAATCCGCGACCGTGGAGGATTCCGTCGTCGACCTGGAGACCGGCATCCGCGGCTATCTGCCGACGGGGGACCCGGTCGTTCTTCAGCCCTATTACCAGGCCAAGGCGCGCCTGCCGTCGCTGCTGAAAACGCTCGCCTCGCTCACCGACAGCCGGCTCGAGCAGCAGAAAGTGAGCATGCTCGAAGCCTCGATCATGAACTACGAGACGGGGTACGCGCCGCGGATCATCGCGACCAAGGGCCGCCTCACCCCCCGCCAGGCCCTCGCCGCCACGCTCCAGGGCAAGCGCCTGGACGACACCCTACGCGCCGAGTTCACCGCGCTGAGCAGCGAGGTGCTGGCCGAGCGGGCGCGCGAGCGCGCCGGCGCAAGCTCGCAGACCAGCCGGACTGTCGTGGCCGGAGCGATCGGCTTGGCGCTGTCCGTCCTGCTTCTCGGCTTCGTCGCCGTCTACCTCGTGCGTCGCATCATCGGTCCCATGCGAACCGTCGCCGAGGCGGCCAACGATCTCGCCTCCGGGCAGCTCGAGACGCGAGTACCGGAGCTCGGGCTCGGGGAGGTGGCGCAGATGGCAAGCTCGTTCAACGCGATGGCCGAGAGGCTCCAGGCCCGCGACGAGGAGCTCTCCCACACCCACGATGAGCTGCGGGCCGCGGTCAGGGAGGCGCACGAGGCCTCCGCACTGAAGTCGAACTTCCTGGCCAACATGAGCCACGAGATCCGCACCCCGCTCAACGGCCTGGTCGGGACGATGGAGCTACTCTCGGAGACCGAGCTGACCGGCGAACAGCAGGACTACGTCTCGGTGGCGAAGTCCTCCGGGGATGCGCTCATGACCGTGGTCAACGACGTCCTTGACATCGCCAAGATCGAGGCGGGCCGCCTCGAGCTCGAGCATCGAGACTTCGACCTGCACGACCTGGTCGAGGACTGCTGCGACATGGTCGCGGCCACCGCCGCCCTCAAGGGACTGGAGCTGCAATCGTTCGTGCACGACGACGTGCCCCATGCGGTCAACGGGGACCGGGTCAGGGTCGGTCAGATCCTGACCAACCTCCTCTCCAACGCCGTGAAGTTCACGACCGAGGGGGAGGTCGTCGTCGAGGTCTGCGCCGCCGACCGCGTGAATTCGCAAGCGAAGCTGCAGTTCGACGTGCTCGACACCGGGATCGGGCTCGACGCGGAGAACCGTGAGCGCCTGTTCGAGCCGTTCACTCAGGCCGACACCGGAACGACGCGCACTTACGGCGGCACGGGGCTCGGCCTGGCCATTGCCCAGGAGCTGACGCGAATGATGGGCGGAACCATCTCGGTCGACAGCGAGCTCGGCAAGGGGAGCCGGTTCCGCGTGCTCGTTCCCTTCCCGGTCTCGACGATCGAGCTTCCCGCGCCCCTGGAGAAGGAGGAGCTCACCGGGCTGCACGTGCTCGTCGTCGACGACAACACGACCAACCGGCGGATCTTCGAGGCCTATGTCACCTCCTGGGGGATGCGTCCGGTGCCCGCCGCCAATGCGCGCAGCGCGATGTCCAAGCTCAAGTGGGCGGCTGACCACGGCGATCCGATCGACATCGCCCTGCTCGATCACAACATGCCCAACCGCAGCGGACTCGAGCTCGCCCAGGAGATCGCCGATTCCTCCCTTCTGAAGAAGACGAGGATGATCCTGCTCAGTTCCTCCGGACAGACCGTCCCCGTGGCGCCGGACTCTCCCATCCACTACGCGCTGAGCAAGCCGGTCAGGCAGTCACGCCTGCTCGATGCCATCGGCATGGTTATGGCCGGACACCTCGGCAGGCCGGGCGTCGCCGCAGAGGGTGGACCCGGGCTCCAGGCCTTCAACGGCCGTGGCGGGCGGATCCTCGTGGCCGAGGATCAACCGGTGAACTTCATGCTCGTCGAACGCCTGCTGGAAAAACGCGGGCTTTCGGCGGTCAACGCCATCAACGGCGAGGATGTGATGCAGAAGCTCGCGCTCGAGTCATTCGACCTGGTGCTCATGGACTGCCAGATGCCGATCCTCGACGGCTATGAGACCACGCGCCAGATCCGCCAGGCCGAACGCGCAGGCGGCGGCCGGCGCATTCCGATCGTGGCCATGACCGCCCACGCGATGCAGGGAGACCGGGAGCGCTGCCTCGACGCCGGGATGGACGACTACCTGGCCAAGCCGATCACAGTCGCGGCGATCGACGCCGTCTTGCGCCGATGGCTGCTCCGTGAGGAGGAGGTGCGGCCCACGCTGGACCCGGCCCGCATGGACGAGCTGCGCAGCCTGTTCCCGGGAGAGGAGACAAGCGAGGTGATCATCAAGCTCCAAGCCGAGGTGGCGGCTCAGCTGGAGCGGGCCGAGCAAGCGCTCGATCGCGGCGACGGGCGCGAGGCCAGCGAGGCGGGCCACCGAATCGCGGGCAGCGCCCACATGGTCGGCGCCCAGGCCCTGGCCGAAGCCGCCAGGTCCCTGCAGGCGGTCGCCTTGGTCGATCTCGTCGACGCGGCCGCCGCCATCCGGACCCTGAAGGAGCGCTGGAAGGTCGTCAGCGCCGCGCTCCAGTCAGAGCTCCCGAACGCCTGAGCGCGTTCAGGCGCGACTTTTCTCGCTGAGCTCGAGAACCGCCAGGAACGCCTCTTGGGGGACCTCGATCCGGCCCACCTGCTTCATCCGCTTCTTGCCCTTCTTCTGCTGCTCGAGCAGCTTGCGCTTGCGGGAGATGTCGCCGCCGTAGCACTTGGCGATCACGTCCTTGCGGTAGGCCTTGATCGTCTCGCGGGCGATGATCCGGGAGCCGACGGCCGCCTGGACAGGGACGTCGTACTGCTGGCGAGGGATCTTCTCGCGCAGCTTCTCGACCAGGGTCCGTCCCACCTCTGTGGCCTTGGAGCGGTGCACGAGCATCGACAGCGCGTCGACCGGCTCCCCGCCCAGGAGGATGTCCAGTTTGACCAGGTCGGACTCGCGCAGTCCGGTCAGGTCGTAGTCCAGCGAGGCGTAGCCGCGGGTACGGGACTTCAGCTGGTCGAAGAAGTCCAGGACGATCTCGGCCAACGGCAGGTCGTAGGTGATCTGAAGGCGCTCGGAGGATAAATAGTGCATCCCGGCGTGGTCGCCGCGGCGCTCCTGGCAGAGCTCCATGATCTGCCCCACGAACTCCTTGGGGGTCAGGATCGAGGCCCGGATGTAGGGCTCGCGGACCTCGGCCACCTTGGACGGGTCGGGCATGTCGTTGGGCGAGTGGACGGGGATCACCTGACCGTCGGTCTGCGTGACCTCGTACTCGACGCTGGGCATCGTGGCCAGCAGCTCCAGGTCGTACTCGCGCTCCAGGCGCTCGCGCACGATGTCCATGTGCAGGAGACCGAGGAACCCGCAGCGGAAGCCGAAGCCGAGGGCATCGCTGGTCTCGGGCTCCCACGACAGCGCCGCGTCGTTCAGGGTCAGTTTCTCCAGGGCATCGCGCAGGTCCGGGTAGGCGTCGGAGTCGATCGGGAACAGGCCGCAGAACACCATCGGCTTGACCTCCCGGTAGCCCGGCAGTGGCTCCTGCGCCGGACGCGCTTTCAGGGTCAGGGTGTCGCCGACGCGGAGCTTGGTCACGTCCTTGATGCCGGTGATCAAGTACCCGACCTCACCCGGGCACAGCTCGCTGGCCGAGGTCATCTGCGGCGTGAAGAAGCCGATGTCGTCGATCTCAGCCGTCACGTTCGCCTGCATGGCCACGATCGCGTCGCCCTTGGTGAACTTGCCGTCGACCACCCGGATGTAGGCGATGACGCCCCGGTACTGGTCGAACTCCGAGTCGAAGATCAGCGCCCGCGCCGGCGCCTCGGGATCACCCGAGGGCGGCGGAACCCGCGCGATCAGCTCGTCCAGCACGTCGGTCACCCCCTCCCCCGTTTTGGCGCTGATCCGTCGCACGCTCTCGGCGGGCTCGCCGAGGAGATCGGCGACCTCCTCGCTCACGCGCTCCGGCTCGGCACCCGGGAGGTCGACCTTGTTGAGACAGGGGATCAGCTCTAGCCCGGACTCGATGGCCAGGTAGGTGTTGGCCACTGTCTGGGCCTCCACCCCCTGCGAGGCATCCACCACCAGCAGAGCGCCCTCGCACGCGGCCAGCGACCGCGAGACCTCGTAGGTGAAGTCGACGTGCCCCGGGGTATCGATCAGATGCAGCTGGTAGGTCTGGCCGTCGCCCGCGTCGTAGAACACGCGTACCGCCTGGGCCTTGATCGTGATGCCGCGCTCGCGTTCCAGGTCCATCGAGTCGAGCAGCTGGGCCCGCATCGATCGCGGATCGACGGTGTGGGTCAGCTCCAGGATGCGATCGGCCAGCGTCGACTTGCCGTGGTCGATGTGGGCGATGATCGAGAAGTTCCGGATGTGGGCCTGGTCGGTGATGACTTGAGTGTATTTCCGGCCACCCCGCGCACCGGAGGGCGCCGACGGCGGCGCTCAGGCGCCGGCGCGCCCTGTGTCCAGCAGGACCTCGAGCAGCGCCCGCACGACCTGCGGGTCGAACTGGGTGCCCGAGCAGCGCTCGAGTTCGGCCGCGGCGGCCTGCGTCATCATGGCGGGGCGGTAGGGCCGGTCGGAGGTCATCGCGTTCCAGGAATCGCAGGCGAGCACGACCCGGCTGGCCAGGGGGATCGCGGTCCCGCCCAGGCCGTCGGGATAGCCCCTACCGTCCCAGCGCTCGTGCTCGTGACGCACGGCCCGCGCCACGTCGGCCAACTCGGGGACCCGGAGCAGGATCTGTTCCCCGATCACTGGATGCTGACGGACGAGGGCGAACTCCTCCTCGGTGAGGGGACCGGGCTTGTGCAGGATCGCGCTCGGGATCCCGACCTTGCCGATGTCGTGGACGGCAGCGACCTGCGCGATCAGCTCCGCCTGCTCGGCGCCGACCCCGAGTCGGGCCGCGACCTGGCCGGCCAGGAGGGAGCTCTCGCAGGAATGCTCGGCGGTGTAGCGGTCGAAGGCGTGCAGCGCGGCGGCCAGGACGCGGAACACGGCCTCAACCCGTTCTCGCGAGGGCTCGATGCCATCGGCGAGGGGTTCTCCAGTGAGGTGTGTTGCGTGCATAGCGCTGATCTTCTTGCAGCCATATGCGGTGCGAGGTCCCGGCACGCTACCGAACACTCTGTTCATCGGCAACACACCGGAAAGTAGAGGTTAGGAGGCCAGCAAACCGACCAAACGTCCACGCACGAGCATTTCGATCTGACGCGCCTCCGGGATGCGCATCGCAAGGGTCGCCATCGCGTAGAACGTCCCCGCCACGGCGACGGCGACCCCGACCGAAATCACCTGGCCGACGACGGAGGTCCCGACGGCCGAGTTGAGCAGCGCCCAGACGCCCCGCGCGATCGCCCCGGTGAACACCGACGCGACCGCGATCCGCAGCGTGATCATCAGCGTCTGCCGGCCCTCCAGGTGGCCGTTGAAGCCGATCCGCAGGCGGCGGATCTGCAACCAGGTCATCACCATGTTGGCGACGGCGGTCCCGATCACCAGCCCGGCGAGCCCCAGCGGCTTGTAAAGGCCGACGCTGAGGATGATGTCGACGACCATGTTGATCGCCGCCAGCTTGGTCGGGATCCACGGGCGCTGGAGCGCGAAGAACGTGCGCGTGAGGAGGAGGTTGAGTCCCCCGAACGGCAGGCTGACCGCGAACCAGCGCAGCGCCTCGGCAGTCAGGCGAGTGTCGGTGGCGTTGAAGTCGCCGTGCTGGAACAGCAGGCGGGTGAGGGGTTCGGCGAGCAGCAGCATCCCAGCCGCCGCCGGGACCAGCAGCAGGGTGATCTGGCGCATCCCGGTGCCGAGCGTGCGGCGCATTTCGGCCGGGGCGCGCCGGGCCGCCTGGCGGCTCAGCGTCGGGAACAGGACGGTGGAGACGGCCACGCTGAAGATCCCCTGAGGGAGCATGTAGATCAGGAACGCGACCTGGATCGCGCGCGGGCCCTGCTTGGTGACGAGCGCGCCGAAGGTGGAGTTGATCAGCGCGTCGAGGTTGACGATCCCAAGGCCGATCGTGACCGGCAGCATCAGCGTGAACACCTGGCGGATCCGGGGGTCGTGCCAGTCGATCTCGAACCGCAGCCGGAAGTCGATCCGGCGCAGCGCCGAGGCGATCAGCAACATCTGCACGACGGTGGCGGCCAGCCAGGCGATCGCGTATGCGTAGATCGCGTGGCCACGAGAGAACTGATCGTGGAGCCCGATCAGCAGGCCGAGGATCACCAGGTTCCAGACGACCGGCGCCAGCGCCGCGACCGTGAACTCGTCGTAGGACTGCAGGATCCCGACGAGCATCCCGGTCAGGCCGAGGAGCAGCACGACCGGGAACATGATCTGAGTCAACGTCGCCGCGATCGACCCGTCGAAGTTCTTGCCGGAGAAGTGGGGAAGGACCAGCCCGGCCAGGAGGATCCCGATCGCGGTCAGCGCTCCGAGGACGATCAGGATGATCCAGAACAGGGTCGAGGCGAGCCGGAACGCCTCCTTCTTGCGCCCCTGCTGCAGCAGATCGGTGAAGACCGGCACGAACGCCGCCGACAGCGCCGCCTGGGCGAACAGGTTCGACATCAGGTTCGGGATCTGGGACGCGATCGTGAACGCCGACGCCGCCTTGCTCTCGCCGAAGTAATAGCTCGCGACGATCTCCCGGACGAGGCCAGCCACCCGGGACAAAGCGGTCGCTATCGCAAAAATTGCGGTGTTGATCGCGAGCCGGCGGCGAGGTCGCCCGTGCGTCTCGTCAGGTTTCGTCAAGGGGCCGCTATAGTACGGGCGGATTCCGGCGGAACCGCCGTCGGTTGTCTGCGCGTCATGGCCAACATTCACTCCCAGAAGAAGCGGATCGAGCGCGCCCTGCGCGAGCGCGACGAGAACCGCCGCTACACCTCACGGATCAAGACGTACTTCAAGCGTCTGGAGCACGCGGTGTCCGAAGGAGATGAAACTGCGGCTGAGGCGGAGCACCGGAGCCTCGTGCGGACGATCGACAAGGCCGTCAAGCGAGGCGCGCTGCACCGTAACAACGGCGCGCGCAAGAAGTCACGCGCTGCGCGGGTGCGGCGCGGATCCGCCGCGTAGACGGATCCGCACCCCTCTCAGGTCACGAACCGGTGATCAGGGCCGACATGATCGGCGTGCCGACGCCGGTCGCCATGTCGTAGCCCGGGGTCACCGGGAAGAACCCGTTGTTGTTCTCCGCTTGGCCGATGCCGGTGATGTCGTGGAAGTACCGGCCCGGATCGGACCCGTCGAACAGCGAGTACAGGAACGGGTTGGCGTTGCCCGTCCGCCGGCCGGTGTAACCGTCGCGGTCGGCGAAGATGCCGGCCAGCAGCGGGGAGGACAGGCTGGTCCCGCCCACCCCGAACCATCCGGACGCCGCCGGCGTCGGGGGAATCGTGGCGCAGACGCTGCCCGGGGTCGCCGCGCTGCCGGTGCAGTACTCCGCGTAGGGGGTGTTCGGGTCACCGTTGGCGGAGATGTCGGGCACCTCGCGACACGGGGTTCCCGGCCGAGCCAGCGAGCACTGGGTCGAACCGTTCCCGTAGGTCTCGTAGCTGCTGTTCACGCCCGGCCCTCTCTGGTAGCTGGGCCGACCCCAGAACTGGCTGGGACCGCCACCGCCTGCGCCGGTGTCCGCGCACCAGGTGAGGCCGCTGAGTCCATCCTCGTCGGCACTGGTGTTGCACAGGTTGTAGTTGTTCCAGACCGTCTCGGTACCCGAGGCCGGGTAGGCCGGGCGCTCGTTCTGACCGGGGTTGTAGTTCTCCAGCGACGTGGCGCCGACACCCGTCACCCATGGCTGGGCGCCAGGATCGTCGGCATCGACGCTGTTCCCGGTCCCGTCCGCGATGCAGCCGAACGCGCCGGTGTCTCCCGAGGCGGCGAATACGCTCTGTCCCTGAGACGCCATCTGGGTGAAGACGAGGTTCTCGGCCTCGGCATAGCCCGCGCCCGCGTCAGTCTCGCACAGGCCCCAGCCGGAGCTGAGCGTGTCGGCCCGGTCCTGGTCCGCGATCGCGCTGTACTCGTCCAGCTCGGTCTGGCCGGTTTCGTCGGCCGGCGCGTTGTAGACGAGCATGCGGCGGGCGTCGGGTGCGATCGCCAGGCTCTGCTCGATGTCGGCGTCGACCTCGATGTCGCCGAAGTAGGCCTGGCTGGCCGGTTGACAGGCATCGCCGCCGGGGCAGATCGGGTCCAGCGGCCCACCGTCGATCTCGACGTTCTGGATCGGCGGGTTGTAGAACGGCCCGTAGAAGGTGCGGGCCCAGGTGTCCACGTCGGACTCCCGGTAGGCCGAGAGCTCGAACACGGCCAGGGTGACGCCCTGTCCCTGTCCGGCGGCGCCGACGTTCGGCGCGCCGTAGATCGAGTTCGTCTGCGACGGCGTCAGCCCTGTGCAGCCGGGGGCGGCGCCATAGCCATAGGGGAACTCAGTCCCGTTGACGAAGTAGTCGTACAGCTCCGCGATGGTGGGGTAAGGCGTCTCGCAGTTGGTTGGGCTCGAGTGCCCTCGGCCCATGAAGTGGACGTTGTCTCGCACGATCTGGGACTCCGGGCGCACGGTGTTTGCCAGGCCCACCACGGCGAGTACGCCACCGGCCAGCCTCGCCGGCAGTTGGGCCGCCGACGCGTTGGCGAAATAGGTGATGCCCCGATGGTCTCGATAAGTCCGCAGGCTTGTCCTGAAGGCGGTCGACACGAGGGCGCTCGACCCGGTGGCCCGGATGAAGAACGGCGAGGAGGAGCGCTGCAGGGTCAGCCCCCGCGCCTTCAGGTACCGGATCAGCGCGGTGCGCTCGGCCGGGCTGGGCGCGAAGCGCAGGGCGAACTCGCCAGGCTTCAGCCAGTGGCGGTAGCTCGCGCTGTGCGGGTCATACAGCGCCCCGAGGAGCGTCTGCAGCTCGGCACGGTGGCTGGGCGCGAGGACGAGCTCGACCGACATGGAGGCGCGGTCCAGCACCCCGGTGCTGATGTCGCTGGTGCGCAGCGCGCTGCCGGAGATCTTGGCGAACCCTCGGACGAAACCCTGGCGTGCGTTGGCGGTGGCCGCGGCCGGCCACGCCAGCGCGGCCAGACACAGCAGCGAAGCGGTCAGCTTCGCGAGGCGGGCTCCCGACGCGGACCCTGAGTGCTTCTCGAACATGCCGTCCCCCTTGTTTGCCGATGATCACTCGGCCCGCCCCGCCCCGGGCGTCCTTCGCCAACCCACCCCCCAAGTGCCAATCCGACCACGATGCGACCGGCAAGTCAAGTCCGATCGGAGAACTGCTCCAGACCAGCTACCCGGCCATCTGACGAATCGCCAGCAGCGCCCGCGTATCCTCGCCGGCGCCGCCAGATCCGCCACCGCGCGAAGTGAGCTCGAGGTCGGCGACCTGCTCCACCGCCGCCCGGAGCCGGTCGCTGCCGGCCCGGCGAGCGTCGTTGATCAGAGCGTCGGCCGCCTTGGGCGGCATCCGCAGCGTCTTCTTGATCTGCGCGGGAGGCTCGCCCGCATCGAGCGCCCGGGCCACGCGGTGAGCCTCGCGCAGTCGCGAGCTCATCCAGAAGATCAGGCCCGGGACGCGCTCCCCCTGGGCGCGCGTGGCCAGAAGCAGGCGGACGGCGAGTTGGAGGTCACCGGACACGATCGCGTCGGCCAGCGACCACGCCCGCCGCTCGGCCGAAGGGGCCGTGAGCTCCTGCACCTGCTCAGCGTCGATCGACGCCCCAGGCTCGAACTCGAGGGCCAGCTTCTCCAGCTCGCGCAGCAGGCGCTGCTGGCGATCGCCCACCTGGGCGATCAGGGCTCGGGCCGCGTCGGGCGCAAGCTCCAGCTGCATCTCCCTAGCCTGCGCGATCACCCACTTGGGCAGCTCCCACGGCTTGACGCTCTCCTCGGCGCTGATGTCCCCGCCCGCCTTCTTGACCGCGTCGCGGAGGCGCTTGGGGGTCTTGGCGCGGCTGTCCTCCCGAGCGAAGAAGGCCACGGTGGTGTCGGACGGCATCTGGCCCAGCGCCGTCTCGAGTTCGTCGAGCTCCTTGTCCTTCCAACGCTCGACGCCATCGACGACCAGAAAACGGCGCCCGATGGCAAACGTAAGCGCATTCAGAGCGGCGGCGACAGCGCCCGGCGCGCTGGCGTCCCCTTCGAACAGCTCGACCCCCTGGGCCCCGCTCTGCTGCTCGGCCAGGGCACGGAGGCGCGCGCGCCGCTCGGCGATCCGGCCGTGGTCGTCTCCGTGGATCAGGTAGGCAGGCTTGAACGTGGGCGCCACGGCCCGACAAGCGTAGTCGCGCTCCCCCGCGAATCCCCGCCGGGCGGCGGTCTTTATCCTTCTGCGACCTTGGGAGGATCAGTGCACCGCGTTCAGGCCGAATTGTCCACGCTCAACCCGAATCGTCCATGACCGCAGGAGAACCGCGCATCGGGCCGGGCACCCCGAGCGAGATCGGCCGCGTCAACGCACTGATCATCTGGCTGATCACGCGCATCGGCGGCGTCGGGCGGCCACCGAACGTGTTCACCACGCTGGCTCGCCACCGCTCGCTGTTCCGGCGATGGCTGATCTTCGCCGGCGGGCTGATGCCCGGTGGGACGCTGCCCCGGGCCGACACCGAGCTTGTGATCCTCCGCGTCGCCCACGTCACCGGCTGTGAGTACGAGTGGCACCACCACGAGCGACTCGGGCGTGCAGCGGGGTTGAGTGCAAAGCAGATCGAGAGCATCCGCGACGGGGCGTCGGCCGAAGGTTGGAGCCCGCGCCAGTCGCTGCTGCTGCGAGCCACGGACGAGCTGCACGAGCGTCGGGACCTCTCCGACGAGCTCTGGAACGAGCTGCGCTCCGAGCTCTCCGACCGGAAGCTGATCGAGCTCTGCCTGCTCGTCGGCCACTACGAGATGCTGGCGATGACGCTGGCCAGCCTGCGGGTTGCGCCCGATCCGACCGACGGCGCCCCAGCCGGCGCCGGCAGGCTCGCCGGGCGCAGAGTCCTGATCACCGGGGCGGCCCGGGGGATCGGAGCGGCCACCGCGCGGCGGCTGCACGCCCGCGGCGCGCGGCTCGTCCTGGCCGGCCTCGAGCCGGAGCTGTTGACCGAGGTCGCCGCCGAGTGCGGCGACGCGCTCGCGCTGGAGTGTGATGTGCGTGACCGCGAGCAGGTCGAGACCGTGGTCCAGGCTGCCGTCGATCACCTCGGTGGACTCGACGTCGTGATCGCCAACGCCGGAGTGGGCGCGCAGCTGCCGATCCTCGGCGGGGACCCGACCGTGTTCGAGCGCACGCTCGAGGTCAACCTCCTGGGCGTCTACTACACCCTCCGTGCGGCCGCCCCGCACATCGCGCACCGGCGCGGGTACGCACTTGCGATCTCCTCGCTGGCCGCCGCCGTCCATCCGCCGCTGCTCGGGGCCTACAGCGCGGCCAAGGCCGGCGTCGAGGCGCTTGCCGATGCGATGCGGATCGAGCTCGCCTCGAGCGGGGCCCGGGTGGGCGTCGCCTACTTCGCCGAGCTCGACACCGACATGACCAGCCGTGGCTTCGGCACCGAAGCGGCCAAGCGTCTCACCGTCGGCGGACCGTTCCGGCGCGTCACCCCGCTCAAGGTGGGAATCGACGCGATCGAGCACGGCGTCACCGTCCGCGCGCGCCGCGTGGTGGCTCCCGGCTGGGTGGCCGCCGTGCTTCCGATCAGGATGCTGGCCCAGCGTGTGCTCGATCAGGCGGCTCGCCTCGGGCTCGACCAGGCGCTCGAGATCGCGCGTCAAGAGAACGCCCCCCTGACCACGACCCTCCCCCCCAAACCCTGAT
>Ga0335074_10004190_pt1 | contig 19836 bp, 1 predicted proteins | sample Lox_Sample_23_FD_206715 | JGI IMG/M metagenome (GOLD analysis project Ga0335074, IMG submission 206715) | Soil microbial communities from Loxahatchee National Wildlife Refuge, Florida, United States - Lox_Sample_2.3 | ecosystem: Environmental > Terrestrial > Soil > Wetlands | place: USA: Florida... | reverse complement strand
CGAGCCGTTGCGGCTGCGAGCGGCCGCGACCAGGCAGCTCGCCGAGGACGTCCGGCCGTTGCTGCCGTTGACCGGCGACAAGCAGGTGGAGCTCACCAGCCTGCTTGACGACGCCGCCCGCCAGCTCAGAGCCGCCGAGCCCGGGTACTGGGCGGCGGGCCTGACAACTCGCGCGCGCGTGGAGGGAGCCGGGCGGGCACTGGCCGACGCCGCCAGGTCGCTGGTCGAGCGGGCCGTCGGAGAACTCGATGGCGCGTTGCGGCAGGTTGTCAGCGCCGTTATCTCCGGCGTTCCCAGTGCCGTGGCCGCGCTGTCCGCCGAAGCGGGCGACACCAGGCAACTGCTTCAGGACACCGGCCAGGATCACGGCGACCTGACCGGTCCGCTCGACGCGCCCCTGCCTGCGCTTTCCGGCCTCGCTTCCAGCGTCCACCCGCTGCCTTTCGGCGTTGCCGCCGCCCTGGGGGCTGACGACATCGCCGTCGTTGTCAAGCAGATGGCGGTGCTGATCAGGATGCAGGAAGCCATCCGCGCGGGGACCGCCGCCGCCAGCCAGGCCGCGGGACAAGAGGCGGCGCTCCTGCGGAGTCTCGCCCACGCCACCGCGGAACTGGTGCCGCTGGCTCACGCGCCAGGCGAGGATCTGGCCGCTCGCTTCAGCGCGGCCGAGAGGGCCGTTCGTGAACTGCCGGCATCGCCTGGGCCACAGCAAGACACGCGGGCCTGGATCGATGCGACGAAACTGGCGGTCGATCGCGTGCGGGCACTTCGTGCGGCCATGACCGCGGTGCTGGCAAAGGCCGCCGCGAATATCGCCGCCACGGAGAAGGCGGCGGCCATGGTCGCGGCGGCCGTCCTCAAGCTGCTGAACGATGTCGGCGGACTGGTGCCTGGCGCGGACGGGCTGGCGCGGTCCCTGGCCGAAGCGCGTGACCACGCGCGGCTCGAGGCGGCTGGCCTGGCCAAGCTGTCCGATCAGCTCGCCGGGCAGGTGCTCGCGGCTGCCCGTGCGCAGTCAGCCGTCGCGGCGCTTGAAGCCGTCAGCGACCGGGTGCTTACCGTCGCTACGACTGGTCTCGTACAGCGGATCGATGCCGCCAGGGACCTCGCGGCCAGGCTGCCTCAGTTGCTGCCGTTCACCGGCTGGATGCGTCCTGTTCTCGTCGCTCCCCTCGACACGGCCATCACGGTCGTGGAAGCACTGCCGCCCCTGCCTGCCAGGCCCGCGGCCGGCGTGGCCGACGCGGTGAAGGTAGTCGGCTGGGTCAAGGAGGCGGCCGAGGCGCTGGCGGCGGTATCGGAGTTGATCGCCATCGCCCGGCAGGTGGCGGGTGAGGTGGCGGCGCCGCTTGACGTACTTCTGCCCGAGGTCAGCGTGGTTCGTGAGCTGTCTCGGGCAGCTCGCCTGCTGCCTGCCCCCGCTGGCCAGGTTAAGGAAAATCTGGCTTCGCGCCTCGAAGAGGAAGCTGATGCCCTGACTGCCGTCCAGCCGGCCTGGTGGCCTGCCCTGGCGGCTGAGCTGACCACTAGCCGGCAGGCCGAGCAGGTAATTCTTGCCGCCGCGTCGCGAGACGCGACCAGGACAGCCCTGCTCGAGGGCATCGCCAGGGCGCTCACGGCGGCGCGGGCCTCAGTCCGCGAGCGGGCCGTGCTGGTCATCGAGCTCGCGGAGGCCGCCAGGGGCCTGCTAAGGGGCGCCGGCGACCGGCAGGCCGAGGCCGACGTCCTCGATGACGTCGTCCGGCGTAGCCGGCAGTTTGAGCAGTCCGCCAGCCGGCCGGTCACCCTGCCCGCCGCAGCCGACCAGGATACGGAACTCCTCGCCGGCCTCGAGGAGGCCGGCCGGCACCTGGAGTCACTGGCCGAGTTGCAAGGCGCCGTCGGCCGCGTCGCCGGCCACGCCAGCTCCGGGCTGGCGGAACGAGTCGCCGCTGCCGACGACCTCACCGCCGCGGCCGTTGCTTTGCTGGCCCATGTCGGCGCCGGGCGGCCGCCGCTTCTGCAAGCGATCAAGGCGGCGCACGCGGGCCTCGGCGCGGCCGGCCAGCTTCCCGCGTCGCTCGCGACGTCGGCCGATGTGACTTCCGCCGCGACCGTGCTGACCAGCATGATCGATCTGGAAGACGCCGTGAGGGACGCGCTCATGGCCGCTACCGACGAGGTGGACAGGCTCTGGCAGCAGGTAGCCGACGGCAGGCGGCTTGTTCAGGCGCTGCATCAGCTAGTGCCGATGCCTGAAGGACTTGCACGTCGCGATCGGGAGCGCGAAGAGGAGTCGGCCGGCAGTCTTGCCGTGCTCGGCCGGCTGCATGAGCTCAGGCCGCGGTGGTGGGAGCAGCGCGCCGGTGCTGTTCCCACCGTCAGCCTGGTGCGAGCAGCGGGGGAGGCACTGTCGGGTGGCCTGCTTGCCGAGGTCCAAGGTGTGGTCCACGACCTCCTCAGTACGGCGGAGGGCCTGCACAGGGCCGCTCTCGGCCGATGGCGGGAGCAGTCGCGTGACGGCACGGCGATGGCGAACGGTGCCGAGGCGGAAATGCCAGACGTGGACAAGTCGCGGGCCGGACTGGCCGCCGCCGCTGAGTCGGTCAGGCAGGCCGTAGACGCCCTGCCGCCGGTGCCTGGCATCGAAGACATCAGACGGCGGATGCGCGAAACGGAAACCGCGAGGCGGCACAGCACCGGTCTGGATCTCGCGGACATCGAGGCCGAACTGAGGGACGCGTTCGCCGCGCTCGATGAGCGGCTCAGGAATGCCGCCGAGGGCATGACCGCACTGACTGCGGCCCTGACCGCATTGCGGACATCGCGGGCGTCCACGCCGTGGGCGCGGGCCGGAACCTTGCTCGGGGCCGGCCGCAGGCTCTTCACGCCGCAGCGGATAACGGCCGTCATGGGGCTGGCTGACCAGGTCGGGGCAGCCCGGTCGCCAGCGACCAAGCCGGCCAGCCTGGCGAGCCGTATGCGGTCGGCCCTGCCCGGCCGCACGGCGGCTGACCCTCAGACGGACGAGGCCCTGTTCGGCTGGATCGCGGAGGAGACCGGGCTGCACCGCCACTACTCTGCCCGCGGCGGCCAGGCCTTCGACGGTGCCAGGGTGTTCTTGTTCCTCAGCCTGGCGATCGAGGTGCTCGGGGACCGTCAGGCCGATCTTGGTGCCCTTCGCGACCTGCGACGGCTGGCCGACCTCGTTCCGGCGCAGGCGGGCCTGGCCGGCGGGGCGACCACGCAGCAGATAACGGCGAACATCCTGGCCGCGTTCGGCGACCTGCTGCCAGGGCCGGCGACCAGCGGCCGGCCATCGCCAGAAGAGCGGGCGAGGGTACTAGTCGAGCTGACAGGGAAGGCGAAGCAGGCCAAGCAGCCAGGCGGCGGCCGGGTGAGGCCGGCCGACCTGAGGGCGGTGCACGCCAGTGCGGCGCACGTCCAGCAGGCACGTGACTACCTCGATGCCCGGCTTGACTTGAGCGGGGCCGAGCTTGACCAGCTCATCGGCCAGCTCCTCTCCGACCCGCCCGCCGGCGACGTACTCGCGGCCGTCATCGGCCTGCTTCATGCCAGCGACCCCGTCGTGCTGTCCGGGATATTCAGCCGCAGGAGCCGGGCGCTTTACTCGCTACTTCAGCTCATCGGTCAGGACCACCCGCTGCGCGGCGAGCTGAACCGGTTCGCGGTCGAGCGGGTCAGAGCGGGAACGAGACCTGAGGACTTGCTCAGCGCCTGGCGTTACGCGGGCCTGGCCGTGATGGGGCGGATGCCCGCGCAGCGGCGGCCTTTCCGCCCCGACCAGATCAGCGTTGCCCTCGCCGACATCGAACTGCCTGTCGAGTTGCCGCGCCCGCAGGCTGAAATTGACGCGCTGCTCGCACGGGCACGCGCCGTTCTCGGCGCGGACCCGCAGGGACTCACCCAGGCAGAGCAGGTCACGGCCATGGTACTGGCGGACCATGTGCGGCCGGATCCCTTGCCTGTGCCTGACGCGATGGGTCCAGTCGACCGGCTGGCAGCCGGCCGGCCGCTAAGGCCGCGCAGGCCGCTGACCGACGCGGAGCGGTTCGGCTGGCTGCAGCGGCAGTCGGGCTCCTCCGGTTCGCGGGAGCTCTTCGGGTTCCTGAACCTGGCTGAGGCCGTGTTCGGCGCCGGGCGTACTGACCTGGCCATGCTGGCCAGGCTCCGCCGCGTGGCAGACCTGGTCCCCCAGCGCGGCGGCCTGACCGCACTACTCGGCACCGGTCAGGTCATGAGTAACCTGGCGGCCGGGCTGGCTGAGGTGATCGCCGCCGGGGCGGCTGATCCAGAGGCGACGCCACAGGAGCAGATCAGGGCGCTGGCCGACCTTGCCGAGCAGGCTAGTCAGGTGCGGCTGGCCAAGGGCGGGCCTGGCCGCGATGCGCCGGTTACCCGCGCTGACCTGATCGCGCTGACCGTCGCGGGCACGCACGTCCGGCGAGCGCAGGAATACCTGGCCGCCACGATCGACCTGACTAGCAGGGAGCGGGCAGAGCTTATCGACAGCCTGCTGGCAGGGCCGCCCGCGCACGAGGCGCTGAGGGCCGTGCTCGGGCTGCTTAACTCCAGCGATGACGCCGAGCTGGCCAGAATGCTGGGCGGTGACAAGGAGGCCGGGCATCCGTCGCTGCTCACGCCCGCCGCACGATCCAGGCTGAAGGCGCTCATCGGACGGATCCCGCCTGACCATCCGCTCCGCGTCGAGCTCAACCGGCTCATAGGCTGGCGTTTCGGCGCCAGCGTGCGGCCGGAAGACCTGCCTGGCCGCATCGCGCGCTACCTGAAGACGGCGCCCTGGCGACCGTTCCGCCTCTCACTGGTCAGTCCCCTGCTCGCGGGTGTCGGCCTGACCGCCGACCTGACCAGGCCGCAGCTCGACGAGGCGATCGCGGGAGTCGGCCAGCGCTCTGATGCCGCGTTCATCAGGAGCCTCGGCCTCAGCGTGAGGGAACAGCGCGTCGCGCAGGAATGGCTGGACCGGCTGAGGGACGCCGCCGACCGTGACGAGCAGTTCCGGCTTCACTTCGCCGGCCAGCGGGCCGATCGCCGAACGCACGCGCAGCTCAGGAGACTGGTGGGCAACGCGCTTGCCGGGCTGGCCCGCGTCCAGGCACTCGAGGCCCTTGAGGCCATGACAAGCGAGGAACTGCGCGGCCTGACGGAGGACGCCGGGCTGCGCGGGCTGATCGAGGACAGGATCCCGGCTGGTGACCCGCTGCGCTTGCGCGCCTACCGGTTCCTTGATGACCGCTTCAATGCAGAAGGGCACGTGACACCTGACGTCAGGCCGCGGCCGTTCAGGCTGTCGCGTCCCGCCGCCGCGGTCCCCGCCCGTCACCGCCGCTTCCTTAACCGCGAGCAGCTCAGCGAGGCAACAGACGCCGTCGGATCGCATTCCGACGCGGCCGTGGTCAGGAGGCTCGGCCTGACCGTTCCTGAGCAGCAGCGGGCGCTGAGCTGGCTGCAAGGGCTGCGGGAGGCCGTCAGCAGGGAACAGCGCGTGCGGGACTACCTGGACGGCAACCTGGCGGCCGTGCTTACCGTTGCCGAGCAAAGGCAGCTAGCCGAGCAGGCTCTCACTGGCCTCACCCCCTGGCATGCGCTTGACCTGCTCAATGCCGCCGATGACCTGGAGCTCGCCGAGATGACCGCCGACGGCGGCTTGCTCGCACTCGCGCGTGCGCACATACCGGAGAACCATCCGCTCCGTCCCGAGCTCGACCGGCTGCTGGCCAGGCGCTTCGGTGCGACCGGCCGGGTGATACCAGGGATTCATCCGGCGCGGCCGTTCACGCTTGACCTAGTCAGCACGCAACTGCACGGGGTGACGGCCAGCGCCGAGCCTTCCATCAGCGAGATGATCAGGATCGCCAGGGTGACCACTGGCCGTCCCGATGTACTCGCCGACCTTCCCCGCCTCGCGCCCGTGCCGCTGGCGCAGGCCAGGTGGTGGGCAGAACATGTGGCAGGCCCGGCACGGCTGATCCGCGAGGCGCAAGACTACCTCGACGGCGATCCAGGCGCGCGGCCCGTCCTTGCCGCGCTCATCACGGGCCTGCTGCTGGTGAGGTCGGCTCGCTGGCAGGCGCTCGAGCTCGTTCGCCGTCTCGCCGACCACGAGCTCGGCGCCTTGGACGAGGGCGGCGCCCTGCGGTCAGCGCTGAACGAGGCGATCCCGCTCGGTGACGCACTGCGCCCGGATCTTGACGTACTGCTCGGCGAGCGGTTCGGTGCCGACGGGCGGGTGCTTCCCCTGCATCCGTCAGGTAACGCGTTCCGGCCTGACCTGATCGTCCCCGGCCTTCGTCGCGGAGCTAATGAGGAACTCGCGCCCGACGATCTCAGGTCTATCGCCAAGGCGCTGCGCGGAAGGTCCGCTGAGAGCATCCTCGCCCCGTTCGCCGGGCAGCTTCCGCCGGTCGAGCTGGCCAGGGCGGACTGGTGGCTGCGGGCGGCCAGGGAAGCGATGCGCGAGTGGGTGCTCAGCCACCTGGCAGGCAACCCGGCGTTTGACCTCAGCCCGTCCGACCAGGCGCTGCTGATTCCTGAGCTGACCGCCCTTCCAGAAGCTCAGGGCGAAGCCGCCGTCCGTGCCCTGCTGACCGCGGCCGACGACGACGAGGTCGCCGACCTGAGGAACCTCGTCGACGGGCGTGCGGCCGGCCAGCAGGTGGCTGACTGGCTGGACGAGATCAGCCTGGTGAGGCCAAGCCAGCCGGCGCGGCAGTTCAGCCTGTCGCTCGTCATCGACCATCTCACGGCCGTCAGCCCTGACTTCCTGATGACCAAGGGAGAAGAGGAACTCAAGGAGCTACCTCTCGACGCGCAGCTTGACGGCGGGCAGCTCACGTACCTGTGCTATGACCTCATCGAGCTTGATGACGAGATGATTGCCAGGCTGCTTGACTCGCTGCCGCCGAAACAGCGTGCCCGCGCCACGTGGTGGCTGACCGATGTACGGGCGCAGCTCGAGAACTTCGTCCGCCGGTTCTCCGATGACCCCAACCGTGAGGCCTACGAGCCCATGGAGGAGGCCATCTCCCTTATCGACCGGCAGCTTGACTTGCTATTCGCGGGCGTGGCCACGGAGATCGGCGACGCCAGCGCCCTGGCCGGCCTCGCCGTGGTTCCGCCGGACACTTCTGTGCAGAGGCTCAGGGAGGCGCTCAGCCCGCCCGGTATCGGTGCCGGCGAGGACGACAGCCAGGAGCGCTTCGCCGACGTCCTTCCCGGCGAGACTGAGCCGTTCAGGATCAAGCTGGCGAATGAGATGCGGGCGCTGCTCAGGGAGCAGTACGAGGACAAGGTGCCTGGCCACGGCGAGTCGGACCACGACGCCGCGGGCGCGCTGTTCTCCTGGCCGCACGTTCAGCAGATCGCCGGCCTCGCCAATTCCTGGATCAACGAAGTATTCGGCGGCATGATCACCGATCACGGGGAGTTGCGCACGGCCGAGCCCGATCAGCCGGGCCAGATCTATGACCAGTTCGATCGCGTGCGAAGGCAAATGCAGACGATGGGGCGGGAGGAACTCCGCCGGCGTGCCAGGGAGCACCTGACCTACAACCTGACTGCCTATGACAGGACGAGCGAGCTGCTGAAGAAGCACAACGCTGACCTGCGCCTCGGGCCCCACGAGGAGCCGCTCGACGAGATTTCCAGGGTCATCATGGACGTGATCAACGATCTCGTCACAGAAGAGCAGATCGTGCTGCACTCGCTTGAGATCACCCGTGCCTGGCTGGCCGAGGCCAGCCACAGAGAACGGCGGATCTTTGTACAGCGCTTCAAGACGAAGACTCCCGAGGGCGAAGATGACGGGGAGGAAAACCGGGAAAGGCTGCGTGACCAGGCACAGTCATTCATTCACGAGATCTTGCACCTGCGTGAGCACCAGCATTACGCGGCATTTTCCGACCTCATGCCCGGCGAGCACGAGTACAGGACGCTGAAGGAAGGGCTCGCCACCTTGCTGACCGAGATCGTCTGGCAGTACGTCGAGAACAAGCTGGCCAGCGATCCCGCCGAGCGCGAGAGAGTGCTCAGGATCGTCGACGGCGAGTTTTATGACCCTCAGGCCGACAGCGACTGGCCCGACCCGGTCGACCGCCGTTATCCATCGCACTCGGAGGCCATGTCCCTGGTCCGCCTGGTTGGCATCAGGAACCTCTACGCGGCGTACTTCGGCGGGGACATCCAGATGATCACCGGCCGGCGGCATGGAGGCCGGCGCAGCCTGCTCGCGCCAGGCGGCACGGCCGCCAGTTCCCGCCCGTTGCCGACTGGGCGCCCGTCGACCTCAGCCTCGCGACCTGAAGTCTCGTCGAGCCGCCCGACCACGCCTTCGGCCGGGCCCTCGCTCGCACCGCTTTCGCCGCTCGCACCGCTTTCGCCACTCACGCCACTCACGCCACTCACGCCGCTGTCTGGTGCGGTGTCTGGCGGGCTGGTACGGCGCCGTACGAAGCGGGCGCTATCTGGGACCCTGCAGACACCGAAACCGGTCAGGCCGAAGCTGCCGCCCAAGCCGCCCGCGAAGGCCGGGGTGCGGCCGGAGAAGTCGGCGACGCCGCCTGTAGCGACGCCCGTCGCAACACCGCCCGTCGTGACGCCGGCCGATGTGACACCGGCCGATGTGACACCGGTATCGGCAACCACCGCGACGGTTTCTCCGGCGACGGCTTCCGCGCCGGCGGCCAGGCAGGAGATTTCTTATGAGCCGGCCGCCGGTGATCGTGCCCGGGTGCATTACATCTACGGCGACTTGCTGCGGTTGCCAGAGCGCGTAGGCGCGATCGTCAATGCGGCGCACAGCGAGATACTTGGCGGTGGCGGGGTCAGCGGTGCGATCCAGGCGAGGGGCGGCGAACGGCTCAGGCAGGAGATACTGAACATCCAGGCAAGGAACCTGCGTGACCATGGCAAGAAGGGCATTGATACCGGTTCCGCCGTGGCGACGCCAGCTCCGAATATCAACGCTGACTACATCATTCACGGGGTACCGCCGGACTTCAGCCGTCTGGGCGACAACCAGGCGAGCCGTGCGCTGCTGGCCCGCACGTACCGGAGCGTGCTTGAGCTGGCTGATTCGCTCGGACTGTCAAGTGTCGCGTTCCCCGTGCTTTCTGGCCAGATCTTCCGCGGCACCCTGACCGCTGAAGAAGTCGAGGACATCGCGCTCGACGCGCTGCGCGGCGCGGTCACTCGGGTGAGGGATGTCTACCTGGTCCACTACCGTCCGGGTCCGAGGGTCACCCTCCCGCGCGCCCCCCTGACGACCGCGGTACGCGGGCCGGTAGCAGAGCCCTTGCGTCCCGGCTGGGCCTGGCTGGACGGGGACGGCGGGCCTTCGGCGCCGCAGGACCCGGCGCTGACCGAGGGTGTCGTGACCGACCTGCCTGGATGGCGGGCGATCACGCCAGCCTCTGGTCCCGCCTACGCGGTGCATATGGGCACCGGAGCGGTGGCGCTCGCCAGCGGGCAGGTCCTGATGCTGACCAGGGGATGGATCAGTTTCGGGTCCAGCCTGCTGCACCTTTCTCAAGGTGTGCTGCTGGCCGGGGACGGTTCCGTGTCGGAGATCGATGATGACATGCGCGCGATCGTGGACGAGTTTCTGCGTGATGAGCCGCAGTTGGATCGCGAGGACCTGCTTGGCTGGCTCGTCGGCCGGGGATTGCTTGCCGGGCCTGTGCCAGGGATTGCGACCGCTCCTGGATGGCAGCAGGTCGATGATGCCAGCGGGGGCAGGCGGTGGCAATGGGGCGGCTCGCGGCAGACGATGACGCTACCGTCCGCACTGGTGCGCGGACAGGCCAGCGCAGCGGGCCTGTTGTGCCTGGTTGACTCGCTGCGGCAGCTTCTGCAGCGGGTGATGCCGGTCGGGCAGCAAGCGCAGATGACCAGGGACTTCCTGGCCTCCTGGCTGCGAGCGCACTTGCCATTCGGCAACGAGGCCTACCAGCAACTGGTGGCCGGGCAGATGATCGACGTGACCAGCGTGCTGCCCACCTTCACCGCGATGTTCCAGGTTCAGGTCCAGGTATTCGAAGTACAGGCGGGAACCCGCGGTGCCGCGATGGTACACGCGCATCCCCTGCAAGGACCGCCAGTGGATGAGGAAGGTAACCCGACTCCTGTGCTGCACCTGTACTGGCGGCACGAGCATTTCGAGCCGTTGTTCACGGCCACGACCCCTGTCATCTTGCCCGAGCGCGGCCCGCTAGGCGCCGGCCCGCCCACGGTTGCCGACGCGGTCAGGCTGCGCCGGGCTTATCAGCTCACCAGGGATCAGATCAGGGCCGGGCTACCTGTCGACGCCGGAGAGCGCGCACAGGCCGAGGCGGAACTCGCCAGGATCGACCTCCTGTGGAACACCGCTGACGTCGAGATCACTCCGCCCCCCGCCAGGCAGGAAATCGAGCAGATGCAGGGCGTGGTCGACGAGATCACCATCTTGCTAGACCGGCTGGCCGGCCCGCCGGCCGATCCCAGCCAGTCCAGGTCGGGTGCGCGCCGGATCTACTATCCGCAAGGTGCGAATCCCCTTCCGGTCAGCCGGCGTGAGGAACCTGGCAGGCAGGAGCAAAGCAACGATGATGTTGTCATGCGCCTGCGGGGCGGGGCGCCTAGCTGGCTGGCCGTACTGAGCAAGCTCAGGCCGAGGCGCCGGGCCGCTGCTCCGCCGGCGCTGGCCGACTTTGATGGTGACGTGCCCGACACGCCTGCTCCTGCGCGCCCCGCGCCCCGAGCGACCAGGCCGGGCCCGCTGCGACGGGTACTGAATCGCCTGGGCTTGGGCGGCAGGCGGCCAGGCCTTCCGCGGGAAGAACCGCAACAGGCCGGGCAGCGCCCTGCGGCCCGAACTTCACAGCCAGCCATCGCCTCCCGGCCAGATGCCGTCTCCGTCACCATCGTGCCGGGGATCCCCGATCCGGTACTTGACCCAGTCCCTGACCCGGTCGCGGTGGTTGAGTGGATCGCGAGCGCCATGCGGCTGTCTGAGACAGTCCGCGGCATGGCTTTGCGCCTGAACGCGAGCGAGGTGGCGGACGCGCTGGACCGCGTGCCTGCGTCGCTGCTGGACCTGGATGCGTCGCTGTCCGGTGAACTGGGCGAGGATATATCCGAGCTTCTGCTCTTCAGAAGCTGGGATGCGGTCCCATGGGCGCTGCTTCCGCCGTTGGGGCAGGAACAAGTCAGGCGGCTGCAGCCGGACGTCGGCACCGTCGTGGCCAGGACCGCGGAGTTGCTGGCGACGCTGGCAGCGCTGATTGACGGGCCACCGGGGGCGGAAGGCCCCGTGGCGCGGCTGATTAGGAATGACCTGCTGAGGTACGCGAACAGCGTGGACGCTGAGCATGGTTCGTGGCTGCCTGGCTGGCAGGCGCCGTTCACCGGAGTACTCGGGGAAGCGGCGGCGGTGATCAGGGCGCTGGCGCGGGAGCGTGAGGTAAGTTCGGCGCCAGGGACGGTGCTGCTGGCGATCACCTACGCGCTCAGGAGGGGCGATCAGCGCTGGCGGCAGGAACCAGGCGGGCCGCCGCAGCCTCTGAGAGACAACTTCCGCCAGGTTCCCGCAACCGTCGATGACGTGGTCCGGCTGAGGCAGGAGGTCATCAGGCGGCACGAGTTCCGGCTGCGTGAAGGGCTGGGATCGCGGACGGGACAGGCATGGCGACTCGGGCTGGTTCAGACGGGCGAGGCCGAGCAGCGCATCTCGGCCGCCGGCCGCGATCCGGCCGAGATCCTGGAGCGGACCGTAGTCGCGGTCCGGATGGTGGCAGTGGTGCGGCGGTTGCTGCGGCTGCTGCGGTATTCGGTGCCAGACGCCGCTGAGCTAGCGGAGGCCGGCGATCGGCTGGCTGATGCGGATGCGCGCCTCTGGCAGCTATTGCGGGCGGTGCTCGGCGAGGATGCTGCTGCGCGGTTGCTTGTCTCGGCGGACCAGCTTGAGCCAGTCGGGTCAGCCGAGTTTGACCAAGCTGAGGCCTGGCGAGTGCTGGCGGCGGTGGCCGAAGTGGTGGTCGCGACGAGGGCAGCGCTGGGCGCCGTCGTCGTGATCATCGACGGGCCCCAGCAGATTTTCGATAACTCGGCCACTGATTCAGTAGTCAGCCTGAGGAAGCTGGTACGGGATCTGGACGCGCACTTCGGGCCTTTGCGGCCTGGCTGGGCAGCGCAGTTCACCGGGGTATCCGGCGATGCGGGAGCGGTGTTCTCAGTTATCGAGTTTTGGCTGCGGTCAGTTCTGTGGAAGGCGTCGGCAACGATGTTGTTTGTGCTCACCGCGGAGATCATCGGCCCGGCGATCGCGGCCGCGCGCTGGCTGCGACAGGCAACCCCCGATGCCTTGCCCGATCCTGGGTCAGTAGCCGGGAAGTTGCTCAAGGGCAGGCGGAATCCAGACCGGATGCCGGTCTGGGAGGCAAGGACCAACTACCGTGGCCGGCCGCCGTCCGTCGACGACGTGGAGTGGGCGCGAACGGCCATCATCCGCGTGCTTGCTCACCGGTTGCAGGCCTTCGGGCTGGGCGCTGGGCAGGCCATCGACGCCACAGGCGCCTTGACTGGGGTTCCTTACCAGATCGCGGCGCTTGGACGGGCAGCGGCGGCCGTGCGGCTGACGGCGGCGGTCAGGCGGCTGCTCTGGTATCCATCTCAGTGGAGTGCCGGGCAGCGGCCAGGTGACCTCGCTACCCGGCTCGAAGCGGCGCGGGTGCGGCTCGATGAGGCGGTACAGCGGCTGCGCGCGGTGCTGTCGGCGGTACTCGGCCCGGCGGCGGCCGAGCAGGTGCTGGCGGCGGCGGACGCGCTTTCGCCACTTGGGCCGTTCGAGATGGACACGGAAAGCGCGGAGCGGGTGCTGGCGGCCGAGGGCGAACTAACGCTGGCGGCCATGGCGGTGCTCGCCCTCGTGGCCGAGGTGATAGACGGGCGGCTGAATTGGCTGACTGTCGAGGATGAGGATACGGAGAAGAGAGTACTGAGGTTGCTGAATCATGCGCTGAACTTCGATCGGCTGCATGGCACTTTCCTGCCGGGGTGGGCGACTCAGTTCACCGGGGTACTGGGAGACGCTGAAGTAGTAATTAACGCACTCCGGCGAGTTAGGAAGGTCGGGTCGGCACCGGGAACGGTACTGCTCGCTATTGCCATCGAGATAGCCTGGCCAGCAGCGGTGGCAGAGGCTTGGCTGAGGCGTTCTGACGTCGGCTCGCGGCCCGCCGAGGGTTCGCCGGCCGATCAGGTCCTGGCGGGCACATCCGATGATCCGGACCTGCTGCCTATGACGGAGGCGAACTACGACTATAGGGTAAACCGCCCTTCCGCCAATGACTACGCGCGGTTGTTCGCGGCCGTCAGCCGGGTCCAGGCGCACCGGTTGCACGTGCTCGGGCTGGGCGCGGGCCGGGGCTGGGTGCGGCTGGCCGGAGGAGTCGAGGTACGGGCAGAGCCCGGTGAGCCCGAGGTCCCCGGTGCTGGCTGGCAGGTGGTGGAACCGCCATCTGGTGAACCGTACGCGGTGAATCTCATCACCGGGATGGTTGTGCTGCCTGGGCGGACGGAACTTGGCGTCGAGGGCCGTTGGGTGCGGTACGGCATGGATCTGGTGCATGTGGGGTCGCGGAGGGCGCTGAGCGCTGATGGCGTGATGACCAATGCGAGAAACACCATGGTTGGGAACGATTACGGGCCTTATTTGTCCGGCCTTCCTTCGCTTGACCGCGAGGGGTTCCTCGGCTGGCTGCTTCGCCACGGTCTGCTGGCCGGCCAGCGGCCCGCGACCGGCCCAGGGCGGCATGCGGGCCTGGCGGTACCGCCAGGGATGGCGGGCCTTGAGGGACTAGAACGGGTGTTCGCGGCCAGGTCGGGCGAGCGCACTGGTGCGATGCTCACACCCGGGCCGGTATTGGCTGACGAAGTAACGGCGGCCGTTGGGCGGGTAAGGGCGGCACTGGGATCTGGCGGGGAGTTCGTGGTGGTGGTCGGCACTGACGCGGTGCTCGGTGCGGATGGCTTGCCTGTGCCCGTGCTGTCAGGTGTTCCGCGCGGCCATGAGCCAGGTGAGCATGAGGTGGAGCTGACGGGGCCGGTGCTGTCGAGCCTGCTGCCGATGCTGGGGTGGGCGCCTGGCCGGCCGGTGGCGCTGGCGGTGGACTGGGACCTGGGCGAGTGGCCGCTTAGCCCTGACTGGGTTTCTGGCCTGGCCGCATCGATTCCTGATGTGCGGATACTGCAGGCGTCGGGGCCCGGCTGGGTGCGGTTGTGGCCGCGGACGGCGGGGCAGGCACCGGTGATAGCGGTCGCGCCGGAGCTGGCGCTCGCGGAGCAGCCGCTCAGTTCAGGGTGGGCGTGGCTGGGCGAGGAGGGCGGGCTGGCGGTGCCGTCGGCGGCGGATGGCATTCTCACGGATGCGGCGGGGTGGCGCGGGGTCGGGCCGAATTCCAGTCCGGTGTATGCGGTGCATCTGGGGACCGGGGTGGTGGTGCTGGCTGACCGGACGGTGCTGACGCTGACCAACGGGTGGGTGCGTTACGGCGCGGATCTGCTGCACCGGGCGACAGGGGTGGTGCTTTCTGCTAGCGGCGTGGTGTCCCGTGCGGATGAGCATCTGCTGGTCGCGCTGGGCGATTTGCTGACGGATGAGCCGCAGCTTAGCCGGGCGGATTTGCTGCGGTGGCTGGTGGCTCGCGGGCTGGTGACGGGTCAGGTGCCTGGGGTGGCGACTGGGCCGGGCTGGCAGGAGGTGGCTGATGCCAGCGGCGGCTTGGCATGGCAGTGGGGCGGCGGTTCGCTGGCTCCGACGTTGCCGTCGGCCCTGTCGCGCGGGCGAGCGAGCGGCGAGGGCCTGCGATGCCTGGTGGATTCGCTGGCGCAGTTGCTGAGGAGGGTGCTGCCTGCCTCGCAGCAGGCGGAGATGACGGCTGATTTCCTGGCTGCCTGGCTGGCCGGGCACCTGCAGCTCGGCAACGAGGCCTACCAGCAGCTTGCGGCCGGGCAGATGATCGACGTGACCAGTGTGCTGCCCACTCTCACGGCGATGTTTCAGGTTCAGGTTCAGGTGTTCGAGGCGCATCCCGAGCCTGGTGGCGGGCAGGCGGTTCTGGCCCATCCGTTGCAGGGCCCGGCGGCAGATCAGGACGGCAATCCGACCCCGGTGCTGCATTTGTTCTGGCGGCAGGCGCACTTCGAGCCATTGTTCACCGCCACGGTCCCTGTCACCTTGCCTGAGCGGACCCCGCTCGGCGCTGGGCCTCCGCTGGTCGCCGAGGCCGTCTGGCTGGGCCGCGCTTACCAGGTCGCCCATGAGGAGATCACGGCCCAGTTCACTGATCCGGGCACGCAGGCTGAGGTGGCGGCCATTGACCTGTTGTGGAGCGTGGCCGATGTCCAGGTCGGCCAGGGGCTGTCCGGCGAGGAACTCTCCCAGCGGCGTGGCATTGTCGATCAGATGATCAGCCTCCGCGACAAGATGGCCGCTCAGCCATCGGCCTCGCCGTCGCCTGTCCCCAGCCAGCATCACCGTGTCATTAGCTTCCCCGACTCCGTCAGCAGCAGCGCTGCCGTCCAGCCCGTGACCGGACATGATCCTGTCACCGGGACGCAGGCTGCGCCGAGGCCGGAGGTGTCGCATCCGCCGTCGGATACGGGGCGGGCATGGGTGCATTACATCCACGGTGACGTGCTCCAGTTGCCTGAGCGGGTCGGGGCGGTCGTGAACGCGGCGCACAACGAGATCCTGGGCGGGGGCGGCGTGAGCGGGGCGATCCAGGGCCGGGGCGGGGAGCGGCTGCGGCAGGAGATCCTGGCCGTCCAGGCCAGGAACCTGCGAGATCATGGGAGACGGGGCATCGCAACTGGCTCGGCGGTTGAGACGTCCGCGCCGAACATGAACGCTGAATACGTGATTCACGGTGTTCCGCCGAATTTCTCTCAGCTTGGCGACACTCCCGACAGTCGTGAGCTGCTGGCCCGTACCTACCGGAGCGTGCTTGAGGTCGCTGACCGGCTCGGGCTGTCGAGCGTTGCGTTCCCCGTGCTATCCGGGGAGATCTTCCGCGGCACCCTGACCATCGAGGAAGTCGAGGACATCGCGCTCGAGGCATTGCGCAGTGCCGATACGCGGGTACGCGACGTCTACCTGGTCCGCTACCGGCCAGGTCCCAGGGTCACCCTGCCACATGGCACCAGCAGGCCCCCATCCCGCGCTATCAGCTACCACTCATTCGCCGGCCCCAAATAGCGCGGCCATTACCTGGCAGAAGCCAAATTGGTTTCTGGCCGGCCTGGTTACCATCAATGGCGTGGCCGGAGATGTGTTCGTTGGCAGGGAGCGCGAGCTTTCTGTGCTCGCTGAACTCCTGGCGGAGGTGAAGGCAGGGGCTGGCGGCGTGGTGCTGGTCGAGGGGGAGCCGGGGATCGGCAAGACCGCCTTGCTGCGGGCCGGGCTCGGTGGTGCGGCGGACGCCGGGTGCCGCCTGGGCTGGGCGGCTGGTGATGAGTTCTTGCAGCGGCTGCCGTTGCGGCTGATGGCCGACTGCGTGGGTGAGCAGGACCGGCTGTCGCTGGCCCGTCAGGGCGATGCCGCCGGGCCGCTGGCCATGTTCGGCGGGGACCCGGTGCTGGCCGGGGTAGAAGGGCTGCTGGCGCTGGTTGACCGGTTGTGCGGCGAATCGCCGGTGGTTCTTGTCGCCGATGACCTGCAGTGGGCGGACGAGCCGAGCCTAGTCGTCTGGCAGCGGTTGGTCAGGGCGGCCGGGCAGCTACCCCTCTTGCTGGCGGGATCATTGCGGGCAGGCGCCGCGTCTCCGGAGCTGGGGAGGCTCAGGCGCGGGTTGCTGGCCTCCGGGCAGCTACTCGAGCTCGGGCCGCTTGAGCCTGCGAAGATGTCTGAGCTGGTAGGGCGGCTGGCAGGTGGCCGGGCCGGGGCGCGGCTCGCCGGCGCGACCGATCGGCTCGGCGGTAATCCGCTGTATGCACGTGAACTGGTGGATGCGCTTGCCCGGCGCGGTCGCCTTGAGACGAACCGTGGTATTGCCGAGCTCCCTGCAGAAGAAGAGCTGGCGGTGCCTAAGTCCCTGACGGCCGCAGTGGCGCAGCGCCTCGCCGGGCTGGCACCTGACTCGCTTGGCGTGCTGAGATGGGCGGCCGTGCTCGGGCTTGAGTTCTCCGTGTCTGACCTGGTGGTAGTGACTGGGCGCGAGGCCAGCGACCTCGTGACGGCGGTAAATGAGATTCTGGCCGCGCAGCTCGTGACCGAGGCGGGGCGTCGGCTGCGGTTCAGGCACGGGCTGATACAGCAGGTGATGTATGAGCAGATGCCGACGGCGCTGCGAGTGGCATTGCACCAGCAGGCGGCACGGGCGCTCGCAGAGTCCGGCGCCTCGGCGGAGGTGGCAGGTGCGCAGTTGCTACTGGCCATTCATGGCGCCGAGCCAAGGGAAGCGGCGGATGAGTGGATGCCTGCCTGGGTGGCCGGGGCGATACCTGGGCTGGTGCACAAGGCGCCGCAAATGGCTGCGGAATTGCTGCGGGCCGCGCTCGCGCAACTCGCACCCGATGACCCTGAGCGGCTGAAGCTGGAGGTAGTGCTGGCCAGGCTGGCGCTCTTCCTGATGGAGAACGACGAGGTGCGGCAGGTTGGCGAGCGGGTACTTGCCAGGGCCGGTGACCCTGATGTCCTGGCGGAAATAAACTGGCTGATCGCTTATGTACTGTTTCGCGAGCGCCACACGGAGGAAGCCAGCGCTGCGATAACGACCGCGCTGGCCAGGCCAGGCATCCGGCCGATCTGGGCGACGCGGCTTCGGGCACTATACGGGCTTGTTCTTGCCTGGGACGGGCGCAATGACGATGCGATGAAGCAGGCCGAAGTGGCGCTGTCGGCCGCGGAGGCGACCGGTGACCGCCTCGCCTGCGGGTACGCGCTTTTCGGCATCGGCGTGGTCTGCTGGAACCGGCGTGACGAGGCCGGGCGGCTGGCCTCATCGGAGCGCGCGCTTACCCTGATTGGCGAGGATCCCCAGGCCGCGGAACTGCGGCTCATGCTGCTCGCGGCCAAAGGCGGTTCGCTGGACTTCCTTGACCAGCGGGAAGGCGCGCTTGCCACGCTCAAGGAAGCTCAGGCGCTGGCGGACCGGACTGGCGCGGAGTCGGGTGCGATCTGCCTGTTCCTGGCGAACGTCTACTTCTGCATGGGCCAGTGGGATGACGCGGTCACCGAGGCTGAAGCCGCGTTCGCCCTGCAGTCTTCGCCCTGGGTGATAGAGGCACTGCACGCCTCGCTCGCGCTGATCGCTGCCTTCCGAGACGAGCAGGCAGCCGCGAGTGAGCACCTTGACGAGGTAACCGATCCGGTGGTCGACGCCAGCGCGTGGCCGGACGCGGATGCCTCCACGCTGGCTCGCGCGCTGCTCGCGGAGGCATCCGGCCAGCCGCGGCAAGCCGCGGATCTGCTCGCTCCGTGCCTTAGGCCGGAGATAGCAGAGCAGATGGCCAACAGGTTCACGTTGCTGCCGATGCTTACCAGGCTGGCCGTGTCGCTCGGCGACACAGGGTTGGCGAGCGCGGCGGCGGAGGCGGCAGCCCATGAAGCAGACCGTGAGCCGGTGCCGCTGAAGGTCGCCGCTCACGACCACTGCCGCGGCCTTCTGGCGGGCGACCCGGCTCCCGTGCAACTCGCCGCGGACTACTACGAGGCATCAGGCAGGCTAGGGGATCTGGCCATCGCGCTGGAGGACGTGGCTGTCCTGGCGGCCGCTGGTGACCTTCGAACCGCCAGGCGGGCGTTCAGTGCCGCGATGCGGGTGAACGCGCAGCTAGGCGCGGCCTGGAACATCCGCAGGGCAGCCGCCAGGCTCGGACCGCTGGGCATCAGGCGGCTGCGGGGCAGCTACCAGGCCCGCCCGCTGACCGGGTGGGAGTCCCTGACGCCCACCGAGGTGACGGTGGCCAGGCTGGTCGCCGCCGGGCGCTCGAACCCCGACATCGCCGCCGAGTTGTTCTTGTCACGCAACACGGTGCAGACCCATGTCTCGCACATACTGGAGAAGCTCGGGCAGAAGTCCCGTACGCAGATCGCCGTGCAGGCCGCTCGTCATGATGCCGGCGGCGCATCGGCCGCCGCCGGCTAGCTACGGTTTGGGGCACCAGGGGTTAGCGGGCACGCCCTGGCAGGGGTTGGGCATCGTGGGAAGGCCGATCGGCAGTGGCTTAAGCACGACCTTGCCGTTTGGCTTCGGGTAATGCGCGCCCTTCGGGCAAGAGGACAGGCCGGTGTCGCAGAGCACCTGCGTGAACAAGTTACCTCCGGTGTTCCCCGCCTTGGTCTTGACGCCGCACTTCTTCTGGGTCTTCTCGAGGTTCTTTGGCGCGCTGCCGTCGGGTGCGCTGTTTGCGCGGAAGCAGTTCTGCGGCTCGCCGCCGAACAACGTGATCTGGCCGTAGTCGGAGTTACTAGGGTTACCGAAGTAGCCGTTGTGGCGGAAGGTGTTGCTCAGCAGGGCGTCGCTCTCTGGGTCAAGCACGCAGCCGAAGACGGGAAACTCGTGCCCGCCTGCGCCCTTGCAGGTCTGGCCGAGACTTGGCTTGCCGCTCTGGGCGTAAGGGACGAACAAGATTCCCCAGGCGCCGTTGCCCGTGATCGTGTTGTCCATCACGGTGTCGTAGCGGCCGCCCGAAATCGTCATTCCGGTGCCGACAGGGCCGGCTGCCGCGCTGCCCGCGGCCGGGGCATCTGGGTTGTTGTTGTCATCGAAGCGGTTGTGAATGACCACCCAGCAGGAGTCCGTGCGGGTGATCGGGCTGGTGTGCCCCTTGGCGCAGCGG
>Ga0335074_10004189_pt1 | contig 19840 bp, 15 predicted proteins | sample Lox_Sample_23_FD_206715 | JGI IMG/M metagenome (GOLD analysis project Ga0335074, IMG submission 206715) | Soil microbial communities from Loxahatchee National Wildlife Refuge, Florida, United States - Lox_Sample_2.3 | ecosystem: Environmental > Terrestrial > Soil > Wetlands | place: USA... | reverse complement strand
GGAACAGCTCCCAGATCCCGCTTGAGCCCAAGGAGCGCATGGGGTGCAAGCGGCCGTCCCACGAGTTGAAGTCGCCCACCACGCTGACCGAGCGTGCCGCCGGAGCCCAGACTGCGAACCCGGTCCCGAGCACGCCCTCGTGCTCGCCCAGGTGCGCGCCCAGGAACTCATACAACCGCTCGTGGCGTCCCTCGCCGATGAGGTGGAGATCGAGCTCGCCCAGCGTGGGCGTGAACGAATAGGGATCGTAGAGCTCGAACGTTCCGCTCTCTCCGTAATCGACGCGCAGTCGGTAGCGGAGCGGCAGCTTGACGCCCGCGGCGAGGCCCTCGAACACCCCGCCCGGATGGATCTGCTCAAGCTCCAACTCCTGGCCGCCGGGGAGCAGGGCGGTGACGCGATGGGCGGCCGGGCGGAAGGCGCGAATCGTGACCCCTTCGGGCTCGGGGTGGGCGCCGAGCAGCGAATGGGGGTCGGGATGCTCCCGGCGAACGAGCAGATCCAGCTGGCCGGTGGCGACGCTCATGTCGACTCCAGAATCCGTTCGATTCCGGCGACGGGGATCGAGACCCAGTCGGGCCGATTGTCGAGTTCGTAGCGCAGTTCGTAGATCGCCTTCTCCAACTCGAAGATCTCCAGCAGGTTCTGGATCGCCGACTCACCGGCGGGCAGAAGGGCGCGGTCGACGTCGGCGAAGTAACAGTCGAGGAAGCGCTGACGCGCCTGCTGTTCGAACCCATCCGGCGCTTGGTGGCCGCGCTGCAGCAGGGCCGCCGAGCAGGCATAGGCGAAGGAGCGCAGCATGCTGGCCACATCGCGCAGCGGCGATCGCTTCAGCCGGCGCTCGGGCAGCGGGCGCGCCGGCTCTCCCTCGAAGTCGAGAATGACCCAGCCGCGCGGCGTGTACAGCGTCTGTCCGAGGTGGTAGTCACCGTGGATGCGGATGTATTTCCCCCCAACCCCGAGCTGGGCGCGCGCGGCGAGCCGTTCCCGGACGTCCTCGCCCCGGCCGAGGATCGGCGCCAGGCGTTCGTCGTCCTCGGGGAGGCGCAGGAAGATCCGCTCGATGTCCTCGTCGATCGTGGCGGTGAGCAGGGAGAGGGCCTCCACGCTCGGCTCCTCCGGGGAGAAGGCTGGATCGCTGGCGTCGGAGGCCAGGGCCGAGTGCATCTGGGCGGTGGCGGTGCCCAGGCTCCCGATTTGCTCCAGGAACCGCTCCGGAGCGTTGACGATCTCATCCAGGGCGAGCTGCCAGCCGTCGGTGGCGTCGGGGAGGAACTCCTGGGCCACACCGAGCGTCGCGGCCAGGGCGGCGCCCTCGTACTCGTACCACCCGTGCAGGGGCGCGATGTGCTCGAAGCCGCAGGCGGTCAGGAAGCGGAGCAGCTCGAGCTCCGGGTTGATTCCCGGCTCGAGCTTTCGGAACACCTTCAGAACCAGCTTGTCCCCGAACACGATCGATGAGTTGGACTGCTCCACACCCATCACCCGGACGGCTACATCGCTTCCGACGCTCTGCGATTCCTCGATCCGCCGGAAGCTGAAGCGACCCTCGCCGGTGTCGATGTCGCCACCGGCGTCGATCCGCGCCAGCAACTCCCGGGCGTGAACGGGGTCGGCCACCGCGTCATAGGCGACCAGGCCGCCCACCTCAGCAATAGGGGGGCCGGGTGGGTTCTGGTTGTCTTCGCCGGTCCGCGCCACCCCCAGCGGGAGCTGGTAGAGCTCATGGGTGCCGGTGGCAAAACGGGCCTGAGCCAGGGCCAGGACGAGGGTCGGATCCTCACGCAGGGTGACGTGCTCGATGATGTCGATGCCGCTTACGGCCCGTGTCTTCGACGCATACCAGCGCTGCTGGGTCAGCCAGTCGCGCAGGTGGGGGCAATCGAGCAGCTCGGCCAGCCCCTCGGGCGGTCCTTTGGGGGTAACCGTGGGGGCATCGCCGCCCCCCAGCGCGGGTCCGGTCGGTCCCTCTGCCCCGCTGGCGGCTGCGGCCATTGGTCCAACGGTACCGCCGGACGACGGCCCGGCGTGCCCACCAGCCGCCGGGCCGCCGAGACTCGGTGGGTAGACCTGGTCAGCCATTGGACGGAGCCTTCCCTTCTTCCATCAGGGAAAACCAGTAGAAGCCCCGCCGCGCCAGCGTCAATAGATAGGGCAGCTCTCCGATGCCGGGGAAGCGGGAGTGCCCGAACAGCTCGAGCGGATAGCGGCCCCGGAACCGGCCGAGGTCGAGCTCGACCGCCTGGGCCGAGCGTGCCAGGTTGTGCACGCACAGCACGACGTCGTCCTCGAAGCGGCGGATCAGGGCGAAGACGTGGGGATTCGAGGTCGGGATCGGCTCATAGGTGCCGAACCCGAACACGGGATGCTCCTTGCGCAGCGCGATGAATCGATGCATCCAGCGCAGCAGCGAGGTCGGCGTGCGCAGTTCGGCTTCCACGTTGACGGCCTGGAACCCATACACCGGGTCCATCAGCGGCGGTGCGTAGAGCTGGGCGAAGTCGGCCCGGGAGAAGCCTCCGTTGCGGTCCGGCGTCCACTGCATCGGGGTGCGCACGCCGTCGCGGTCCCCGAGGAAGACGTTGTCGCCCATGGCGATCTCGTCGCCGTAGTACAGGACCGGCGATCCCGGCAGTGAGAACAGGATGGCGGTCATCAGCTCGATCTCATCCCGGCCGTTGTCGAGCAGCGGGGCCAGCCGCCGCCGGATCCCCAGGTTCAGCTTCATGCGGGGATCCTTGGCGTATTCGGAGTACATGTAGTCGCGCTCCTCGTCGGTGACCATCTCCAGGGTCAGCTCGTCGTGGTTGCGCAGGAACAGGCCCCACTGGCAGTTGTCGGGGATCGGCGGGGTGCTGTCGAGGATCTCGTAGATGGGCGCGGCCTGCTCACGGCGCAGGGCCATGAACATCCGCGGCATGACCGGGAAGTGGAAGCACATCTGGCACTCGTCGCCCGCGCCGAAGTACTGAACGACATCAGAGGGCCACTGGTTGGCTTCGGCCAGGAGCACGCGGTCGGGGTAGGTCTGCTCCACCTCGCGCCGGACCCGCTGCAGGTATTCGTGAGTCTCCGGGAGGTTCTCGCAGTTGGTGCCCTCCCGCTCGAACAGGTACGGCACGGCATCCAGCCGGAAGCCGTCGAGGCCGAGGTCGAGCCAGAAGCGCAGGACGTCCAGCATCGCCTCCTGCACCTCGGGGTTGTCGTAATTGAGGTCCGGCTGGTGGGAGAAGAACCGGTGCCAGTAGTAAGCGCCGGCGACCGGATCCCAGGTCCAGTTGGAGGACTCCGTGTCGATGAAGATGATCCGGGCATCCTGGTAGCGGTCGGGGGTGTCCGACCACACATACCAATCCCGCTTGGGGTTGTCGGGACTCGAGCGTGACTCCTGGAACCAGGCGTGGTCGCTCGAGGTGTGGTTCATGACCATGTCGGCGATCACCCGGATGCGCCGGGCGTGCGCGGCGTCGATCAGCTGGCGGAGGTCATCGACCGTGCCGTAGTCGTGGTGGACCTTGTAGAAGTCGGAGATGTCGTAGCCGCCGTCGCGCAGCGGTGACTCATAGAACGGCAGCAGCCAGATGCAGTCGATCCCCAGCCATTGGAGGTAGTCGAGCTTCTCGATCAACCCCCGCACGTCGCCAAAGCCGTCGCCGTTGGCGTCGTAGAAGCCGCGGATGTGGATCTCATAGAACACCGCGCGCTTGAACCACAGCGGCTCGGCCTCGAACCACTGGCGCGTCTGAGCCGCTCCGGGGGTGGCTACCTCGCCGCCGTTGCCGGCCCCGCGCACGGTGTTCTCGAGCCGGATGCGGGCGAACTCGCTGGTCTGGGAGGAGGCGGTCACGAGGGGAGGGCCTCCAGCACGTGGGCCTGGCGCCGGCCTGGCTCGAGCCGGACGTAGTTGCGCCCGATGCGCCACTCGTACCGCTCGTCGGTGAGCAGGTCGCGCACAGTAAAGATCGGCGACAGCCCAAGGTGGGCGGGGACGACGGCCAGTCCCTCCTGTGGGCTGTGCGGGTCGAGGTTGACGACCGTGATGACCGTGTTGGTGCCGGACTGCTTCGCGTAGGCGATCAGGGCCTCGTTCTCGGTCTCCATGAACGTGATGTTGGACAGCCTCTGCAGCGCCGGGTTCGTACGCCGCCCGTCGTTCAGGCGCTTGACCATCGGCAGCAGCTCGCCGTCCAGGCGGCGCTGCTTGATCTCGAACTTCTCCGAGTGCAGGTACTCCTCCGAGCCCTCTCTGACCGGGACGTTCTCGTAATTCTCGAATCCGCTGTAGATGCCGTACGACGGGCTCAGGGTCGCGGCCAGGACCAAGCGGGCCTCGAACGCCGGCCGCCCGCCGTGCTGAAGATAGGCGTGGAGGATGTCCGGCGTGTTGGCGAAGAAGTTGGGCCGGAAGTACTCCTGCTCGCCTGAATAGGCCAGTTCCGACACGTACTCAGTCAGCTCCCAGCGGGCGTTCTTCCAGGTGAAGTACGTGTAGGACTGGCTGAAGCCGATCTTGGCCAGGTGCCGCATGACGGCCCTCCGCGTGAACGCTTCGGCCAGGAAGATGACGTCGCGATCGACCGCGTGGACCTGCTCGATCAGCCAGCCCCAGAACGGGACCGGCTTGGTGTGCGGGTTGTCGACCCGGAACACCTTGACCCCGCAGTCCACCCACTGCAGCATTACGTCCTTGAGCGCCTCCCAGAGGGCTCGCCACTCCGGCGTGTCCCAGTTGACGTTGTAGATGTCCTGGTAGCGCTTGGGCGGGTTCTCCGCGTACTTCAGGGTGCCGTCCGGCCGCCGATGGAACCACTCGGGATGCTCGGTCAGCCACGGATGGTCGGCGGAGCACTGGATGGCGAAGTCCATCGCGATGTCGATATCGAGCTCGCGGGCCGCGGCGGTCAGCGAGCGCACGTCGTCGATCGTGCCGAGATCGGGATGGACTGCCTCGTGACCGCCGCCGGCGTCGCCGATCGCCCAGGGCGAACCGGGATCGCCGGGGGCCGCGGTCAGCGCGTTGTCCCTGCCCTTGCGGTTGGTCAGGCCGATCGGGTGAATCGGCGGCAGGTAGACGACGTCAAAGCCGAGCTCGGCCAGTCGCGGCAGCTGTGCCTCGACGCCTTTGAGGCCACCCCAGGAGCGCGGGAACATCTCATACCAGGCGCTGAACCGGGCCCGTCCGCGGTCGACCTCGAGTGGCAGCGGGTCCAGACACGAGGATCCGTAGCGCTCCTGGTCGCGCTCGACCGCTTCGTAGAGGGCGCTGTCGAGCGCGGCTTCGTGCTTGGCGTCCTCCGAGACGTGCTCGTCCTCCAGTGCGGCCAGCACCCCTGAGATGAGCTCGCCGTCCCCGGTCGCTTTGGCCCGCTCGGCAGCGGTTCGCAGGAGCTGGATGCCTTCGGACAGCTCTCCCGCGAGATCGTGCTGGCCGGCCGCGACCTTACGGCGCAGCTCCTCACGCCAGGTGCCGAAGCGATCGGTCCACGCCTCGATCGTGTACTGCCAGCTGCCCATCTCGTCGACTTCGAAGCTCCCTGCCCAGCGGACGCCATCCAGGTGCGCGTCGGTCCGGTGCAGTTCGCGCTCGCTCCACCGGCGCCCTCCGACCCGCCGGTACTTGACCACCGCTCGCAGCAGTTCGTGACCGTCACGGAAGATGTCGACCGAAACGTGCACCCGGTCGCCGACGCACCGCTTGACGGGGTAGCGACCGTCGTCGATGGCCGGCTCGGGATACTGGATGACGATCCGCGGGGGCGGTCGGTCGTTGCGCGGCGAGAACCTGCCGGCGCGTGGAGCGGGGTGGGTGGCCAGGGCGACGTCGGATTCTGGCGCAGGTGGGCTCACTAGCTGAAACTAACCCGGACTCGTCATGAGGTAAACACCGTCGTGTGAACATTCCTGGGTGGGGCACGCCGGAGCGCAGCAGTGGTTTGCTCCTGCACGTCACCTCGCTGCCGGGTGGCCGCCTCGGTCGCGAGGCGCACCGGTTCGTCGACTGGCTGGCCGATGCCGGACAGTCCTGGTGGCAGCTGCTCCCGCTGGCGCCACCGGATCGCTACCGCTCGCCTTACAAGGCGCGGTCGGCCTTCGCCGCGTGGCCGGCACTTCTGGCCGCTCCGCGGGCCCGGGTCACGACGGCGGACAAGCTCGAGTTCCGGGAGCGTGAGGCGTTCTGGATCGAGGACTGGATCCGCTTCTCGGGCCGCGGCGGCGCGCTGGAGGATCAGGTCCGCTTCGACCGCGAATGGCGGGAGCTACGACGGTACGCCCGCGAGCGGGGCGTACGCCTGATGGGCGATATCGCCATCTACGTCGCACCCAGGAGCGCAGATCATCGCGCTCACCCGGAGCTGTTCCAGACCGGCGCGGTGGCCGGCGCGCCGCCAGACGCCTTCTCGGAAGTGGGACAGCTCTGGGGTAACCCGCTCTATGACTGGAGCGCCCTGCGTAGGGAGGGATATCGCTGGTGGGTGGAGCGGTTGCGCCGGACGCTCCGGCTTTTCGATGTCGCCCGACTCGACCACTTCCGTGGCTTCGTCGCCTACTGGGCGGTACCGGAGGGCGATCGCGACGCGCGGCGCGGACGCTGGCGTCGCGGGCCCGGCCGGGCGCTGTTCGATGCGTTCGGGCAGGCGGTTGGGCCCGACCTTCCGCTGGTGGCCGAGGATCTGGGCGTCATCACGCCGCCGGTGGAGCGATTGCGCGACGAGCTCGGGCTCCCAGGCATGCTGGTGCTCCAGTTCGGCTTCGACCCGGCGCAGCCCGACAGCCCGCATCGCTTCGAGAACCACCGCGAGAACCGTGTGGTCTACACCGGCACCCACGACCACGACACCGCGCGAGGCTGGTACGAGTCGCTGTCGAGCGAGACGCGCGGCTGGGTCGATGCGGCGCTCAACGAGCACGGGATCGTGGAGCCAGGGGCGCCGTGGTGGGGGCTGATCCGCCTGACCCTCGCCTGTCGGGCGCGTCTGGCCATCGTTCAGGCCCAGGACGTGCTGGGGTTGGGCAGCCAGGCGCGGATGAACGACCCTGGGCGGACCGGGGGAAACTGGCGCTGGCAGATGCAGCCGGGCGCCCTGACCCCGGGGCTGGCGGCGCGGCTGCGGGACGCCACCGAGTCAACGGGCCGCCTCTCGCCGTAGCCGGGCGTCGTTCGGTACGCACTTGGAGAACGTTTGTGACCCCCACGGTCAGAAACGTTCTCCAAGACCGTCAGAAGGGCTCTTTCCCGAGCCGGAGCCGGAGCCGGGAGCCGGAGCCGGGAGCCGGTGTCCGAGCCGGAGCCGGAGCCGGAGCCGGAGCCGGAGGACCTGATCAACCCGAAAGCCCCCTGAGCCGGATCAGCACTGCCCGCAGGCTGACCTTGGCGTGCCGGTAGGTGTACGCCGCATCCGCCAGGAGTCGCTCCCGCCACCCCGGATCGAACGCGATCAGCTGCTTCGGTCGGACAGCTACCGGCATCCCGGCCGCCGCCAGCACATCAAGCGCGCGCTCGGCGATGGCGATCTGCCCGAAGGCGGTGGGGTGGACGTGGTCGGCCATCATCAGGTTCCGGGCTCCGAACCGGCGCAGGTCGAGCACCAGCGCGCCGCGTCGCGCGGCCGCGGCTTCGATCGCTTCGTTTGCCTCCTGCACCTGGGCCAACCGCGTCCGCGGGCGCCCCAGATCCACGGGCAGCGTCACGGTCAGCAGCCGATCGCAGCGCTCCGCCACGAACCCCAGCGCCTGGTCAAGCGCCGAGGCAAACCCGTCAACATCCCAGCCGACCGCCCGCACATCGTTGGTCCCGATGTAGAGGCAACCGAGGTCATACCTGCCGGCCGGCCCGCCAGCGGCCGACCCGCCAGCAGCCACGCGCGAGAACAACGGAATCTGCACCCCCACGACGTCGGCCACCGTCGCTCCGTCGACGGCATAGGGCGAGTACGGCAAGCCGAGCCCGCGCGCCGTCCACAGCGCCCACGACTGGAGGGCCACGCCGAATTGGATGTCCCCGCCGGCGTTGGTGATCGAGTCGCCGAAGGCGAGCACGCCCAGCCGGCAGGCACCGTCATTCATCCGGCGGCAGGGTAAACGTCTCAGGCGACGGCGCAGCGCCAGCTGTTCGATAATCGACGCCGTGGAAGGTCACCAAGACGGCCGCGTCGACATCCAGCGAGCGGCGGCCGAGTTGGCCGAGCGCCTGCCCGGCCCGCTCACACCCCTGGCCGAGATCGCCTACAACTACGCGTGGTCGTGGCGACCCGGCGGCCACGAGCTGTTCGCCTCGATCGACCGCGAGCGCTTCGAGCTCTGTCTCCGAAACCCGGTCCGCCTCCTCGACGAGGCCTCACCGCGGGCCCTCCACCGCGCGGCCGGCGACGTCGCTCTCGTGCAGCGCGCCCGCGCTCTCCACAACCAAATCGAGGCGGACCTGGCACGGCCCGCCGAAGGCGGGATCGATCCAAGCCGGCCGGTCGCGTTCCTGTGCGCCGAGTACGGCGTGCACGTCTCGCTGCCGGTGTACTCCGGCGGCCTCGGTGCCCTGGCCGGCGACATCCTCAAGGAGGCCTCGGACCGGGCCATCCCGATGGTGGCCGTCGGCCTCATGTACCGCAAGGGCTACTTCCGCCAGCGGATCGATGCCAGCGGCTGGCAGCACGAATACTGGCTGGACACCGACCCCCAGCGTCTTCCGGCGGCCAGGGTCTGCGGCCCGGACGGCAGGCCGATCAGCATCACCATCCCGATCTACGACGAGGAGGTGATGGCCTACATCTGGCGCGTCAACGTCGGTCGGGTGCCGCTGTTCCTGCTCGATACTGACTTATCGCGAAACGGGCCGGTCGAGCGGTGGATCACGGCGCGCCTGTACGAGTCCGACGCCCAGATCCGCCTGGCCCAGTACGTGCTCCTGGGCGCCGGCGGGATCTTGGCGCTCCAGACCCTCGGCATCGACCCCGGCGTGATCCATCTCAACGAGGGCCCTGGCGCCGTTGGCGCTGGCCGGCGCGCTCGCGCTGGACGGGTACGAGCCCGACGAGGCGCTGCGCGTCGCCCGGGCTCGTACCGTGTTCACCACCCACACCCCGGTCGCGGCCGGCAACGACACCTACCCGTCCCACCAGGTCACGCACGCCATCGCCCGGCTGGCTCTGCCCCAGGAGCACGGCGTCATCTCCCTCGGCCGCACCCGGCCCGAAGATCCCAATGAACCGTTCGGCGTCACCCAGGCCGCCCTGCGCATGAGTCGCGCCGCCAACGGGGTGAGCCGCCGGCACGGCGAGGTCTCCCGCGCCATGTGGTCGGCGCTGTGGCAGGACCGGCCGGTCGAGGAGGTGCCGATCGGGTACGTGACCAACGGCGTCCACGTCCCCAGCTGGATCGGTGAGCCGATGCGCGACCTGCTGGCGCGACACCTGGGCGATGACTGGACCGTCCGCGTCCTTGACCACGAGATGTGGCAGGCGGTCCACCAGATCCCCGACGAGGAGCTGTGGGCCGCACGAGGGGCACAACGCGCGGATCTCGTCGAGTTCGTGCGCCGGCGCAGCACCCAAGACCGGCTGCTGCGGGGCGACGTACGCGAGTACGTGGACGCCGCCGCCCGGGTGTTCGACGACGAGGTGCTGACGATCGGGTTCGCCCGCCGCGTGGCGACCTACAAGCGGCTCGATCTGCTGACTCGCGATCCGGACCTGATCCTCCCGTGGCTCGGTCGCGAGCGTCCTATTCAAGTGGTGCTGGCCGGCAAGGCCCACCCTCGTGACGACGAGGCCAAGCACTCCCTCCAGCGACTGTTCGGGATGAAGGCGTTCCCAGGGGTCGGGCAGCGCGTGGTCTACCTCGACGACTACGACCTCGCCACCGCTCAGCTCCTGACCCAAGGCTGCGACGTGTGGCTCAACCTGCCCCGTCCGCCACTCGAGGCCAGCGGCACGAGCGGGATGAAGTCAGCGGTCAACGGCGGCCTGCAGCTGAGCGTGCTCGACGGCTGGTGGGCCGAGGCCTATGACGGAAGCAACGGCTGGGCCATCCCCGGCGACGTCGACGACGATCCGGTCGCCCAGGACGACCGCGACGCAGCGACGTTCCACCGCCTGGTCGCCGAACAGGTGCTGCCCGCGTTCTACGAGCGCGACGAGCGCGGGCTGCCGGTGCGCTGGCTCGAGATGATGCGGGCCTCGCTGATCACGCTGACGCCCCGCTTCAGCGCCGCGCGGATGCTCGCCGACTACGTGGCCGGACCCTACGAGGGCGCCCTCTCCTGATGGCTCAGGGCGCCGACCAGGCGCCAGGCGTCCTCCACCATCTCCTCGAGCTCTCCGTATGAGATCCGCTCGAGTGCCACCAGCACGTAGGGCACGTCCTTGTAGTGCGGGGTGACGAAAAACGTGTCCGGCGCTCCGAGCATCAGCGCCTCGCGGTCACCGAGATCCAGCACCCGGATCACCAATGCGTCGGGATTGGAGCGGATCCGGCAGAACCCCTTACCGGCCACCTTCAGCCCCGGGGTTCCCCACCACCGGCTGACCTCCACTCCCGGCAATCGCCGCCCGATCTCGACGACGTCATCCCAGACCGGCACGACGCCCGCCCCCTAGTGGCTCCGACCGGAAACCACTACTCGACCTCGGACAGCGGCCGGGGCGGGGCGCCGACGTACTTGGCGGTGGGACGGATCAGGCGTCCCTCGCGCTTCTGCTCGAGGATGTGCGCCGACCAACCGGCAGTCCGCGCACAGGTGAACATCGGCGTGAACAGCTCCGGTGGCACGTCGGCGAAATCGAGCACCACGGCCGACCAGAACTCGACGTTGGTGGCCAGGACGCGGTCTGGACGCCTGGCCTGGAGCTCGGCCAGCGCCGCCTCCTCGAGCGCTTCGGCCACTTCGACGCGGGGCGCGTTGATCTCCTTGGCCGTCCGCCGCAGAACCCGGGCACGCGGATCCTCGGCCCGGTAGACACGGTGCCCGAAGCCCATCAGCCGCTCCCCCCGGTCCAGCAGGTCCTTTACGTAGCGGTCGGCGTCGCCCATCTCGGCCACCTCGTCGAGCATCTTCAGGACGCGGCTCGGCGCGCCTCCGTGCAGCGGCCCCGACAGCGCTCCGACCGCGGCCGACAGGGCGGCCGCGACGTCGGCGCCGGTCGAGGCGACCACCCGGGCGGTGAACGTGGAGGCATTCATCCCGTGCTCGGCGGCGGAGATCCAGTAGGCATCGATCGCCTTGACGTGCCGGGGGTCGGCCTCGCCCCGCCAGCGGATCAGGAACCGCTCGGGGATCGAGGTCGCCTTGTCGACCTCCCGCTGCGGGATCGGCGGCCGGCCGATCCCCCGGGCCGACTGGGCCACGAAGGAGAGGGCCATAACGGACGCGCGGGCCAGGTTGTCGCGGGCCTCCTCGTCGCTGATGTCGATCAGCTGGCTGAATCCCCATTGGGGGGCAAGCATGGCCAGCGCGGACTGGACGTCGACGCGGGGATCCCCGGAATGGACCGTCAGCGAGAACGGCTCGGCGGGCGGCAACCCCGGCAGCAGCTTGCCGTCCACCAGCAGGCCCCACACCTGCTCGAACGGCACCTTCCCGACGAGATCCTCGATGTCGACGCCCCGGTAGCGCAGAGCACCGCCGGCCCGGTCGGGCTCCGCGATCTCGGTGGCGAAGGCGACTACGCCCTCGAGGCCAGACTGAACTTCTTCGGTGACGCTCATCGATGGTGCTCCTGGGCTGGTTCAAGGGGGGGGACGACTTCAAAGGCTACGTCAGGGACCGATCGGGGGGAGTCAGCGCCAGATCGACAGGAGCGCCGCGCTGTAGGCGGGAAGGACGACGTCGACGTCTCCGCCCCGGTCGGGAACGGCCGGCGCTACCACCTTTCCGTGCCAGAGCCCGTCAGCGCCGATTGCCTGCCCTCCGAAGGTGACACCGCTCGTCGCGCCGATGCTCGGTGCCTCCAGGCGGCGCAGGTAGGCGCTTCCCGTCTCACCGAGGTTCAGCGAGACCTCGGCGGAACGGGCGTCCTTGTCGATCAGCAGAACGCGCATGCCCCCGTTGAAGCGCACGGCCCAGACCGAGAGATTCAGGCCGGCCGGGTTGGCCAGGGTCGAGCCCAGGAGCTCGGCGCCGGGCCTGGTCATCTGCGCGAACGCGGCGAGGCCGTACAGCTCCGGCATCGCCCGGATCCCCGCCGGCGTCGGGTGGAAGGGGGCGTTGACCGGATCGGGACGGATGTGCCAGCTGACGCTGTCAGCTCCGACGTGAGCCATCGACAGCAGCGCGTCGGGCGCCCACAAGGCCGTCGCGAACGAGTCCGCCACGCCGGGATTGCCGCCGCAGCTGATCGAGTTCGCCTCCGTCACGCGCAGCGCCTGATGGTTTGCGTGGGCGAGGGCGACCGCCCCTTTAACCGTCTGGGCCAGACCGGTGGTGGCCTTCGCGCTCAGCAGCCGTGGGATCGAGGGGTAGAACGGCGAACTGGGCGACCAGCAGGTGGATGAGGCATAGCGGTGCAGGGTCACGAACCCGGCGTCCAGCCGGCCCAGGCCCTCGACGGCCGTGAGATACGGCCGGTCGTCGGAGATCGCCTCGGGACCGCCGAGAGGCAGTGCGGGGATCGCCGCCTTCAGCGCGCCCGCGTACGCTATGTAGTCCCGGCGGTAATCGATCGCCGAGTAGTCGCGGGTCCAATCGCGCGGCACCCCCGCGGTGGTGGCCACGCGCTCGGCGTCGAGGTCGGGCTGGCGCCAGTACAGGTCGGGTTCGTTGCCCACCTCCAGCCCGACGACGCTCGAGGACGGAAGCCGGGCGATCGCGGCTCGGGCGAAGCTCACCGCCATCTTCGGCGAGTGCACGGCGAGATTAAGGTCCAGCATCACGTCCAGGCGGTTGCGAGCCACGACCGGGGCCAGACGGGTCAACCAGCCATAGCCGATCGTCTGCACCCCCGCGTCGGCCGGCCGGGGGACCGTGTAGGGCTCGGATGAGGGCGCGCCGGCGCCTGGTTCCCACAGGGTGTGGTCAGCCGACTTGCCGCCGATCCGCAGCAGCAAGGGCGCGCCATCCTCGGGCCGGATCAGCCGGATCACGCGATCGAACAGCGCCCCCTCCCGTTCGTAGGTGAGCAGGGTGTTGAACTCCACCGACAGGCCGAGGAACGAAGCCGGCAGCGGCTGGCTGCTCCCGGTCAGGCTGAAGTGGGCGGGCAGTGGCGGCGGAGTCGGCCCCGCTCCCGCCGCACCCGCCCACCAGGTTGCGGTCACGCAGGTGACGGCGGCCAAGCGCATCGTCACAGCGCAGGCGCGAGAAGCCTGGGGCCGCGACATGCCGCGGATCCTACGCGCCGCGTCGCGACCGAAGCGGCTATAGGCTCACGGTGCGATGGACGATCTGCTTCGCCGGCCGGTGCTGGAGCTGGCCTCACTGGTCCGGGATGGGGGGCTCAGTGCGGAGGAACTGGTTCGCGCCTCAGTGGAGCGGATCGACGCCCTGGAGCCGAAGATCAACGCCTTCACGTATGTCGCTGCTGAGGAGGCGCTGGCCGAGGCGGCTGCCATCTCCCGAGGTGATCCCCGACCCTTCGCCGGGGTCCCGATCGCGATCAAGGACAACCGGGCGGTGGCCGGGATGCCGCTGACCATGGGCAGCGACCTGTGGGACAACTTCATCCCCGACCAGGACACGTTCGTCGTCCGGCGGCTCCGCGCGGCTGGATTCGTGATCGTCGGCAAGACGGCGATGCCCGAGAACGGGATCCTCCCGACGACCGAGTCCCGGCGCCACGGGCCGACTCACAATCCGTGGGCGCTCGATCGGACGCCGGGCGGCTCGAGTGGCGGGTCGGCGACGGCGGTGGCGGCGGGGATGGTCCCGATCGCCCATGGCAACGACGGCGGCGGATCGACCCGGATCCCAGCCGCGTGCTGCGGCCTGGTGGGCCTCAAGCCCGCCCGTGGCCGGATCTCGGTGGGACCCGAACGGGGGCAGAGCTTCCTCGTCGAGGACGGTGTCCTCACCCATTCCGTCGCCGATCTCGCCAGCGTGCTCGATCTGATTGCGGGCTACGAGCCCGGCGACGCGACGTGGGCACCACCGCCGGCGAGCGCGTACGCCGCAGCCGCCCGCTCGCCGGCTGGGCGGCTGCGGATCGGCGTTGCCTTCAACCCGCCTCTGGACGGCGCGCAGCTCGATCCCGTGTGCGAGTCCGCCACCCGGGACGCGGCCAGGCTGCTCGAGGCGCTGGGGCATCAAGTGGAGGAGATCACGCCGCCCTGGTCGGGGCTGGATCTCCTGCCCGACTTCACCCGGGCCTTCGGTCCCGGCGTGGCCATGACGACGATGATCGGTGGTCAGGTGGCAGGGCGGGAGCCGACCGAAGACGATGTCGAGCCGTTGACCTGGGCCATCTACGAGCACGTGCGTCAGCAGAACACGCTCGACTACCTGACCGCGCTGGGACGCCTGGAGCGCGTCGGTCGCTCGATCGTCAGCTTCCTGGTCGACTGGGATGCCGTCCTGACGCCGGCCCTGGCGCAGCGCCCCGTCCCGATCGGGGAGATCCACGGCCGGGGACCGGATCCATGGGGCAACTACCGCCGCTCGGGCGCCTTCACGCCCTACACGGCGATCGTCAACGTCACCGGGCTACCCGCGATCTCGCTGCCGCTCTACCAAGGCGAGGATGGGCTGCCGCTGGCCGTCCAGCTGATCGGGCCGGCGACCGGCGAGGACCTGCTTCTGCGCCTGGCCGCCCAGCTCGAGGAGGCGCTCCCGTGGGCCGACCGCCGTCCGTCGCTGTAACCGGAGTCGGCTTTCAGCCTGCGCCGAGCACGGCGCGCATCGGCTTGGGGAGGACCCCGAGCCGTTCGGCGTCAGCCGTACCGTGGCGTGAGACCATCGGGATCTCCAGCAGCTCGGCCTCGTCCCAGGTGGCGAACGCGGCCGGCCCGGTGAGCAGCTCCACCGCCTTCAGGGTGTGACGGACGAGCGGGAGGGGGACGCCGACGATCGGCCGGCGCCGGTTGAAGGAGCGCAGTGCGATCTCGACGATGTCTCGGTGGGTCAGCGTCTGCGGTCCGGCCATCTCGTAACGGGCGCCGACTGCGTCCCCGGAGCGCGCGCCGCCGGGCAAGGCCGCCATCACGCAGTCGGCCACGTCGTCGGCCCAGATCGGCTGGAACGGGGTGCGCCCGTCTCCGGGGATGGCCATCACCGGCAGCAGCGACATCCGCCACAGCAACCTCAGGTAGACGTCGCCCGGCGCGTAGACGATCGACGGCGCGAACACGGTGTGGTCCAGCGAGGAGTCCATCACGGCCTGCTCGGCGATCGCCTTGGCCCGCAGCAGCCGCGAGTGACTGCGGGTCGAGGCGCCCAGAACCGAGAAGAACACGAACCGTTGCACGCCGGCGAGTTCGGCGGCGCGCACGAGCCGCCAGGTGGCCACGCCGGCCAGCTCCTCGATCGACCCGCGCGGCTGGTCCCGGATCACTGAGGCCAGATGCACGACGGTGTCGACGCCGCGCAGCGCGTGGCGGAAGGACAGATGGTCGGCGAGGTCGCCCAGCGCGATCTGAACCCGCACCCGCTGCTCGCCCAGCCGCCGCGGGTCTCGCACGAGGCAACGCACCGGCACCTCGGCTGCCGTCAGCCGTCGCAGCAGGGGCGCCCCTACCGTTCCCGTCGCTCCGGTCAGCAAGAGCACCGCGGGGAGGGTACCCGGCGCTCGTCTGCGCCCCACCCGCGATCGGCACCTCCGCACTAGAATTCCGCGCTCGTCCCCGATTTAGACAGGAAGAACCAGAGACATATGGCCTACGTGATCGCCGAGCCCTGCATCGGCACGAAGGACAATTCGTGCGTGGAGGTCTGCCCGGTCGACTGCATACATCCGACCCCGGACGAGCCCGACTACGAGAACGTCGAGATGCTTTACATCGATCCGGAGGAGTGCATCGACTGCGATGCCTGCGTGGAAGCCTGTCCGGTCGATGCATGCTTCGCCGAGGACCAGCTCCCCGAGGAGTGGCAGAAGTACGCCCAGCTCAACGTGGACTACTACAAGAAGTGACCGGCACCCGGACCGGCGCATGACGCCAGTCCGCCTGTCGCTGATCTGCGCGCTGATCGGCACCGTCCTCCTGATGGCCGCCCCGGCCTACGCGGCGGGGCCGACCGCGACGACGGGCTCGGCCTCCGCCGTGGGCGAGACGACCGCCACGCTGAACGGCACGGTCAACGCCGCCGGCGGTCCGGTCATCTTCTGTGAGTTCGAGTACGCCACGTCCGCGGCCTACGGCGCAACGGGCACCTACACCAACAGCTCGAGCTGCAGCCCGACTCCCTCGGGCGACAGCAGCCAAGCGGTCTCGGCCAGCCTGACCGGGCTGTCGCTGGGCACGTCGTACGACTTCGAGGTCGTGCTCGAGACGGCCTCGAGCCTCACGCCCGTGACCGGGGGCAACAAGAGCTTCACCACCCTGAGCCCTGTGCCAGTCCCGACCGCATCGACCCAGGCGGCCACCGCGGTCACCGGAACCGGCGCCACGTTGAACGCCGAGGTGGACGCGAAGGGCGGATCGGTCACCAGCTGTCAGTTCGTGTACGGCACCTCGACCTCCTACGGCTCGAGCGCACAGTGCTCGCCAACCCCGTCGGGCTCCTCACAGCAGGCGGTGAGCGCGACCGTCAAGAACCTGCCCCAGGACACGACCTACCACTTCCGCGTGGTTCTACAGACCGCCGGAGGGACGGCCACGGGCGCTGATGAGACGTTCACGACCCTGGTCGTCGGGACGGCGACCACGCGGGCCGCCACCGCGCTGAGCGCCACCGGCGCCACGGCCAACGGCACCGTGAACCCGATGGGTCAGACGGTGAAGGCCTGTGCGTTCTACTACGGCGCCCTCAGCGCCGGACATTTCACCGCCGAAGTGCCGTGCTCGCAGTCGACCGGCTCGCTGTCCGGCTCCAGCCCAGTGGCCGTCAGCGCGTCGATCACGCAGCTGACCGCGCATGCCGAGTACGAGGTCGTCCTCGTGCTGACCACGAGCAACGGCTACGCGACGGGCCAGGTCGTCGACTTCACGACGCTGACCGATCCCACGGGGCGCACCGGCGCCGCCTCGCCGGTCACCTCGACGACGGCGACGTTGCACGCCACGCTGAACGCCCACGGGGCCCGCACCGTCTCCTGCGAGTTCCAGTACGGCACGTCGCCGGGCAGCGACACGCACACGGCTCGCTGCTCGCCGAAGCCCTCCGGCTCCACGGCCGTGGCGGTGAGCGCGGCGCTCAAGGCCTTGAGCCCGTCCACGACGTACTTCTACCAGGTGGTGCTGCAAACGCAGGCCGGGATCGCGACCACCACCAGCCGCTCATTCCGGACGAAGGCCAAGCCCAAGAAGGGCAAGGCCAGGAAGTAACCGGCCGCTGGGGGCTCGGCCGCCGAGCTAGGGCACTAGGCCATCGGCAGCGACATCCCGACGGGCTTGGGCGCCACTGGTCCTGGCGCTGCCATCGGGAGATCGATCCCGGCCTGGGCGATCAGCCCGCGCGCGGCGTGACGGATGGCCTGGGCGGCGGGATCGTCGGGGTCGGAGAAGACGACGGGAAGCCCGTTGTCTGCGCTCTCGCGCAGCGCCATCGTCAGCGGCACCCTCGCCAGCAGCGGCACCTCGAGCTCCTCGGCCAGCAGCTGGCCGCCGCCCTCGCCGAAGATCGGGAAGCGCTCGCCTCCCGGCGTCACGAAGCCGGCCATGTTCTCGATCACGCCCGCCACCTCCAGCTTCAGCTTGCCCGCCATCTCGGCTGAGCGCCGAGCCACCTTCTGGGCCACCGGCTGTGGCGTGGTGACGATCAGGAACCTCGAGTCGGGCAGGAGCTGAGCCAGGGTCATGGACACGTCGCCAGTCCCTGGCGGCAGGTCGATGAGGAGGTAGTCGAGCTCGCCCCAGTCGACGTCCTCCAGAAACTGCTGCAGGGCCTTGTGCAGCATCGGACCGCGCCAGACCACGGCCGAGTCCTCCTCGATGAAGAAGCCGATCGAGACGACCTTGATGCCCTCATGCGCGGTCAGCGGGATGATCTTTCGCTCCTCGTTGACCCGGGCGCGCTCACCGCCGAGGCTGAACATCCGCGGCTGCGAGTAGCCCCACACGTCCGCGTCCAGGATGCCGACGCTCTTACCCTCGCCGGCCAGGGCGGCCGCGAGGTTGGCGGTCACGCTCGATTTGCCCACCCCGCCCTTGCCGGAGCCGACGCAGATGACGTTGCGGACTTGGGCCAGCGCGCCGTCGGGCAGCGAGCCGCGCCCGAGCTTGCGGCCCAGCGCCTGCTTCTCCTGGTCAGACAGAACGTCGAAGCTGACGTTCACCGCGCTGACGCCGTCGAGCTTGCGCACGGCGTCCGTGACCCCGGTCTGGAAGTGGCTGCGGATCGGGCAGCCCGGCGTCGTCAGCGAGACCATCACATCCACGACGCCATTGGCGTGGACATCGATCGACCGGACCATCTCGAGCTCGACGATGTCCTTGCGGAGTTCGGGATCGATGACGGAACGCAGCGCGTCGGTTATTTGGTCTCTGGTGGGCATGAGCCCATGGTAGCTTTCCCGCGCCATGGCCCTGGAGATCAGCCCGGCGCGCGGTTGGGGCGACCTGCGCGCCTTCGTCGAGCTGCCCTACCGCCTTCACGCCGGCACGCCGTGGATCCCGCCGCTCAAGCTCGAGCGCTATGCCTACCTGAGCCGCAAGCTCAATCCGTTTTTCCGCCACGGGGAAGCCGAATACTTCCTGGCGCGCCGGGACGGCCGGGTGGTTGGCCGAATCTCCGCGCAGATCGACACCGCGTTCAACGAGTTCCACAACAACCGGTGGGGGCTGTTCGGCTTCCTCGAGTTCGAGGACGACCAGGAGATCCTCGACGCGTTGCTGAGCGCCGCCGAGGGCTGGCTCCGCGAGCGCGGACGGGACCGGATGGTCGGGCCCGTGGACTTCGTCATGAACGAGGAGTGCGGAGTGCTGTTCGAGGGCAACGAGCTCGAGCCGATGATCCGTGAGCCGTGGCATCCGCTCTACTACCGCGAGCGCTGCGACCAGGCCGGCCTGGTCAAGGCGATGGACGTCTTCCACTGGAAGGTCAACCTCTCAGACCGGGAGGAGCGGATGCTGCCGATCCTGCCCAAGCTGGCCGAGTACTCGCGGGAGAAGCACGGCATCCGGATTCGCCGAATGTCCTGGCTGCATCTGCGCCGTGAACTCGATGAGTTCGCCAAGGTCTACAACGCGGCTTGGTCCAAGAACTGGGGGTTCGTCCCCTACGGCAAGCACGACCTCGACGATCTGGGTATCACCTACCGCCTGATCTACAGCCGGGACTGGTTCATGATCGCCGAGAACGACCGGGAGACGGTGGCGATGGCGATCACGATCCCGGACATCAACCAGGTCTACAAGAAGATGAAGGGCCGTCTGCTTCCGCTCGGCTGGTGGTACTACCTGAACCGGCGCCGGTTCATCGATCGCGTCCGCGTCGGCTTCCTCGGGGTGCTGCCTGAGTACCAGCACACCGGGGTGGCGGCCGCGCTCTACATGGAGCACTTCGACACGGCGGCGCACACCCGGATCGAGTACGGCGACGCCGGCTGGATCTTGGAGACGAACAGGTCGATGAACCGCGGCATGGAGGCCATGGGGGCCAGGATCGCCAAGCGGTGCCGGGTCTACGAACGCCTTTTGGAGGAGGGTGCGGAGCCCGCGGCGCCGCCGGACTCGGTCAAGCGCTACCGCCCGTCCTCCGAGGCGCCGCCGGGCGCTTAAGGACCGACGGGGCGCCACTTTCGTGGCGCCCCCGCGG
>Ga0335074_10004187_pt1 | contig 19841 bp, 13 predicted proteins | sample Lox_Sample_23_FD_206715 | JGI IMG/M metagenome (GOLD analysis project Ga0335074, IMG submission 206715) | Soil microbial communities from Loxahatchee National Wildlife Refuge, Florida, United States - Lox_Sample_2.3 | ecosystem: Environmental > Terrestrial > Soil > Wetlands | place: USA... | reverse complement strand
GGCGGACAGAGAACTCGCCATAACTGTTTCAAACAAATGGTTTTAATATTGGCCTTGCGGAAGTGCTGGGATGTCCCTGGAAGTGGCTTTGGCTCCTCAGGTAGGACTCGTTCCCTTCCCCGACTTTCTAACCTATTGAAAAAACGTAAGTTATTGAAAACATACACCGAAAGATTTCGCCTATTTCGCAGGTTTCGCCTGTTTCATATTTTTTTAGGACAGATTTTAGGACAGAAGCGGTGGCGTGCTGACCGCGCATTTGCTCTATGGCGGGCGAGCAGGATGCGGATACTTGAGCATTTATTTCGAGAATTGCTTACAAAGCTGCCCTGACATCCTGGTATCCGACCTTCCACGATAAGAGAGCCTTTGGGGTGACATACAAATTGGCTTACGAGTCGAAGGCCGATGCTATCAAGTCCTGCTCTGATTTGGGGATATGAAATCGATTGGCTTCATTACGCCAATTCTGAACTGCTCTTCGAACGTCGTCAAAAACTCTGGAAGCCTGTTGCGCTGCCAGTCCATAATCCCGACTAGCATCCATTGCAACGGACACATCGCAAGCGGTTTCGATTTCATTGATAGCCAGTGTTAATTCGGTCCTATCTATAGAGGGGTTCAAATCGTAGGCCGGCGATAGTCGTATACCCTGCTCATCAACGAAGAAGCCGTGATTGCGGAGATGGTCGTCCGTGTTGTGGATCAGGACATTGAAGAGGACGCGTCGGAATAGCTGCTCACAGTCCGCTGCGGTATTCATGCCTCGTGATTGCAGAAGATCGACAAGCTCCAGATAGCTGGCACCAGACTCTCCATCTTTATGCTGCGTGAGAGTCATGGCAGAAACGAAGGCCAACCGCCTTCCGTCCGCATTGCGGTCAAATCGCTTCGCAAGAAACGTTGTGTATGAGCTGCCCTCAAGTCGGAGTGGACGTGCTTCCGGCACAACAATACCGGCCTTCGCTGCAAGGCTGTTTGCCACCAGTTCCCAAGCACCCATATCGCGTGTGTCCTGGCGGCTTGGAAATTTGGCGATGCAGAGTGCGCCCTGTTCGTCTCGTACAGAAGCCTTGGGCCTCGCACCACCTAGAGAGGTTCCCGGAGCAAAAAGCTGTGCCAGCCATCTCGCATACTCTGGATGCTCCTCCTCGTTGAAGTGCTCTTCAAATTGAAGGCTGGCGGCCTGGAGCTCACGAAGCGACGTGATCGGCGGAGCCGCGAGCCGCGCGTCACTATCGACGAAAGGGCCATCAGGAGATACGCGAAAGCGTAGTGCTCCAAGGCGAGTTTCGTCATGCACTCCCAACAGAAAGTCCCACTCTGTCAGGGTTCGGGGCCTTTGGCCTTCCTGCCGAGCGCGCAGGTTCTCGCGGCGTTGCATCAACACTCTGCCCCAGCGATCTGGCGAAGAGTCTAGAAATATCCCAAAATTTGCGCGATCGGGCGCGGGGTATTGGTGGCCTGTGACCAGGGAGAGATCAGGGTCGAATGCAAACGCCGCTTCACTTGCAAGCCACGCTTTCTCGTATTGGAAAGAGAAAATGTCACCGGACCGGCTCTTTTGTCGGTGCAATTCGCCCATCGGAAAAGGTGCACGAAAGCGTTCGAGATCGGCGTAGACATAGGCAGTATCGAAATGACTCATGCCTTCCTCGCTTCGCTTCCGGGGAGCCCTGCGGAATCAGAAGCCGGAGACCCTTTCTTGGGAGCACGGCGCTTCGGAGTGATTCCAGCGTCCTGCAATTTTCGGCCGAGGACATCGTCAATAGCCAAGCGGGAGAGATCATCTTCCAGTCGCAGAACCTGCATCACGCGAGCGTAAACACCCAACGCAACCCCAGGATCGCCACGCTCTACTTTGGAGAGAGTTCGTCTCGTAATGCCGGCGCGCTGTGCTACAGAGTCAGCAGAGTATTTTCTCCGAAGCCGGGCCAGCTTCAGATTCTCGCCGAAACCTTCGAGCAAACGTGAGACTCGCGGAAGTAAGACTGGGATCACCTTTGGCATAACGAGAATTATTATACCCAAATATAGCGCTTATTGAGCATGTATATTCCCGTTATTAACGAAAAATGCGATTGGTGAAGACGTTTCGGCAATGGCTGGCTGAAATGCTCTCGCATTGCAGCGATCTTGAAAGACTTTCCCGATGATGTCTGAATCGCGTCCCCTTACCAAATGCTCCCTCATCAGAGATGTCAAACTAGCCAAGATTTGTCCAGTGTTCTGTGAGCGGGGCTGGCAACCCATCTCCGTGGATTTCGGCCGGGGAGAAAGCCGGAGCGATCCTGACCTACTAAAAGCTAAAAAACGCACTTTATCGCGTTGCGACTCGCCAAAACGACCCTAGGGTCGTTTTAATACCTCTCGCAAAATGGCCTATCTAGCGGTCTTAGAAGCGGCAACGGAAGTCTTCGACTCCAGTTTGGGCAAAGCGGGATCGGCATGGCGAGGGGAAATTGCCGCTCGCACACTTTAGTTTGATGATGGGATCAACGCTCGCGCTAGATCGCCATGATTCTAAACGTGGCGAAATCAAGGTCGTTTGTCAGCAGTCGGCAGTCAAAGCCTCGCATCTCAGACCGGGTCTTTATAAGTGCTGACTGAACTGGACGAGAAACAACGGAAAGACGGGGACGGAGGTGCTTCGCGGGACTTCGTCGTGGGTGCGCGCTTCCAGTCTGCCGACTGTAAGATACGTTACAAGGATACGTCGACTACTTTCGTGTTGGATCACGACTTCAGGACGCCCATTATGCCGGCCCAAAAAGCGCGTGTGCGGGTTGAGCTGTGCGTCTGATGATCTCAGGGGAGAACTAATGAGTACGAAGCCTTCGATTTGGGCTGGTTCCGTGCGTGAGACTCTGATCACAGCATCACGGGACGCATGGAAGAAACGTCTCATCGACCTTTCGCGCAGAAACAATCTCCTCTACTACCGGCCCTTGGTTAACGGTACAGTCGAACTTCCCGTCTCGCTCGATCTGGCCGAATTCCTCGTTTCTGGCAGATCGCGCATCCTATCCGAGCTTTCAGGCGATAAGGAACTGTCCGCCGCAAACGTCCGGACAATCGTCAGGAAGGGCCTGGAAAATCTTGAGGAGAAGGGTCTCTTGACCCTTTTCCTGGCACTGGGGCGCTGTTCCTGGACAGCCGAGGACGGCGGACGAGATGCTTGCGCGCCCATCCTGCTCTTCCCCGTCACGCTAAAGCTCAAAGGCCAGGACATCGACGCAACGGAGATTGAGGTCGCCGGCGCGCCTGAAGTGAACCCAGTTCTGCTCCACGTTCTGCAGGAGGAACTGAACGTAAAGGTCGATCCCGAGGAGGTCCTCGACGCCTTCCATCCAGAGCTGAATGGGCTGGACGGCGAGGGCTCCGAGGAATTACCTGTTGACCCCAACGCCATCCTTACTCTGTTGGCCGAGCGGGCCCGGAAGGTTCCAGGATTCAGCGCGCAGCCATTTGCTGTCATCGGGAACTTCTCGTTTCAGAAGCTGGCGATGGTAAAAGATCTCGAAAATCGCCTCGATGATCTGCTGACCAACGATGTTGTGGCGGCCATTGCAGGCGATACGACGGCCCGCGTCAAGCTGAGTACTTCGCACGTGGATGTCGATCCCAGGACGCTCGATGCAGTGCCTCCCGATCTTGAGTTCGCGGTCATGGAGGCCGACTCCAGCCAGCAAGCGGCAATCGCCGGCATCGTTTCCGGCCAGAGCGCGGTCGTCCACGGCCCCCCAGGCACTGGCAAGAGCCAGACCATCACCAACCTGGTTGCGACACTCGCGGCCAATGGCAAGAAGGTCCTGTTCGTAGCCGAAAAGCGGGCTGCGCTAGAAGTGGTGATAAACCGGCTAATTTCGGTCGGCCTAGATCACCTGGCCATCGACCTGCATGGCGCCGATATGACCCCCAAGAAGGTCATGGAGCAGGTGGCCAAGACGCTCACCATGGTGCGTGACGCTGTGCCGCCTTCAGTCGACGGCGTGCATGCCGCATTCACTGAGCGGCGCGTTCGGCTCAACCATCACGAGCATCGACTCCATACCATGCACTCTCCAACCGGCCTCACTGTTTATGAAATGCAAGGGCTCTTGTTGCGCCTTCCCCAGAGCGCAACCAGCCCGCTGCGCTGGCGTGGCCCAGAACTGGACGCCATCACAGCCGACAAGGCGAAGGAAATCCGCGACCTGCTTGGTGAAGCCGCCGGACTCGATAGTCTTTTCAATCGTTCCAACCCATCGCCCTGGTGCAGCCTCGATCTGGCCGATGCGCGTGCGGCGCAGCGCGCCCTCGACCTCGCGATCCGGCTGGCACAACAGGAAATTCCGCCACTGATGGACGCGCTGGGAGAACTGGCCGGCAAGACCGGATTGCCGCTTCCCCAGAACTTGGAACAAGCCGGGCGGATGCTCGATGTCCTGGCCGTGGGCAACGAGACCCTCTCGCGGTATCAGGCCGGCGTCTTTGCCGCCGCGCAGAACCTGGCCCAGAACATGGCGCGCGGACACGCCGGCGGGATCGGCGCATGGTGGTTTCGGTTGACCCACAGCGGCTATAAGCGAGCTATCAAATCTGCGCTTGCGTTGCGCTCTGTCAGCGGTCGCGGGGCCGAGATTTTCCTCGAAATGAACCGCGCCGCCGAAGTCCAGGCATACTGGCAGGAGCGGAGCAGCGGATCGCCCCAACACGCAGAGAGTGTCGAAGCCGTCTCAAGGCTTTGTGAACGCGTGCGCACTTCTATCGAACAGGCGATCGCAATCTTTCTGTTTCTGCCGGAGGATTCGCTCGCGCACCTCGCGGATTACTTTCAACGATTGGCCTCTGAGGAAAACACTCCCTATCTCGTCAGTCGCGTTTGCGAAATCGAGAAGGCGCTTCGGCAGCGCGGTGCCGAACAGCTTATCGCCGAGATCCGGAGCGCACGCCTCCCTGCAGAGGACTGGATTCCCCGCTTCGAGTATATTTGGCTCAAATCGACTCTTGACCAGGCGGCGCTCGCCGATGCTGGGATCAAGGCCTTCATCGGCTCACGGCACAACGGCTACGTGGATGACTTCAAGAGACTAGACGCGGACCGGATCCGGTTGGCCACAAACCGCGTCAGACGAGCTCACGGAGAGCAAGCGATTGCGGTAATGAACCGGTTCCCCGACCAGGAGAGTGTGATTCGTAGCGAAGCGGCCAAGAGCCGCCGCCACAAGCCGCTGCGCAGAGTCTTCGCTGAAGCCTCTGACGTCCTGACTGCTGTCTGCCCGTGCTGGATGGCCAGCCCGCTTTCCGTGTGCCAGCTTCTCGGCTCGAACACCACCTTCGACTATGTTGTTTTTGATGAAGCTTCACAAATCTTGCCGGAAGACGCGATCCCGTCGATCATCCGCGCCCGGCACGTCATCGTGGCCGGTGACAACAAGCAACTTCCTCCCACGACCTTTTTTGCCACCAGCGACGAGGATACCGAGGAAGAAGATGCCGACGGCATCGGCTACGAGAGCCTCCTCGACATGATGATCCCTTTCGTGAAGGGGTTTCATTTGAATTGGCATTACCGCAGCCGCGATGAATCGCTGATCGCCTTTTCGAACCACCAGATGTACGACAACCGATTAGTCACGTTCCCTGGGGCGGGCGGAGGCAAGTCGATTTCGCACATGTACGTGAACGTTATTCCAAGCTCCGACGGGCAGGAAGAGAGTTCTGCAGCCGAAGTTGAAAAGGTCGTTGACCTGATTCTTGAACACGCCCGAAAGACGCCCAACATTACGCTAGGCGTCATCACGATGGGGATCAAGCATGCCAACCGCCTGCAGGCGGCTCTGGACCGCAAGCTCAACGGCAGAACGGAACTCTCTGACTTCTTCGACACGGGCCGCCCAGAGCGCTTCTTCATTAAAAATCTGGAGCGCGTTCAAGGCGACGAACGAGATGCCATCATCCTCTCGGTCGGGTATGGCAAAAATAGAGCAGGAAACCTGCCATTGAACTTCGGCCCAATCCTGTCGGCAGGGGGACGGCGGCGCCTGAACGTCGCGGCTACGCGCGCCAAGCAAACGGTGACTGTGGTTTCTTCGTTCTTGTTCAGCGATATCGACAGTACGAAAGTGCGCCCGGGCACCGGTCTCGAGTTCCTCAAAAACTATCTCGAATACGCACAGTCGGGAGGCCGTCTGTTCTCGGACGGCGAACTCACAACGGAGCCAATGAACGGCTTTGAGTTGGATGTATACGAGGCGCTCACATCATCGGGCATCAAGCTGGTTCCGCAACTCGGATGCTCCAGCTTCCGCATTGACTTTGCCGTGTGCCACCCTTCATCGCCGGGCAAGTACGTTCTCGCCATCGAATGCGACGGCGCGAGCTACCACTCCGGCTACACGGCCCGAGACCGAGACCGCTTGCGTCAACAACAGCTTGAGAAGCTCGGCTGGACTTTCCATCGCATCTGGTCGACCGACTGGTTCCTGCGCCGTCAGGAAGAAATTGAACGCACAATTCAGGCTTATCGGAAAGCTGTGCAGAAGAGCGATTGCAACGGCGCGGCCACACCGCCGCCCTCCGAGCCAAATCTCGCGGTGAATCCGCCCGCCCCTGGTGCCGTCGGCCGTTCGTCGCTGAGGCCCTCGATTGCGCCGAAGAGATCTATTGACGAGTATTCGGACGCCGATCTTCAAAACCTGCTTCGTTGGATACGGTCGGATGGCAAACTCCGCACAAACGATGAGCTGGCGGACGCTTTGTTTGAGCAGCTTCCCTTTGCCCGGAGAGGGGCGCGCATCGACGCCGCGATCCGTCGGGCGCTGGCCCGGCAGTAGCCACCAGCACCGTCTGGAAAGTGCAGTTGCTCAGCAAGTGGTGAGTTCCGTTGCGCTGGGTATGTGATATCCGAACGCTCTCTGGCCGGGGATGCTGAAAAAAGCCGGCCCGGAGAATGTGACCAGCTCGCGCCAGGAGGTCGGCCGGGGTTGCGACTGTGTGTTGACCAGCGCGGAGATCGGTGGTTGATCCGGCAACTGTGCACGACCTGAACGTGCTGACCGTGGTCGCGGCGGAGGGGTATAAGGGAGTTTGTCGCCGGCCGGCCGAAGGAAATTGCCGAGGCTATTTCGGCCAGACCCCGGCGGGCTGACCAAGAATACTTCATCGGCAAGGTTCTTCAAACCGACGCCGGCGACGTCCAGGTGACGCCGGCAATGACCCAGGCAATCACTCGTTACCTCATCTAGAATGACTACACCGACGACGAAGACAAGATCACAGCTGGCTATCACGACGCCAAAGCAGCGGGGACAGTCGTTCCCCTTCCGCCGGAATTGGCGTCCTATTCTCCGCAAATATTCCAACTGATTGACTCCGTATTCAGTGACAGCCAAATACCGTTGCCGGAGGATGACCGCAAGACGAAGCGCAATCATTTGAATTCAAACTTTCAGAAAGCCGAATTTCAGGCCCTCTGGAATCGCATCCACCGGAAGGCTGTGTACGCAGTTCGGTTCGAATCCGACGAGCTAATTGGGAAATGTATCGTCGCCTTGGATGCCGAATTGCGGGTGGCTCCGTTGCAATATGTTGTCCAGCGTGGCGAGCAATTGACTGACGCCACGTACGAAGGATTGCGAGCCGGCGACGCATTTGAACTGCAACAGACGCAGACTGCCAGCTTGAAATCCTCGGTTCGTTCGGCCGTTAAGTACGACCTGGTTGGGAAATTGGCAGACCAAACCCAACTAACCCGGGCGACCATTGGCCGGATTCTGAGTGGAATTAAGCCGTCGGTATTTGCGAATTACCAAGTCAATCCGGAGGGCTTCCTGCGGAATGCCGTGCGCCTAATTGACGAACAGAAGGCGACGGTTGCGGTGGATCATCTGACGTACAGCGCCGTCGACGAGGCATACGGCGTGGATATTTTCACCGAGGACAAGCTGCCAACGGACTCCGGCCGTGCCGTAAAAGCGAACCGCCACATCTTCGATTACGTCTTTACGGATTCGAAGAACGAGCGGGAATTCGTCGCCTTACTCGACGGGGGGACGGAGATTGAGGTGTACGCCAAGCTGCCCAAGGCATTTTCAATTCCGACTCCGGTGGGCGGATACACCCCTGACTGGGCGATCGCTTTCAAGCAGGGTGCGGTTAAGCACGTCTACTTTGTCGCGGAGACGAAGGGCTCAATGTCGACAATGGAGTTCCGGAAAATCGAGGAAACGAAGATCGAATGCGCACAAAGATTCTTCGCCAGAATCACTTCGGGGCAGGTGAGATAGAGCGTGGTGGACAGCTACGCCAAGCTGATGGAGCTAGTGCTGCAATGACCGGGATCATCGCTGTGGGGCCGTCCTGCGACGCCCGAGATTCCAGTCAGATTATTTCTCCAAGGGCTTCGAGGAGCAGTCCATAGCTTGAACAGAGTGGGAATTGGTGACTTCGGCTGCGTGGTCGGGGCCGAAAGAGGTCGATTTTCCCGGAAAAAGCCCTCTATATGCCCCGTAGACGCGCTGACGCGGCTCGCTTGATGGTCTGGGTACCCGTCAATTGGCGTCGAGAATCGTCCTTCGCAAGTAGATAAAGTGAGTTCTTGGTCCCCTTGCAATAGCCTCACAGAATTTGCATGTTTGAAGAATTCGGGGGCGCTGGTTTGCTAAACGCCCTATTTTCAATGTTTACAAGTTTTCGAAGCGCTTTCAGCGATGACGGGGCTTGTTCCAGGCGGGGTTTTCGAGACGCGTTTTTGCAAAAATTCAGCTAAATAATCCATTCAATTTGCCGATAACACAGGCAAGATTCTGAATCATTTCGTGCGAACCACCTGAATCAGGGAGCAACAGCGGTGCCACGTAAGCGGGTCAAGGGGATTACACATGCATCTAACGCCGACGATCTCACGAATAATTCGCCGTTGCTTGGCGGCCTATTGTCGAACCAGATCGAGCTCATGCAACTCTCGGAGATTTCCGGCGAGCATTCGCTGGTCAGAGAGATTGAAGACGATCTAAATCGCCCTCCGTTCCCATTACCACCTTCAAAATGCCTGCCACGAGAAATCGTCCGGAACCTTCTGGAAGTCATGCCGCTCTTGGTAATGAGAGAGAAAGACGATGTCGTTTGCGTCGGGAATGTACGGATGTACCGGCTGGCCAATTACGCCCTCGATCCTCAGGAGTTCGTGCCGACAAGGCAACCTGCAGCGACACTGACCACCGATGGTTGCGACACTCTGAAGAATTCGTTACTGGCCGAAGCGTTTTTGTTGCCTGCGATATTCGGCCGGCGAACAGCAGAACAACGGTCTTTGAAGACCGCGTGGGAGCGAGCGACAGAAGCAAAGCTCCTCGAATTCTGGCCGGGGGTTGACAGCTATTCCGAGCTTTGCCGGGAGAACAAGGCTGTGGGTAGGAAGAAGCGAGTGCACGGCCGTGGATGACATCTCTCTCGAATTGGCAGCAGATTCTGAAAACCTGCTCCGACACTTGGCGCCAAACTGCAGTCCAGAACATCTAGCTTTGCGTACAGCGGCCCGAACGTCGAACCAAAATGAACAGACTCTTCGGGATCTCCTGTGGCTGATTAACGCCCACGATCGGCTTGTGGGATTTGGCCGAATTGCTGAGAATTTGCTTTTCATTCTCAGTCAGCTTGAGGAATTTGGTTCAATTGAGTCGGACCAAGATCCTGGCACCGGGGGTGCATTTAGCGGCTGGCCGCTCCTTCTCCGATGGATAACCCAGCGCAATAAGACGCTGGAATCACTGGCACCCGTGACTAATCAGTCGCGAGAAATAAACCCAGTCATCGGACGGGGAGTTCAACGACACCCTCTCTACGGGTGTCTTTGGTGCTGCCAGAACGATGAAAGGGTCGCGGAACGGTATGCCTTGCTGCAGGGACATGTTCTGATCGCGCATGCCAGATACCTTTACGGCCAGAGCCGGTACATTCCAACAATCCGCCGAAGCGAATACGAACAGTACGGAAAGCAGGAAATGTGGGAGGCATTTCCGAATTCTCCCGAAGAAGCAATGCGGAGTGTACGGTTCTTATCTGAACCGGGATGGAGTCCGTTGCTGGTTAATTTGCCGGTCTACAAACGCCCGGAAGCATTTCCTTCGGCGCTCAGTTCTTTTGAATGCCCCGACCATGTCAACCCGGATTTGCGGGCCAAGTGGCCAACCCATCGCGAGAACATCCAATTCTTTCTCGAAAAGGTGTACGGTCTCCGGCCGTGGGTCGACCGCGAACGTGGTCCTGGTAGCCTCACGGATTTGCGTAATGAATTTAGCCAACGTACGTTTGACGATGCTCCCGGAGACGATGACGATCCGGACGATCACTGGTTTAAGTCGCAATGGCTCACGATTTCTGAACCGCCTGGAGCTTCGACGCGGGACGAATTGTTGGATCTTGAACTCGATCCAGAAGAGATCGAAGAACAACACCATTGGTTATTGGTCAGCCGCGACCAGAGTGCTCCAGACCTCCGCAAACTGGCGGTCCACTCGGCATTGGCAGCGCGTGGGCAATGCCGTCATGTACAACTCGCCCACCAGTTGTTGCCATGGCAGTACTCACAACTCTCGATCCAGGAATTGACGCACCTGCTACGTCAGAGCAGCTCAGCATTTAGGAGCTTACCGAAATCTGATTGGACGCCCAGTGAATATCGTGCTGCGGAACTCGTCGTTTTGCTGCACGTGATCCTTTGGACCAGCAGTCCAATTGAACGTGCATGGAACCTAAAACTTCTCACGGGCAAAGAGCAGGATAGAAATCAATCAATCCGTGATGCAGAGTTACTGTTCGATCTCCCCAACCATGCGTGGCAAATTCGTTGCATTGGGCCGCCGTACAAGAGAACAATCTCCGATCCTGATGACCAGGCGCATAAGAATGCGGAGAGCCTCGCCTTACCAGATTGCGCCCAGACGTTCTCATTCCTCGAAAGACTTCTGACCGCCAGTCAGAAGGGAGCACCGCTCGAAGGCCAAGTCAGCAAGGACTTGGGTTTGGATCTCGATCCATCATCAGTGACGTTCATTCGACAACGAGCGGGCTACCTTTTCTCTGACGATCTTGAGTATTACCGCGGCGCGCTCAGACAATGGCTAGCGGCACCGGCTCACAACCTGACAGAGCGGGTCACACTGAGCCGGGTCGAGTCCTTTCTATTTAACCGTCTGTCGGCGGCTTCAGGGGACATAATGACCGCGGCCTTGATAACGGGTCGCGATCATCCTCAGGCCAGAACACAGAGATTCTATGCCGCATACAGCGAACAAGAACTGCAGAAGATTTACTTCGATGTCACATCCGAAGTGGTTCGGAGGGCGCAAAGGGCGACAAAGAAGGGGTTGAAGGCGTCACCGCATTACCCATTGTTTAGTGACGGGCGATTCGTTGGAGCGCGCCTCTGTATGAAAGTCTCGGCTGTCAAAGTCGCAATATCTAGCCTTAAGGCTGCCATCGAGGAATGCAGGCCAATTCGGGACGCCGAGGAATTCGAGAAATTTCACAATCTGTACACCGACTGGGTAGTCCTCTGGTTTGGCTACGCCACGTCCATGCGAGCGATCCGAACTCCGTACATTCGGATCGAAGACATTGACGAACCAACCGGCCTCACCTTCCTTTCTGACAAGGATGATGATGCCGGGCACAAGACGCGATTGGCATGGATTCCGCCGACAGTTTACACGCAAATGAAAGCTTACTCGGACCATCTGTCTGCACTGGCGTCGGACAACTCGGAAGTTTGCAAATGGTATGAACCGTGTGTCTTTCTCGAAAAGGGAAAATTACTCGAGGTACGACCTAAGACGCTCTCCCAAAAGATGTGGCCGTTTTGGAAGCTGCCACCGAATTCACATCGGAAATTTTTGCGGCATGAACTCGGGTCGAAGGGTTGCCCGCAAGAGGTAACCAACGCCTGGTTAGGCCACGCCTTCCAGGGCGAAGAAATTTGGGGGCCTCAATCCAGCCTCAGCTATTCCGAATACCGAAGCAACCTCGAAAAATATTTACTCCCGATTCTGGAGGAGCTTGGATGGGAACTGATGACAAGCCCGATTGTGTAGTCCCGCACAACCTTCCGCGATGGTTGGAGCGAGATCTATTGAAGCTGAATAAAGCGCAAGGAGAAGCTCTTGATCAATTCCAGGCCTGGCTTTTTAGCGCGGCCCAAGGAAATGTAGCGGGAGTGCTGCGTGGCAAAGAGCATCGGATTGACCAACCCAAAGAGGGGATGAAAGAACTCGTAGGACAAATCCTCAAGACGTTTCCTGCTAAGACAGCGCAGCCGATGCTCCAGGTTTTGAGCCGTGTCGTCAGGCGCTGCAACGATTATTCAACGCTTGACCTCCCATTGCCCGAGTTCGCCATTAGGATTCCTCCCGTCGCCAACCCATTCATCACTGACCGATGGGGAGGAATTGACAAGGTTCGCCGCTGGCGGAAAATGCTGCTGGCGGACATCGAACGAAATCCCTTCTTAAACGATCAAGCGCAAGCTCGTGGCCGAGTGCTGGCTAGCGCGGTGCTCTTCGGATCTCTCGTTTCCCGAGAATCGCTAACCGCTTTCTACGGGCTTCTCCCTCTGTGGAATCAACATGCGGAACTCGTAGAATGCGGCGAGCCAGATAGCGCGTCGGATGCCCCAGGCAGGCGGGGAGGCAGAGGACCACGTCCTTCTGTGTTCGCTATAGCCTGGACAGATTCCGGGAGCAATTACCAACGATGGTTTCCAGATACATTGACGGCTGTTCTCCTGCTGCGGCTCTGTCGGGAACACCTCGTGAGTGATTCGCCCCAGACGCAAAAAAAGAACAAACAGAAGCTTTCCAGTGATTTGGAACGCGATCTTCTGAACTACATGCGCGCCATAATGCCAGGAGGCGACCTACCTCCGGAGAAGCTCCGGGAAGTGCTTGACGCTGCCTTACTTGACCTGGAAGTGCGAATGCCACGGGCGCTCACCGAATACGCGGCGGGCAAACTTGTTTCGCATTCACTCAGACCCAAAGCCTGGCATAGAATTATGCACAGTCCATCCTTTGACACCGAACTGAGAAGCGACACAACTCCCGGAAAAGCCGTCGAACAAGCTCCCAATGAGTCTCATTCCAAGACGGACGAGGTCTCCCCCGAGCATGTGGCGTCATCGGACGAGGCAAACGGTGATAACGAAGAGGAGGTAGGCAACGAGCCAGATTGGCTGGAAGAACTCCGTGAGCATCTTCGTCCATCCGGTCTCCAGGGCGACAAGACCGTCGCGCTCCATCGAATTGAACGGTGCCTTCGTAAGCCTGAAATCCCTGCCGAACTTAAGATCTTTGCCGGCTTTGCCAAAGAACTTTTGGCGACACACACAAAGCCCGGTCATCGGATCACGCTGAAAACGCTACGGACACGCGTGATATCAATTGCTACGCGTCTGCCGGCGCTCGTTTCACTTGATGAACCTGGAGCGTTCAATCGGGATATCCTGCAGGGGGCATATCAGCAAATTCTGGAAGATTCCGCCAGCGAGAACCAGCGCCAGAAGCTTGTAGTTTGCCTTCGCGCATTTCATCACTACCTGGTAAACACTCCCTATGCTGTTGAGGAGCTTGATGAAGGGGAGGCCTTTGGCTCTGCAAATGAAGACCTCACCGTAGACTCCAATCTGATTTTGGAAGATGAATATCTGCAAGCGGCTGCGTCTTTGAAGAAATCGCCTCTGCCAGATGGGAAGCAAACGAATGAACGACTTCGTACCATCGCTCGTTTGCTCCTGACCCTGGGCTTTCGTTGTGGACTCAGGCGAATGGAGGCTCTCAAACTGCAACGGAATGATCTCCTCGAGTCCGATCCGGCAGAACTGCTAATTCGGCCTTGGGAGCACCGGCGGCTCAAAACGCCAAGCGCCGTAAGAAAACTTCCTCTTTACGCATTGCTTTCGCCAGGCGAACTACAGGAACTGAGACGGTGGAAGAGGATGCGTGAAACGGAGAGTGCGACAGAGACAATTCCCTCTCCATACCTGTTTACTCTTCCTTGCTCGCCATACACCGCCGTTCCCGAGAACTTGGTATTCCCCCTCATTCACGACGCGTTACGCTCGGCTACAAGAGATAAAGATCTGCATTTCCATCATCTTCGTCACGCATTTTGTAGCAACCTGCTTCATGCGTTACTGCGGCCCCCTAAAATGCAAACTCCCGATTGGCTCAAACGCTGGGATGCACACGCTTTTGTCTCGGCGGGGTTCAGAAAGAAGTTGTATCATCGCGACTCCCCGACCCGCAGGCATCTCTTCGGCATCTGCAGGCTTCTCGGCCATAGCAGCCCAACGATGAGCATTTCCAACTACGGGCACACCTGTGATCAACTTCTGGCACTGTGGCGCGACTCGCAACTGAAAGACATTTGCGACGAGGGTGGATTCAGGTTCGATCGGAAACTCTGGGTGTTCGCTACAGGTATGAATCAGCGGACCGTCTATCACATCCTGCGATACGAGGGTCCGCTCGGACTGGTGCGTCATCTATGGAAACAATTGCCGCATTGCACAGTCGTTCCGAGGATCACGCCTAGCGAACAGGAGCCTAAAGCCTCAGATTCTCAAGAAGGCGTGGAGTTAGAGATCGATAACATCTGGCGTTTATTGCATCTCGGCCTAAACCTACAGGTGGGGAGCGAAGATCTTGCGCATCGATTTTTGTTGAACGAGACTCTCGTAAAACACTTAATTGAAAGGGCAGCAAAGCTAGCCAAAGGACCCGAAAGTGAACCTATACAATTCCTTCTGCGAATGCCGCGTGGGGGGCATGAGAGAGCGGTATTTCGCCGATTCGCGCCCTGCCTTTGGGAGCTTCTAAACAAAGACGCGAAATCCTACCTTCCAGTTCTGCAGCATTACATCGACGAAGCTGGCAACGAAAGGAACGGCTTGGAATTTCCCCAAAGGGAAGTGGGTTTAGCGATTAAGTATCTCGAATTCCTGGATAAGCTCGGGGTTCGCGCAGGCGAACGACGCTTCATGTTTCACTCGAAGGGGGGGCGTGGATTTTGGACTATGAGCTTGAAAATCGCCAATAAGAAGTTAATCCGCTCGGCCTGCCCGAGAACAAACCAAAAAGCCAAAGATAATGTGGTCGGCATCAAGGTTGTCGTTAAAGATGTCGATCTAGTTGGAGGGGGCAACAAGCTGCGCGCTTCCCATGGGTTGCGATACCTTTTGACTATTGCCGCAATTTGGGCCGTGGCACTCAAATCGGGCGTGGATGAGAATGCGAGTTTGGCCGCACCTCAATAATCACAGATAACCATTCGCAACCACGCCTGCTGAAGACGATCTGTGGAAGAGGAATCAGAATGCCGTTACACCAGTTGAGTCTTGATTCAGAATTCCGACTTCGCCTCACACCTGCACCGGGGCGTGCGGCTCCTCGTTTGTGGGTTCAACGGCTTGCTGTCTGGGCCGAACCTGGGGTCGATCCGATTCGGAACGTCCAGCTAAGGCGTGGGTTGAATGTGATCTGGACTCCAGATCCGATTGAGGAAGCCCAAGCACAGACAGCTGGCCTTCCTCAGGGTGCCGGAAAAACGACATTTTGCAGACTCTTGCGTTATTGCCTAGGAGAGGATTCTTTCGGCACTGAAGCAGATGAGCGCGCGATTCGGAGAAAACTCTCGAGTGGGTTCGTCGGCGCGGAGATCGTGATCAATTCCAAGATCTGGGCGGTGATACGGCCCTTTCAATCCGAATCAAGCTGCCTGGTCTGGGAAGATACGTCACTCGAAGTTGCCGAGCGGGATTTTGCAAAGACCGACGAAAAGTCTTCGACAAAGCCGATTGCGCGTGTGGGCAAAAGAATCTCAGAGGTGATTAGGGAAGAACTTCTGGGCGAGTTTCCGAAGCTGATGCCCGCTGAAGTAGGCGAAGAAAGCGCCTGGATCGCCGCGCTCGCATGGATTTCGCGGGATTCAAAGTGTGCTTTCACAGACCACTTGGAATGGCGACATGTAAAGTGCGAGTCTAAGTCGCCGGTCACGAACATCGCGAGCGAAAAGCGTGCAATGATCGTCCGGGCGCTCTTGGGGGCACTTTCCCTAGAGGAGAGGGAGCGCTATGAGAAAAGAGAAAAGCTCATCATCGAGGGGAAAAAGCATCAAGATGACATTATCAGGCTTGATGCCGAGATCAAGGAGCGCTCGGAAAGGATCTCGAAGAGGTTGCAGGTATCCTCAGCAACGCCACCCGACCTGCAATGTTTGAGAGATGCCGTTGACAAGTTGTATCCCAAGTCACGCAAGCGCACAGCGAAGCAGAACCCAGACGACCTTGAAACACGCCGGAGGGAACGCGATGACGCGATCCGGCAGCTGGCCGAGCTTAAGCTGAGACAGAGCACTGTCAATATTCAAATCGAAGAAACGAAAAATGCGATAGCGCGACTTGGCAGTCTGGGCTCAGATTTGCGCACATGTTCGGACTTTGACATCGATGCGATATGCCCGGCTGCGGATGTGCCAATCCGAGAAGCGCTCTCCCGCGGCTGCCTCTTGTCACACCCCCTTAACCGCAGTGTCGGAAAGGCTATCGCCGCGGCACGAACCGACCTTGCTGCCCTGGAGAATGAGTCGCCACAACTGGAGCAAAAGATTAAAGAAATTGAGGAGGTGTCCGCAAACTTGATTACGCTTGTCGGAACTCTGGAGATCACGATGTCCTCGCCGAAGTCTCGCGTAGCGGAAGCGGAACGAGTTCATCTTCAGATCGACGAGCTGGAGAAATTGATTGACAATCGTAAACGTCTCGACCAGGCCGTTGAGAAGATTCGCCAGAGCTTGGATGCGGTGAAGATAGAGTTGACGGGCATGCGCAAGAGCGGTTCGGATGTTCTTCAAGCATTTTCATTGTTGTTCGAAGCCATTATTCGAGATCTGCTACCAGGAGACATTGTAGACAAGGCATCCTTGTCGGGGAACGAACTCAGACTTCAGGTGAAGAGGGGCAGCAAGACTCTGGCAGACGGATTCGAAGCAGTCAAAGTATTGGCTTTCGATCTTGCAGCCGTTGCCCTGTCGATCGAGAAAGACACATTCCATCCAGGCTTTCTGATTCACGACAGCCCGCACGCGGCAGATTTTGGAAATTCAATCTATCACCGGTTGTTTCACCTCATCCTGTGGATGGAAGCGTTCGGTAAGGAGCCGTTGTTCCAATACATCATAACGACTACAACCAGGCCACCGAAGGACGTCTGCTGTAAGCCGTGGCTGATCGAGCGTTTCTACAGCTCTCCTGCGTCCAGCCGCTTTCTGGCCATCGATCTTGAAGCATGAAGGACACCCCTTCACACAGAAATGCAACCGGGCGCAAATCCCGCGGTCCATTGCATTCTGGAAGTGCGCCTGTGATTTCGCTATTGAGCGGACGCCAAGGTAAGGACAGAGGCCGCCAATTCTTCCGAAAGGTCCTTCTTGCGCATGACCACTTAGAGATCCAAAGTCTAAAGCTCCTCAGGAAAATCGTCCAACAGCCGATGATCGGAATTGTGTGTGGTGCATTGTTTTCGACTTAGGGCGAACATTCTGCTACCAGTCCCTGCGCGGGACTGACCTTGCCCCGCAGGCTATGTGGAGTTCTACAAATGCATACCTGCGGTCTGCCGATGGTATGCCTTGATGAGAACCAGAGGAGAAGCATAAGCATGGGGAAAAAATCTAAGAGAGAAAATCGGATCTCAGCGGTCATCGTTAGAAGAGGAATCTGGAGGTCGAACCCGACGTACCGAAGCGTCTTCGACGAATCTGGCTTTATCCCTTTCGACATCCTCGTGATGAACATGTACGACCAATTGGTTCCGTCAGGAGGTGCTACCTTCTGGCAAATGAAGGCCACCTCAAACGGGAGTTTTTTTCTGTTCCCCATGAAAGATAAGAAAAAGCCTGTTGAGATTATCTCTCCCAATGGCTATCGCGCCTACGTCTCAAGCGAGACTTCTGGACTTGTCGCAACCTTGTTTGTATTACGGAGTGTAGGCTCTGGGGAGGCAGCCGGCAGAGCTTTCATCCGACTAATCGAGTATGCGAGGCAGCAGACGCAGTTTCCCAGCGTTGACTGCTTAGTCGCAGGGCTGTGATGCATACCAAACTGCGGGAATTCTCGGCAATCAGGAAAAACAGGCCGCACGTGATCGAGTCTCGACCGGCTCGAATAGCCAACGATAAGCATCATTATCTGGGACAGTTGCACCTCAAGCCCTCTAAGCAATTGTGATTGTCTTGCCGATACAGGAGTGAGGCGTTCTGTTTTTGAATTGCGCCTGCCGTGGCCGGAAGCGTTGTTGAGGCCGAAAATCAACTTTGACATGGGGCGCGTAGCCGGAGAATGAAACTTCGTTGCTGACCGAAAGCAAGGACCGCCCGACGACAGAAATGCTTCAAGCACTTCAGATTTGAACAACGAAGAGCAGGAGGAGTGTGTGGCGAAGAGCAATATAGGAATTTCCTGGACAAATGAAGCAATGAACAGCCTCGTGGGCTGCCAGGAGTGTTCTCGGGGTTGCGATAGTTGCTACGCAAAAATGCGGGTATATCGCTTTTCAAAAAATGGAGTAGCGAATCGGGATAACCGCTATAGCGACCTGGTGGAGATGGTTCGAAAGCCGGCTTTGCGAGGCGGCGTCGATGAGAAAAAGCAGGAACTGCGCTTCACTGGTCGAATCTTGTTTAATCCAGCCAAAATGTACCAGTTTCTGAAGAACGACGACCCCGGCAACCTCGTTTTTGTGGACGAGTTCTCCGATCTGCTGCATCAGGCAGTTCCCATGGAGGTCATCCTCGAACATTTTTGCGTCTTTCGCAGCGTCTTTTGGTTGCAATTCCAAATTCTCACCAAGCGCGCCAACCGGCTTGAGGAACTGAACAACGCAGTGATCAAGGAGTTCGGCGAGTGGCCACAGAACGTGTGGATGGGTGTCTCGGTCTGTACACGAGCGAAGGGTGAGTTAAACAAGATTGCGGCTCTCGGAAAGACGCAGGCCCGGATCAAATGGGTGTCCTTCGAACCCTGGATATCCGATCAGGAAATGGCACTCGAGGATGCATGTCCGAATCTCGCTGGCCTCCTCGGCGAAAGCGGGATCGCGTGGAGCGTGATCGGCGGAGAATCAGGATCGAAGAAAAAGTCCCGACTCATGACGCTCGAGGATGCGCGGTATTTGTTCTCATCGAGTAAAGATGCTGGGTGCAGTCTGCACTTCAAGCAGCTTGGCACAAAATTGGCCATGAACCTCGGGGTCTACGCAATTGGTGACCATCGCGCCAAGGGCGGAAATCTGGAACAGATCCCGGTGGATCTCAGGAAACAGGACTGGCCTGAAAATCTTATCTGGGACGCTCCTAAGTATGATCCGGCTTTCAAGCCGCGGTTCGACCCGAAGAAATGGATCAAATTCGGATAAATCTGGGCGGTTGAAGAGAGCCGCAAATTCATGTTCTCGACCGATTGTGGAATAACCGGAAAGGACCGACACACCCGATGGCAAAATTGCCAAAGCATGATGATGGAGCCGAACGCAGGTTTTTCCTTCTGACAAAGCTAAGGAACGGGCGCGTTAAAGCAGAACGCATTCGCACGGACAAAGACCCGAGGCTACGCTCGAGAACAGCGTTTGCATTGATTACGCCAAATTTGGTTCTCCCGGCAAGTGTTGAATCAAATGTCGCGAGTGCGACCGAACGGGACAGTGGTAAGGCCGCGGAGCGATTGGACGAAGGATTTCTGCTGCGACCAAAAATCGCTGAGTCGATCGAGAATTTTCGCGGACTTTTCCATGCGCTGCGAGATGCGACAG
>Ga0335074_10004186_pt1 | contig 19845 bp, 18 predicted proteins | sample Lox_Sample_23_FD_206715 | JGI IMG/M metagenome (GOLD analysis project Ga0335074, IMG submission 206715) | Soil microbial communities from Loxahatchee National Wildlife Refuge, Florida, United States - Lox_Sample_2.3 | ecosystem: Environmental > Terrestrial > Soil > Wetlands | place: USA... | reverse complement strand
TCTCCTCCTGCATCGGGAAGTACGACCGCAGGACCTGCTTGAGCGGATCCTTCTTCTGCGCCTTCCGGAACGTGTAGTCGGTTCCGTACTGCGACACTGGCTCGTGGTAGAGCGGCTCCCAGGCGAGTTCCTGGATCTTCTGGTGGGCCTTTGCCACGCTCTGGCGACTCATGGTCACCCCTTCCTGCACTCGGGCCGGCTGAGACAGCCTGCCTGCCTCCGTGATCGTGTCCGCTGGCGTCGTCGCGTGAGGGCGCTAGCGGGCGCACAAGCTCTGCACGGCCGAACACTGCCGGTGACCTGCATCACACCTCGCGGCTGGCCGCCCGTGGTTCTCAACATGAGACAGGTCGCGGCCTGCGCCGCCGCAATCTCGCGGTCAGCCGTCCCCGAACATCGCGCTGCGGATCTGGGCCAGGTGGTCCCGGACGTCGCGCGAGACCTGCATGTTCCCCTCGGCGGCCGGCTCGATGCCCAGAGACCGGAGGAGGCCCGCGGCGGGCGCGCCCGGGTCTCCGGCCTCCCCGAGGACGGGATGCAGGCCCTGATCAGCCAGATGGTGGAACACGAGGTTGACGATGCTCCACGGGTTAAAGGTCTCGCGGGTTGGTTCGTCTCGCCGGTCCATGGGGTACCTCCTACCCGAGACCGTCAGAGGTGGCCGCCGATTCGCGGTCTCAACTTGAGACACCTGTGCGTTACGGCGTTGTTACGTTGTACGTACGACGCACACCCCGGACGACCCCCGCTCGGGCCGAATCCGCCGCCCGCGAGAGCACCGGGAGGCAGGAGGGCCATGTCGCCTGCAGCAGCGCGCCCGCCAGCCCTGGCCGATGGCGAGCGGCTGGCCGAAACCCGTGAGCGATTCCTCACCGCCGAGCCGGTCGACCCTAACCGCGTGCGGGACACGATTCTGGCCTCGTGGTGGCGCTCCCGGCGATGGAACGTGGCGGCCGACCGCATCGACCTGACCTACCTCGGCGACCCCGACCTGGATACCCCGCTGACCCGCAGCGCCCTGCCGGTGCTGCAGCACCTGCGCGAGCACCTGGAGGGCCAGCCGATCAGCGTCATCCTCACCGATGCGGCCGGGGTGGTGCTGACCCGGCTGGTGGCCGACAACGATCTCGACCGGCACCTCGACAGCGTGAAGCTGGCTCCCGGGTTCAGCTACTCGGAGGAGTCCGTGGGCACCAACGGCATCGGCACGGCGCTGGAGGGCGGCCGTCCCATGCACGTGTTCGGCCACGAGCACTACGCCGAGAACCTCGAGGATCTCGCCTGCGCCGGGGTCCCGATCCGGCACCCGATCTCCGGCAAGACGCTCGGCGCTGTGGACCTGACCTGCTGGCGCAAGGACGCCGACCCGCTGCTGATCACCCTGGCCAAGACCACGGCCGACCAGATCACCCAGGCGCTGCTCACCGACAGCAATGCGCGTGAGTTCGAGCTGCTGCAGGAGTACCTGCGCGCGTGCCGGCACAGCGCGGGGATCGTGCTGGCGCTGAACCACGACGTGGTGATGATGAACGAGTACGCCCGGCAGGCGCTCGACCCCGGCGACCAGGCGGTGCTGCTCGGGCAGGCCACCGAGGCGCTGGCCAGCCGCCACTCCGCCGCCGTCGAACTGGAGCTGCCCACGGGGTCACGGGCCCGGATGTACTGCAGGCCGCTGCACGGCGACGACCGGCTGGCGGGCGGCGTGGTGCACGTGAAGCTGGTCGAGTCGGGCAGCAGGCCGGCGGCTCCCGCGGGGCCGCAGGCCCGGATGATCCTGCCGGGCCTGGTCGGTTCCGGCACGCTGTGGCTGCGCGGATGCCACCAGGTGGAAAAGGTCTACGACTCCAGCGAGTGGCTGGCCATCGAGGGCGAGCCGGGGGTCGGCAAGCTGGCCGTCGTCCGCGCCGTGCACCAGCGCCGGAACCCGGCCGGCCGGTTCCACGTGCTCGACGCCGCCGACGCAGCGGACCAGGACTGGCAGGTCACCGCGCGCAGCGAGCTGCTGACCGGCGCTGGCTGCCTGGTCATCAGGCACATTGACCGGCTCGGCCCGAAGCGGCTGCACGCCCTGTCGGCGGCGCTGCAGGAGACCCGCACCGCGCGCCGGCAAGACGAGCTCTGGGTCGTGGTCACGCTGGCCCACGGCCCGGCCAGGGGCGACCTGGCCGGGTTGCTCCGCTTCTTCCCGAGCAGCGTGGAGCTGCCGCCGCTGCGGCATCACATCGAGGACCTGCACGACCTCGTGCCGTTCCTGCTGACGAAGCTCAACCAGCATCCCCGGCTGACGTGCTCGCCCGAGGCGATGCAGATCCTGATGCGGTCGAGCTGGCCGGGCAACACCGAGCAGCTGTGGCAGGTGCTCAGGCGCGTCGTCCAGCACCGGCGCACCGGGACCATCCGGGCGGCCGACCTGCCGCCCGAGTGCTGGACGGTCAGCCGCCGGCTGCTCAGCCCGCTGGAGTCGATGGAGCGCGACGCGATCGTGCAGAGCCTGCTCGACTCCGGCGGCAACAAGGTCAAGGCGGCCCAGTCGCTCGGCATGTCACGAGCGACGATCTACCGGAAGATCCACGAGTACGGCATCGTCACCCCGGCCGGCTGACCCGGCTGGCCCCCGCGCCGGGCGCGGGGGCCAGCCGGGCACGGGCGGCGCCCGCTCATCTCCTCAGCTTGTCGAGCGCGATGTCCAGGCTGGCCCACGTCTGCTGGCCGCAGACGCCGTTTGCGTTGATCCGGCTCATCGTCTGGAACTGCTTGCACGCCGCCTCGGTCTTCGTCCCGAACTGGCCGTCGGTGTCCAGCGCGGTGCCCAGCACGATGTTGATGCTCCGCTGGAATGCCTTGATGGCGTCGCCGCGCGAGTTGAGCTTGATCGTCGGGTAGCCGGGGAACCGGCTCACCGCGACCGCGGGTGGTTCGGGATGAGCGGCCCAGTACCTGGGCCAGTCGATCGCACCCCAGATGTCGGGGGCACCGAGCGTGCGGGCCTTCTGCCAGACGCCCTGCGGGGTGCCGGTGTTGCCCTCGATCGTATGCCCGTTGCCGATGTAGATCCCGGTGTGCGTTTTCTCCCAGTCAACCGGCTCCTTGCCGTCTCCGTTGTTGAAGTCGAAGCAGATCTGGCAGCCGGGCGTGGCGTTGCTGGAATCAATCCAGATCTTGTTCTGCTGGGCCCAGTGCCCGATGCCGACGACGGAGGCGGTCGCGTACGGCTGCTTGTAGCCGGCCGATGCGGACACGAACTGCACAAAGTCCTGGCACCACGCCTCCGCCGGCCGGCCGAGGCCGCCGGAGAACAGGTTCTCGTTGCCGGGTCCCTCGCGATAGTCGACCCACAGCCGCGCCTGCGCCACCACTGCATCCTGGTAAGCCATGACCATTCCCCTCCCTTTTCCTCGCCATTAACACAACGAAAAGCTGTGTGGCGCGCCTGGAGAAGGCATGGAGAATGTGTAGAGATCAGCGGCCAATATCAGTTAGCCGAATTGATCTTTGTGACGGCTGTGGCTCTGTGGCATTCGCATAATGGCCAATGGTCTACTTTCCTGCACCGGACGCGGAGGTGAGGCGGGTCATCTCATCGGCGGTGAGCCGGAGCCCGGCTGCCGCCACGTTGGCCGCCAGGTGACCGGCATCACCGGTGCCCGGAATCACCAGCACGTGCGGCCCGCGCTGCAGTGCCCAGGCCAGCCGCACCTGCGCGGCCGTCACCTCGTGCGCCCGCGCGACCGCGAGCACGTCGGGATTCTCGGCGGCGATCGCACCGGCGCCCCGGCCTTCACCGGCGATCGTGAAGAAGGGCACGAACGCGACGCCCTGGCGCCCGCAGGCCTCAACGAACTCGTGTTCCCCGCTGCTCGCGCCGATGCCGTAGCGGTTCTGCACGCAGACAACGGGCGCGACGGACTGGGCTTCGGAAAGCATCTGCGCCGTCACGCCGGAGACGCCCAGATGCCGGATCAGCCCGGCCTGACGCAGTTCGGCCAGCGCTCCGACGTGCTCGGCGATCGAGGTCATGCCGGACTGCACGCGCAGGTTCACCACGTCGAGATGGTCACGCCCGAGCTGGCGCAGGTTCTCCTCGACCTGTCCGCGGAGCTGGTCCGGCCTGGCCCTGTCGGCCCACTCCCCCCACGGGTCACGGCCAGGCCCAACCTTGGTGACGATGACCAGGTCGTCCGGGTAGGGCGCCAGCGCCGAGTTGATCAGCTCGTTGGCGGACCGGAGCGGGGAAAAATAGAACGCGGCGGTGTCGATGTGATTGACGCCTAGCTCGACCGCGCGGCGCAGCACCGAAATTGCCTGGTCGCGGTCGCGCGGCACGGCGTCCGCCACCAGCGCCCGGCCGGTCTGCGGCAGGCGCATCGCGCCGAATCCGAGCCGGTTCACCACCAGGTCACCGAGCTTCCAGGTTCCCGCGTCGGCCGCCGTGAGCTGCCCAGAGCCCATAAACGAATCCCTTTCCCGAAGCTCGGACATTAATAGCTGCCCCGGCAGAATGCACCTCGGAAATTAGGTTGTCAAACGAGAGATATTAAACTGGAAACCGTGCTATAATTGCTTGTAATTGATAGCCCGGGAATACGTCGGCGTCACCCAGCGCCACGAACCCACTCGTCGGCCGGGCTGACGGATGAGATGATCGCGCCGATGGACGCGGCAGAGGAAGAACAGCGGACGGGCCGGGGCGGGTCGCCGGACGCGCACCCCACCAGCAAGCCGGTGCCGCCGCGGGTCGCGAAGCTCGCCGTGGGCCGGCCGGTCCGCGAGGTGTGGGAAAACGAAGTCGGCGGGCGAACGTTCGAGGTCGGCGGGGCCGCGGACCGCTACTTCATCAAGTGGACGCCCGCGGGCAGCGGGATCGACCTGGCCCAGGAGGCCGCCCGGATGGGGTGGGCCGCCTCCTACATCACCGTGCCGCGGGTCTTCGCCCAGGGCGCAGACGGCGCCGGATCATGGCTGGTCACCACCGCGCTGCCGGGGCGCAACGCGGTGACGCCGCGGTGGCTCGCGGAACCGGCCGCCGCGGTCGCGGCGATCGGCGAGGGCCTGCGCGCGATGCACGAGGCCATGCCGGTGACGGCCTGCCCGTTCTCCTGGATGGCCGAGGACCAGCTGGCCGACGCCCGCCGCCGGGCCGAGCTCGGCCCTTTTGACCCGGCGTCGTGGCACCCGGTGCACCGTTCACTCAACACCGAGCAGGCGCTGGACCGGCTGGCCGACATCCCCCCGGTCGACCGGCTCGTGGTCTGCCACGGCGACGCCTGCGCGCCCAACACCCTGATCACCGACGACGGGCGATGCTCGGGTCACGTCGACCTTGACCAGCTCGGCGTCGCCGACCGGTGGGCCGATCTCGCGGTCGCGACCTGGAGCGTGGAGTGGAACTACGGCGCGGAGTGGGAGGAGGATCTGCTCAGCGCCTACGGCGTCGCCCCCGACCCGGACCGCACCCGCTACTACCGCCTGCTGTGGGACCTCGGCCCATGATCATCGGTACCTTCAGGGGATGCGGTGAAGGCTGGAGTGGCCCGGTCCCGAGCTATTGGGCGTCATCCCGTCCGTCTTCGCGGGCGAGCAAGACACCCAGCATCCCGGCGATCTGCTCCTGGCCCGCCGCGGCAGCGTCGAGTTTGCCGCGCATCTCGGCAAACCCGCTGTCCACGCGCGAACCGAGGCTGTCCACGCGCGAACCGAGGCTGTCCACGCGAGACCTGAGGTCGGTCAGGTCTTCTCGCATCGCGTTGAGCACGCGATTGTTCTGCTCCCGGAACTCCCGGCCTTCCCGCCGGAACTCGGTCACGTCGCGATCTGCGCCACCGGCCAGCACGCGGGCGGCTGCAGCGTCCTGCTGGTTGTGGCGCACCCGTGCATCCAGCTCACGCACGTGCTCCTCCAGCGCGGCAACGCGAGCCTCGAGATCCGGCGGCTGGGCCATAACCGGCATCCTAGCGACCTGAAGGACCGCGCTGCGGAACGGTTTTCGCCGGCGTCAGTCGGCGCGGCTCTGGGCCTTCGCGAACTACAGCCGCTTCGTCCACCCGGGGGCGGTCCGCATCGGCGCTACGACTAGCGTCCGCCACTGACCTCCGGAGCTTGGGCCTCTCACGCCGGACAGAACGGCTTGCCGCCTTGGTGCTGCCGTGCCTTGCCGTCGGCGGCCCCGGTTCGGCCTGGTTCATCTGCGCGGTGATGAGCGGCCGCCGCACCCGGTGACAACCGCACGCAGCGCGACTGAAGGGCCGGTGCAGCGGGCCGGTTTTCGCCGGCCTGGGTTACGGCGTCCGCCTGCGGCGCACCTGCCAGACGCAGATCCCGCCGAGCCCGGCGGCCAGCAGCAGGTAGATGCCGGTTTCGATCCACTGCAGCGGCCAGAACCGGCTGGCGGGCTGGTACGTCACGCTCTGACGCAGGTGCAGGGCTTGCAGCGCGTTACGGCAGCCGACGCCGTTGATGCCGATCCCGGGCGTGGGCAGGCACGCCTTGGGCAGCGGGGTGAGCACCGGGCCCGCCGGCGTCACCACCACGTCCGACGCCGGTGCGCCCGATCGCGTGATGACCGTGTCCGACAGAACCCAGGCGCCGGGCTTGCTGAAAGAGCCGGCGAGCTGGATCGTGCTCAGCCCGGTGCCCGCGTCGGTGCTGATCTGGTCGTGCTGGACGCTCATCGGCACCGTCACGCGGGCGGGCGGGAGCAGGTGCGGCCGGACGAAGTTCGGCATCACGACCTGGATCGCGACGAACGCGACCAGCGTCACGGCCATCGCGGGCACCGTCCGGCGCAGCAGCACCCCCGCGGTCACGCCGAGCGCGAAGGCCAGCGCCGCGTAGCCGAGCGGCGCCACCCCCCGCGCGTCGAAGATCACCGGGTCAAGCCGGGCCTCCGCGAACCCGTTGAAGGTGACGTGCACGCCGTTCCCTCCGGTCGCGGCCTGCGCAGCACCGCCGACGAGCGACGCGGCGTCGATCGGGCTGGCCCACCAGGTCACGATCAGGCTGAGCAGGCCCGCCGTCGCGACGGCGGCGAGGCCGACCAGGCCGAGCTTGACGACGGTCCAGCGGGTACGCGTGACGCTCTGGTTCCAGGCGACCCGGTGGGTGCCCTCCGCGATCTCCCGCGCGATCAGCGGCGCGCCCCAGAACAGGCCCATCAGCGCGGGCGCCACCAGGAGCAGCAAGACGGTGCCGAAGTCCAGGAACTTGTCGAAGTTGCCGACCCGGTCGAGGAAGATGCTCGCGGTCGTGGCGCAGTGCGCATGGCACGCGGGCAGGCCAGCGGCGGTGTACGCGCTGGTGAGGCCCTGCCTGGTCACCGCCAGCACGCTCACGACGACGACCATCCCGCAGGCCGCGGCGATCGCCTGCGGGCGGAACTGGCGCCAGGTCAGCCAGATCATTTGCCCACCTCCAGCCTCTGGCCCTGCGGCGACCCGGATGCGTGGCCCATGTAGGCGAGCATCAGGTCCTCCAGGCTGACCTCTTCGACCGTCCAGGCCGGGTCGATGACCGGCTCGCTGGTGCGAACCAGGAACGTGCTCTGCCGGCCGGTGTGGCTCTCGGAGATGACCTGCTGGCTGGCCGGCAGGCTGGCGGCTTCGCGGCGGGGGCCGGTCAGCAGGCGGTGGGTGGCGAGCAGATCGTCCACCTCGCCGGTCATCCGCACGCGCGAGTCGACCAGCACGACCAGGTAGTCGGCGACCCGTTCCAGGTCCGCGACCAGATGCGATGACATCACCACGCTGAGCTCCTGCTCGGCCGTCACTCGCATCAGCGCCTGCAGGAACTCGCGCCGGGCCACGGGATCCAGGCTGGCGATCGGCTCGTCGAGGATCAGCAACTCGGGGCGCTTGGCGAGCGCAAGCGTGAGCGCGAGCTGAGCCCGCTGGCCGCCGGACAGCCTGCCCGCCTTCTGCTTCGGGTCCAGGCCCAGCTGCTCGATCCGCCGGCTGGCGAGCGAGGGGTCCCAGCGCGGGTTGAGGTGCGCGCCGAGCCGCAGGTGATCGGCCACGCTCAGCCCGGCATAGGTGGGGGTGTCCTGCGCGACGTAGCCGACGCGGGCAAGCTGACCGGGGCCACTGCCCGGCTGGCCGCCGAGCACCTCGATGGTGCCCGCGGTCGGTGCCAGCATCCCGGTGGCGAGGCTGATCAAGGTGGTCTTGCCCGCCCCGTTCGGGCCTACGAGCCCGGCCACGTGCCCGGCCGGGATCGCCAGCGTGCAGTCGGCCAGTGCCCAGCGGTGCCGGTACCGCTTGCCGAGGCCGCGCGCGTCAATCGCCGTGGTCGCGCTGCTCATACTGCTTCCTCCTGGGCGGCGGTCCTGGCGGCGCGCTGAAACAGCGCCTCCATGTCCTCGAAGTCCAGGCCCGCCTGCTGCGCCCGCCCGATCCATGCCGACAGCTCCATGCTCAGCCGCTGATGCGCGGCGACCGATTCGTCGCCGATGGTCTTCGTCACGAACGTGCCGACGCCCGGCTTGGCGGCCGCCAGGCCCTCGTACTCCAGCAGCCGGTAGGCCTTGAGCACCGTGTTGGGGTTTATGGCCAGCGAGCCGGCCACGTCCTTGACCGTCGGCAGCTGATCGCCCGCCCGCAGCAGGCCCAGCCGCAGCGCCTGCCGCACCTGCCGGATCAGCTGCAGATACGGCGCCACGCCCGACCTGTTGTTCAGGTGGAACTCGATCATTAGCGCTCCCAGCCCCGCCATCAGGCATTTATCTAGTTCGCTAGTACGGTATAGTAATGAGTCGCTGCGTGCAACGGGGCGTGGCTCCGGGGCCCGGTGCTCCACCACCAGGCCGCGCTTGTTCGCCGGGGGGTTAGGCTGGAATCGCACGCCGAAGGAGTGCGCATGATGGACAGAGCTGGCTGGAACTATCCGTCGGGCGACCTGCGGGTATCCGACGCAGATCGCGACCGGGCGGTGCACGAGCTGAGCGAGGCCTTCAAGGCCGGCCGGCTCACGGCAGACGAGTTCAGCGAGCGATCCGGGGAGGCTCTCGGCGCCCGCACCGGAAGCGAGCTGACCGGCCTGCTCGCCGACCTGCCGCTCGATGACGTCCTCAGGGCGCGCGCCTCGGCCGAGGAGCGAGCGCATCGCGCCCGCGCCATCCGGATCGCGATCGGCGCGTCCTCTGCCGCCGCCTTCGTCTTCGCGCTGTCCGCCCTCGGCGCCGCCTTTCAACCCGGCATGAGCCCCCAGCAACGCCAGATCGCCCGGCAGATCATGGCCCAGCAGGGCGTGCATGTCTCCGCCGGGTTCCCTCCGAACCCCGGCTTCGCCTGGGTTGGCGTGATGGTGCCGGGGACGATCGCGGTACTGCTGATCGTCGTGGTCATCTGCCTGCGCGTGCGCCTGTCCCGCACGAACCGCCGGCCTGCGTGATCCACGCGGGCCGTCGTACAATGAGCAGGTGCGAATGGCGTATGGCTACTGCGGCTGGTGGCGCCCCTGACCGGGCGGCACTGTCCTTTCGCGCACATTGACACGCGGCTGCCCGGGGTGGGCGGCCGTTCTCTTTTGCCTTTGACCCGGCCGCGTGGCCCCGGGCTGCCACTCGAGCCTGAGGAGCAAGATTCATGTCACGGCGACTTACCGGGTTCACCCCGTCGGGGGAACTGCATCTGGGCAACTACATCGGCGCGATCCAGCCGATCGTGACTGAGCAGGCGACCGCGGACACCGTGGTTTTCGTCTCCGACCTGCACGCGCTGACGCTCGACCACCAGCCCGACGACGTACGCCGGCGAACGCTGGAGTTCGCCACGCTGCTGCTGGCGGCTGGCGCCGATCCGGACGTATGCCTGTTCATGGTGCAGTCACACGTGCCCGAGCACTCCGAACTGCACTACCTCCTGGAATGCGCCACGGGCTACGGCGAGGCCCAGCGCATGATCCAGTTCAAGGAGAAGTCCCGCCGCCAGGAACAGGTCCGGGTCTCCCTGCTGACCTACCCGGTCCTGATGGCGTCCGACATCCTGCTCTACGACACCGACGAGGTGCCGGTCGGCGAGGACCAGAGCCAGCACGTGGAGCTGGCGCGGGACGTCGCGGCCCGGTTCAACAGCCGCTACGGGCAGACCTTCACGCTGCCGAAGGCGGTCAACCCGACGGTCGCCGCCCGGATCATGGACCTCACCGACCCCACAAGCAAGATGAGCAAGTCGGCCTCGTCGGCCGCGGGCTCGCTCCGACTGCTCGACGCGCCCGAGGTGCTGCGCCGCAAGGTGATGCGGGCGGTCACCGACACCGACGGCGAGGTGATCTACGACCCCGCGAGGCAGCCAGGGGTGTCGAATCTGCTGGCCATCCTCGCCGCGTGCACCGGCCAGGAACCCGGGGGGCCCGAAGGCCTCAGCAGCCAGTTCGGCCGGTACGGCGACCTGAAGAATGCGGTCGCCGACGCGGTGGTGGCGACGCTGGCGCCGGTCCGGGATCGCTACCTCGAGCTGTCCCGCGATCCCGACCGCATCCGGTCGGTGCTCCGGGCCGGCGCCGCGCGCGCCAGCGAACTGGGCGCCGAGAAGGTGCGTCAGGCCAAGGCGGCGATGGGTCTGCTGCCAGCCTGAACACGAACGCGTCCGCGTCATCCGCGCCGCTCGGCACGGACGGTGTCGCGCTCTTCTGGCGCTCAGAAGTTGCTGAAGCCCCAGTCGAGGATCCGCGTGGCGACCGGGCCGGTGGCTGTGATGTCGTCGCCGGGGGTGCCCAGCGACACCCCGATCAGGGTCAGGCCGCCGCGGGCCGCCTCGAAGAGCAGGCAGTTGCCGGCCGCCTGGGTGTCACCGGTCTTGATCCCGGCCGCTCCGGGGTAGGCGCCGATCAGCGGGTTGGTGTTCTGCCAGGAGTAGCTGTGGTGGCCGTCGCCGGCCGGGAGTGAGTAGCTGGCCTGCCCGACGATCGAGGCGAACACCGGGTAGCTCATCGCGTACCGGCCCAGCGTGATCAAGTTCGCGGGGGTCGACCAGGTGGAGTACTCGCTCGGCCAGGGCATGCCGTCGAAGTTCGAGAAGTGCGTGCCGGTAAGGCCTAGCCGTTGTGCTTCGGCGTTCATCTTGGCGATGAACGCGCCGATCCCGGGACCGTACGCCTGCGCCAGGGTATAGGCGGCGTCGCAGCCCGACGGCAGCAACAGGGCCTCGAGCAGCTCCAGTGTGGTCAGCCGGTCGCCGACGATCAGGCCCGCGGTGCTCGGCCCGTCCTGGCTGTCCAGGTACGCGATGACCGAGCGGGGCACCGTGATCTCCCTGTTCAGATCGCCTGCCTGGATCACCACCAAGGCCGTCATCACCTTCACGATGCTGCCGATGGGCCGTTCGGTGTTCAGGCCAACGCTCCACAAGACCTTGCCGGTGGCCGCGTTGGCCAAGGCGGCACCCATCACCTGCGAAGATCCGCCCGCGACGGCGAGCGCGGCCTGCGCGGCCGAGACGGCCTGCCTGGCCGAGAAGGTCTGGGTTCCCGCGGCGGCCTGCGTCCGCGAAGCGGCCTGTGTGACCGGGGCCCTCCGTGGGATCGAGGAGCTCCGGCTGACCGAGCTGGCCTGGCCGGCCGGATGGACCTGGGCAGCCACCCGGGGATGCGTGCCGCTGGCGAGGGCCAGGAAGACGGCGGCACCCGACACCAGCAGAGCCGTCACAACGGCAAGAACAACCCGGACTGGATGCCCAGGCGACAGCGTACGCACATGCACCAACCTAAACCCGAAATCGGCAGCACAGTCCGCACATGCGTGACGGCGCGCTCGCGCGCGGTAAACCTGGCGACATCCGGTGGTGATCACGCCATGATGGCGGGCGTGGACCAGGTCGAGGTCGTCGCCGCCCATCACGAGTGCGCGACCTTGCGCGTCGGCGATGTGTTCCTGAAGATTGACGGTGATCAGGCGCGCACCGACGTCGAGGTCGCGGCGATGGAGCTGGCGCCGGTTCCGACGCCGGAGATCTTGTGGCGTAAGCCGCCCGTGCTGGCGCTCGCCGCGCTGCCCGGCAGGGCGCTGGGCCGGCTGGGCGAGCCGTCGGCGGCGTCGCCGGGTGCGTGGGCCGCGGCGGGTGCGGCCGTCCGTATGCTGCACGACGCGCCGCTGCCGCCCTGGCCCGGCGAGAGCGCCGAGGAGATCGCTTCCGAGCTGGACGGCGAGTGCGAGTGGCTCGTGGCGAACGATGTCCTTCCGGCCGGGCTGGTCACGCGTAACCGGCGGGTTGCCGAAGCGGCGCTGCGGCCGTGGACGCCCGTGTTCGCGCATGGCGACCTGCAGGTCGCTCACGTGTTCGCCGACGGTGATGAGATCACTGGCGTGCTCGACTGGTCCGAGGCGGGCCCGGGCGACGGGCTGTATGACCTGGCCAGCTTGACGCTCGGGCACCAGGAACGCCTCGATGACGTCGTCGGCGGCTACGGCACCGGCGTCGATCTCGACGTGATCCGCGGGTGGTGGTCGTTGCGGAGCCTAGTGGCGGTCCGCTGGCTGGCCGAGCACGGATTCGACCCGGCCAGGCCAGGCTGCGAGGTCGACGTGCTCAGAGCCCAGATGTGACGCGGCCGGCCTAAGAGCGGAAGGTGAACAGCGGGCGGTCGGGCATCCCGCCGGCGGCGGCGCGGCTCAGGCGGTTCGCCCCCACGCTCATCAGCCTGTCGGTGTCCAGGGCGTCGAAGGCGAGCTCGTCGAAGCCACTCTCCGCGAACCAGGCCCGTATCTGCGGCGTCAGGTCGGGTGGCCGGCGATGCCTGGTCCAGATCACGGTTGCGCCCGGGGAGCACATCACGGCCGACGCCTCGACGGTGCGCTTGATGTCCCCGTCGCTCACGTTGCCGAAGATGCCGCACAGCAGCAGCACGTCGGCCGGCAGCGCGTCGGCGAAGCTGTCGAACGTGGCGGCGTCTGCCGCACGCACCCCAACCTGGCCCAGCCCGGCCTGCGCGGCGGCGCGGCGGGCCGCCTTGGCGTTGCGCGGGTCGGACTCCACGAGGACGGCGTGGACGTCGTCGCGGCGGGGATGGCCCGGCAGCACGCCAACGACGTCCCGGCCCTGGCCGGCGCAGAGGCTGACCAGGCGCACCGGCCCGGCGGGTGCCGCGCCGATCGCCTCGGACAGGCGCTCCTGTACTTTGCGCAGCCGCACGTTCAGGAATGACGACGGGTCGTCGTAGGCCTCGTGCCAGGCCGCCCAGTCCCTCATGCACAGCATCCAAGCCGCAGACCCGGCCAGCTCACGAGCCGGGCATTCGTGAAAACATCGGTTGCGGAATAACGTTCGGCGGGGCGGGAGATCCCGCCACTCCGCGAGGCCAGTGGAGGTATCCCGTGGAAACACCCCTGACGCCCGTCGACTTCGCCCGTCGCACCCGCCGGCTGCACGGCCCCAGGGAAGCGGTTGTCGACGGAGACGTGCGGCTGACCTACGAGGAGTTCTTCGGCCGCTGCGATCGGTGGTCGTCGGCGCTGCAGGGCCTCGGCGTCAGGCAGGGGGACCGGGTCGCGACCATCGCCCCGAATACCCACGGGCAGCTGGAGGCGTTCTACGCGGTCCCACAGATCGGGGCGGTTCTCGTGCCGGTCAACTACCGGCTGACCGCAGACGACTTCGTCTACATCGTGAACCACTCCGGCGCCAGCGTGGTCTGCGTGGACCAGGACTACCTGGATACGGTGGACGGCGTCCGCGACCAGATGCCGGACGTCGCGCACTTCGTGGCGCTGCGCGGGGCCCGGGAGGGCTGGCTGGACTACGAGGCCGCGATCGCGGCGGCGAGCCCCGAGTTCGCCCGGCCGGAGATCGGCGAGCGGGACCTCCTCACGATCAACTACACCAGCGGCACGACCGCGCGCCCCAAGGGCGTCATGATCACCCACCGGAACGCCGCCATGAACACGATCGGCACGCTGCTGCACCTGCCGATCGCGGTCGGCGAGCGTTACCTGTGGACGCTGCCGATGTTTCATGCGAACGGCTGGACCTATACGTGGACGGTTACGGCGGCGGGTGCGACGCACATCTGCCTGCCCAAGGTCGAGCCCGCCGAGGTGTTCCGGCTGATCAGGGATGAGCACGTGACCTGGCTGAGCGCGGCGCCCACGGTACTGATCTCACTGGCGAACGCCCCGGCCGAGGTGCGCGGAGAGGTCCCGCCGGGGGTGCACGTGGTCACCGCGGGGGCTCCGCCGGCCGCGGCCACGATCGAGCGGCTGGAAGGCGAGTTCGGCTGGGAGGTCACGCACGTCTACGGGCTCACCGAGACGGCGCCGTTCATCACGGTCTGCGCCCCGCTGCCGGAGCACGAAGACCTGTCCCCCAGCGACCGGGCGGTGGTGAAGGCGCGGCAGGGCGTGGAGCTGATCACCTCCGGCGAGCTCCGCGTGGTCGACTCCGACGGCCGCGAGGTTGCGCCGGACGGGCAGGAACTAGGGGAGATCGTCGTCCGCGGCAACGTGGTGATGGACGGCTACTACAACGACCCGGAGGCGACGAAGCGGGCGATGGGCGACGGCTGGTTCCACACCGGCGACGCGGCGGTCGTGCACCCCGACGGCTACGCGGAGATCCGCGACCGGATCAAGGACGTGATCATCAGCGGCGGCGAGAACATCTCCTCGGTCGAGGTGGAGGGGACACTGCTGCGGCATCCAGCCGTACAGGAGGTCGCGATCGTCGGCCTGCCGCACGATAAGTGGGGTGAGGCGCCCTACGCGTTCGTGGTCCTCCGCGAGGGGGCCAGCGCGACCGACGCGGAGCTGATCGCGTTCACCAGGGACCGGCTGGCGCACTTCAAGGCCCCTCACGGAGTCAGCTTCGTGACGGAACTCCCGAAGACCGCGACCGGCAAGATCCAGAAGTTCGTCCTTCGCGACGGCGCCCCCAACCTGGCCCGCCAGTAGCTCTTGCCCTCCGCGCCTCACTCAGCGCGCAGCACCGCCGAGATGCTGCTCCTTGCGGCCCAGGTGGCCGGGAGCAGCGCCCCGGCGACCGCGATCACCACCCCGGCCAGCGCCAGCCCGGCGAGTTCCGCGGCGCCGTAGACGTCGAGGTAGCTGGGTGGCATGCCGGTCCCGGCGGCGGCCCCCATGACCGGCACCAGGAACCGCACCAGCGCGATCCCGGCCGGGATCGCGATCAGGCCGGCCACCAGGCCGATCCCGGCGACCGAGCAGACCACCATCGCGATGGCCTGTCGCGGCGTCATCCCGACCGCCCGGAACACGCCCAGGTCGTAGGCGCGCTCCCTGGTCTGCAGGACCACGGCGGCGAGCACACCGAGCCCGGCCGCCGCCGCTAGCAGCAGCGCCAGGCTGCCGATCAGGCCGAGGACCAGCGGCAGTCCCTTGTTGTTGCTGTTCACGCCCGCCACATACCCGTGGCCAAGCGCGGCCTGGATCTGCCGTGAGAAATCCGCCGGTGACGTGCCCGGGCGCAGGCCGACGTCGTACACGCCCGCCTCGAGGCCGGGGTCGGTGCTGGCCAGGGTCTGCCAGTCGGTGACCATCGCCAGCCCGTTGTTCTGGTTGTCGAAGATCTCACCCACGATCCGCACCGGGATCTGCCGGCCGGCGAACGTGATCGTGACCGTGTCCCCGATCGCCTTGCCGGTCACCGCCAGAAAGTAGGCGGGCACGTCGACCTGCCCCGGGCCGCTGTACCACCGCCCGCTGATCATGCCGTAGCCGGTCCAGCCCGCGTTGCCCAGGTACGCGGTCACCGGAAGCTGCCCGGCCACGCCGTACACGGTTGCCTGCTCGTCCGCCTCGGCCACGTAGTGCAGCGTGCCAGGCTGGGCACGCAGCGCCGCGGCGACGGTCCGCCGCGTGGCCGCGTCCATGGGCTGCTGAACGCCGGCCGGGCCGCCGCCGGATCCCCCGATCGGGGTGATGCCCGCGCCCGCGCCCCCGCCCGGGCCGGGCGGGGGCCCGGATCCCTGCCCGCCGATGTACCCGACGCGCACCTGCTCGGTCCTGGCGAGCGACAGCCCGTACACGACCCGGGTCAGCGATCCGCCGAGGCCAACGGTCCCGATGACCGCGCTCGTCCCCAGCAGCACGACGACCAGCGTGAACGCGGCGCGCGAGGGCCGGGCGAACGGCGCGGCGAACCCGATCGTCACCGGCCTTGGCAGCCGCAGCCTGGCGAGCAGCCGGTGCGCGGCGTAGCCGCGGCCGGAGCGGGGGGCGCGTCCGGCGGCGATCGCCGCTGCCGCGCTGAGCCGGCCAGCGCGCAGCGCCGACACCACGGCGGCGAGCCCGACCAGGCAGCACATCGCGGCAGCCACCGCCGCGTCCACCCACCGGGGCACGCCGAGGGATCCCACGCCGTACACGTTCGCGGCGCCGCCGAGCAGCGGTGCCGCCAGCAGGTTCCCGATCACCAGCCCCGCGGCGCATCCGGCGGCGGCCGGCACGAGGGCCAGGACGGCGTACGCCGCGACCACCTGACCGGGGGTGAAGCCGATGCTCTTCAGGATGCCGATCCTGCGGTACCCGGCCACGACGGCGCCGCCGACGACGTTGATCACGATGAGCGCGGACATCACCAGGCCGGTGACGCCGAACGCGACCAGGAACGGCGCGACGGGCGCTATCCCCGACGCCTCCTGACTGCGGACCGTGAGGTAGGACTGCGTGGCGGGCACCGCTCCGCGCGGCAGGGCCGCGGTCAGCAGGGCGACGTCGGCGCGCACGGCCGCGGCCGTTCCCGCGCTGCGGAACCGGTACAGCATCTGGACGCTCGCCTGGGCCCTGGCCGGGCGGAGCCGGGCGATCTCGGCGGGGGCCACCCAGCCGTCCGCCGAGCCGGTGACCGAGGTGGCGATGCCGACCACGGTCAGCGTGGGCGTCGCCGCCACGCCCGTCGCCGTGAGCTCGGTGCCCAGCCCTGTGCCGGGAGGCAGGTTGCCGTTCGGGTAGACCTCGGCGCTGGACAGCACCACCTGGCCGGGCCGATCGGCCCAGTGGCCCGACCGCAGAACGACGTCGTCGACGGGGCCCCCGGGCGAGGCGCGGCCGACCAGGGCCATCCCCGGCAGCGTCTGCGCCCCGTTGCAAGGGTTACCCGGAGTGGGATTGCTGCATGAGCTCTCACCGGCTACCTGCAGCGTGGCCGTAGCCTGCGGAAACGGCCCGGCGGCCGCGGTGACCTGCGGCAGCCGCCCGGTCGCCGCCAGCTCGGCCGGTGTGGCCGCCGAGCCGATGGTCGCGGTCACGTCGGCGCCGCGCTGCGCCGCGAACGCGTGGTCGAACGGCGCGTTGGAGTCGACGGCCAGGGCCAGGCCGAGCACGGAAGCGCCCGTGGCCACCAGCAGCACGACGGCGATCACGACCGCCTGCAGCAGGCGCCGGGTCAGCGCACCGTGCATCGCGCGCAGCACGGGTCCGGGCCTCATCGCCGCACCTGCGCGCCGGCGTCCCTGCTGGTGTCGCTGCTGACGCGGCCGTCGGTGAGCTGGACGATGCGCCCGGCGTAGGCAGCGGCCAGGCCGGGGTTGTGCGTCACCAGCACCAGGGTCTGGCCGGAGGCGTTCAGCCCGGCGAGCAGACCGCCGATCTCCTGCCCGGTCGCCGTGTCCAGCGCGCCGGTCGGCTCGTCGGCCAGCAGCACCGCCGGGGAGTTCACCAGCGCGCGCGCGATCGCGACCCGCTGCCGCTGCCCGCCGGACAGCCGGCCGGGGTAGGAGTCGGCGAGCTTCTCAATCCGCAGCGACGCCAGCAGCTCGCTCATCCGCCGGCGGGCCTGCCGGCGGGACGTCCCGGCGAGCTGCGCGGGCAGCAGCACGTTGTCGGCGACGGTCAGGTCGTCCAGCAGGTTGAAGAACTGGAAGATCATCCCGACCTCGGCCCGGCGGAACCTTGCCAGCGCGGTCTCGCTCATCCGGTCCACCCGCTCCCCGCCCACGGTCACCGTCCCGGCCGTGGGCCGGTCCAGCCCGGCGATCAGGTTCAGCAGCGTCGACTTGCCGCTGCCCGACGGCCCCATCACCGCGACCGCCTCGCCGGCAGTGACCTGCAGACTCACCGCGTTCACCGCGGGCGTGCCGTCGCCCGGATACCGCTTCGTGACGTCACCGAGTTCGATTAGCGCGTTCATGCCGCTGGACCCTAGGCCCGTGGCCGCCGCCCGGTCGCCGGCCGACGGATGCAACCGCATCGGGCACAGGTGTGATCATTGGCCGCTGGTCGTCCTCGCGATGTAGCCGGCTACACCTCATGGTGGACGGCACCCGCGCCGCCGCCGGGTCACAATGAGCAGATGAACGGCATCAGCATGCCGCGCGCGTGGCAGGCACCTGGCCCGGCCGGGCAGCTGGCACAGCGGCTCGATCGGGCACGGCGCTGGCTGCGCGGTGCAGTCGCCTTCGTGGGTTCGGTGGAGCCGCGCGCCAGGCCAGCAGCACGAGCGATCGGCGTGGACGTCGCGCTGGCCGCTGCCGCCGCCCTGGCGATGCTGATCATGCTGGGCAGGACCAGCACCCTCCAGCCTGCCGCCGCGCTGCTCGGCCCGGCCCGCGCCACCTTCCACGGGGCCCTGGCCCCGAACCTGTCCGCCTGGAGGCAGCTGCCGCTCGCAATCGTGAGCACGGCACCGCTCGCGCTGCGGCGGCTCTGGCCGCTGACCACGTTCCTGCTGATCCTGGGCGTCGCCGTGGTTACCCCCGGTTACCGGGAAACCGTCGTCACCGTGATCGTGGTGGTCGTGGCCGCCTACTCCGCGCTCGCGTACAGCCGGTTCTACGGCGCGGCGATGCTCTGCGTGCCAGCGGCCGGCCTGCTCATCACCGCCGCGTTCCACGGAACGCTGCCGCAACTGCGGGACAGCAGCGCGACGCTGCTGCTGCTCGGGCCGATCCTGGTCGCAGGGAACGCCATGCACGTCTGGCGGCGGCAGGCCGGCGACTCGCAGGCGCGGCTGCACCGGCTGCAGGCCGAGCACGAGGCCCAGACCCGGCGCGCGCTCGACCTGGAGCGGGCACGGATCGCAAGCGAACTGCACGACGTGGTGACGCACAACGTCAGCGTGATGATCGTGCAGGCCGGAGCGGCCCGGCAGGTGCTGGCCGCGGCACCGGACCAGGCGACGTCGGCGATGCTGGCGGTCGAGGCCAGCGGCCGGTCCGCGATGACCGAGCTGCGCCACCTCCTCGGCTTGCTCGGACCGCAGGAAACGGCGGACCAGCCCGCACCGGACGACTGCGCGCCGGCCGGCCAGGAGCTGCGGCCTCAGCCGGGCCTCGGGCAGGTCCGGGCGCTCGTCGACGGGGTGACCGCGGCCGGGCTGCCGGTTGACCTGCACATCGGCGATCTGCCGCCCGGCCTGCCCCCCGGCCTGGACCTGGCCGCGTTCCGCGTGGTCCAGGAGGCGCTGACCAACGTGATCAAGCACGCGGGCAAGCCGCACACCAGCGTCAGCGTCGACTACCGCAACGGCGACCTGGTGGTGGCGGTGGCCGACGCCGGACGGCCGGCCGGAGGCGCCGGGGGCGCCGCGCCCGCGATCCCCGGCGCCGGGCGCGGCCTGCTCGGCCTGCGTGAGCAGATGGCGGTGTACGGCGGCGAACTGGAGGCGGGGCCGCAGCCGGACGGCGGGTGGCTGGTCCGGGCCCGCATCCCGGCGGACCTGGTAGCGACCGTGCCGCCGGCCCGGTGACCGACGCCGCCGGGCCGGCCGGCGAGCCGGTCCCGCCCCGGGTGGTGATCGCGGACGACCAGACGCTGGTTCGCAGCGGCTTCCGGATGATCCTGGGCGCGGCAGGCATCCCGGTGGTGGCCGAGGCCGCAGACGGCCAGGAGGCCGTGGCCGCCGTGCTCAAGTACCGGCCCGACGTCGTGCTGATGGACATCCGGATGCCCGAGATGGACGGCCTGGA
>Ga0335074_10004185_pt1 | contig 19848 bp, 19 predicted proteins | sample Lox_Sample_23_FD_206715 | JGI IMG/M metagenome (GOLD analysis project Ga0335074, IMG submission 206715) | Soil microbial communities from Loxahatchee National Wildlife Refuge, Florida, United States - Lox_Sample_2.3 | ecosystem: Environmental > Terrestrial > Soil > Wetlands | place: USA... | reverse complement strand
GCTCCGAATGGGGAGGGAGGGAGGATGCGCCGTGACTGAGGTCATCGTCCCGCTAGCGCAGGTCTTCATCAGCCCGGATGAGGTTGACGAGCTGGGCTGGCAGGACCGGGCACTGTGCGCGCAGACGGATCCGGAGGCGTTCTTCCCGGAGAAGGGAGGATCGACCCGGGAGGCCAAGCGGGTGTGCCGTAGTTGCGAGGTCCGGGCCGAGTGCCTGGAGTACGCACTCGAGCACGACGAGCGGTTCGGCATCTGGGGCGGCATGTCGGAGCGTGAGCGCCGCCGCCTCAAGCGCGAGGCTGGCTAGCAGGCCGGGGCCTCGCGCGGTCATCCGGATTAGCCGAACTTTTGAAGATGCCCCTGTGTATGGTTGGTCCTGTCGTGAACGCTGGGGGATTGTCGTTCGCGTAGTTCTCACGCTCTTGCCGGGCGGGTAGCCGCACAGAGCGCCGTTGCTCACGCCACCAGACAGGACCCTTGTCAGAGAACGCTTCGCCGCTGCGTCATGTCGTGACCCTCGTCGTGGTTGCGCACGACGGCGCGCGACTGCTCCCGGGACTCGTCAACGCGGTACGGGAACAGACCCATCCCGTGCACCGCGCGGTCGGCGTGGATACCGGCAGCCAGGACCGCAGCGGTGCCGTGCTGACCGAACTCCTCGGCCCCGACGCGGTCTTCGGCCTGGACGCCGATACGGGGTACGGCGCCGCCGTCGCCCGCGCGCTGCAGCATCCCGCGGCGCGCACGCCGGCGCCGGGGCCCGGGTCACCGGCCGACCCGGCGGTGGAGTGGATCTGGCTGCTGCACGATGACTGCGAGCCGACCCCTGACGCCCTGGAGCAGATGCTCAGGGCGGCCAGCCGCAACCGCTCCACGGCGGTGCTCGGCCCGAAGCTGAAGGACCTGTCCGACCGGCGGGTGCTGCGGGAGGCGGGCATCACCGTCGACCGGGCGGGACGGCGCTTCACCGGGATCGAGCCGGGCGAGATCGACCAGGGCCAGCACGACGGCAACCGGCCGGTGCTGGCGGTGAGCACGGCGGGCATGCTGATCCGCCGCGATGTCTGGGACCAGGTCGGCGGTTTCGACCCCGACCTGCCCCTCATGCGCGACGACATCGACTTCTGCTGGCGGGTTCACGCGGCCGGCTACGACGTCCGGGTGATCACCGATGCGGTCGTGTACCACCGTGATCTGTCCGCCCGGCAGATCCGGAAGGCTCCGGCCGCGGACGGTCATCCGCGGCTGTTCGACCGGCGCGGGGCCCTGTACGTGTTTGCGGTCAACGTGCCCTTGCGGGCCATGCTCGCCCTGGTGGGCGGCTGCGTGGCCGGCTCGCTGCTGCGCGGGGCCTACTTCCTGCTCACCAAGCAGCAGCGCCGGGCCTGGGATCACCTCGGCGCGGTCGCCTGGCTGGCGCGTCACCCGGTCCTGCTCTGGCGTGCCCGCCGCCGCCGCTCCGATGACCGAAAGCACACCTGGTCGATGCTGCGCGGCCAGTTGCCCCGGGGCCGGACGCTGGGGCGGCTCGCCGAATCGGCCGCGGGCCTGCTGTCCGGCGCGGCCGCTTACGACAGCGGCGGGCTGCATCACGCCCTGGTCGACGACGTCAGCGACGACATGCCGCTGCCCGCCGCCGATTCGGCGGTGCGGCGCGTGCTGACCAGCCCGGGCGTGCTGCTGGTGGCCGGGCTCGCGCTCGTCGCGCTGGTCGCGGAGCGTTCGCTGGTCGGCTCGGTGCTGACCGGTTCGGGCACGCTCAGCGGCGGGGCCCTCGTGCCGGCCTGGGGTGGCGCGAGCGACCTGTGGCGTGAGTACCTGGCCGGCTATCACGACGCGGGCACCGGCTCGGCGGCCAGCACGCCGGCCTACATCGGCGTCATGGCCGTGCTCGCGACCGTGCTGGCGGGCAAGCCCTGGCTGGCCGTCGATGTCCTGCTGCTCGGCTCGGTGCCCGCGGCGGGACTGACGGCGTTCCTGGCCACCCGCCGCCTCACCTCCGTCACCGCCGCCAGGATCTGGCTGGCCGCCGCGTACGCGCTGCTCCCGGTCGCGATGGGCGCCGTGGCGGCCGGGCGGATCGGCACCCTGGCGGCCTTCGTCCTGCTCCCGCTCATCGGCATCGCCGCCGGGCGGATGCTGACCGGACCGCCCCGGCTGGCCCGCCGCGCGGCGTGGGCGGCCGGCCTGCTCATCGCGGTGGCCGCGGCCTTCGTGCCGCTGATCTGGCCGATCGCGGTGATCGCCGCAGCCGGCCTGATCGCGGCGTGGCCCTGGCTCGGCCGGGCACCCGCGATCAACGCCGCGATCGTCGCGCTGGTGCCGGCCGTCGTCCTCATCCCCTGGACGTTCCACCTGTTCGCCAGCCCGTCCGCGTTCCTCCTCGAGGCCGGGGTGCAGCGACCAGGGCTGGCCGCGGCGGGCCTGCGGCCGGAGTCGGTGCTGCTGCTCAGCCCGGGCGGGCCGGGCCTGCCGCCCGTCTGGGTCACCGCCGGGCTTATCCTGCCCGCGTTCGGTGCGCTGCTGGCTCGCCGGCGCATGTCCCTGGTGTACGCCGGCTGGGCCGTCGCGCTCGGCGGGCTGGTCACGGCGCTGGTGGTGAGCCGGCTCCAGGTGACCCCCGGCCAGGCACCCGGCGACGGCGTCGCGGTCAGCGCCTGGCCCGGCATCGCGACCGCCATTGCCGCCGTTGGCCTGCTGGTGGCTGCGACGCCACTGCTCGAGGCGGCCGGCCTCGCGCTGCGGCGGTCCGGAGAACTGCGCGGCGGCCGCGGGCGCTCGCTGGCCGTGCTGGCCGGTCTCGCGGTGGCGGCCTCGGCGCCGGTCCTCGCGGCCGGGTACTGGCTGGCCGTCGGGGTCCGCGGGCCAGTGACCGCGGCCGGACCGCAGATCCTGCCGCCCTTCGTCGCCTCCTCGTCCTCCGGGCCCGGCCAGACCAGGACGCTGGTCCTGCGGCCGGACGGCGCCGCCCTGTCCTACATGGTCCTGCGAGACGCCGACCCCGTGCTCGGCGAGCCCGAGCTGACGCAGGCCTCGTCGGCCACGCACGCCCTGGATGGTGTCGTCGCCTCGCTGAGCGCGGCGGCGGGCGGTGACGGCGGGGACGCCGGGCAGGCGCTCAGCCAGTTCGATATCGGCTACGTACTGTTGCCCGCCCCCGTCGATCAGACGCTCGCGCGCCAGCTGGACGGCGCGGCCGGGCTGATCCGGCTGACCACGGCGCCCGCGTATGACCTGTGGCAGGTCGCCGGAACGGTGGCGCGCGCCCGTGTGATCGATGCCGACGGCACCGTGACCCCGGTCCCGTCGGGCCCGCTCGGCGTGAACACGCTCGTGCCCGCGACCGCCTCCGGCACGCTGGTGCTGGCCGAGGTATCGGGCGGGTGGTCCGCGACCCTCAACGGACGGCCGCTGGCCAAGATCGCCCGGCCGGTCGACGGGTGGGCGCAGGGCTTCGTCCTGCCCGCGGGCGGCGGCCGCCTGGTCATCACGCGCAGTGAGCTGGCCCGGGACCTCAGCCTGGCCGCCGAGGCTGCCGCCGTCCTCGTCGTCTTCGCCCTCGCCCTGCCCGGGACCAGGTCGGCGGTGTCCGCTCCCGCCGGGGAGGCGCAAGGAGTTCCCAAGACCAGCCCGGTCCCCGGCAGGCGGCGGGACCGCGGCAACGGGCCGAAGCCGGCCCGGCGCCAGCGGCAGCCCTGGTTCGCGCTGGCCGCCGTCCGGGGACGCGGCGCTCCCGACCCCGACCCTGGTCCCGAGGCCGTGATGGCCGAGGCCGCCGCGTGGCCCGAGCCGGCCGACGCCGCCCCCTGGCCCGAGCCGGCCGAGGCCGCCGCGTGGCCCGAGCCGGCGGGCGTCGGCGTCGGGTCCGCCCCGGCCCCGCCCCGGCGGCCCCGTGGCGGTCAGCATGCCGCCCGGCACGGCAAGCCGTCGCGGCGCTGGCGCGGGTCACCCAAGCAGCCCGCCGCTAGCCCGCCCGAGCCGCCGGCCCTGCAGAACCTCCCGGCCGCCGACGGCGAGCCCTGGGTGACGCCGGACCCGATGACCACGGGCTCGCACGCGCCGTGGGAAACCGGTGACCGGCCATGAGGCCGGTCCACCTGGTGCCGGCCGGGGTGGTGCTGCTGGCGCTCGGTGCCATCGTCGGCGCCGCGCAGTTCACCGGATCTGCCGCCCCGGGTCCGGGCCCTGCCGCCATGGTGCCGCAGCAGGTGGCCGTGACCTCCGCCGCCCGGGCCTGCCCGCCCATCCCGGGCGGCGGGTCGGGCAAGGTCGCCTTCATCGCCGGGTCAGCCGGGTCAGCCGGGTCGGCGTCAGCCGGGTCAGCCGCGGCCTCGCCGTCCGGCTCGGGACAGGCCGAACTCGCGCCGTTGCCGCTGGCAGGCGACCAGCTGCGGGCCCTGAACCCGATCAGCCAGACCGAGCCCGGCACGCTGGCCCTGCTGACCACCCCGGCCGCGCAGAACGCGAGCGACGTGCAGAACAGGGGCGCCGCGCAGAACACGAACTCGGGCAAGAAGGCGGCGACGCCGCTCCAGGGCTGGTCGGTGACCGCGAGCGGCACCATGGCGCAGGCCCTGGAGGCCGAGGAGTCGACCAGCGCGGGCCTGGGCAGCGTGCGGTGCGGTGAGCCTGGTTCGGACATCTGGTTTGTCGGGCCGGGCCAGCAGGGCGGCGCGGCGCAGATCCAGCTTGACCTGATGAACATCGACGCCCTGCCCGCGAGCGTGGACGTCAGCGCCATCACCGACGCCGGCCTGGTCCAGGCCGGCGATGACACTGGGATCACGGTTCCCCCGCACGAGACAGTGACCGAGTCCCTGTCCTCCCTGGCCGCAGGGGCCAGCGTCATCTCGATCGAGGTGCGGACCAGCATCGGGCGGGTGGCGGCGGACGTCTCGGAGAGCCCGGCGCACGGCGGGACCGCCACCTGGCTGCCGAGCACGGCGGTGCCGTCGACGCGGCTGGTGATACCGGGGGTGCCGCCGTCGGGCAGCCCCGCCGGGCTGTACATCGTGGTCCCCGGCACCGCCAACGCCAGGGTCGGGGTGCTGGCCATCACCGCGCAGGGGCAGCACCAGCCGTTCGGCACGCAGGCCGTCGACCTGCCCGGGGACTCGGCCTCCTACGTCCCGCTCACGCCCCTGGGCGGCACGGCGGCCCTCGAGGTCACCGCCAACGTGCCCATCGCCGCGGCCGTGCTGGTGCCCGGCAGCGGCCTGGGCGCCGTCACCGCGGCCACCGCGCCCATCAGCGAGCAAGCGATCGTGGCCGGCAACACCACCGGCTCGGGCCTGGGGGTGACGCTCGCGCTGTCGGCGCCCGCCGGCCCGGCCCGGGTCCGCCTGACCGAGCTGGCCGCACCCGCCGCACCCGCCGCACCCGCCGCGTCCCGCGCGACCAGCAGCCAGGTCGTCACCGTCCAAGCCGGGCACACGCTCACCGTCCCGGCCGCGCTGCCCAAGGGCGCCGGGCCCGGATCGGCCTTCGCCGTCGTGATCACCCCGCTGCCCGGATCCGGGCCGGTGTACGCCGCCCGGGTGGAAACGCAGGGCCAGCGCACCGTGGTGTCGATCATGCCGGCCATCAGCGCCCTGACCACGCTCACCCTGCCGCCCGTCCGCGACTCATACGGCGCGATATCGCCCTGACCCCCGGCCGGCCAGCCTGACGGCCGGCCAGGCTGACGGGCGGCCGGGCTGACCATCCGGGCCGCAGCGTTTATCGTCGAACTATGACCGCCCGCTGGCCCCTGCTCGCCGTGGCCGCGCTGGCGGGCCTGGTCTGCTCGGCCTGCTCCGGCCACGCGGCCGCTGCCCCCCCGGTCGCGGCGGTCCAGGTGGCCAGCGAACCCGGCTACCTCGCCCTCGGCGACTCGATCGCCTTCGGCTACCGGCCGCTGCCCTCGTTCGCCGCCTACCGGAACCCGGCCGACTTCACCGGCTACCCCGAGGACGTGGCCCGGGCGCTCAGGCTGGACCTGGCCAACGCCGCCTGCCCGGGGGAGACCACGGCCAGCATGATCAACCCCCGCGCGCCCAGTAACGGCTGCGAGACCAACGCGCGGGGCGGTCCCGGCTACCGCGCCATCGCCCCGCTGCACGTGCCCTACCGCGGCTCGCAGCTCAGCTACGCCGTGCGGTACCTCCAGCAGCACCCGGACACCCGGCTGGTGAGCATCGGCATCGGCGCCAACGACCTGTTCCGGTGCCAGGACACCACGGCGGACCACTGCGCCGGCGCGGAACTCAGCCGCACCGTGGCCGAGGTGACCAGGAACCTGGGCACCATCCTGGCCGCCCTGCGGGACCAGGCCCATTACCGCCGCACCCTGGTGGTGGTGACGTACTACGCGGAGAACTACGGCGACCCGGCGTCCGTGACCCCGATCGAGGCCCTGAACGCGGCCATGACCGGGCCCGCCGCCCGTTATAAGGCGCTCCTGGCCGACGGCTTCGCCGCCTTCCGCGCCGCATCGGCCGGGGCCGACGGCGACACCTGTGCCGCCGGGCTGCGGATCAAGCTGCCCGCCGGCGGCTGCGACCTGCACCCGACCGCCCGCGGCCAGCAGGTGCTCGCCCACGCCGTGGAAGCCGCCGTGGAACAGGCCCTCGGCAGGTAAGGACGCGGCCCAGATCCCGCCGTCGACCGGGATGATGGCGCCGGTCACGTAGGCGCTGCCGCGGCCGCTGAGGAACACGGCCACGCCGGCCATGTCATCCGGTCGGCCGATGCGCCCGAGCGGGGAGGCGGCCGCGATCTGGTCACCCAGCTCGGCCAGCGTCGCGGCCATCATCTTGGACTCGAACGGGCCCGGCGCCACGGCGTTGACGGTGATGTGCCGGGGCCCGAGCTCCCGGGCCAGGACCCGGGTGAGCTGGTGCAGCCCGGCCTTGCTGGCCGCATACGAGTAGGTGCTGAACTCCGGCACGCGCAGCCCGTCGATGCTGCCCACGTTGATCACCCGGGCCGGGTCGTCGGCCGTCCCGGCCGCCTCGAGCAACGGCAGGAACGCCCGGGTCAGGAAGAACGGCGTCTTGAGGTTCAGGTCCACCACCTTGTCCCAGCCCGAGGCGGGAAACTCGGCCAGCGGCGCGGCCCAGTTGGTACCGGAGTTGTTGACCAGGATGTGGACCCGTTCCTCGAACCGCCCGACCTCGGCGGCCAGCCGCAGGCACTCCTCCTCACGGGCCAGGTCGGCGGGCACCGACAGCGCCACGCCGTACCTGGACAGCTCGGCCACGGCGGCCTGCCCGGCCTCGGCCTTGCGCGAGCTGATGTAGACCGAAGCCCCCGCTTCCAGCAGCCCCCGCGCGATCATCAGGCCGATCCCGCGGCTCCCGCCGCTGACCACGGCGACCTTGCCGGTGAGGTCGAACAAGTCCACGGGATCCTCCACATCCTCGAAACCAGCGTCAGTCGAGGTCACCGTAGCCGGGATCGATGACCTCCGGGTCCACTCCGAGGATTTCGGCGAACTCCTCGACCACCACGTCGAAGACGAGCTCGCTCAGTTCGTCCTCGTCTTCGGCCCGGGCCAGCAGCGGGCGCCGGAACAGCACGATCCGGGGCCCCGAGGCCGGGTTCTCCGGGTCGCTGGTGTCGGGGGAGCCGCGGATGATGCGAGCCAGCGGCACGCCTTCCTCGCCGATGGTGTCGAAGTCGGGCACTTCCTGGACCGCGAACTCCACGTCGGTCAGCTCGGTCTCCCAGCGCGGCTCCAGCCGCGCCACGGCCTCGAGCACGATGTCGTCGAACTGCTGGGACCGGCTGCGGTACAGCGGCACCCCGGGCGGAACCAGCCTGCCGCGCAGCCCGCGGCCATGACGATCCCGCCGCCGAGGCCGGGCTCCGCCCGGACCGCCTTCGCCGGTCTGCACAGCTACCGAGGGTATCGGATCGGGCGCGCACCCGCAGGTACGGCGGGCCGGCCCGAACCCCCGGATTCCGGGCCGAGCACGACACGAGAACGGTACGGGCGCCGGGTGATGGCGTTACCGTCCGCGGGCGGATACCGTCACCGTTGTATCCGACGCGGTCCCGAGATTGCGGGCATTCGATCGTCACGGTGATGTGAGCGAGGTGGGCTGGGTGAGTTCTCGTTGCTGCTCGCGCACCGCGTGCAAGCATCCGCCCGTGTACACGCTGACGTATGTGTACCGCGACTCGACGGCGGTGCTCGGCCCGCTGGCCGCCTACACCGAGCCGCACTGCTATGACCTGTGCGAGAAGCACGCCGCCCGGCTGACCGCGCCGCGCGGCTGGGATGTGGTGCGGCTGCCCGTGGACCCGGCCGACTGCGCCGATGATCTTGAAGCGCTGGCCAACGCGGTCATGGAAACGCCGCCGCAGCGCCGTGCGCCAGATCCGGGCCAGGAGCCGGTGGGACAGGGCGTAGAGGTCGGGCGGCGCGGTCACCTCCGGGTGCTGCGCTCGGGCCCTCCCCAGGACGGATAGGCTCGGCACAGCCGCCGTAAACCGTCCGCCGGCGGCACCGGGTCCTGTAGGGGAGAGCAGTGGGTGATCTGGCGAGCATCGTCAAGGCGTATGACATCAGGGGTGTCGTGCCGGACCAGCTTGACGAGGGCGTGGCCGAGGCGGTCGGCGCGGCGTTCGCCAAGGTGACCGGGGCCGCGACGATCCTGACCATGCACGACATGCGGACCTCCTCCGGCCCGCTCGCGGCCGCCTTCGGGCGCGGGGCGGCCTCGCAGGGCGCCAATGTGCTGGCCGCGGGCCTGGGCTCGACCGACATGGTGTACTACGGCAGCGGCGAGGCGGGCATCCCGGGCGCGATGGTCACGGCCAGCCACAACCCGCCCCGGTACAACGGCATCAAACTGTGCCGGGCGGGGGCAAGACCGGTCGGCATCGAGACCGGCTTGAAAGACATAAAAGATTTGGCCGAACGGGCCCTGGTCCCAGCCCCCGTCCCCGGCTCGATCACCCCCGTGGACCTGCTGCCCGGCTACGCGGACTACCTGAGGAAACTGGTTGACATCTCCGGGATCAGGCCGCTGACCGTGGCGGTTGACGCCGGCAACGGGATGGCCGGGCACACGGTGCCGAAGGTGTTCGAAGGGCTGCCCATCACCTTGATCCCGCTCTACTTCGAGCTGGACGGCACGTTCCCCAACCACGAGGCCAACCCGATCGAGCCGGAGAACCTGCGTGACCTGCAGCGGGCCGTGGTCGAGTACCACGCCGACATCGGGCTGGCCTTCGACGGCGACGCCGACCGGTGCTTCGTGGTCGACGAGCGCGGCCAGGTCGTCCCGCCCTCGGTGCTCACCGCGCTGATCGCCGTGCGCGAACTGGCCCGCGAACCCGGCGCGACCGTCATCCACAACCTGATCACCTCCCGCGCGGTGCCGGAGATCATCACCGAACACGGCGGCATCCCGGTCCGCACCCGGGTCGGGCACTCGTTCATCAAGGCCGAGATGGCCCGGACCGGCGCGGTGTTCGGCGGCGAGCACTCGGGCCACTTCTACTTCCGGGACTTCTGGTTCGCCGACTCGGGCATGCTGGCCGCGCTGCATGCCCTGGCCGCCCTGGGCGGCCAGGCCCAGCCGCTGTCGGAACTGCTGGCCGACTACGCCCGTTACCACGCTAGCGGCGAGGTCAACTCCGAGGTGGCCGACCAAGCCGAGGCAACCGAACGAGTCAGGCAGGCCTTCGCCGGCCGGCCCGGCGTGCGCACCGACGAACTCGACGGGCTCACGGTCACGGCCGACGGCTGGTGGCTCAACCTGCGACCGTCCAACACCGAACCGCTGCTGCGGCTGAACGTGGAGGCGGACAGCGAGGCCGTCATGGCCGCCCTGCGGAACGAGGTGCTCGGCATGGTCAGGAGGAAGATGTGATGAAGATCGAAGACTGGCTCCTCGAGATCCTGGCCTGCCCGAACTGCCACGGGCCCCTGCGGGCTGACGAGCAGGCCAGCGAGCTGGTGTGTATCAGCGAGACCTGCGGGCTGGCCTACCCGGTTCGGGACGAGATCCCGGTGCTGCTCGTGGAAGAGGCCCGGCGGCCCGGCGCCGGAAATGAACGCAGCACATGAGCGCCGAAAATGGGTGCGGGGAATGACTGAGGGCCTGGACGACTGGGGCGGGGCGGAGTTCGTCCTGGCCGCCGACCGGCTGGACACACCCGACGTGGTCGAGGCGGCCGACCCCGGCGACATGCTGCGGCAGGTCGCGTCGTCCGCGGCTCAGGTCCGCACCGCGCTGCGGTCGTGCCGGGAAACCGACCTGTCGGCCTTCACCCCGGACACCAGGCCGCGCGCGATCGTGGTGGCGGGCCTGGGCGGCGCGGGCCTGGCGGGCGAGATGCTCGGCGCCGTGGCCGGGCCCAGCAGCCCGGTCCAGGTCGCGGTGGTGCGGACCGAGCGCCTGCCGGGCTGGGTCGGGGCCGCCGACGCGGTCATCGCGGTGTCCGGCTCGGGCACGACGGCCGAGACCCTCACCGTCGCGACCGAGGCGGCGCGGCGCGGCTGCCGCCTGGTCGCGGTGGGAGCTGAGAACTCGGCGCTGCATCACATCGCCGAGCAGGCCCGGGCCCCGTTCGTCCCGGTCGTCGCGTCCGGCTCGTCGCATCCGGTCCTGCCGCGGTCGATGCTGTGGGGGCTGGCCATCCCGCTCCTGGTCATGGCCGAGCAGCTGGGCGTGGCCCGGATCGGGCCCGACGTCTACGAACAGGCGGCCGGCCGGCTCGAGGAGGTCTCGCATCAGTGCCGCCCGGCCAGCGAGTCGTTCGTCAACCCGGGCAAGTCACTGGCCCTGGACCTGGTCGGCGCGCTGCCGCTGGTGTGGGGGACCTCCGCGCTGAGCGGGGTCGCCGCGCGGCGGTTCGCCGCCCAGCTGGGCGACAACGCCAAGTACCCGGCGATCGTGGGCCTGCTGCCGGAGGCGGCCCACAACCAGATCGCGGCGTTCGACGGGCCGTTCGCGCCCGCCGCGCACCCCTTGCCCGGCCCGGCCGCCGCGGAGCCGCTCTCGCCGCCCGAAGACCTGTCCGGCCTGCCGGACCTGTCCTCCTGGGACCTGGACTACGAGGAGCCGCGGCCAGGTCCGGGCAGCGGGTTCACCCCGCTGCGGCTGGTGCTGATCGTCGATCCGGGTCAGGACCCGCGGGTCGCGGCCCAGCGGCAGGCCGTCGCCGAACTCGTCGGCCAGCGCGGGATCGGGCTGTCCGAGCTGGCCATGGACGGCGAGCATCCGCTGGTGCGGCTGGCCGGCGTGGTCCAGCTGGTCGACTACGCGAGCGTGTACCTGGCCATCGCGTCGGGGATCGACCCCAGCCAGGCCGCGGCCAGCGCCGATCTCCAAGCCCGGATCGAATAGGCGTGCGGGTTTCGTTCCGCGAGATGAGGGCGGTGTTTGCCGCCCTCGGCGCCAACCTCGGCATCGCGGTGACGAAATTCGTCGCGTTCCTGCTCACCGGCTCGGCCTCCATGCTGGCCGAGGCGGTGCACTCGGTCGCGGACACCGGCAACGAGGTGCTGCTGCTGGTAGGACGGGGCCGGTCCCTGCGGCCCCCGTCGGATGAGCACCCGTTCGGCTTCGGGCGGGAGCGGTACTTCTACGGGTTCGTGGTCTCGGTCATGCTGTTCACGGTCGGCGCCGCCTTCTCGGTCTACGACGGCATCCACAAGATCGTGAACCCGGAGACGATCCGGGCGCCCCTGGTGGCCATCGTCGTCCTGGTCCTGTCCGCCGTGCTGGAAGCCTTCTCGCTGCGCACCGGGGTCAGCGAGGCCAACAAGGTGCGCGGCGACCGCGGCTGGAGCACCTTCATCCGGCGGACCAAGGCGCCCGAGCTGCCCGTGGTCCTGCTGGAGGACCTGGCTGCGCTGATCGGGCTGGGGTTCGCGTTCGCCGGGGTGACCCTGTCCTGGGTCACCGGCAAAGGCTGGTGGGACGGCGCGGGCTCGCTGGCCATCGGCCTGCTGCTTGGCACCGCCGCGGCGATCCTGGCCGTGGAGATGAAGAGCCTGCTGATCGGCGAGTCGGCCAGCGCCGAGGTGCAGCGGATGATTGCCGTCGCGCTCCAGGACGGGCCCGAAGTGGACCGGGTCATCCATATGCGGACCGTGCATATCAGCCCGGACGCGATCCTGGTCGCGGCGAAGATCGGGGTCCGTCCCGCCGACACCGCGGCGCAGGTCGCGGCGGGCATCGACGCCGCGGAGCGGCGGGTCCGCGCCGCCGTCCCGATCGCCAAGACGATCTACCTGGAACCGGACATCTACCTCCCGTCCCGGGAAGACCACACCGACCCCTCGATCCGCGCCGCGGCGCTGTCCCGGGGGGACGACCCCGCCGAACCCCCCGTTCCGCCCCGGCCTCAGTGACCGCGGCGGAGATCATCCGGGCCGCCGCGACGCTCGGCCCCGTGCCGCTGGTGCCCGAGATCCGGCTCTACCAGGCCAGCGAGCCGATGAGCGCGTGGCAGCACACCGAGCAGATCACCGGGCAGGCCGGCCTGGACCCGCCGTTCTGGGCCTTCGCGTGGGCCGGCGGCCAGGCCCTGGCCCGGTACCTGCTCGACCACCCGGACGCGGTCACCGGCCGCCGCGTGATCGACGTCGCCTCCGGCTCCGGCCTGGTGGCCATCGCGGCGGTGCTGGCCGGGGCCGCGGCCGTGACCGCCTACGACATCGACCCGCTGGCCGCCGCGGCCATCACGGTCAACGCCGAGGCCAACGGCGTCCCGGTCCCGGCGGTGTGCGCCGACATCCTGGCCGCCCCGCCGCCGGACGGCACCGACCTGGTGCTGGTGGCCGACGCCTTCTACGAACGTGACCTGGCCGCCGGGGTGCTGCGGTTCGCCGAACGAAGCCAGGCCCGCGGCGCCGCCGTCCTGGCCGGCGACTTCGGCCGCGCCTACCTGCCCCGCGCCCGCCTGGCCCCGCTGGCCAGCTACGACGTGCCCGGCCTGGCCGCCCTGGAGGACGCCGACGTCAAGCGCACCACCGTCTGGGCCCTCCGTTGAGGTTTGACACGATCCGGCGGCAGCGCCGACACTTGGCCGTGGCCCGGCGCGCGGTGGTGCTGATCGTGGTCGTGCTCGGCTCGTTGATGCTGCTGCCCTGGGCGGCGCGGGGGGCGTGGCTGCCGCCGTGGGGGCACGTGGACCTCGGGACCACACGCAGCCTGCTCGTCCGGAGCGACGGCCCCAGCCTGACCCCGGAGCCGGAGCCGGAGCCCGCGCCGGGCAGGCTGACCGGGTGCGAGGCCGGGTTCGAGCGCGGTCCGGGGCGTGATGCGCCGCGGGTGGCGATCGTCGGCGCCTCGGTCACGGCCGGGGTCGGGGCCGGTGAACCGGACCGGTCGTGGGCGGTGCTGCTGGCCCGCGCGGAGCACTGGGACGCCGTGGTCTACGGCGACCCCGGAGCCGGCTACGTGCGGCTGGGCGTACAGCACCGGGGGCCGGTCGCCGCCGAGCTCGCGCGGGTCGGCCTGCCAGCGCTGCGGCCCGGGCTGGTCATCATCCAGGCCGGGCACAACGACATCGGGGAGCCGCTGCCGCTCGTGCGGAGCCGGGTCGCGCAGGCGATCGCGCTGATCCGGGCGCAGGCGCCGCTGGCGCGGATCGTGCTGCTGACCGTGTTCCCCGGCCGGTCGCACACGGCCCGGGTTTACCAGACCGACCAGGCCATCGTGACGGCCGCGCGGGCCGCGGACCCCGGCGTGATCATCATGGACCCGCTGACCGGGCGGTGGGCGTACTCACGCGTCCACGACATGCTGCACCCGACGGTCGGCGGTGACGTGCAGATCGCGCTGAAGGTGGCCGGGATCCTGCGCGCGCACGGGGTGGTTCCGGCGCCCGCGGGCCGCGGCCTGGTCTGCGCCACCGCTATCGCGGTCCGGCCGCCCCCCCAGCCGCGGTAAGGTCGTCGCCGCGGTCAGGTCCGCACGACGTAGCCGACCCCGCGGACGTTGTGCACCAGCCGCCGGCGGTCCCCTTCCTCGAGCTTGCGGCGGAGCAGGCCGACGAAGACCTGCAGGGCGTTGGACGCGGGAGCGTCTTCGTAGCCCCACACCCGTTCCCTGATCACCTCGTAGCTGAGCACCTGCTCGGCGTTGCGCAGCAGCAGTTCCAGCAGGGCGAACTCGATCCTGGTCAGCTCGATGACCTGGCCGTCACGGGTCACCCGGCGGGCCGTGGCGTCCAGGGTCAGGTCGGCGTAGCCGAATACGTCGCGGCGGGACCCGGAGCGCCGCAGCAGGGCCTGGACCCGGGCCAGCAACTCGCGCAGGGCGAACGGCTTGACCAGGTAGTCGTCCGCGCCCAGCTGGAGCCCGGCCACCCGGTCATCGATGCCGTCCCGGGCGGTCAGGACCAGGATCGGCGTGGCGTCCCCGCGCTCGCGGAGCCTGCGGCAGGTCTCGAACCCGTCCACCATGGGCATCAGGACATCGAGCACGATCAGGTCGACTGGGGCCCCGGCCAGGCGGTCCAGGGCCGCCGCGCCGTGCACGGCCGTGGTTACCGAGTACCCGGCACAGCTCAGCGCGCGCTTGAGCGACAGCCTGACGTCGGGATCGTCGTCCACCACGAGCAGCCTGGCCCCGGTCCCCGGCCCGGGCGCCAGCGGCGCGGGGGACGGCTCGGTAATCATTCGGTTATGGAATCGGCTCTGGCTGAGAAGTTCCTGGCATGTTACTGTGGGCCGCCCAATTTTCATCGCTCTTTCATTAACACCCGCCACTCTGCGGCCCATGGTTCACGGCATATCGGCCGGCGACGCCGTCCCCGATGCCGCGGATGCCCACCGGGTGGTCTGGCTCGTCCGGCACGGCGAGAGCACCTGGAACGCCGCCGGGCTGGCCCAGGGACACTGTGACCAGGCCCGGCTGACCCGGCGCGGCATCCGCCAGGCCTGGGACGTCGCCGACAGGCTCGGCGACCGCCCGATCGGCGCGCTGTACGCCAGCGACCTGCGCCGCGCCCTGGCCACCGCGGCGCCGCTGGCCCGCGTGCTCGGCCTGGCCGCCGTGCGTGACGCCCGGCTGCGCGAGCGCTGCCTCGGCGACCTGGAGGGGTCCGCCACCGCGGCGGTCACCGCCGCGGTCAGCGGGATCAGCGCGAACCGCGTCGTCGATCCCGACGCGCGACCACCGGGCGGGGAGTCCCTGCGCGACTTCTACCGGCGCGTGGCCGGATTCGCCGCCGATCTGGCGCAGCAGCCCCCGCGCCCCGGGGAGATCGTGGTCGTCGCGCACGGCGGCACGGTCCGGATGCTGAACGCCTGCCTGCGCGGCGTCCCGGTCGAGCAGATGGCCTGGGAACCGCTCGGCAACGCCTGCGTCCTGCGCTCGCGCGCCCGGTTGACCACCTCAGCCCAGTTGACGAACTCCTAAGGAAGGCACGCTCATGAATCCGACTGCATTGCGCCTGCCCGCGCGGACGGCCAAGCCGCGCCGCACCGGGCTCACCATGGTGATCGACGGGGGCATCCCCGCCTCGCTGTTCGCCGACTTGATCTCCTCGGCCGCCGAGTACATCGACATGGTCAAGTTCGGCTGGGGCACCGCGGTGGTGACCGGCACCCTCGGCGCCAAGATTGACGTGCTGAACGCCCACCAGGTCGGGTTCTATTTCGGCGGGACGCTGTTCGAGAAGTTCCTGATGCAGGGCCGGCTCGAGGACTTCCGGGAGTTCTGCCGCACCTGGTCGTGCCGGCACGTGGAGGTGTCGAACGGGACCATCTCGCTGTCCAACTCGGAGAAGGCCAGCTACGTGCGCAAGCTCGCGGACGAGTTCACCGTGGTGTCCGAGGTCGGGTTCAAGGACCCGGTCCGCTCCGAGCAGCTGCCGCCGAGCAAGTGGGTTGAGTACATCAACGAGGATCTGCAGGCCGGCGCGGCCCTGGTCACGCTGGAGGCCAGGGAGAGCGGGAAGTCCGGCATCTGCCGGCCCGACGGGGCGCTGCGGTTCGGGCTGATCGAGGACGTCCTGGCCTCGGGCATCAGCCAGGAGAACCTGCTGTTCGAGGCGCCCACCACCGCGCTGCAGGCGTACTTCGTGACCAGGATCGGGCCCAACGTCAACCTGGGCAACGTCCCGGCCGCGGGCGTCATCGGCCTGGAGACCCTGCGGCTCGGGCTGCGGGCCGACACGCTGGCCGCCTTCGAGTAGGGCCTGCCATGCGCACCACACACGACGCCTTCCACCTGGCCATTCCCGTCTATGACCTCGACGCGGCCCAGCACTTCTACGTGACCCTGCTCGGCTGCAGGCTGGCCCGCCGCTACCCGGACCGGATAACGCTCGACTTCTTCGGCGACCAGGTGGTGTGCCATCTGACCGAGGGCGCTGCTCCGGAACAGCCGGCCAGCCTGTATCCGCGGCACTTCGGCGTGACGTTCCGCGACGCGGCGGACTTCGACGCGCTGCACACGTGCGCGCTCATCCGGAAGATCCCGTTCTACTCCGACATCGCGACGCGTTTCGAGGCCATGGTGGAGGAGCACCGGACGTTCGTGCTGGTCGACCCGGCGGGGAACCTGCTGGAGTTCAAGCACTACCGTGATCCGCGGATGATGTACTGATGGCGGGCCGCCAGCGGCTCGACCAGATTGACGCCATCCGCCCGATCAAGCAGGCGGGCGTGGTCTCCACCCACGTGCTCATCTACTTCGCGCCGGCATGGGGCAACGAGATCTCCAACGCCTCGCTGCTGCTGCTGCACGTGTGCCGCGAGACGTTCTTCTTCATCTCCGCGTGCATGCTGACCTACGCCTACATGGACCTGCGCCGGACTGACCTGCGGCGGTTCTACTGGCGCAGGTTCGTCGCGGTGGGGATCCCGTACCTGTGCTGGAACTTCATCTACCTGCTGTGGGGGATGCGCGGCAACGGCTACCCCAGCGTGTCCGCCGCGGTCGCGCACTACGGGCGGCTGCTCGCCACCGGGTACTACCAGCTGTACTTCCTGCTCGTGGTCATGCAGTTCTACCTGGTGTTCCCGCTGGTGCTCGCGCTGCTGAAGCGGACCAGGGGGCACCATGGCCTGGTCATCGCGGTCACGGCCGTGGCCCAGCTGGGGATCTGCATCCTGACCCACTGGCACCTGCTGCCGCCGCTGCTGATCACCTACGCGCAGGAGAATGCGCTCAGTTACGTGCTGTACCTGATCGGCGGCGCGGTGGTGGCGTTCCACCTGGCCGAGGTGGACCGGTGGCTGCGCGCGAACCCGCACCTGGTGGTGGCGGTGACCCTGCTCGGGGCGGTCTTCGCCGAGGCCGTGTACTACCTGTCCAAGCAGGGGGTGACCTCCGTGCTCGGATACGGCAGCGACCCGTTCCAGCCCAGCGTGGTCCCGTTCAACATCGGCGCGATCGCCTGCGTGTACCTGGTCGGCGTGTACCTGGTGCAGCCCTGGCGGTCGCGGCGGGTCAGGGCCTGGGTGCGCTCGGGCGTGGACAACGCCTACGGCATCTACCTGTCGCAGCTGCTGTTCATCACCCTGCTGAACGACCACGGCTGGGGGCGGCTGTGCGAGGTGATCTCCTGGCCCCTGGTGATACTGCTGACCGTGGTGATCGTCTACACCTGCGCCCTCGTCCTGACCAGCCTGCTGGCCAGGACGCCGCTGGCCGTGCCGCTCACCGGGCGCAAGCAGGTGCCCTGGTCGACGCTCATGCCGCGGCCGTGGCGGGCTGCGCGGCCAGCGGCCGACCGGGCCCGGCCCGAGGTCGGCCCGGCCCGGCCCGAGGCAATCGCGCCGAGAACCCCCGAACCCGCGGCGCTCGCCAGCGGGACCGACAACCAGAACGGAACCCGACCTTGATCACCGAATGGATCGACGCGGCGGCGGCCAGCCGGGGCGAGGCCAGCTACCTTGAGGACGCCGCCGGCCCCGGCGTGCTGACCTTTGCCGGGCTGCGCCGGGTCACCGCGGGCTGGGCTTGCTGCCTGGACCGCGCCGGCGTGGCGCCCGGAGCGGCCGTGGCGGTGCGGCTGGCCGATCCGCTCGGCTACGCCACCGCCCTGGTCGGCATCATCGGGGCGGGCCGGGTCGTGGTGCCGCTGGACCCGGCGGCTCCCGCTTCGGAACTCGCCCGCCTGCTCGCGGTGGCCCGGCCGCAGGCCATGGTCTGCCACCCGCACGTCGGCCCGGCGGCCGAAGATGTCCCGGCGGGCCTGACCGTGCTCGACCCGGCCGGAGCCCTGGCCGCGGCGTCGGCCGGGGACACGCCGCCCGCCGCCGCCCCGTCCGGCAGCGGAGGGATCTTCCTGTGCACCAGCGGAACCACGGGCACGCCCAAGGGCATCTTGCTCCGTGATGACCAGATCGGTCACGTCGCCGCCACCGTGGCCCGCCACCACCGGCTGAGCCCGGCCGACCGGGGGTACTGCTGCCTGCCGCTGTTCCACATCAACGCCGAGGTGGTCGGGCTGCTGGCCAGCCTCGCGGCCCGGGCCTGCCTGGTACTCGACGGCAAGTTCAGCCGCCGCGGGTTCTGGCCGCTGATCGAGGAGCGCCGGATCACCTGGATCAACGCGGTGCCCGCCATCATCACCGTGCTGGCCATGGATCCGGGCGGGGCCGAACCACCGGGCGGGCGCGTCCGCTTCATCCGGTCCGCCTCCGCCCCGCTCGCGCCGTCCGCGCTGCAGCGGTTCGAGCAGGCGTTCGGCATCCCGGTGGTGGAGACCTACGGGATGACCGAGGCGGCCAGCATGATCACCGCCAATCCGCTGGACGGGCCGCGCAAGCCCGGGTCCGTCGGGCGGCCGGCCGGGGCCGAGGTCAGGGTCGTTCCGGTCTGCGGGGCGGATGAGGTAGGCCGGGTGCAGATCCGCGGGCAGGGGGTCATCACCCAGTACGCGGCGGGCGGCCCGGCCGGAGCCATCGATCCCGACGGCTGGCTCGACACCGGTGACCTCGGCCGCTTCGACTCCGACGGCTACCTGTTCCTGGCCGGGCGGACCGACGACGTGATCAACCGCGGCGGCGAGAAGATCTACCCCAGGGAAATCGAGGACTTCCTGCTCGCCCAGGACGGCGTGGCCTCCGCCGCGGTGGTGGCGGCCCGGGACGACGTGCTCGGCGAGCGGCCGGTCGCCTACGTCGTGCCGGCCGGGTCATGGTCGCCCGACAAGCTGGAGTACGCGCTGCGCGAGGCATGCCAGGCGGCCCTGCCGCGGGCCAGGCGGCCCACCGCGTTCCTGGTCGTGGAGCAGATGCCGCTGGGCCCGACCGGCAAGATCTCCCGCCGCCGCCTGCGCGACCTGGCCGCCAGGGCTCCCGCCCAGCGCGGCACGGGACGCTAGGAGGGTACGACCCGTCAGCATCACCGGTCCCAGCCGTCACGGCGCAGCCCGGCCGGCGGTCCGGGCCAGGCGGACCGATGGCGCATCGGGCCGGTTATAACCGGCCCATCGGCACATCGGGCCGGCTGGAATCCCTGCCAGGGGCGCCTTGGGGCGAAACCTGAGCGAGTCGCGGGGCTGGCGGGACGGGTGAGGTTCACGGGGCCGCGTCCGGGCCAGGGCGCCCGGGCATCCATGCTGTACCGAGTTCCGCGCCCCGTAACGCGGAGCCCTCCTAGCGGCTCTGCAGCAGCCGTAGCGCGCGCTCCTTCTCGAAGTCCAGGGCCCGGCTGGCCGGGGCGGGAATGCGGCCGAGCCGCCGCCCGAGATCGGCCACCGAGGCCCGCACCGCGGGCTCGGCCAGCACGCGCAGGCCGAACGCCAGCGACGCCGGGCTGATGTCGTAGCGCCGCTCGAGCTCCAGCGCCTTCGCCACGGCGGCGACGTCCTCCTCGGTGAACTGCCGGTGCGCCGGACCCGAGGGCCCCGCCGGACCCGAGGGCCCCGCCGGACCCGAGGGCC
>Ga0335074_10004184_pt1 | contig 19849 bp, 24 predicted proteins | sample Lox_Sample_23_FD_206715 | JGI IMG/M metagenome (GOLD analysis project Ga0335074, IMG submission 206715) | Soil microbial communities from Loxahatchee National Wildlife Refuge, Florida, United States - Lox_Sample_2.3 | ecosystem: Environmental > Terrestrial > Soil > Wetlands | place: USA... | reverse complement strand
GCCAAGGCTTCATGACTGGTGAAGCCTTACTCGGTTTCTTTGCCTGGTAACTCTGATATTTCGCTTCGAAAAGAACTTATGTGGTTATTCACAGGCGTTTATTGATCGCGAGAATGGGATCATTCACGTGGAAGACCCACGACTAGGTCTGCTACCACCAGGTTGGCGAATAGTAGATTGCGCCGACGACCCTAGTATGTGTCGTGAGTGGCAATAGGTCGGAGCCAACCATATTCGATCCAAGGCTAACTCCAGAAGCTTTGAGTAAACGAGGAGTGAATTTGAGGAACTTTGAACTTGTCTAATAGGTGCCTACTTCGGAAGACTCAAATTGCGGATGAGGGCTAGCGTTTGGAAACATAATAACATTCAAATACTTGCAGGAAGTGTGCTCATTTTGAAAAATCGTTACATCAAACCACGATGTGGCTGAAGTTCGCTTTTGAAGTGGCATGTCCAAGACCATTTTCGGTAAGAGCCAGTAGGCTGCCGTTACTGTGCTTCTCTTCTATCTCTAACATAGAAAGCCTCAATATCAAGCAGACTTCTCCATTAGCATCAAGATCCCGGCTGTAGAACATGCCAAGCGTATACGATAATTGTCGTCTTCCCATGGACCCAGAGTCACGCTGGATTCGCGTATATGACTTGCAACCTACCATATTTGGAAACCAAGATGAACCTATTCGTGGCCAGCTAAGAGTCGTCTGCCTGGATGACAGTCCATCATGTATAGCGCATTCGTATGCATGGGGCAACATCTGTAGCCTTTCGTCAGATTGCATGCGGCGCCAATGAGGCTTATCAGTTACGGCAAATTGTTATGATGCTCTTCAACAACTTCGGCACAGTCTCCGCACGCCGACTCTATAGGTTAACTCGATTTGCGTCAACCAGTCAAACGAGGAAGAGAAATCCCACCAAGTTTCACTGATGCAAGATATCTATGATCTGGCTGAAAATGTGTATATTTGGCTAAAGGCAACCTGCACTCGAATTATGCGATGGACTGGCTCGCGAATGCTACATTAGACTTGTCTCTGCTAGCTGTACGAGTTGCTCCTGTTCTCGAGTTCTTGAGGCCGCGGGACTTATCAGTGTAAATGGGAATGGAACTGGACGAAGCTAGAGTTAATGGGTCTTTTATTCCGTATGTGTTTCTGACCAAATCATGAAATGACTGACTACGCAAGAATAGCTATCTACTACAGGAAGCTGAAAAAGCTTAAAGTTAGTTATGATCTAGAAGCAATGAAAGATTTAATCAGCCACGATTGGTTCTAACGAGTCTGGACGATTCAGGAACTTGTGATGGCACAAGAGTTAATTGTCGTCTGCGGCTGCAAGTCCATCAGGTGGAGTAATTTACACCGGGGTATTTGGTTCGCAAAAGACCTGGTAGATGGTGAAGATACTGGCTCTTTTTGTGAAGTGTTCGATTCGGCTTTGGTCGCTCATTCATTTTGGCTCGATCACCATCTTATCAGTGAATGGAGTGAAGCGCCTATTAGAAGGTAGTTGCTTCGCGGAGGTCTCCTACCTCTCTAAAACGCTTCCTCGATTTTATGGATGGTTACGGGCGGACACTTACGAAAGCCCATATTCTCGTCATCGTCCTCACAATCATAACTGGAATGTATTACGGCCTTCGTCCGCTCAATTCTTGGGGTTTATTGTTGCCAATCCTCTCTGCTATTGCAACAGTAGTGCTTACGCCACCCAGCATCTTCAAGAACTATGAATGACAAGTACGGAAAAATCTTGTGGATATACTGAACGGAACCCGGACTCGTCAAGCGACAAAGGAAGTAGACAAGGCTTTTGCACTGCATGGTGTTTTGCGAAAACTCGGAATCCCTCTCCAGAAGCCAGACTATGGGAAGTCCGTGGGCCAAGTCTACTGCGAATTTGCTCGTGTGATAATTAGCTGAAATAAGTCGTTAGATGTGCTGACTGAGGCGTCCACTTCGGGTTTACCTGATACTCCATCATGGTTCCTGATTGTAGTACGCGTTAACACCGCATATTTAAGGGTGGTTTGAGCGTCGCAAAAGATTCCTGCCCAAGATATTCCTTCCCTGATTGTGGTTGAACATTTGACACATTAGGTACGGTCGTGGACAGAGTCATTTACTGTATAGAAATGCTAGAAGAACCGAGCGACGACCCTTCTAGCAGCGGTAGGGCTTCGATTGGCACTGTATTCTTGACTTGATATCTCTACAATATAAAGGTCTTGACGCAATGGATATCATACGAGTTTAAACTGTCCAACCAGAGCCATGAACTCGAAGAAAAGGCACACATTGCGCTGGAATTACCGCCCAGTTCCTTACAAAAGTATTGGCTCTGAAGTTCGAACTCAGAAGGTTACGACAACGCACTATGCATGTTGCGATCTATTTGCACCTGATTAGAAGTGCCTAACAGCCCCAGGAAACGAAAGCCAGTGCTTCATTGGGGAAGAGCAGAGCTTCATGCAGCAGTGCCCAACTCAAGCTATACAGCTGCGTCGGACTGTGGTGCTTAGTCGCACCCACATCCTGAATGATTCGCAGTATAAATTTCGCCGTCGTCATTTTTTGTGGCCAAGTAGCTCAGCATTCCAAGCCACTGTGTAGACTGTTGCGTCACACTCGCACAAATTCGATCAGCCAAAGCCTTAGACTATTAGTCCTCAGCCTCGTTCTGAGGGATATGGCGGGCTGAGTGACGTGCTTTTAGAAGACATAAAAAAGGGGGGTTTGGGTAGGCGCTAGGAGAGGTTCATGAAACCGCGGAATTCGTCAAAATGATTAGGATAACGATAATGTTTGGAATTGTCCTGCACGAAACACGAAGAAAAGCTAAATAACTTGACAGCTTTCAAAAATCCAAAATCAATACTCTTAAATCAAACCCTGGACTGTGATTCCAGAGGTTTTGTCTAGTTCTAAGGGTACGAGTTCTGTAAGCCTCATAGTAAACGCGTGAAATTCTGGTGCAAATTTTTCAAACACTTTTCCATAGCAGCTCTGCAACCGTCTTCCCTCTGCAACTGTCTTCCCTTGGTCTAATTGTCCCAGAACTAGATCCCCCTATGTTCTTCTCAGAAACCACAGAGATCCTGTATTTCTAACTATTTTCGTCATCCGCTGAAAATTTTTACTTGGGTGGCGAATGTCTTACGTCCGTGAGGGTCTCCGGGACAAATAGGGTCCAATGATTCAATCGTAGCTGGGGAGAGTTTAGTGACCTGAAACAATACAATTGGAGTGTGAATGCTTACCTGGACTTTGAAATTGTTATCCCCTTCGGAATTAGTTCCAAATCGTTCTCGCAGCCTCCGCAAAAGCCTGGAACGGTCAACGTATGAAGTGGGTAGAGGCTGACGAATCAAAGACGATTTTGCCATTGTTGAGCTTGCCGAATTTTCCATTTGAAGTGGATGCGTTTCGATTTGCGTCTAGTGTTGATGTTCAACGTGAGATTCCATAAATCTTATTGAAAAAGAAGAAACACAATGTTCGAGGACGGCAGCTTATAAAGAAATGAATTGGTGCTCGGGCCACCGACCTCCTCACCTTCTTAGTGGCGAAGTCAACCTTGCAGTCCGCAGACGCCCGACCATAGGCGAGTGATAACATAAGGCTTACATACTAGTCGGGAAGGTTGCATGCCGTGTGAATTGAAACTCGCCGAGTAAAGGCTGTCCTCGAGGCTCCTAGAGAACAATTGATTTCAATTGTGTCTCTGAATTTTCTTTAGTCAGTCAGTTGACTATCGATCTTGACGTGTCCTTTCCTAAAACGATGTCCATCATGTGAGGCTACGCCACCTTGCATAGTTATCTGTTCATCACGACCATAGGATCGACATAAACATTGGAAGCTTCTATAACTTGCAGTTTCTCAAGAATTGATGATCGTTAATGATGTCTAATTGATGGTAGATCATTCTTAGTTAATTACAAAGCAATTGTTAATTCTATCAGGGTATCACAAAATCAGAGAACCGAAGACTAATTTTTCTACAACTCCCGACAATTATAAAATACGTTCGGCGTACTCAGATATTAGCATAGATTTCGCCTTAAAAACTCCTTGCACCCAAAGCTCCCCCCCAATTGGCATCTTAACGCAAGGTCCAGGTGTGACATCCATGAGGGAAGTTCCATGCCTTCATGAGAAAGCACGAAGAGCTGCACATTGAAGGCCTGCTTCGCCAAAATGATACTAATTTGACTTGTGCTTCTGGATGGTAGGAAGCCTAAGCGGATTGAGCGGTGTTCGTGGAACCTTTTTACCACTCTCCCCATCGAGAAAATATAGAGTCTAACCTAAAAGGTACTGGAGTTCCTCTTTCCCTCGCTCATGAATAGCCTTGAGACTAAAGTATAAGGGTCCCGCTTTGATTCGTTTCTCATAATCGATCATGAGCATCTCTTTTAATACTAATTGGAGTAGTTCTTTGATCATGGGTGAACACCGGCCATTTGGGTTTCCTTTTAGCCGCTCAATCCAGGAGATGACACCCTCGCGCACAATAGCCTTATCATCAACAATGATGAAGAAGGTGTCATCCTCTATCTTATCGTGCGCCTTCTCGTTTCGATTATCGGCGAAACTGTCCACTGCTTTCTCGCCTTCAACTAACCAAGTAATGAACTCAAGGAAGACACATCCCAGACTCCAAATGTCGTATGCTCTTGAAATATGCCCATTAAGGAGTATTTCAGGAGGAATGTACGTCGGCGAGCCACCTACCCCTTGTGCAACGATTTGAGACCGCGATTTGTCGCCATGAAACTGGCTGAGGCCTAGGTCCGTAATCTGGAGATTCCCAGTGGTTTTGAAGAACAGAATATTCTCTGGTTTCAAGTCTCCATGCCGACCAAACTGTGGATCCGTCTGCTTTAGCCCGGGAATCCTGAATCTTCCTAGCGTAAGCTGGCCTTCCACTAGTGGTTTATACGCCTCAGGAAATTCATATTCATGAATGACCTGCAGTGCCGAAGCAAGCCCTCTCATTTGTTGAAGTGCCCAAAGATACTTCTGTTCATTGAACGGCGGCAAAACCTCATTTTTCCAAAGCTTACGTAGATTAGCGTCTGCCCACGGGAAGAGAAAGTGATACTCTCCTCTAAGCGTGTAAGTCGCCAGTAGCTGGATCAGGTGACTATGACGCCGTTTAGCGATTTTTATGAGCATATCTCTCTCTTGCCTGAACACTTCCTGGTCAGACGAGTGTGGTTTTTTGACTGCCAGAAAGTGCTGTAGCCTGTTAGTTACAATGAGTTAATTTAAGGGTCGAATAGTTACCTTTGGATCATATAGGTCCTGGTGTGCTGGGTGTATCTTCACCTTCCACACTTTGCTGAACCCGCCTTTTATAGCTTCCTTTTCAAAGTCTTCGACATAAGGCATAATGGCGTTTTGATCAAAGTCCTGGTGTGGGATATCGCCGTTAGTTTTCCGAAACACAGGTACTTGTACCATCCACTGTGTTGTAAAGAAATTTTCAAGCGCTCGTGGGGTCCATGAAGCCATTGCTTGGATAGAGCACTTCTCATTGTGTTTTCCCCCACACTTCTTTTCATGGTCGTTCGTACACAGCCAGTAATTGATATTATTATAGCTGCCCGGTTCTTGCTTCTTCCTCGGTATCCGAATAAAAGGAAGATCGGAGTCGCATATTCCTTCGTCCACGAATTTTCGAATGTCTCGGACCCTTTCCCCATAGCCCTCAAAGCCGTAAAGAAGAATTGAGAAGATCTTTTTGGCGTTGGCGCAGATATACCTGGTGTCTTTTAAGATCCTTTGCTCTTCTTCCTCGGCCGGAAACTCTTTACAAAGCTTGTCTCGAACTATGGCGTTTGTGAAAGTATTTTCCCCCAAACAGTCACACGGTATGAAGGAGGTATTTCCACCGGGAGGCCACGGCACTCGCTCGTTTACAAGCATATCGTAAACATCCCTACTACCAGACATTGGCGGTTTCAGAGTAGGATATTTTCCAAATATGTAACGTGATCTATGTTATCCTGTCGATACGTCTAACAGCTGAATGTATTCAGCCGACGATCTTAATTGAGACTCTTCTTCGGGTTGAGATTCCGTCGATACGTATTGTTTCGAAACTTTTCCTACTACTGTCAGACTTTGTTGAACACATTTCCAAATGCCGAATGCCACTTTACCTGACAATGTTTTTAACAAATCTCCTTACTGCTCTGCGCTCTCGAGAATCATTGAGTGAGTAGTTTGATCGCGTTTCTCGCGTTGTGAATGACAAGAATGATGTTGAAGTCTTTGAAGGAATTTTCTTCGACGTGGAAATATGGCGCCTTGAGATTTGGGTCATCGGCTGGAGAGAAATCGGTGAGAGGGCGGAACGCTTGAGAAGGCTGGCACAGCCGTGTCCTCTAGGCATCCTTAAAGGCATCCAGCTTCGCCTATACGTGACATTGCAAGGCAGAGTTGTGTGGCTCAAGTCCTGATGTCTATTCGGTGTCTAGTTAGGCAACCATCATACTCTATAGACTGTAATTGCCTTACATAAGATCCTCAGTTCGTGGATTAATATACACATGTTCATGAGAATCCATCATCCTATGTAATAGTAAATTCAAACCTTGTTACAGGACGCATCATGTAGGTGGCAGAGTAGGCGAGTCCCTGTCATTACGCCCGAGTTCTTAATGTTTAAGAATTCGATGTGGCTTATCGGCAATTCGGTTTTTGCAGAACATAGAAGCCGATCTCGCTCACAGCGATGTAAATGGGGCTACAGCCTATTTGGGATTTCGGTGTAGAACATGGAGGCCATTTGGAACCGAGCTCTAAGCCTCGTCCGACAGTGGTCCTCTCCGACGATTTCGCAGGGCGAGCACATACTTACCCACCCAATTGCGAGACAATTTTCCATATCCAATAGACAAGGATTCATCCCCCACAACTTTGTCAGTATCAATCTCAGTTGCCTGCTTGCGTTCCTGTTCCCTTATTGAACTCAACAGCCAGTACTTCCATATAAGAAAGGTTATGATAGTAAGAGGTACAGAGATAACGGCAAACCACCACGACCCGGAGACCACAGAGATTTGACCGTTGTTATCAACGCGTATGAGCTGACTGGAAAAGAAATTCTGTTGTAATTAGCGTCATTTAAATTCATAATGGTAGGAGAAGGAACGTACTGCAACGACTGTCACAGGCAAATAAATGAGCGTAATAACTGACAAAACTTTCACGGCTATTGAATATTAGCAGTCAATATTCGCTGAGGCTCATTTTTGTTAATACCTGCAGCATCTTGAACACTTCGCTCCTGTGAAGTCGTAAGCATGCGGAACCAAAAGAAAAGGGCAGTTTGGCGAACTTACAGTGAGTATCCTCATCTTACTATTTTCATCTTTCGTTTGTTTCGCCAACTCGTTAAGGGATTTTTCATTAGTATGTGCGATCTGCGCATTCACATATTCAAGCAAGTCGGACAGCTGTTGTTCGAGTTATATAGTGCGTCGCTCCGGATAAAAGATGGGGTATTTACCAGTTGAGCGGTGCCTTGGGCACGTTTATGTAAAACGTCTGCCTTCTTCAAATTCACTTGTGCCTCATGCAGCTGCTCCTCAAATTCATTAATCGTAATCGAGCAGGTGCAATCCATACAGCGCTTTCCTAGGCAATGACTCTTGCACTGATGCCTCAATTTTGAGAGCGTACTACAGAGAGACTCAAAAATGATAACGAGGTTGAGGATTTTGTCTTCTATCATCTTCAATTTCTGTCGGTCCACAAAACTGACAGTTAAATCCGTGAGAGGGGATATTTTCTTAGTCCCGCTTCGAACCTCGGCCAGCATAACCGGAAGTGACTGCCTCATGAATTAGATCAGATCGAAAACCCATATGCTTTGAACAAACCTGGCCTATCAAATCATTTTCGAGTTTTCGTATGTATGGCCTCCAATTCTCATGCAACGTTGAGATTATGATGCGATGAAGATCAAAGGCGTTAAGACATCTCCCCCTTTCTCTCGATCGACACACTGCATCTTCTAAGTTTCTTCTCATGGTATCTGAGGGAGCAATCAAAATGAAGACGATTCTGTCCTTTGAATTGTTATATTGCTGATAGATTGCACTCTGTCGTACAGACCAAGAGTCATATTCGGGATTGTCTTGGATCGCCTTTTCACGATCATTCCGCTCTACATATCGGAAGGCGTATGCACATTCCAGGACAACTTAGTATTCAAGTAGAGTCATTAGAGCAGAGGTCGAACTTACCAAAAGATCCCAGCTTCGAATCGGGCAACATCAGCGGCTCCAACTGCCTAAATCTATAAGGGGCATGCCCAATATCTGACTCTTCGGTCTTGAAGCCAAAGGGTAGCACAAAGTCCCAGATGCGGGAAAAGACTGAATATGCGCGAAGTAGTTGTTCGAAAAGTTCACGGGTGATATAGAGCCTGGAGTACGAGTTCTTTTGCCTAATCCAATATATCTGGCATGGGTCCGACATTTGCTCCAAAGCTGTCAGCTAATAAGGAACCGAAGAAAATCTAATGTGTCCTTACGGCGTAAGTGCCTAATTCAGCCTCGGTTTCAACATTTTCAGAGCTAAGATATGCGATTTCCTCTACCCGCTCATACAGTCTTTTCACCTGCAATTGTGACTCCTCTGGCTTGAGAAAAAATGATTTTGAGAAATCGGCATGACAGTTGATGAGCGGAGGATCGACCCAGTCGAATGTTGTTTGGCGTTCACTGTTCATGTTTGACTAACAATCGAGGATGATTTAGACAATTCAGAGAGCACTACATGAGCGAATTTGGTGTGCAGAATATGAGTACTGTGCGTTGACATAGTGGAAATGGAACGACCTACAACCAGCACTGCCTCTGGAGGCTAGGAGCGAAGGATGTGACTTTCAATGACTATATAAATTCGGCTTCTTGTAATGGAAAGGCACTGGGTGAATACGCCTGCAGCCCGATGGTATCGAGCCTAATCTCGCTTGTTTGCTGGCTCGTATGTATATCGCTTCGCCACCCGAGGCTGTCCGGTTGAACATTTTGTTTCCCATATCGAAAGTTTTCCTCGCCGACGATACAAGAGAGCCAAGCAATATATGATCGCCATATGACCTTAGATGGGGCTGGTTATCTGGCTACTTTAGCATGCATCCAAGGTAGTAGCAGGTGCGACGAACCGTGTTCTCATTTCCCGAATAGATGCTAGCATTTTTTCTGTTCACGTATTGTTGCAGAATTGTGGATTTGTTCTTCCTGTAGGATTGCAACCTCCGGCGACGCGGGACCTACTCCGCCTTCCCAACTTCCCCACTCAGCGAGGGGCATACTTGTCTTGACCAATCATCAAATTCACCAGCGAAACTATCTGCAAGTGGGAACAGTGGGCAGATTGATTGACGTGGCTTGCATGGAGCGGCCGATTTGTCTAGAATGGCAAATCTGCTGTGGGTGTGTAATCATCCTGAATTACCCGGATGCTGAGGCATCTTTATCGCCTTCATCCGCATGGTATCTCTCGAAATTAAAGTTATTCCCATCACTAGGGACTCATTGAACATCCCGTGAGCTTTTTTACTGATAATGGCGGTGGAGCGACAGCTGCAGATCATCGAAAACCGATACATTGACCGGAATAAGTTGAGGCTTCATTTGGAGCAAACTTTTGGGCAAAATAATTTCGCGATTAGGGTATGTGCTGCCGAAGCCGAGGAACTTCCTGTCAGAGCGCTAATGAGTCCTTTATATTTACAGTTGCAGTTAAATCGATGGGTCCTGAGCGTACCAAGGGAACTTGCTGAGGTGCGACTCCGCGGATGATCATAATATTGTACCGGTTGACGATGAACAGGATGAGATCGACTGCTGTTCTCCAGATAACGACGCAGCCAAGGATCACAAACTGTTGGCGCACAACGATGACTCACGTGTACCTTTGAGATAAGGGGATGGCAGGCTCATGGCGATTAGCGGGCGTTTCAACTATACCCTTAGGGCTGCAGCGATCGAGAAGGTGAAATCAAACAAGGCCGTTGACGGGAGGAGGAATCTTCCAACACAACTTTACAAGTCTGTCGTGTATATGCCCCCTTTGTCTATACGGACATCGATTATAGTTTGGGTTATATCCTATTCACAAGCTTTGGCGAGGATGGCGGGGATTCACTGAAGAATTTAGCTGATGGCACAATTTGTGGTCTCTGTGGTGCCTCTGTAGCAGAGCCATTGGCTGTAGACAAGCTTTTTGGCAGTGGATCCCCTACTTTTGAACTTGGCGATGAAATCTCCTGATCGGATCTGGATGCTGCTACGCTATTTTGTTCTGTCTGTTCGACAAGTGTGTGCTGAAGGCGAGGCTTTCCTTCTGTTAAATAGTTCGAATTTTCCTCCGCTTTATGCACCATCTTTGAAAACCTCTCGCTCAAGTTTCCGCAGTGAATACGGTCGTGAGGGTCAACTACTAACATTTCCCCTGCAATCAGTTCCAAGAACTCGTGGATGAAGTCTGAGCATCGAGGTTTCCTGTGGAGGTCCTCAATCCATTCTTTAACGTCCTCTCGCACGGTAGCTCTCCGGCGGTGGCCATTAAGATTATCATCAACGATTGTGAAGAATTTATCACAATGGTTTTCATTAATTCCATTCATGCCGCAGACCCCAGACAAGCGATCAAGCTCCTTCTTACCGCCTAGTAGCCATGTGATGAACTCCAAGTACACGCACCCAAGGCTCCAAATGTCGTATGCCCGTGATATATTTGATCGTAGATCGGGCTCGGGGGGCTCGTATGCTGGAGTCCCTGCGATATTTGGACGGACTTTGGATCTTGTGGTCGCAGTATGGAAATCCATCAATCCGAAGTCCGCGATTAGTAGACAACTCTCTTTGCAGACGCCCCGGTGCTCATCAATCAAGTGCTCATCTGCCCATAGAATGTTTTCTGGTTTGATGTCGCCATGACGCCCATAAAGCCTTCCATCAATGATGCCAGTCTTGGCTCTCGTAAGTCGAGTTGGTGATTGCTCGGCCGAAAGGGTATACTCGAGCGTGTCCCGATAACCGTGTATTCTCAGTAGACCAGAGGCGATGCCTTTGCATTGATTTAATGTCCACAGCACTGTGTTTGACGAAAATTCAGGAAGAGGAATCTGTTCCCAGTATTCCCGCAAGTTGGCTTTGGCGTACGGAAAGAGAAGATAGTATTCACCCCTCCACTGAAAGGTAGCAAGTAGCTTGACAAGGTGAGGGTGCCGATGCCTCCTAATTGCTTTAAGCATTTTCACCTCCAAGTCAAAATCCTCCTTTTGAGTGGTATGCAGTCTCTTCATCGCGATCGAAGGGTATTTGACCTAAACGTGTAAGTAGCCGCATGTAAAGTTTAAGTCATTGTCCTACTATACCTTGGGATTGCTGCTGTTATGTAGGAATTGATGGGCAGGATGAATAATAATTTCATAGACAGTGCTGAATCCACCTTTCTCACTAGACTTACTTCGCTCAAGAAGTGGAAGAATGCAGTTATCATTAAGCGTATAGTGGAGGACTTCCTCACTCTGTTTGAATATCGGTGCCAGTAAACACCACTGAACTCGATCAAACTCATTGATACGAGGTCTTCTCCATCTATCTATACAAGCGATGGGTTGGTTCGGGTGTAGCCCGCTGCAGAGTTTGAAGTTGCCTCCAGTTACATTTTTGTCCGATCGAATGAACGGTAAATGACTGTCGTCCAATCCCTCATCAAGAAAGCTGCCGATGAATTGCGACCTCTGGATAAGGACAAGAATTGCAAATAACCTTGGTGCAGTTTTCAAGATCCTTTCTGCGGATTGGCGGCGCGCTTCGCCATGTGCGACGCTCGTGTGACGTTCCTTGAGCTCCTCTTCGATTGAATCGGCGGTGACAAGTTCCTCTAACTTATCCACAGGGATGAAATATTGATTCCTCCCAGGCGGCGATTCAAACCGGGCGTCGCTCAGTTTCTCTTCCAATATCGATGGAGAATCATCAGTTGAAAGGTCGTGAGAGATATCCCTGCCAGCGACACTTGGGTCATAGTCCTGATATGATTTGTCCGGGACATCAAGTCGTCCATGATTCCCCCTTAGTGGATATGAGACTTGCAGCCGCCGATCGGCGGCTCCGAAAGAAGCGGCAGAGGTTTTCGCGGCTTGGAGAGAGGCCGCTGTAGATTGGCTTGAGTCGTCGAGAGACTTGCCGCATCTAAGCTCGCTCGTATAGATTTCCTTGACGGGGGATTGAGGCGCAGGTTTAGAGATCGGATCATCGAGACAGTTCTGAGTATCAGGTGTGTGATGAACTATTGCAACTGCGGTTATGGGTGGTGAGGATTCTGGAAGACTGAACTTCGTGTGACTTTCTTCGTCTCCACTAGCAACTATCGTTCTCGTCGATGACTGCGGTAGGGGGTAGCTTGCCGAAGGGGTCGGTCTATCGAGAAGCTCCTTGCTACTTTCTTTGTGTTCACCAACTGCCGTCTTGGCTGATGATCGTGGATGGGAAGAGGTTGCTGCAGAAATATTCGGGTCTTCGAGCGAATTGTCACTGCTGTGAGCATTGCCGCTGGTTGTATTGGCGGGCTTTACGGACGATGGAAGGACTACATTGAGATATTTCAGTAGAAAATATGAGCAAAGTCTCCAAAGAAATCATCAAGACTGAACTCACCAAGGCAGTACTTTCTAGATGATCATCCGGAGGGCGAGGCTGTGCTTTTCTAGAGTGCTTCCAAGATGAAAGGATATGTTGGGGGCTTGGTAACCAACCACAGATCATTTTCTGAGTTCAGGCGCTTAAGTCTAAAATTGGAATCTGAGAGCTGAAATGCAATAAGATGTTTATTTTCATTTAGAAAATTGGCCAAGTAGAGTGATTTGAGGCTAATGAGAAGCCTACCTTTTTTATAATTCGACGCACCGCCATCCAGATAGTTCGCCAAGAGAGCCTGAATTGAGAACGACACAGCCTTGGGCATACCAAAAAAGGTGATGCTCCCTTGAGTCGAAGCGAATCTCTAGGCAACGTGCTGCACCGCCGAAAGAAGCAAATAAATAGGTGGCTGGCGAATTTGTGCTGCTTATCAGAGACGGCACGTTGGCACACCTTTTCGGCAAAACGGAGGGTATGGTGAACACAGTTGCGGACAGTGCGATATAGTAGATACCGCAAGGTCAAAATCGTTCCTGAAGGTTACATCCACTTTCGAGCCAGTGGCCGATATTGAAAGTCCACCAGTAGATGGGCTACTGGTCAATTGCTCCCTTTGCAGATTTTCATGAATTCCGACAAATTCAAACATAGTTTCTCACTGGAGAGTATTGCGAATTACTTCTCTGCAGAAAAGTTTTCATTGCTCGCTGACAATATGGGGCGACGAGGCTTCACGACCCCCTTGAAGAGATCAAGGATGGCGTTAGGCAGAATCAATTGTATATTGAATCTGACCTAGAAACCCATGCGTCGGTGTGCAAATGTGGGCATGGTAACGAGTGTAACTAGTATTGACGTTGCGATTTGCTACATAGCAGAGCGTGGAGAAAAGAACGCCGCTGTAACGTATTAGCGCAAGGAACATTACCATGGTTCGCATTTTTAGATCCAACCCGACCACTTTTTCTGCTCACACCGACTCTTGGCATGTGGCATTCTTTTTGATAGGCACCCGTCAGGGCAAACTCGAAAGCCATGAAAGCTAATCGTGTGGCTAAAGCAGCACAAAAAGCAGGGGTTGGATATCATAAAAAAAGTGACGAAGAATAAGAAGGCTATGAAGGATGACCTAGCTCTGCCTCATTTCAAATCTAAGAACCTGTGGATCCGGCACTTTCGTATTCAGCACTCAGGTTTTTAGATGAGCCAGTGCAAGGGCAAATATTGAGGAATTCGCAACAAGATTTTATGCCATTTGAAGAGGAGGAAAGCGAAGGAGATAAATTGAAATTAGATTTAGATAACTCCAGCGTTTTATTTGGATTATCGTACAGGAAAGGGAGAATGAAAGCTCCAAAAGTGGACATTCACTCCTCCGTCAAGCATATGAATCTCAAGCTTACCAGGGAATCTATAACTCTATAACAGGCCTCCTAAAACAAGCTCCATCTAAGCTCCAAACCCCACAAATCCACTGCCACCACCGCTGCTGCAACACCCCTTCGACCCTTTATCTCCTTCGTCTCCCCCACCGTCCAAAACAACCTCATGTTCCCTACCCCCTGCAGCCCAACAAAAACACGCCTCCACCCTCTTAAGCCCAGCATCATGCAACTCTTCATGCTGAGCGAGCTCGCATGAATGCGCGCCAAGCGTGTGGAACAGAACATGAAGCGTGCACTTCGCTACGACGTTGCGTTTCGAGTTGGGGAGCGGAAATCGAGGCCGAAAGGAGAGAATGTTGGGTGGCTGCAGGGCGGTGCGTGGGTGGCGGTGCAGATTGTATGTGGAGGGTATTGGGGTGCTATACCACTTTTGCCTCTTTAGTTTCTTGCCTAGGGGGCCACAGAATCATATTTCTCGGGGGCTTTGAATATGCTATCGTACTACTCGTTGTTAGAGGATTCTGCGACGCTGCGGCCGCCGCCACCGCCGGAGGTGATAGGTATCTTCTTGACTTGTGGTGAATGGATGTGGGTGAGTGATTAAGAAGAAAAATGTTGGGAAGTGGTAGAGAGAAGAGCAGCATTGTGGGAGACGTGTCATCAAAGCACGAAAATTGTCAGGATGCAAAGGATTTCTTTATAGGACTAGAAGTCCTGAATCTAGCCCCAATGTCTAGTCTCAAAACCAGCCAAACAATAGAAACTTCACAAACCACAATGACAAAACCTTCCACCCATCTCTCCAGAAGAGTTCGAGACCTACAACTGGATAGCTACTCGAACGGATTATTTTGTGAGCTCCATCCAGTTCCCTCCCAGCGCGCCCAAGACCACCTTCCCTATAGCAAATGCTCACGAAAATCTAGATTCTAGCTCCTCAGACCCTACGGTTAACCTTGCAAATCAGTACAAGTAATAGATTCCACATGGCTCTCATATTTACAAAGGGAAGTCCAGAAAGATAAGGCAGCATTTAGCCCCTGAGGGCGAAGCTCCTCCATATACCAAATGCACCAGATTAGCACAAGAGATCTTGACTCGGAGAATGAAGTCGATGCTGTACAAGATAGCCCACAAACGGGGAATACAGACATATCAAAAAGCAGTTCTCTTGAACAACACGACCTTGGATTCACGACAGTAGCAAGGAGCGACGAATCGTTCAATTATTTCCCGGAAACTCCTGTCTACCCTCCATTTCATTCTCAAAGTACTTATAATGAGTGTCTCGATAAGTATCGATGGCTACCGTGGTAAGTAGTTTAATCTTCCCGGTCAACAGGATAGGTCCGTTTTTGCATGGAAATTTCGTTGGATCAAGCGACTGACGAATCACCAGTTCTATTCAAAGCAAAGCGGATTTTGTGCTTTCAGGCCGCCTCTGAGAGTTTCATAGAAGTATTTGTGACAGCATAGGAGACTGTATGTGGAGATGATGAGGAAAGCGATTCTTATATAGGTACCCCCTTCATCATGGCGTCTCATGACCCTCAATCTCTTGGTGTTGCCAGCAGTGCGCGAGCCTCCGAACTCGCCGTATTCACCTAAAGACCATTCGACACCTCCAGAACGCAGCAGTCACGTGACACAACTAGTTCAACTTTAGGCCCACACTTGTTCCTGGATTCTAACATAGCAAAACACCTCAAGTGAGACTGAGTCATACCGACAGCAGACCGAGTTTTCGGCGACTTCCGCATTCGAATGAAGTCACCAGCCTTTCGCGATAACTCTTTTCGCCACCTAGGGCCTTCCAGAACTCCGGATTGGCAGATAAAGACCCAGCAATGTAGGTACCCGTCGGGTGATCGCACCCATAAACAAAGAAGTGCCGGCCCGACGAACCATCCACAGCCTTGGAAGTGTGTACTACTGTGGGTTAAGAGATGGGTACCTGAAAAGTGTTGAGTTAGTTCGGCACAAGTGGGACCAGCTCAACCAGTCGCGGCGAGTAGCACGGGAAAATTCTGCACAACGCGACGCTACTTTATGCCACTTATGCCACTTATGCGTACTATCATCATCAAGCATGCGCTTGCATTAAATGCCTCATCGCTGTGAATGGTGAGAATGGCGAGAGCGGCGCCTTGGAGGAATGAGTTTGAAAGCGAATCGGTCATCACATGCCACGTCACGCACGAAAGGTGTGTGCTGTGGTGATCACTGTTCCGGGTCCGTTACTTTTTTCCCAGCATCGGCGGGGGAGCTATTGCGTCGATGGTATTGCTGATGGAAGGAAGGAACAGAGGCAGAGGAAGAAGAAAGACATGGACACTCAAGAGCCTCCTCCGCTGAGTGTCGTATTTTTGCAAGGGAGAGAGGCAGATCACATGCTCGCTTAGAGGGTGTTCCTGCTTGCCCTTTTCTGGGACCTGCCGTTCCTGGGCGTCACGCTGGATGTACGTACTGGTACCTTGAGCTAAACCCAAAGCAGCATATTTCCCGGCCACGAGCCAGGCACCCATCATGAAATTCCAGGCACGTCAAGTTTCACCCGTAGCTGGGTTTTGCAACCGGGTCGCCTGTGATTGGCCCCCCACCGGCCCTCCCTTGTCTGGAAGGCTCGCAGTGTCATCTTACGTGGCAAGCTAAGGTAAGATTGGCTTTTCGCTGTCCAGCCTGTTGATCCCTCTCTAATTGCGCGCTCCCGTCCGTGGCTCCCCTTTTCTCCACCTTTACTTCCACCCATCGCTCTCTTTTACCTCTTCCCATTCCCTACTCGACTTCGATGCTTCGTCCTCATCACTGATCTTTCAGATCACCCTCGATCCTTATCCATATTCGCAGGAAGAACCGCGTTCACTCCTTCACGCGGGGATATCTGCTTATTCACACGATCATTCACATCGCTCGCTCACTCCCTCAACTTACGAACCCCCAAAACAATCGAATCAAAAAATCATCCATAAATAGAAACAACGTCGCTGGACAACCTTTAACGACTCTCAATCACTTCAATTGCTCCTCCGCGATCCATTATCACCACAAAAACAACATGCGTTACTCATGCACTGCCCTGGTGCTGGCCACCGCCCTTATCTCTCGAGTTGCGGCTGGTCCAGTCAAACACGCACATGCCCACTTCCACGACAAGAAAGATGCCGCCCTGAAGGTCGAGGCGTAAGTTTTCCCTAGCATAACACCACGTCAAACCCACCATCTTTCAAAAGGTATAATCTAACAATGCCCCTTACAGCGATGTTGAGAAGAAGGACCTCTCAGACGTCGATTGGGCTGACGTCAACTACGACGTCAACTGGGCTACCGTCTCCTACACCTACAGCGCCGGCCAAACCTGGGGTGACCCAACCTCCGCCGCCAGCAACGATGCACCCGCATCGACCGCTGCAGCAGCCGCCCCAGCAGGAACCACCGCCGCAGCAGCAGCACCCGCCTCATCACCCTCCACCGAAGGCACCACACTCGCGACCGAAGTTCTCTCCGCCAGCGACGTCACGAAACTTGTTCAATTGGGTGTTAACGGCGTCGGTATCAACGCCATGTCTGAGGGCGGTGGCGTCTGGATTGGAACTGATGGCCCTTACACGATCGAGTTCATAAACGACGCTAGCGAGGACATCATTTTGATCATTTGGGGCCCAGACGCGTCATGGGTGAACGTCCAGCAGCCCTTAATAACACACTCTCTTCCCCAGAGCACATCCTGCACCATCTCCTTCGCGACCGGCCAGTCCGGCGCCATCGCGGCGATCTACTCGGATACCACGCTGTGTAACGGCCAAGTGTGCAACACGTGGACCGAATATACCTTCGAGTCTATAGGCGTCGTCGATGTCAGCATGGAGGTCAACATGAATGGTCATCCCGTAGAAGTCGTCGGCCCGTCTTGCACCACGAACATGAGCACCTGTGTCTTCCAGTGCCCGGCCGGCGAGACGAGTTGCGAGTATGGATACGAGCTGCTGAACTGCGCCCCGGGATCTCAACCCGGTGCACAGTACGGCGTCTATGATGGGTCTCCGAGTGGTGGCTGTGGATGGTTGGGAGCGACGACGGCGGCGCTCACGGCGACTTTCACTTGAATTGGAGGGGGGCGGGAGGCGGCGAAGACGAGCGAGAGCGTTAGAGGCCCTTGGATATGAAAGTGTGGCTTTTTAATTTTCGGATCCTATTCTCGAAGATATTCTTACCTACCTTGGTAACGCATAGCATTAAGGGAGATTATCTTTTACTATTTACAAAGGGGACGAGGGGCTTATTTCGTGAGTGGTGTTGGAGGAAGGGGTTTTTGTGTATATAGGTGTGATATATACAAGAGCTTGTGGAAAACCTTTAAAATTAAATGCTGGTATCGCATTGTTGTGTGAAGTATGTGATGAGTGGCTGTCATTAGGGTAGTTGATCGTAGCCTCATCCTTTGGGCCCCGAAAGAGTTACGCAATATTGGGTATTATTTCCCTAACGCAGCATTTGCCCAAAGGACCTGTGAGTAAAATGTTGATTCGAAACAGCGCTAGTAACGACAGGAATAGTATCAGACGATAAATCATATAACAGGAAACGTGTCGACAGAACTAATAGCGACAGCACAAAGACTTGTCACAATAGTGATATTTTGAACCTTTTTCAGACTCTCCACGGCATTACTCAATACCGGTTTCCCAAGCTGGCCCGTATGACCTCTGACCTTTCCATTCTCCACTGCCATACACAGATACTCATTTCAAAAGAGATGAGTAGGGGAACGTTATATTCAACAACCAGCCTACATGGAGGAAAGATCAGGTTCCCATGGCTTTTCTGACCGTTAATAAGGAACATTTGTCGTATTAATTACCAGATGATCGTCGCCTTGCACTTCCCCTACAGCTGATACCTACCTTATAGCACAATGTGGCTCAGGACTTGCTCGAGGGAAGACTGCCTGTTCTGTCTGCGTAGCTTTAGCGAAGAAATGCCGGAAGTGGTTTTTGTGGCATAAAAACCTATTTTCTATCCGCTTCATATTTGTTCAACAATAATTATTCTAGTACGAAGCTCGATGTTAAAAAGTTATAAAACTCGCCTAAAAGTAGACTAGTGTGGACACGCTGAACTTTCTGTGGCCTTTATCGAAATAACCTGAAAATTAGCGATGTGCCCTCTGAAGAAACCAGTTGTCGCTATTTATCACTAAATGTCGAGATTTCGGGGGCGTCTCACCCTGCATTCAGTGGTTCAGTTGCGAGATAGTGGGCGCTGCAGCATGGAGGATGCATCTCTTAGCGACCTACAGCCTGTAGTATCACTAAGATCCAACTAGCGCAATTTTAGGCGAGTTCCATAACTTTCGACAACACAGCGTCACAAAATTAGCGACATTTGGGCTATCGCATAACTTTCTGGCGAAGACCCTTCGAAACGAGACTAGCTGCTTCTTGAATTAGCACGGGATGACGATAGGTCTAGAACCTATGTCGGTGACCGGATGCGAATCATAAGGACTGAATGATATATCCTAGAGATAAGTGTCTAATTTTAGCGTATCCCTTTGCATATATATTTTGGATTACATGTCGCGTGATTTAAACCTGTCCCGGTACGGGTCGCTTGTAGAATGGCCTGATATTTTCGCCGATAAGGTCAATTGATTAGGGTCGTGGAATCAATAGTTCATTTATCAATCCCCCAGCGGAAAGCCACCTTCAGAGGATTCGAATTTCTAAAATTTTATTGGTCATGCGTGGTCTAACATACCATGGCTTCAAATATTATCCCC
>Ga0335074_10004183_pt1 | contig 19850 bp, 13 predicted proteins | sample Lox_Sample_23_FD_206715 | JGI IMG/M metagenome (GOLD analysis project Ga0335074, IMG submission 206715) | Soil microbial communities from Loxahatchee National Wildlife Refuge, Florida, United States - Lox_Sample_2.3 | ecosystem: Environmental > Terrestrial > Soil > Wetlands | place: USA... | reverse complement strand
TGCCATGTTCACTAAGGCAGGCTTTGTCGTATAGGAAAGTGTCTGTGAAATGGAAATCCCTGTGAAACTCGCGGTCATAAAACTCGACTGTGACGGTGTTGTGCGTATCCTGGTCGACGGTCCATACGAAACCGATGAGATTCAAACAAAGGTATTTTCGATTCCCTCGCCATGGTGTAGCACCAGGTTGAAACGACTCATGGAATTGTGGCTGCCACAGTGAGCGGCGCTTGCTAACTTGAGCACCAAATGGGTCAACATCGTCAAGCAATCGTTTTCCATTTCCATTGAGGCCCAAAGCGTAGCCGGCCCCGTCATCATCTTCAACAAATTCGTCATCATATCCCATGACATCAGAGTCTAGGATGTCGTCTAGACTGTCAGGGGTGCCTCTTCTGGCACCACGAATTGGAACATCCTTGACTCCATTGACGGCTGGTCTTCGAATGTTGGCAGAAATCTCAGATAATGGGTCATGTATGAAAGGCGCCGGCTGGCGGCCCAGCTTCAAAAGTTGAACGTGCTCTGCCGGGACAAAATCATTATAGATGTAAACCTCGCCATCTGTATTGGTGAATGAGAGGAGATTATTCGTAGGATGCCAAGCAAGATCCATGACATTGGCGTGGTCATATCTTGCAATAATATTCTGGGTTTTGGTCTCCCATAACAAAATCTTTCTGTCCTTCCCTGCTGTAGCAAGCAAGGCTCCATTAGGTGACCAAGCCAAAGCTGTCACATCACCCATATGTCCATTCGTAAACTTCCGTTGATTCTCCCAATCGCCTTTCGACATGACCTGGATGTCCCTCGTGGCGGTAGGTGCAGCAAACGCTCGTCCGTCTGGATGCCATACCACCTTGGAGCTGACTTCTGAATCTGTCTCCACACTTCGGATCAAGCCATCGATCTTCCTCACGAGCTCAGGTTCATCGCCTAAAAGCGAGTAGACATATACCAACCCATCGGTACAAGACAGGGCAATATAGGATCCACTTGGGTCAAACTTCAGATGCTTTACGGGTTTTGCTTGGTCTCTCAGGTATAGGACGGTACTGGTATCTGTCGTTCTAACAATCTTTACTGTTAATTCGTCGCTCGCGACTGCACACCATACTCCATCCGGAGAAAGCGCCACATCTCGAATTGGCAATGCGCAACGAACGAGGAACTTATCGAAGGTCATTGTAGCCAAGGAGTATAAGCTAACCGTGCCATCTTCGGAACCAGAAACGAAGAAGTCATTCTATAATGAAAATCAGCAATTGCTTTTTTGATGCAAATAAAATGGTTGCAAGAGCGACGAACGGTTGCAGCGACGCCCATATTTTGTTCTTGACAGTCGTCAATATTGGTAGGCTCGCCATCGAAGCCTGTCTTATACACTCTGGTTGTATTGTTACTTCCAACAGTAACTAATTTTGTGCCGTCCGGAGTATAGGAAAGATATGTCGGGCCTGCAGTATGCGCAGGGCGACCACGTATTCTGACTTGCGTCGTTGTCGCCATTGCTGTTCCACAGTGGAAGTCAATGCCTTGAGATTGTCTAAAATAATAGTAGTGTTGACTTTAGAAGACGCGATTTAAACGCGTCCATCACACAGGCACTTTACGCGTGGGTCTGTGATCCCTGTCACTAGTCGACACCCTTAAACTTCCCCACTCTTCGGCCTTGTATTTTTATTCAGGAATATAAAATGCCCCGCTCAACAGATCCAGGCCATTTCTTCCAAACCGAGTGGGTAAGGTCATTTTAAGATTATTCTACTGCTAACGCTCAACAAGTGCATCAGAAGCTACTCGCGCTCGACGAGCAGCAAAGTCGGGCAACAAGAATGGCAATCCTATAGTTTTACAATCCAAGATTCTGGACATCATTGCCGATCCGTTCTCTCCTTCATGTGTGTATGTTGCAGAAAGCGCAGGATGTATTAGGCAAATTAATATTGAAGTGGGTGAGCCTCCTTGCCCTCTTCTTCAGTATTCCCTTCCCGTATGGAAGAACTTATTTGACTGGGAATAGACCGGGGAAATAATTAAAGTATATAGAGGACCGACAGCTCCTCTCACATCCGTTACAATAGGAGGTAAAGGAGGTGGCACATTATTTGCAGGGTGTTGGGATAAAGATGTGTGGTATTGGCAAAGGGCGAGCAAGGACTTGAATGGGAGATATAAAGGGCACTCAGATTTCGTCAAAGCAGTTGTCTGCGCGAGGGTATCAGGGAAAGATGTAAGTACGAATAGTCGATCTACAAATTCTCTATTGATACTCGACGCACTGCTAACATTTTCGGGCTAGATCCTTATTTCTGGCGGCGCAGATGCTAAGATCATGATCTGGGACACTGCAACTGAGACCCGACTTCATACATTGCGAGACAATAGAGATACTATGAGGGCAGTTCAGTTCTTAGCCATTGATCCTCTTGAATCCACAGCGGATGAGCTTGTTCTTGTTTCCTCCAGCAGCGACCCTGAAATACGACGGTGGCGGATTTCTCTGGACTCCGCAAGCCAAATCTTTGATGAGAAAGCAGGTTCAAAGCCAAGTCAAGCAGATTCTCCAAGTCGCGCAATTCGTGAGCATGAAACGAGTGTGTATAAGCTATTTTTCGACTCCGATGAAGGCGATTTATGGACTGCAAGCGCAGACGGGACTGCTAAGTGCCTTTCTCGAGCACGCAATTGGTCTCCAGAAGAGACAATCGAGCATGGAGACTATGTACGCGCTGTAGTGGTGACGACAGACTGGATTGTCACGGCTGGGCGAGATGAGGGCGTTAAAGTGTGGGATAGGACTACGGGAAAGCTATTCCATGTCTACGACGGGCACTTCGAAGAGGTAACTGGTCTGGTGCTCATGGACAACTGCAGAAAGGTTGTCAGCGTTAGTATTGATGGAACGCTACGTACGTGGCCCCTGGGTAGGAATGAATTGGAGAAGATTAAAGTGGAAAAGGACGAGAAGGCCAGAGGGGTGGTGAAGGAGGCACCGGTGACGAAGACGTCTCTGATGACTGCAGAGGAAGAAGCCGAATTAGCAGAGCTCATGGATGAGGATGTTTAGACTAATAACCCTCTGAGGCTTAGTAGCTAATCAAAATCTCCATTTGCCGAATGTAGAAACTCTTGGATGCACATCACTGTATGGAATGGACAGAAATTACTCCCTTTTCGTACTGCTTGTAAGGATTTGATTCGTATTCTCTCCTTGGCCCGTTCCCGGCGGTGTGTTTCCGTTCTATCCAGACTTTCCTAGAATTTCTCGCTGCAGTCTCAATTCACTTACATTGGATAGATGAGAGCATGTCGGGTGAATGGCCGATTTTTTAAGCAAGGGCTGGGGGGGCTTGGACGGAGAAGCTTAACCTTGTCCGAAGAACTTTCCTGGTAGATCTCCTTGACAGTATGGGTAGGTACAGGCGATGGGACTCGGAACCTCTTGGTTGTTAGATTAAATTTTAATTAAGAAAGTCAACGGCTACACGTAAGAATGTCATGAAGCTCGTATACATCATTCGCAATCGAGACCGTAACATAGGTACATGGAAAGGTAGAGTATTGTTTTGCCGTGCAAAGCTTACCGAGGCATCGAGTTCGCTTGTTTCGTAGCATTTAGCCGTGTTACTAGTTCAACTTCGAGGAAACTCAACAACTCTAACTTGTCCGATGTCTTTGACGCAACTTATCATCAGAAGCTGAGGCATGACTACGACTATGTAGAAGAGTCGATACTAGCATCAGCTCTATGTGCTGCGCTAGAAATTCCAAAAATACCTGTGACGAGCACTACAAGACTGCACTGGCCGGTTGGTTGGTCTATGAGAATTTGCTTACGATTAAATCGACGTTGTCGATTTATCATACGAAGCGCCGTTGGGTAGGAGGATCCGGGAAAGATCCGGGAAGTTGATCTGAAATGCCATGTTGAATGCAAGGGGAAGATATCTTAAGAAAACATCGTTTCATCTCTACACCCCTTGCAGACACGGATAAACAGCATCCACTTTCATCACGGCTAGCTACAATGCCGAATCACTAGCATCGACAGCCAAAGATGGTAAGGCTTGAAGAGGCTGTTTCAGGCATTAAGCTTGACCCTTAATGCTAAGGTCGTAGTTAAGTCGTGGATGATATGGTGTCAACGTAGCCGGCAATCCTGCGCGGGACTCGTGGGACAGGTCACCAAGAGGCCTGTGCCGCGCATCCTTCCTAGTGCAACATCATGGCCAGCGTCCTACACGAGCATCCAAATCGAGGCTTTTGCCTACAGACCATGCTCACAAGCCATGTTCACTGTATGCTGCTTTCCCCTCTTATTTGAGGACGAGAAAGGCTGGGGCAATGCCTTTGCTGGCTGAAACGCTGCATGCCGGTGATCGGCCACACCTTCAAGATGTTCTCTGCTTCCGCTTCCATCGCTTTTCTCACCATGTATGGTTCGCCTTGCAGATCGTATCTAATCATTCGTATGCACATGCACTGTTTACTTTTGAGGCTTGCTAAGGCATATTTCGTTCAGTTCTTTCACTTTCGCTCCGGCCCGCTTTACCAACGCCCAGGCTCATGCATGGAACCGTCTGGTGGGTCGAACACATCGACTGCTCAAGGCACTAGGAAAGTGAGACTTGATCCCATACGCGCTTGGCTAAGTTCAAACTTTCTCTCGCGTTATGCTCCGCTTCCTTGCCTTCTCTACAAGATTTGAAAGCGGTTCACGTCTGTATCAATATTCACAAGGTTACGTGCGGCTGCGCTATACCTTTCTTATTATGGTATCATAGTTTCCAGCAGCAGGCCATATCATCACCCTAGGAAGAAATTGTTTCAGTGCTGCAGCTTCTCCGTTTGCAATTGGCGCCGTGGCGTTAACTTGATGTTCTACGCTGGTCATCATGTCATCCCAGCTTGCTCCCAATATGAAGGGGCTTGTATCTTTGGATGGTAACACCAGTATCATATCCACACAACTACGACTCCTGCCCCCATCTCCCAAGATTTTAATTCTTCCTCCTCTATCGACAGTGGTACAACAACCTTCAGTAGATGTTCCTTTCGACGCACGCGCTTTCATCCAGCACGTTTATGAGACACTATCAACTCGACTCGGAATAGCACAGTCCTTTCTGCAGTCTGCTAGCAGTACGCAACCGCGACTAGTTTTCATGAACGGGGGAAGTATCAGTGCATTAACCACATGCATAGCGGCCATCCGCGAGAAAGTTACAAACGGAAATATTAAAGAAGCAGAGGAGCTTTTCAATGCAATTGTAAAGGGTGGAATCACAGGACTGGTGCGTGAAGGGGAGGTTGTCGATGGACATGAAGGAAATAATGCACTTATTTCCAAAGCTGTGAAGACTGAGGTTTCCTTAAAAGCTCGGGACACAAGATCACCATCCACGGCAAGTCATATAAGTCATGTTGCACCCAGTGTCACCGACACTGCAGAGTCCATTGACAGACTCATCGACTCATTGCAAAACCCTCCTCCCGGTCTTCAAGCGGGAGGCAAGAATGTGAACATAGCGAACTCCTCTGAACACACAAAAACTACAACCACGCTGGTGCCCCCAGATGTCCCCCGCCTCAGGAGCAGATTCTGGACACACGAGCAAGTCATCCCAAAGACTGAGCGTTTGGAAAAAGAGGCTAGTCGAGGTCGGAAACCGGACCATGAAGGGAAGCGTGGCAACCAAGATTATCTGCCGTATCTACGTTACACCTCAAGAGAAAGCTCCACTTATGCAGATGCGGTTATGTACCATGAACGCACGGATGTTGGCGTGGATAAATTATCTGTACAGCCTGAAAGGCCAGCATCTGCACCATCAAATCATCGGCTGGCAAAACAAAACGAGCATTTTTATTCGTGCGTTGAGGGCAAGCTCAGTCGCCATGTGGTCAAAAAAGCCAAGTCTGTTGACTGTCTCCGCTCAAAAGATACTCATCTCTCATCTTTGGACACTGGTCCTCGTAAGCTAAAGTTGGGGACATTCTCACCCTTCACATGCTCTCCTCTTCTGAGGAGTGAAACATCATCAATTTCTGAGAGTGAGAGCTTCAACCTATCCGAGAGCTCCAACAGCCTTGATTCTTTACCTGGCACGATTTACGATAAAGCCCTAGAGACTCATCATGAAACTCCCCCTCCGTTGAAGACAGTGTCAGGTGACCCTCCCCGTGCTTTCATCGATCGCGATACCTATACTGGAGATTCAAACAACTCAGAAAATGTCTCTAATGCGACTTCAGATACCGCAGATCTCAAAGAGCCAGTACTGTTTGAACCTGTCTTTGCTATGGCTGAAGATCTCATCATTCACTTCAAGGATGGAGGCAGCAATGAGGTACTCGAGTCTGTTGTTCAGTTGTATAAGAACGGCAGCTATCCAATTGCAGACAATAATGTTCCACAAGTGTCTACGACACCAAATTCACCAGCCAGTCTCTTCTCATCAAACGGTACAAGCCCCAGTAGTGCCTCTCACACTTCTGCGGACACCGACGAAGATTGGCCACATGGCGCAGCAGAAATTGACCCGGAAACGATAAAAGCCCACCCTTCGCAACAACATCCAGATGTCTCTTCAGAAAGTTCTTCAGACATTTTCATGGACAGCCTTTCTATTTATCCTTCAGAGGAAGCTTCAATTGCTCCATCCAATGGTACTTCAACTAGGGAACCGCTTTGGTCTAAGAATGAGAATACTGAGAATACCTTCTACGGTATCTTAAAACCTAGACTCCAAATCCCAGTCGCAAATCCGGAAACACCACCACCAGAGCTAGTTACTGATGCCGTGCAAAAGATCTATGAGCTTTCTGATATCAGTATAACCAATTCAGTAACCCTACAAGATTCGTTCCGAGGAGTACTCAAGACTCGCTATCCGCCTGAAACTACTCATTATAAGCAACATATATTTGCCTTAGAGAACGATCGCTATTGGAAGCCAGTATTTCAGATGGATACGAAGCGCGAAGGGGAAGACAGAACGGTCGATCAGATAATAGCCATTGGGTACGAAGACGGTGTCGAGAAAGCTTTATACAAGGAAGTTATAGAACAACTTGACAGGCTTGGAACTAGCACTACTGGTATCAGAGCCAGCGAACTCGATATAAGGTGAGTACTGTTCGAGGAGAAGAGGAAAATGCATCTCTAACGATGAAACTTTCCAGACTTCTCGTTATACACGCCATGCAAACGTTCACATCACAACCTCTATCCTTACAAGCAGGAGAAAACCCCTTCTCCCAACCACCGCTTCTCGCAGCTCTCCTTATTCCCCACCTCGAAACCTTCCTCTCAAGTAGTTGTCCAACCAGACTTCTAATCCTTCACTATCCCGTCTCCCACCTTTCTACAGTCCTCGCGCTCCGGGATCTGCTTGGCTCCCATCTCATGAAAGTCACAGGAATAATTGATGCTACAGCCATTTCGCCTCTCAAACCCTCAAAGGAGCGTCCAAATTCTATTGCATCTGTCGATGAGTGGGTCTCTACAACAACTTCTCAATCCCCTTCTCCCACACAAGAATGCCGCATGTCCCGAACTCCACGAACCTCCCGAAAGAGCACGGTGCCTCAGCCATCCTTCTCGAAAGCCGACTTCCTCCTAGTGAGCCCGGCGACCGAAGAGGAAATCTCAACCTTCCTCACCTCAGTCTGGGAATCTCTAACTTTCCCCTCATCCTCCTTTTTCATCCCGGACGATGTCCTCTCCCCATCTAGTACGCTCCGCCCCGTCCCATCACCTAGCACCGTCTCCTCTTACAGTCCACCCCTCACCCCACCGCCTGATCGCCAAAAGCGTTTGAGCCCAATATGGGAACCGAAAAGAGCGAGCTTTACATATAGCACATCGTCTACGGAAATTAGCATCGAGAACGCCTGGCGGAGAGAGAGGCAATCTGAGAAAGACTGGGAGAAATTAGAAAGCGAGCGGCGAGAGAGAGTATCCGAGAAGGCATGGGAGAGCTTTATCATGGGTAACGATAGTGACGAGAGTTTATTAGAGCAAGAGCGTATCTTTATGCCATACCTACACTTGATGCCGCGCACGGCACCACGGATTGGAGAGTCGAGGAAGGCACTGAAGTGGCTTGGCCTTAACTGAGACGCTCTTATCTCCTTACGAAAAGCATGTCACATATTTGCGCGGCATCGATTGCTTTGTTCCATTTGCTATTTCATTTATGAGGGTGGTCCTGGTGGAGATGAAGCGGTTTAGTGGAGAGGAAACGGTGGAAGTATCGGCGTTGAACCCTGTCGATGCCCTGAACCAAACTTTGTCTATTTCCATTTACGTTGGCCGACGCGGCTAGCTTACTATCTTCACTTTGTTGAGACTTGGCGATCTATATAATACTATTTAGATATAAACCATTTCGTTCAACCAGTTCACGTGGAATGAAAAATCGGTACATTGCCATATTTCTATTCGTGAGAGAAAGCCATTGTCATCATCTATTGTCATCGCAGAAGCCGCTATTACGTGAAAGGCAAGGAACTTGCTTGAGGACAAGTCCGTTGCGCCAAGGGCTTTCTCAGTCAATTCCTCAGCCAGGTTTGAGGTTGGGATATCGAGCTGCTTGGCCATGCTCCTGCAATTGGCATATTCGGTCTTGGTCGCCGGTGCTTGGCGACCAGTGCTACCTAATAAAAATAGTTGTCATACTACAGGCCCACCGTCAAGCTATAAAGGCGATAGCTGCTCCAGCTATGGCTCCCGCAAGATCACGTCCTAGCTACGGGGCAGGCCTCAACAGGTAACGCCGGGGGGCGGGCTACCAGGTACAAGTCGCTTCTAGGTAGCTTGCGGTAGAAACCGTTGTCATTCACATAGCCGCTATCCTGTGCAAAACCTTTGTCATCTGCTATCTTGAAAAATTTTCGCCATGCATTGCAGCTGGACATTGCTCTGGCCATACCGCCTGCTCAGACGTGTCGTGATATGGGAGGATGAACGTGTCTTGGAGGGTCTCGACAAGCGAAACTTGAGAGTGATGTGGACATTAAACTCGGAAGCTGCTATTACTGTTACAAAAGAATCAATGACATGCATTTCACTCAGTATACACTTCTTCGACAAAATTCCGTAAAATCCTTCTTCCATTGAACGAAACTCAACTAGCAAAATACATATTCGCAGACCTCAGGATGATTGCCAAAAGAAAAAGTAAAGCCGTAGAAGACAGAAAAGTTCCCGCCCCATGCCTGCCACGCCATTCTTGCTCCCAACCACGTCTCGTCAATGATTTCAGATATTTGGAAATCGCTCCGGTCAGCGGCTAGCAGCTAAGGGCAACCTTTATCACAACCTCCGCTATTACAACCCAAAGCTAGCATACCCCGAGACCGAAGAGAAAATCTAAAGAGGGGAAGGATGCGAAGTCATCAAGTGGTTGATCGATCTAAGGCGCAGACAAAGCAAAAAGTCGGGCAGATTATCGTTTCAGTCGTTTGACATACATCTTAACAGCATCCGCCGCCTGATCCTTGTTGAACGCCTTGGCCTTGGAGAACTTGTACAGTTGGCTTATTGTTCGCAGCTGTTGAGCCCATACGCTCCTTGATTTGGCGGGCCATGGTTAGGAAAGCTTGCTCGACATTGCTAGCGTTCTTTGCAGAAGTCTCGAGGAATGGAATGCCAAGGCTATCCGCGAATTCCTATCAGGCACCAGTGATTAGCCTTTATATTTAGGCACGTGCGGATGACTGAGTACAGATGACTCAAATGATAATATCATGTGATAGGTGACTGCGTGATCAACCTACCTTGGCCACTGTGTACTCAACGACCTTCTTGTCTGACATGTCGCTCTTGTTGCCTACGAGCAACTTGTTGACACCCTCTGTGGCATATCGGTCGATCTCTTGTAGCCACTGCTTGACGTTGTTGAACGAATCCATATCCGTGACATCGTAGACAACGCAGATGCCGTGGGCGCCACGGTAGTAGGATGAGGTGATTGTCCGGAAACGCTCTTGTCCAGCAGTATCCCACTATTAATTCACATATTAGCACTACGTTCTTGCATCTCTTTATTGTGTTCCAGGCTATATGGTCATACAATTTGTAGCTTCACGGTCTTGCCATCTAATTCGATCGTCCGGATTTTCTGCGTAAGAGTTAGCACATGGCCTGGTGATTCCGCTCAAGATGGCACATACGAAGTCTACTCCGATCGTTGAGATGTAAGATTCGGTGTAGGTATCATCAGCAAACCGCAGTAGCAAACAGGACTTCCCAACTCCAGAATCTCCGATAAGGAGCAACTTAAATAGGTAGTCGTATCTGCGCAAAGACTGTCAGTAACCTTCCAAATATCCACTCCTCTACACTATCTCTGTTTATGAAGTGCTGAACATCATGGTGGTAGAATGGTAGCGCTCTGAGGAATAGTTGTCAGCATGTAACTCTTGATGAGGCGGCCTCAAAGGTTGCGTTGAAAGGCACCATGTTCTCTTGAGGTGAACGTACTACTCTGGATTCATGATGCTGACTTGCTGTTCTTCGAATATGTGTCAGTTGGCTTGTAATGAACGGGACGGTGATGAAGATGGATCTTTGAGAGAGATGAAGCAGTAAACTCTACCTGAGCCGCACGAGGTTCCAAGATCACAGCTAGAAGCGAATGAGGTAATTTAGACGACAATTGTTGCTGCCTTTGTCCATAAGGCAGCCGGATGTTCCAGCTATTTTCAAGTGTGAAACGGCTGGACTATAATTGGTATGCCGAATTTTGGAACTTTCTAGTTTGAGTTTCACCTTCTTGAGGCACAGCTAAATCACGGCATGATCTCTATAAATATGTTCGAATTGTGTAACATGATTGTGCAACTGGTCGTGCAGTTCGTCTTTGTTGATAGTGCTATGACGCTAGGCTGTTCTCAGCGATTTTCTGCCAATCGACATGGCAACTTTCCCATCATCCAAGCTCTCTCTGCAACACTCTTCACAAGCCTCCACCTTCAAACAACCACCTCCCTTCATGTCTCGTGCAGGAAGAAATAAACAGGCAGGCTGATGTCTACGCCCAGCAGCCTCGTCCGCGTTCGTTGCCACGCTTTGAAGCTCCGTACCGCACTGCGACCAAGGCTTTTCCCCACCAAATCTCTTCACCACCTACAAGCAGAGCCCAATGACCACAATAACTTACCGGATGGGTTCTGGTTCAAGGGCTCAATTCTTAGTCAGCGGCCGTCGAGTCCTAGTTCAGACCCTCGCAAGCCGCCAGATGAGCGAACAGTAAAGCTCGGAACGAGTAAGTGAACTTCTTGTCAAGCCCCGCCAATATTCAAAACTCCGCGTTTCCGATTATATGTTGAATTAACCTTTTCTCCAGCTCTCCGCATTCTCCAGTCCCGCCTCCCAACTCTCCTTCAATATCCCCTTCCGTCCGAAATTCTCTCGCCGCAAATAACCCTTCACCTCTTCCCAAGCACTCACCCACACCTGCCAACCGTAACGGGGCGGGTCGCATACGTAGCTGCGTTATGGACCAGCCCACTAGCCTGGGGCCGAGTGCCAATAGTTGGCAATGTAAAGCTTGAGATCCTGTCAGAGCGAATGATAAAGAACTTGAATGGAAACGGTCACCGCTCAGAACAGCTCGTGGTTCGCTGGAAGACATGTGGCAAAACAAAAGGGAAAGGAACTGGGCCGTTATATAAAGGTATTGGAGCGAGCGAGCAAGTCGACAAGATCACGGAGTTTCTGGGTGGTGGTAAAGGCGAGGATGACAGTAAGGAGTTTACAGGGTTGTTCATTTTTGAGTTCGACGAGGAGGGGAGGATTGTGAGCCATACGATTGAGCATGTACAACATGGTGGGAACTGGGATAAAGGCGTCGGGGCCAAGGTTGTAGGCTTGACGGATTGGTTGTTAGGCGGGTTAAGGGGGAAAGGAGATGAGGGAGGGGGCACACCATGTCCAGCCTTTTGGGGCGAAGAGAGGAGGCGTTGAGGGTGGACTCTGTATAACATTCGAATTATGGTGCATTGGGCTGGCGTCGGGATGGCGGGCTTTGATTATGATGTATACCATGTACTCATACTGCATATACACACCCTCTGCTCAACAACCACAAAGTTGTGGTAATAAATATCACACATCCGATACTTACAAAATTGTCTTCTAAAATAACTGACCAGCAATCGTCAGACCTCCACCATCACAAGACCCTTCTACGTCGCCAACTCTTTGGAGGTAGAAGAAGGCCTCCTCAAAGCCCTCATTTGCGTATTTCGATTCGGACGAGTAAGTCTCACTCTCAGCTTTTGTATCTTTGGTAAGGTTCAGGCCCTCATCCTTAACTCACTTCCTATCGTCAAGCCAGTTCATGTCGTCATTCCAATCTCTGCTGTCAATCCGCTCCTGTAACATACCGGGATTGGTTTCCATTCCACATATGAAACGATCTTTAAGTCATGCTCTTTTGAAGATTCATTACCATTTTTTCTACCTCAGATATTGATGAAGTCCAGTGCAGCAACCGCGTGGGCCTAATATCCACGTCTTAGATAGAAACCTTCTCCAGAGACCACTCGTGTGGAGACAGGAACCGTGTTGTCCTCTATTTTACTCAAAGATGCCTCTCTCCATTTTCGCTGGCAGGAATTATGCAAGGTTTAGGAAACTATGGATCGAACAAGCCAAGAAGTTAGTGGAGAATCTCTCGTTGTCTGGAGGGATGCGCGCGTTCCTCAATAAGCACCCTGTAGAGAGCGTTTATGGGAAGCTTGAAAGAGGAGAGTTCTCATGCGCTCTCGTCGATCTTATTGCTGGCACATATGAGAATACAAGTAAGATCGACCTTAAGGTCGATGATTTGATGTCGGTACCATCTATCGAGAAAGAGCAACATGGAACAGTGTACATGATCATCACCCAGAATCGCAATGGTGATTTTGTTTACATCGGTTCAATAAGCTGCTGGAAGGAAAAAAAGTTCTGTTGGAATTGCCAGTCGTCGCATGGCATAATGGCAAAGGAGATGGCAGTCGAAGGTGCGATCAATAGTTTCAAGTTTTCGATGTCCTTGTATCTACCGCCATCATCAAAGAACCTTGAAGAGCGCAAAATCCGGAAGGCGTCGCTTTTAGTCTGCGAAAGTGTTCTTATAGGACTCTTCGGCACACGTCTAGGAGGAGCCTACAACAATTGTCCCTTCGTCACACATTACAAGGGAGGAAATCAGGCATGGCCGCTACACGATGGAGGATGGGTAAAGGAAACGAATTGGCTCAAGTGAGAACGAGAGGCGCTCCAAGCTCTTCACGACTACTGAGTGGCCAGTAGATATCCCCTACCCTGATCTTGGCGCGAGTTCTGGATACCGGGTGTTGGGATTGAAGACGAAGAGAAGAGATTGAACAGCTGCAAGAGCCGACGTTCGCATATAAGAGGCGTGCTACTGCTGGTACTGAGGGAGAAAGACGCGCCCTTGGGTTTCCAATACCAACTGAAGATCAATTTGAAGCCCGTCGAGCGAAGGACAGGCAGTATCAAGCCAGCTGGACCCCAGAGTACAAGGTGATACTCCAGGAGCGGAAGCGTAAAAAGAAGGCGTCTCTGACCGAGGAGCAGAGGCAAGCGATTAACAAGCAGGAAGCAGAGGCTGCACGCAAGAAGAGGGCTAAAATGACCGAAGAGCAGAAGGCAGAATTCAATAGACGAATGAGGAATGCCTACTACCGCAAGAAGGCCAAGAAGGCCAACGTAGATGATATTCAACGCGAGCGCAACAGGGTCAAATTTTCGCATGGGAGAATGACTAAGACTTAACGAGTGGATTGAACTGTTGGATCCTATGCTTAGGACCCTTCTATATATAATTAAGCTCATAGAAAACTCCGTACAAAATTTGCTATAAAGGACCGATTTCTGTGGCAAGGCCACGTAACCATGTATCCACCGTTCCATCAGGAGTTCCGGCCCACAGTGGCTACAATACCGTCTGTATCCGGAGTCTAGGATAGGGATGGTGGCTAGTTGTGATGGCCGGAGTGATTACTGTGTTTTTGGTGTTGTCGGTTCATTTGCCTGGTCATGTGACAATATGTCACCAACTACGTAAGAAAGGTTAGCGATGTACAAAAATAGTCGAAACACTACTCGGCAACTATAGCCGGTTATTTTAGGGGCCAAAACAGGCCCCTTGGCTCCAAGGAAGCCAGAATAAGCCCCTTCAATAAGTGCTCAGGCCAGCTCAGGCGTGCTCAGGCAAGCTCAGGGTGAGCCGAGGGTGATTAGCGCCTGAGCAAAGCGGCGATGCTCACTAACCGAAAATGGTGTCCAAAAGAAAAATCTTAAGCCGCCCTACCTGTGCAATTTTGAAGTTCTTCGATTGCCCCTTATACATTACAACGACTAAAAGCGGTGATAGGTTACGTTTACCGAGAGAAGTTTTTCTCATTTATTCAGGTATATTTAATATTAGATAGATACTTCTACGACGATACCTACAGCATTATATATACTACACCAAGTAACTATAAAAGCCGTAAATAGGCCGCAGACTTTAGTAAGTTTTAGCAAGAGTATCATAAGAGTATCACTACAATCTAAGAGTTTAGACTTACGTGTGAAGCTAATGTATCTCACCCACAGAAATATCTAGTGGTGTAGTGATCAATGGTGTTGAAGACCCAATCGCTAAGAACCTAAGAGATAGTTAGGGGCTAAATGGTGACACACGCTTAGCGCCTGGCAAGGCAGTCCTATATTCACTCCTGTATTCACTTCACAGCTAGCTAGCACGCCAAGCGCTAGCCAGCTGCCACATAATGTATTTAATTGATTTCCGAATGGATAGTTTCCTGATCTTTGACAAAGCATCTCGTCAACCCACCTCTATACCTTCTTTGCTGCGCGTAACACGTAATAGCAGCCAAAATAAATCTGTCTATGAGTGACATCAACAAAAAGGAGGTTGCACGTTGCTTCCGATACATGTAAGCTAATACATTCGGCTTTCAGATACCGAAATGGGTAGGATCACATACAGGACACATTCAAATATCGCTAGCCATGAGGGGACCATAAACTCCCTTGAGTTGTGGTCCAGATTACCAAATAAATTGGAATATAAGACAGTATCCTATAGTCCAATATGCCTCTAAGCCAAGGGGAAAAAAACACTGTCTTCTAATTGATTCTACCGTCTTATAAGTGGGTACATGCCAAGCCCACCTTAAAATCTCTTCAACAATAATACCTGATGCTACTTCGAATGCCTAGTACATCCAGAATGCCTCAAATTGATTCTCTCGAAGCAGGCCAGCGAACTATTCAAGTAGTAGCTGGTCGTATACATCCTGGGTCCAAAGTTAAAACCCTTGCCCCACTCTCAATCCCAGATTCTATTCCAGTACCCGATCCACAAGACACTGTCTTAGAGAGCAATATACTTATCCGCACTGAAATCGAAAAAGAAAAAAAAAAACACTGTCTTAAGCCGTAGTAGTACCTTGTGGTGGAGTACTGTCTTATATTCCAATTTATTCGGTAGGTCATGTTCAAGATAGAGAACACCAGATTGAGAAGTTCTCCTTCTACAACTTTCTTCATTATTACTTGGAAATTTCTACCTCCTGGATGACTACAAATGATTCTTCAACTTGCCATTGAAGAAACCTGGATTGACCATCCTGGACTCCTAGATTGCACGTCTTGGTCACCTGAGTTGAACGTCTCGGACACCTGGATGGTGTTCCAATGCCCTATTGTCAGCTGACTTCGGTTCTATCCGCAGGGGTCCTGGCGACCCTTAAAATTTCTGATTCTTTTCGCCGAAACTCTAAGCGGAACGAAATTCTCTCACAGAGAATTCGCAGTCGCTTTTGTTGGAAGAGTTCATTCGCTAGACCAGAATTTTTATCGAGCTGCCGGCTACACTTCTGTATACTCAAGTTCCCTTCCTGTATATAAAACCTCCAGCTTTCCATTAGAATGGTACAATTACCAGATCCCACCATAGACCTTGACTGGTCCGGCTATGTTGGTTCAATTCAGTGGCATTTCGGCAAGGCCGCAAAGAAATATCCGGACCGGACGTGCGTCATAGAAACCAAGTCCTCAGAAGGCCCCGAGAGGACTTTTACCTACAAGCAGGTCTACGAGGCTTCGAACGTGCTAGCACACTACCTTAGCGACGCAGGAATAAGCAACGGGGACGTCGTGATGATCTGGGCGCATCGCTCAGTAGATTTGGTAGTGGCCATCATGGGCACCCTGACTTCTGGTGCTACATTCAGTGTCCTTGATCCAGCCTATCCTCCGGCGAGACAGACGATTTATCTCGAGGTCGCTCAGCCCAAGGCCTTGATCAATATTGCGAGAGCAACGGACGAGTCGGGGCAATTGGCCCCAACAGTGCGACGGTATATAGACGAGGAGCTCCAACTGAAGGCCGAAGTTCCAGCATTACGTCTTCGGGATGACGGCGTCCTATCTGGGAAAGAAGTTGGTGATGAGGACTTGTTTGCTAAGGTTAGGGTGAAGGCTTCTTCACCTCCCGCCGGAGAGGTTGGCCCAGATAGTAATCCGACGCTCTCCTTTACTTCAGGCAGCGAAGGAAGGCCTAAAGGAGTACTGGGCCGCCATTTCAGTCTTACTAAATACATCAGCTGGATGGCTGAAAGGTTCCAGCTCAGTTCAGAGAGTCGATTCACACTTTTAAGCGGCATTTCGCATGATCCTGTGCAAAGGGATATCTTTACACCTCTTTTCCTTGGGGCACAATTGCTTGTTCCTTCGAAAGAGGACATTCAGCATGAGAAACTCGCAGAATGGATGCGTGAGCACAAGCCAACCGTCACGCATCTTACGCCTGCCATGGGCCAGATTCTCGTTGGTGGAGCGAGAGCGGAATTTCCTTCCCTCGACAGAGCATTCTTTGTTGGCGATATTCTTACAACACGAGCTTGTCGGAGCCTCCGGCGCCTCTCCATCAATGTCAATATTGTGAATTTATTTGGAACAACCGAGACGCAACGAGCCGTGAGCTACTATGAGATACCAAGTCGGGCGAAGCATCCCAACGCTCTAGACGATCTGAAGGATATTGTGCCAGTAGGGAAGGGAATGGAAAATGTGCAGCTCCTAGTTGTGAATCAAGAAGACCGATCTAAATTGTGCAACGTAGGAGAAATAGGAGAAATCTACGTTCGTGCTGCTGGTCTTGCAGAAGGGTATAAGGGAGATCAAGAAATGAATGACAGAAAATTCTACTCAAATTGGTTCGTGGATAACAAAATATGGGTAGAGGCCGACAAGAAAAGTGACAAAGGCGAGCCATGGAGAAAATACTACAAGGGACCGCGAGACAGGCTATATCGGACAGGAGATCTAGGAAGATATGTAGGGTCTGGTGATGTAGAATGCACAGGACGCGCAGACGACCAAGTCAAGATTCGCGGTTTCCGAATCGAATTAAGTGAGATTGACAATAACTTAGTCCAGCATCCTTTAATTAGAGACTGCAAGACACTTGTCCGTAGAGACAAAGACGAAGAACCAAAACTCGTCAGCTACATTGTACCAGAGCTGAAGGAGTGGCCCCAATGGCTCAAAGCTCAAGGCCTAGAGGACATTGAAGACGAAGGAACTAACATTGGACCTACAACAGTCTATTTCAAGAGGTTCAGGTGGATGCAGACAGAGGTGCGGGACCACTTAAAAGGTCGTTTACCTAGCTATGCAGTGCCGACCATTTTTATTGTCCTCAACAAACTACCGCTTAACCCGAATGGGAAGGTTGATAAGCCAAACCTCCCCTTTCCTGATATCGTGGAACAGACAACAGAGGCCTCAGATGAGGATTTAAGGAGATGGAAGTTGCTAACAGAAACTGAGCGAACTGTTGCAACCAAGTGGGCTAGTCTCATTCGTGGTCTTAACGCAAAGACTGTTACACTCCAGAATAATTTCTTTGATCTAGGTGGGCATAGTATCTTAGCCCAGCAGGTGATACTAGACATACGCAGAGAGACTGGAGCAAATGTCTCTATAAACACCCTCTATAAGTATCCAAGTCTAGCCGATTTTAGCGCGCAAGTTGAGAAGCAGCTACGGCTACCAAATGGCGTCAACAGCGACGGTACAGGAGCAAAGGAGAAAGATTCCGAGTATGCTCAGTCCCTAGACGAGCTTCTTAAGCAGTTGCCAACCACATATCAAACAGCGGATCCAGCGACAATCTATGCATTGGCTAAACCTACAGTCTTTCTTACTGGAGCAACTGGATTCTTAGGCGCTTATCTTATTAAGGACATACTAGAACGAACTAGCTGTGCTGTTAGACTAATTACGCTCGTACGAGGGGTCAAGGATCCAAAGACTGCACTTAGTCGACTACAAGGTTCGCTACAAGGTTACGGCCTCTGGCAGGAGGAGTGGTCGTCGCGGTTGAGCTGCATTGTTGGCGATCTATCAAAGCAACAGCTTGGCATTGAGCAGCACGCATGGCAGAATTTATCTCAGGAAGTTGACGTAGTAATTCACAATGGCGCTACAGTCCACTGGGTCAAGAGATACCAGGACATGATTGCCACAAACGTCATCTCCACGATTGACGCTATGAGGCTCTGCAACGAAGGAAAGCCTAAGATTTTTACATTTGTTAGTTCTACAAGTGTACTCGATACAGATTACTACATCAAACTCTCAGAGAAACAAATTAGCACTGGTCAAAATGCTATATCTGAGGACGATAACATGCAGGGTAGTCGAACTGGTCTTGGCACTGGATATGGCCAAACGAAATGGGTGTCTGAGCAGCTCGTTCTTGCAGCCGGAAAGAGAGGTCTTCAGGGCTCTGTGATTCGACCTGGGTACATTCTAGGCGACTGGAAGACTGGTGTCTGCAATACTGATGACTTCCTGATCCGTATGCTAAAGGGCTGCATTCAGCTGTCGGCCCGGCCACGCATCGTTAACACTGTTAATGCTGTTCCAGTCAATCATGTTGCTCGCGTGGTTGTGGCTGCTGCTCTCAATCCTCTCCCAGGTGGCGTACATGTCGTCCACGTTACCGGCCACCCACGCTTACGCATGAACGAATACCTGTCGTTTCTTGAGTTCTATGGTTTTAAAGTTCTAGAAGTTAGTTATGACTCTTGGAAGGACGAACTCGAGAGATACGTCTCAGAAGGTGGCCAAGAGAAAGATCAAGAACAACACGCACTGATGCCGCTCTTTCACTTCTGCGTCAATGACCTGCCAGCTACGACGCGAAGCCCAGAGCTTGATGACAGAAACGCTGTTCAGATTCTGAAAGCAGACGCCGAGAACTGGACGGGAATCGATGAAAGCGCTGGCTACGGTATCAGCAGGGAAGATGTGGGCAGATTTCTTAGGTACTTGGCCGAGATAAAGTTCGTGAGCTGGCCCTCAGGCAGAGGAAGGGCATTGCCCGAGGTTGATCTAAGTGCAACGCAGATGCAGGCCGTTGGAGCTGTAGGTGGCCGTGGTGGTGCATCGAAGTAGAGAGAATAGAAGATAAAGGGTCTACCGCTTTGAAGTAGTTATTTATTTGTGCTGAAATAGTACCTCATTTTTACCCATGATCCATGTCCTCGAAGGTGTCGTCCACAGACCCCGTCCGCATGTGTGGCCCGGCCATGTCATGGCCGACGCCCTTTTTGTGAAACTAGAGCATGTACCTAGGCCTTTCTTCATGACTCACCTACATTCTCAGAGGCACTACTCCCAAAGATCGCCAATAGTTTCGTCATGCGAGAGCCAGCACTCGGCGTTCACGGCGGCTTCCTTCTACATGCTCAGAGCTATATTGTCAGGCAATGAAATAGATGATCCCGGTGAATAGTTCTGTCGG
>Ga0335074_10004181_pt1 | contig 19852 bp, 18 predicted proteins | sample Lox_Sample_23_FD_206715 | JGI IMG/M metagenome (GOLD analysis project Ga0335074, IMG submission 206715) | Soil microbial communities from Loxahatchee National Wildlife Refuge, Florida, United States - Lox_Sample_2.3 | ecosystem: Environmental > Terrestrial > Soil > Wetlands | place: USA... | reverse complement strand
TCAAGCGCTGCGACATCATCAGCGAGCGAGGTCAGCGGCAAGGGCGCCGCTACCGCATTGAAGCCGTCGGCTTCGAGAGCTCCGATGACCTTGGCCCAGCTAGATCCGTCGGCCCAGGCACCATGAACCAGGACGATGTCGACGTGATTGGCAGGCATATCTCGTCCGTATCCACAGGTGACCCGCCGAAACCAGGGCCGCCGCGACGGCTACGGGGATCGCTGACGAGGCGCCCACAACGGGTATGGAACCCTGGCCAGCCGGTTGATGATGGCGCCCTGGGCAATCATCAGAACCACTGCAAACATGAGCACGCTCAGCTGCACCGGCGTGCGTATCAGGCCGAGGCCAACCATTAGCGTCGTCGAGGCGGCCGGAGAGTGCGGCACCCGCAGCCACACCATCAGCGATGCAGTCACGCACAGGCAGAACATCGCCGCCTCGATCCGCGGCGTGGTGACGTCGCTAAGATCTGGCTTTGCCGTGGTCAAGCCGAAGATGACCAGGGCCAGATAGCCGGCCAGTACCCCAATCAGATGACCGCAGAACACGTTACGAGGCGCGGCCTGCGCTCCCTGCGCGTCGTAGAAGAGCAGCAAGGCGGTCGGACCCAGCGAGGGAAACAGGAACGGCTCCTTCGTCAGAGCGGCGATTATCGCCACGATCCCGATCGATATCGCCGTGTTGACCAGGACGTACGTGCCGAGCACCCACCTGCTGCTGTGGCGCTGCTCAAGGCTACGCAGCCTGAACCGGACAGCGAGGCCGTGCACCTGCCCTGGAAGGTCCCCGTACACAGGGTGCCTCCTGGGCGCCCCGCTCTCGGGATGCATTCGCTCCAACCCCTTCCCGTCCTCCGGGCTTCGCGGTGCGGTCAGGTCGAAGTGTTCAGATAGCGTCAGGCGCCTGACGGGGAGCCAGGTCTCTGATCTGGTCCAGAAGACCGCGGAGCGCCAGCTCCTGGCAGCACACCTGGTGGGTACGCCTGTCGCGCGGCGTAACGCGGTGCTCGGTCCATCGCCAGATCCGCCGGAGATCTCCGGACGCCAGTGCGGACGCGATTCCGAGCCGACCCTGATCGGCGTCGGCGACCCGGCGCAATAGGTCAGATACCCACTGGTGTTCCCCTATTCCGGACGCTTGCGACGAGCTAGTCGGTCGGCCACCGTCAGCGGTCGCGCTCATGGCGAGGTTCCCCTTTGCATCGACGTGTGCGCTGTGCTTGCCTAACCACTCTCGCGCGGCACGGAGTGCGTCGCCCCTGGGGAATACCCGTGGTTGCGCCCCCGGCACCTGACCCCCGGGTGTCCAGTCAGCGGAGATCTTTGCGCGACGCGATGCCGAGCTTGCCGAACACGTGGCTCAGGTGCCACTCGACCGTGCGGGGGCTGATGAATAGCCGCGCGGCAATCTCCGGATTTGTCAGGCCATCCTTGGCCAGCTGGGCGATTTGCGCCTCCTGGGCGGTCAGGTGAGTGGCGTTATCGACAGCTCGCTTGCGCACTGTCTCGCCCGTCGCCATTAGCTCGCGGCGGGTGCGCTCGGCAAACGCGTCCGCGCCGATACGGCTGAACGCCGCATAGGCCGGGCGGAGCGCTTCGCGAGCCTCCTCACGGCGATTCTCGCGCCGCAGCCACTCGCCGTAGATGAGCTGAGCCCGGGCAAGGTCGACAGCGAGCCGGGTGCGACCGAGTCGCTGAACCCCCTCGCGGTAGAGGGTGTCGGCTGTCTGGCCGGCGCTGAGCAGTGCGCGTGAGCGTGCCTCGATCCCCCGCGCCCAGTCGGTGCCGCTGGCGCGCGTCCGCTCCGCCAGCATCGCTAGCGCCTCGCTGCCCGTCTCCTGATCACCGCTGCGAGCGGCCGCCTCGATCAGCTCGACCAGCGACCGGCCGAAGACGCCCGGGTCTTCGTACTGGCAGGCGCGCCGAGCGGCTGCCAGCGCGGTTTCATAGCGTCCGAGGCCGTTGTACAGCACCGCCATCGCATACTCGGCCATGCCGATCGTTCGTCCCTCGCCCCTTGCGGACGCATCCTTAATGCTGGTCTCGAAGAAGTCGAGCGCCTGCGCCTCCTGGCCGCGCCAGCCAGCCAGCGCCAGCCGCGCGTACGTCGGAGGGGCGCTGCCTGTCACTTGCGCGATGGCCTCCGCCTCCTCGATGTACATCGCGGCCTCGTCGAACTCTCCGGCGTGAACCTGGGCGCATGCCCGGCTGCTGAGTGCCGTCGAGAGGGCGATGACTGCCCCGGCGTCTCGAGCTCGGCCGACTGAGCGGATCCCGAGGTCATGCCAGGCCTGGTCATCCCAGATATCCGGGGCAATGGGCTCTGGAGTGAGCGAGCACTCGACACGCAGCCAGTACCAGAGGCTTTCGTGCCTGCATGTCCGTGGATCATCGTGCTCCAGCGCCTGCAGTGCAGTCCTGAGCGGGGCCACGCCCGCGATGTAGCCCTCGGTGAACCGCGTGACCAGGCCGTCAAGGAGGATGTCGATCGCGCGGGGCGGCTGCGGCGGACGTGGCGCATTCCGGGCGGCGGCGGCAGCCTCCAGCAAGTCGGGGCTGCTGCCGAGCCTGCCGGCGGCAATCGCAGCCTCGGTTGCTTCGAGGTAGGTCTCGCGACCGAGGTCGGGGGCGAGGCGGGCGAGCTGCTTGGCGGCGTCGAGCAGCAGTGCAGGCGCGTCGCTGCCGCGGGTCCAGGAGAAGGCGATCCGGGCGCGTAGCCGGCTCGCTCGAGCTTGCTGCAGGGCGTCGAGCGGACCGATGGCGGCAGTGCCCAGCAGCCGGTAAGCGGCATCCGCCGAGCCAGCGGCGAATTTAGCCTGTGCTGCTGCGAGGGCGCGGGGAGCGCGGACAGCGGGATCTGGTGTCAGCTCTGCGGCTTTCTGCAGGAACTCGGCCTGGGCCGCAACGCCCCCGCGCGCTTCGGCACGGCCCGCTGAGCATTCCAGCTCGGCGGCCACAACCTCATCCGGTCCCGCGGCGGCGCGGGCCCGGTGCCAGGCCCACCGGTCGGGATCGACGCGCGGGTCGGTGGCCTCGGCGAGAGCCTGGTGAGCCGCCCTGCGCTCAGCCGGGGTCGCTGCCTGGTAGATCGCAGAGCGGACGATCGGGTGACGAAACTGCACCTGGCTCCCGAACTCGGCCAGGTCTGCTGACTCGGCTGGCACTGCCGCGTCGGTTCCGATTGATTGCGTAGCGGCAGCGCGCCATAGCAGGGGCACGTCACCAGTCGGCTCGGCCGCGGCAATCAGCAAGAGACTGCGGGTGCTGTCAGGCAGCGACTGGTACTGCCGGACGAAGGACGTCTTCAGCCGGTCCGGCAGTGGCCGGGTGCCGGGGAGGCCGAACCCGCCTGCCAGGTCCGCCGGGCCGAGTATGCGGGGCAACTGCAGGAGTGCCAGCGGGTTGCCGTGGGCCTCGCCGACGACGCGATCCGCTACAGATGGGTCTAGCCGCCCGTGCACTGCAGAGGCCAGCAGCAAGCGGGCATCTGGATCATCGAGGCGTGTCACCGGCAAGTCCGGAAAGCCCGTCAGTTCAGGGATATGGCTGGTATCCGGAATCGCAAAGAGGACAGCAACGCGCTCCGCGACCAGGCGCCTGGCCGAGAAAGCAAGTGCTCGCAGCGACGAGCGATCGAGCCAGTAAGCGTCGTCGATCAGGCAGGCGAGCGGCTGCTGATCTGAGGTGTCAGCGAGCAAGCTCAGCACCGCCAGGCCGACTCGCAGCCGGTCCGGGGCGGCTCCTTCCTGCTCGCCCAGCGCCACTGCCAGCGACTCGCGTTGCGGACCAGGCAGCCGGTCCATCCGCGCAAGCATCGCCGCCAGCAGCTGCTGCAGCGCGGCGAACGGCAGCTCCATTTCCGACTCAACGCCGCAGACCCGGGCAACCCGGAAACCGTGCGCCTGGCGGGCAGCATAGTCCAGCAACGCCGTCTTGCCGATCCCGGCCTCGCCGCGCATCACGAGCACACCGCTGCTTCCCGTGCGGGCCTTATCCAGCAGCTCATGCAGCGCTCCGCACTCCCGGCGCCGTCCGCGCAGGCCGGAATCGGTGTAAGCGCTGGTCACGCTCATGGTTGGCAGCTGTTCGCCAGAATCATCCCCCGAGCACACCAGCTTAGGCCGCTCGGCCCGCGGGGTCTGAGCCGGACTCGGCGGACTGAGCTACCCGGTCAAGCGGTGCGCTCACGAGCGAGCCGGTGCTGTGCCATAACAACCTGAATCCCGGCAATGTTCGCCTAGGTCCGCACGGGCGGCTCACCATCACCGGATGGGAACATGCAAACGGGCTGCCGCCTGAGTGGGAGCTGTCAGCGGCTCTGGCAAGCTGGGCGGTCAATCCGAATGGCGGGGTCAACGCAGCTGGCGCACGCGCGCTGCTTCAGGGTTACCGAGAACGAGCCGGGTGGCTGCCCGCGTTGACACTCGACACCTTCCGCGGCGCCGCCACCGGGCTGCAGAACTACGTTGCCGGCCAGATTGGCCATGCTCTCGACGCGTCGGGAACAGACGATGAGCGGCATGCCGATCGAAGCCTGCGGCATCTGCTCACTCACCTGCCATCCGCGGAAACCTACGAGCGCGTACTCGATGCGGCCCTGGCGCCTTTGGACTGACCACCGCGATTGAGCCTGCGAGTTCACCTACCACCGGAACGGGCATGCTCCGGGACACGGTTTTGCTCAGGCCGCAGCGCTCGGAGCTATGGCCGATCGGGCGGCGCCCCTGGCGAAGGCCATGGGCGCCTGGTCAGCACTGACATACGGGGGAATTGACTGTGGCGACCGTTTTCCCACTCAAGGGCTGTTCCGGCCCAATCGGTCAAGCCTGATGGCCGGCGCCAATGGGACCCGTGGGAACGGCAGCAGGAGGCCCGCTAAATCCGGGGCCGACGGTGCTCCGGCCGTCCTCGATATCCCGGTCGGGCTCAAGGCAAGGGGATTGCGAAGGGAGTTCGACAGCCTCGGTCAGGTGGATGTGCCTGCCAGTCACTACTGGGGCGCGCAGACGCAGCGCAGCCTGGAGCATTTCAACATCGGCAACGACAAGATGCCGAAGGAGGTGTACCACGCCTACGGATACGTGAAGAAGGCGGCTGCCGAAGTTAACACCCGGGCCGGCCGGCTGCCGGTCTGGAAAGGCAGCCTGATCGAGCGGGCTTGTGACGAGGTGATCAGCGGCGCGCTTGACGAGGACTTCCCGCTGTACGTGTGGCAGACCGGGTCGGGCACGCAGTCGAACATGAACGTGAATGAGGTCATCTCGAACCGGTGTATCCAGCTGGTCGGCGGCAAGCTTGGCTCGCAGCAGCCTGTCCATCCGAATGACCACGTGAACATGGGCCAGTCCAGCAACGACACCTTCCCCACTGCAATGCACATTGCAGCGCACAAGATGACCACGGACAGAACGATCCCGGCCTTGCAGCGGCTGCGCGACGCGATTGACCGGAAGTCGAAGGCTTGGGCGAAGTTCGTCAAGGTTGGCAGGACGCACCTGGAGGACGCCGTTCCGCTGACCGTCGGCCAGGAATGGTCGGGATATGCAGGCGCGCTCGATGACGCGATCGCCGAAGTTGAGCACGCGACCCGCGGGCTGCTGAAGCTGGCCATGGGCGGGACGGCCGTGGGCACTGGCCTCAATGCCCCGCCGGGCTTCGGTAAGCAGGTGGCCGCTGAGATCGCAACGATGACCGGCACGCCGTACCAGACTGCAGCCAACAAGTTCACGGCGCAGGGCACGCTCGACCGGATGGTCCGTGCCCACAGCGCTCTCAAAACCGCCGCCGTGACCCTCTTTAAGATCGCGAACGACATGCGCTGGCTCGGTTCCGGCCCGCGCACCGGACTGCACGAACTGCTCCTTCCGGCGAACGAGCCCGGCTCCTCGATTATGCCGGGCAAGGTGAACCCGACTCAGGCCGAGGCGATGCTCATGGTCGCCATTCAGGTCATCGCATCTGACCTGGCCATCAGTATCGGCGGCGCAGAAGGGAACTTCGAGCTCAACGCATTCCGGCCAGTGCTGATTAACAACTACCTGCACTCGGCGCTCATCATGGCCGACATGTCGGATCACTTCCGTGAATTCCTGATCGAAGGGGCTGAGCTCAACCGGCCCAAGCTCAAGGAGGACGTCGACCGCTCGGTGATGATGGTGACGGCTCTGTCGCCGGTGATCGGCTACGACCAGGCATCGGTCATCTCGCATTACGCCATCGACCATGACCTGAGCCTCAAGCAGGCGGCCCTGGCCAATGGCGTCAGCGAGCAGCTCTTCGACCAGGTGGTCAACCCGCTGGCGCTAACCCGCGGCGGTTCGGCTGACCTGCCGTCTGGTCGCAGCAAGGGCTGAGGTGGAGCGGCCCCGAGCGGATCGGAAAGGCACGCCCCAGCAGATCGGCAGGGCTGCGCTGATCGCGTCCATAGGCGGCCAGCGCGGCTGGGCTGACTGGGCCAACCCTGATCACCGGCTGCGTCGCCTGCTGTCCGAGTTCATCGGTATGGCAGGTCTGACCTTCATCTTGTCCGGCGGCGCGGCGATCCTCGCCCGCTACGGTGGCCATTCTCTCCAGCGATGGCAAGTCGTCCTGGTGCTGTCACTGGCCTCGGCGCTATGGCTGGTGGTTGCCGTTTACTTCCTGGGCGATATCTCAGCGCACTTCAACCCTGCGATGACGCTGGCGTTCGCGCTACGGCGGGACATGGACTGGGCTATGGCGTGCGCTTACTGGATCGTCCAGTTCGCCGCAGCCGCCTGCGGGTCGCTATTGGCTCGGGCGTACTTCGGCCCGGAAGGTCATCTTGCCGCCACGATGCCCCAGCCCGGCCAGTCCTGGCAGTCGGCAGGCTTCGAGGCGATCCTCACCTTCGGATTGGTGCTCATGGTTCTCAACATGGCCAACGGCCCAAAGCTGAATGGTCCGTTCGTTCCGATAGCTGTCGGCGCCTATGTCCTGGCCTGGGGCAGCATGGGTGGACCCTACGACGGCGCCGCGTTCAACCCGGCACGGGCCTTCGGACCCGACGTCGCTCTCGGCGACCTGTCCACGTGGTGGGTGTACCTGATCGGGCCGGTTGTCGGCGCGGCCATCGCAGTCGGGGCTGCGCGCGTATTCCGCGGGCCCGCCAAGGCTCAGGAAGCCACTGCGGCCGTGGGAACGCCGCTCGATCGCTAGGTGAAGCTAGCCGCGACGCCGAGCCTCTAGTCGCCGCCGAGTGCCCAGAACGCGCAGTGATGCTCAGCGGAGAAGTCGGTCTGCGGCGCTGGCTTCGGCGGCACCAATGACAGCATCGGTGAGGTAGCGCCGGTGAACCGCGGCCAGGCGGGGGCGCCGTTTGCAGATGGCACGCCGGACCGCGCGAAGCTAGTCCACTCTTGCCGCATCGCCGCCGCGAGTCGTTTCTGAGGCGCCGACAGCAGCGATGGCGGCACAGTTGGCAGCGTGAAGAGGTACGGAAGCTCGAAGGAGTGCGCTGCGCCGTACGGGAAGCCCACGCTTGGATATGGGCTCGGCGCGTTCTCGTCGTTGAACTCGTAGGCGTAGGTCGGTACGTACCGGGCCAGATCCTGATCGAGTATGAGCGTTGGGCAGGAGAAGATGGCATCAGTGCCAAGCGTGCTCAGCGCGAGTGCCGGGCTCTTGTAATCGCTGAGCGGATACTGGGCGGCGATGAGCGCGGCGATCCGGCGCGACACGTGCAGCGTCGCCCCGATCAACGCCTGGTAATTGGCCGCCGTGACCGGATGACCCTCGGCGGTGGCGAGGGCTACGAACAATCGCCATTCATCGTGGTTGGTTCCGTCAATGACCGGCACGTGGCTGAAGTCGCCGGTGCTGAGGGCGGTCTTGAGCGGCTGGGTAAGGACAAGGCCGTCGATGTCGGCTGAAGCACCCGACTGATCCTCGTCAGCCAGGATCGTGGCGACGGGCAGACTGCGCAGGCACTTGGCGGTCTGGCTGGCGCAACCGGCTTTCGCCGCGAAGGCTCGGCCCGCCGCTTCGGCGCTGGCGAGCGAGACCGGGTACTGCGCATAGCCACCGCTCTCCGCGATTGCCTTGGCAAACAAGCCGCGTGCGCCTGGCGAGATGAGCTGCAACAACACGCTCTGGCCGCCAGCTGACTCGCCGAAGATGGTGACGTTGCCCGGATCGCCCCCGAACGCCCGGATGTTGTGCTGCACCCACCGCAATGCTGCCTGCTGGTCCATCAGGCCGTAATCGCCGGTCGGGCCGCCCGGCTTGGCCGCCAGAGCTGGATTCGCAAGAAAGCCCAGCGCACCGAGCCGGTAGTTGATCGTGACGACAATTACCCCGTCCGCAACCAGGCCGCTCGGGTTGTAGTCGTTGCTCTCGCCGCCGACGAATCCGCCGCCGTGGATCCACACCATGACCGGCAGCTTGTTGCCGCGATGAGTGGCGGGTGCGAACACGTTCAGGTACAGGCAGTCCTCTGACGTGCTCGCTCGCCCGAACACGCCGGCGGGCTGCGGGCAGTGCGGCGCGAACTGCATCGCCGTTCGGATGCCGCTCCAGTGCGCCGGGGGCTGCGGAGGCCGCCAGCGCAGCGGGCCTACCGGCGGCGCCGCATACGGGATGCCGAGATACTCGTCGGTGGCGCTGGTCTGTTTCCCACGGATCTGGCCATCGCTCAGGCTCACGACCAGCGACCGACGTGGGAGACGCGCACCGGATGTCGTAGCCTGGCCCGCGCACGAGACGGCCGCAGCCGCAAGAAGGCTGCCGACGACGATGGCAGCGCCCTGGCGCTGAACTCTCGGCCAGTGGCGCTGCCATCCCCGTATCTGCATGTGAAGCGCGAGCGATTTTCAGAACTTGCCGGCGATGAAGTAGGGCACGACCTCGCGCACGCCCTCCTGATCCTTGCCGACACCGATCGCGACCTTCATCGCGCGCGTCTTGGGGTTGAACCAGACGAGCGAGATTCCTGGCATGCACCCGTTGATGCGCTCGACCATGAGCTTTGACGCGGTGGCGTTGACGACCAGGCTGCTGGCTGCGCCGGGCACGTTGACCTGCTGCTCCTTGCCGTGGGCTGGCTGGCGCCCGATGACGAGGCTTCCGCACGCTCCGTAGCCGTCCACGTACAACCCGCTCGACAGCTGCCAGGCGTTGAAGTCGCCGAAGTCAAAGCCGCTGCCCGTGCGGGCGGGCGTCAGCGCAGCGGGTTTGGCGCCGCTGACCGGAACTAGCCACGTCTGACCGGAGCATGTTGCCAGGACCGTGCTCGTGCTCCACCAGCGGACGGCGCTGCAGCCTTCGCTCACGCCTTGGACAGGTAGCTTCCGGATCACGCCGCCCGCATTGCTGATCAGTTCCAGGCCGTTCGCTGTCCCCGCAGCGAACTCGGTGCCTGCGGAGTTGTAGGGAGCCGAGGGAACGCCGCCGATGCCAGCCAGGTCGTCAAGTCCCTTGACGCGGGCCAGGCTCTTCTGCAGCTTTCCGGTCAGGCTGTACCGCTGCAGGGTGAGGGTGCCAGAGCCGACCCCTAGCACCCCCTTCTCGGCCAGGATGTTCAGCCCGTCGGGCCTGGTGTAACCGACTGCGTTCACCTTGGCGGGCAGCGTGAAGCTGGTTATGTGTCCGGTGCGCAGCTGCAGCTGATAGACGTGCTGACGAGCGGCGCCAAGGAAGATAGGACCCGAGGTGAACAGGGCCCGCTTAGCATCGCCTGACCAGGCAACCAGGTCCCACTGCGCCCGCGGGCTCTTGGCGGACCAGGTGATCAGCTGGTACCGGCCGCCCTGCGGGTTGACCAGGTAGAGGGTCGACGCTCCGGCCTTGGGCTTGACGCCCTCTCCTGCATGGGTCGCCGAGTACAGCGCAAGCGCCCAGCCCGGACCCACCTTGTGCCACGGCACTGCTGAGGCCGCCCCTGTCTGACCGGCGCTTAGGGCCCGGCCCGAAGGCGCCGCGGACGCCGCGATGGCTGGCACTGCCAACCCCACCGTGGCCGCAGCCGCCGCCACGGTCGCCCCGGCCGCCATGGCGCGCCGTCCGCGGAAACCTGGTCCAAGTCTCACTGTCATCAACCCCGCTTAGCCATTGCAGCGCTATTCGCCGCACGCGACGATCATGGCCGGCAATGGCTGTCGCAGGAAAGGGGAGCCCTTCCCAGTATGGGGACGGCTTCCCTTTCCCTCATGGCCTCCCCAGGGTCAGCCCGCTACCTTGTCGAGGAACCCGAAGACCGCCCTGATCTTGGCGTTATCGTCGGTGACTGCCACGTCGAAGCCGATGACGAGCGGCTCGGCGGCCTCAGGGCCAAGGCCCCAGGCCGTGAGCCGGCGCCAGAGGGTCGGTGTATTCGGCGTCCACAGTCCACACCTCGTCGATCAGCTTGCGCCGCGCGGCGGGGTCCGTCTCATTCCAGCAGTCGAGGTAAAGGGCGATCACGTCGTTCACGGTCTTCCTTCCGGCATTCGGTCTCGCCATCGTCAGAGCCGCCTGGAGGCCGGGCGTTCCCATCCCACGGCGGGGATGATCCTGCCGCTCACCGAACACCTTCGTGCGAGCTGCCCTTCGCCAGGTGCTGGCCGGACGGAAATACCCGGCGGAAGTGCGGCGGCGCGCCCGCCCGAGGGCGTCGCGCTGCCCTTGCGCTACGAATGTGGCGACCGCGAGTCTTGCGCTGTTCAGCATTAGTGCCGCGGTCACGACTGCCACGGATGTGACAGTTGACGAACTCGCCGTCGAATCGTCTTATCCGGCGGACGCCGCAACCGCGGCAGCGCCGCGCTCGTGAGTGGTCAGCTGCTGTCGGCGGGGTCAGTCCTGTCATGGTGATGCCAATGCGACTGGCCGTGGCGGTGCCCGCTGGCAGGAGCAGAGACGGCAACTGGCACAACGGGGTGCTGGCCCAGGTTCGGACTGGCGGTCGGCTCAGCCGGGGCAATTCCTGCGTCGGCATCGGTCGGCCCGGTGTCCGAGAGCGGTGGCCGGTCCTCCGCCGGAAATGCGGACAATACCGAAGCGTCCTGCTTTCTGACTGCTTCTTTCGGCTCGCCCACGTCGCCTGCCCGAGCCACAGCGCGCGTTGTGCGCAGATATCTGAGAACCAATAGACCCAAACTGAACCCGATAAGGAATAGCGCCCAGGGCAACGCGGCGAAAGCCGCAGCGGTAGGGCCGTACGGAAGGCTAATGCCGGCTGAGTGCACGGCCTCGGCCACGGCCACCGCAGCGAGCAAGATCGTGACAGAAAGCACTGCAGAGCCCGGCATCCACCATGATGCACCGCGCAGGGCGAGAGCAGCCACGCATGCGATCACCAGCGTGGTATCGAACATCAGCGGATAGAGCGCCGCTAGGGGCGGAGAAACGCCTGCGGTCAACGCCATCTCGTGGAACCGCGGGTAGGAGAGCAGGAAGGCGGCGCCCGCGAGCAGCACCGTTCCGGTAAGCACGCTGGCAGCGGCAGCTAAATTGAGCCTGCCCCTGGAATCAGCCCGTCGCAACTGTCGGGCACCGGATAGCTCGCTCATCGCGCCTCAAGGTCCTCCCGTAATCACTGCGAGCCTATCGCGCCAGCCGTTCACCGGAAAGGAACGAAAAGGTTGCCGCTCCGGTGTCGGATCAATTGCTTTATCTGCGGCAACGAAACATTCCGGCTTCGTGTCGGGCCGGTCAGCATATCTGCGACAACGGATGCTCTGCAGATTGGTAAATGCACCTAGACGGATATCTTGTCGGCTGCGTCATGCGGGCTTACGTTGATCACATGCGGCTGCCGCAGACCGCGCAGTCGGCCGGGCCACTGAAATTGACGAAGCATAGACGCTGAGCGGGATTTAGGCATGTCTGCCGCCGACGAGGATCGTGAGCCAGAAGCGCGGGCTTTGGGACGTCACCGCTTCACTCCGCAGGCCGTCGTTCGCTTTCTGGCCAGGATTGAGGCCCGTGCGGCCCAGGCTGGCGACGAGACCTTGATGAGCGCAGTGACGGTAGGTCGCCGTGCCCTGGCCGAATGGCAGAAACTGGCCGAGCGGCTTCGGGACCTAGAGCGGGAGTATCAGGGGCAGGCATTACTTGAGTGGAGGGCACGGACCCGGCTGCGGGACGTGCTGGACCTGCTCGAGAGGCTCGTCGATCAGTCGGAACCGGACGCGCGGGGTGCCGAGCCGGGAGGGCTAGCGCGCGATGGACTCACATTGTCGCCACAACGGGGAGCGGCTGGCGGCCTGGCGGTCCGGATGCTCGGAGCCTTCGATCTGACAATCGACGGAAAGCGAGTGACACACTGGCGCGGGCAGCGGACCCGATCGCTGATGCAATTCCTCGCGGCTCACCGACTACGCGGCGTGTCTAGGGACGAGCTCATCGCGGCAGTATGGCCAGACATAGACGAGGACAACGGGCGCCACCGGCTGCACCAGGGCATCTACGAGTTGCGCAGCACCTTACGCGCCGCTAATCCTGGCAGCTCGCCGATCGTCTGCGTGGACGGCGCATACGGGTTCGATCAGCAGGTGCCCATCTGGGTCGACGTCGAGGAATTCGACGATCTGACGGCGGCTGCGATGCGCAGCATCAAGGCACAGCGGACTGAGGAGGCCATCGAGGCCTCCCGCTGCGCCCTGGCCCTTTACCGCGGCGACTTCCTGTACCAGGCCACCGACGCGGACTGGGCCACCTGTGAGCGCAATCGACTCTGCGCTCGCTTCGTGCTGCTCAGCACCCAGCTGGGCGACCTGCTGACCCGCCGCGGCGACTACCGAGACGCCTTAGCTGTCCTAGAACCCGTACTGAATATGGAACCGTGGAACGAGGACGCCGTTGTGCTCACGATGCGTTGCTATGCGAAGACTGGTGCGCGTTCGCGGGCTGCGGCTGCCTACCGCTCCTGCGCCGAAGCGTTGGCCAGCGAGTTCGAGATAACGCCTGGTGTGCATACCGTCCAGGCTTACGAGCAGATCCGCTCCGGAGCGCCGATGGACCATCGTGGCCCGCTCAGCCAGGCTCTGGACCGAAGAGTACCCCGACTATCTTCGCCCCCAGCGCCCGGTGCAGCTCGTCCAGCCCAGTGACCCTGAGTTGCAACTCCACCTTGACGCAGTCATCGCCGAGTGCTTTCGCGCCGTCGATGAGCTGGGCGTTGATGATCTCCATCGAGACCAGCGCGACCGGAGAGCCGACCGGCTGTAGTTGCGGCTGCGCTGACCCGAGCCGGTCGAGCATCCACCTGGCCCAGCCGGCCGGCTCGTTCCCCAAGAACGTGTTCTCGTCCGCTGACTCCTCGTGATAGAGACGCGTGCGCCATCGCAGTTGGCCAGGCAAGCCGGGCCGGGTGTCGAAGAAGACCGAGAATCCGGCCTGCTGACGCCACGGGTCCGTTACCTCTCCGGCCGCTGCGGCGGGTGGCCACGGGCCACTCACCGGTCCGTCGCGCTTCACCTGACAGACCTCCCACCGCGCGTTCAGGTACCGGTCATAAGCCCTGATGCTGTCGGGATGGACTGATTCCCTACTCCAGCGATCGCTCAGTCCGTCTCGGGCGGTGACACGGTGATGGTGTAGTCGTGGCAGCTACCGAAGACGAATCCGACCTTGCCGCAGCAGTCCTTCGAACCCAGGGTTATGCAGAGGGTGTACTCCCGCCCGCAATCACAGGTGGTGAACGTGCCGGGAGGTATCTCGAACTCAAAGACCCACTGGTCGGTCTGGCACGGACTGTCAGCACCTTCAAGGACGATGGTCTTGCAGAAGTCTCCGGACGAGCCGCGCCCGCAGGCCTCGAAGGCGAGCCCGACGCAAAGGCTGGTGTTGCACAGGTAATACCTGATCCTTCCGGTCAGGGTTACTGTCACGGTCACCAGTAACGTCTGATTGGAATCGATGAATCCCACCGGCTCGGCTGGGTTCGACTTGTCGGCGAAGGTCGCGGTCATCGTGCCGCCCAGGTCCCAGATGTGGGGCCGCGATTCGAGGACGCACGGAGTGGTTCCGGCTGATATGGTGTCGGTTGGCATGATCTTCCCCATTCGTGAAGGCCGCGCGGGGCGCGACGCCGACGAACTCCGCCGGTCGAGTTCCGGTATCCGCCTTCGCGCTCACGCCCGGCTGTGAGAGCCCACCCAGAACCTGCGATGAGCGGTCAGGCGGTGTTCTAACGCCGCTCAGGCGCCGCTACCTGAGCCATCTGTGAGCGTGGGCGGACGCCATCGCGGGTTCCAGTTGCTTGGAACAACCCAGTTGGGTGATGTCGCGATGGGACCCAGATGCCAGCGTTGAAGTGCTGGGCTCATGCATGAAGACGGGAGCCTCGACGATGCATGTGCACTACCGGCAGGCCGTCGTGGACGGGGCCGCCGTCAGCTACCGCGAGGCTGGCCCAGCCGGTGCGCCGGTGCTGCTTCTGCTGCATGGCTTCCCGTCGTCGTCGCGGATGTTCCGCAATCTGATCCCTGAACTCGCAGGCGAATACCACGTCATCGCGCCGGACTACCCGGCATTCGGGCACAGCGCAGTACCGGACCGGGCGGGTTTCGCGTACACCTTCGATCACCTCGCCGAGGTGATCGACAAGCTGATTGACCAGCTTGGCGTCCGCGAGTTCGCCATCTATGTGATGGACTTCGGTGGGCCAGTCGGGTTCCGGCTGGCGCTCTGGCACCCCGAGCGGCTCACCGCAGTCATCGCGCAGAACGCGCCGCTTTACCCAGAGGAGCCGCGGGGCTGGTGGGCAACGCTCGACCGGTACTGGGCAGACGGCTCGGCCGAGCATCGCATGGCCTCGCGTGCGTACCTGGACCTGGAAGGTCTAAGGGAGCAGTATCTCTACGGAGTTCGTGATCCCTCGGTGATTGACCCGGACAACTGGATCATCGACAAGGCCCTGATCGACCGGCCTGGGGTCGATGAGATCATGCTGGACTTGCTCTACGACATCCGCAATAACGCGCCGACCTTCGCGGCGATGCAGGAATTCCTCCGCGTCCGGCGGCCGCCGACACTGGTAGCGACCGGGGGTAACGACGAGATCTTTCCGGAGGAGATTGAGCGCCTGATCCTGCGTGACCACCCGACAGCCGAGTACCACGCACTGGATACCGGTCACTTCGCGCTCGAAGACAAGGCAGACGAGATCGCGGCCCTCATGCGCGAATTCCTGCCCAGGGCACTGCAGCCCGTTTGAACCGGCGCTTAGCTCCCAGCCTCGGGCGGATGCACTTCGCGGCGCAGGATCTTTCCGGTCGGACCCTTCGGCAGTGAGTCGACAAGCCACACGCGCCTGGGGTATTTGTAGGCGGCGACCTTGTCCCTCGCGAAGGTGCGTAGTTCCTCGGCTGTAGCGGTCGCGCCCGGCTTCAGGGCAACGGCCGCGCCAACCTCCTCGCCAAGTTCGGCGTGCGGCATTCCGATCACGGCCACCTCGGCGACTGCCGGGTGCTCATGCAGGACCTCCTCGATCTCTCGCGGGTACACGTTGTAGCCGCCCCTGATAATCAGGTCCTTCTTCCGGTCGACGATGTAGTAATAGCCGTCCTCGTCCACCCGTGCCATATCCCCGGTGTGGAACCAGCCGTCTCTGATTGCCTCGGCCGTAGCCTCGGACTTGCCCCAGTAGCCCTTCATTACGTTGTGGCCGCGAATAGCGATCTCGCCGATCTCGCCGCCAGCAACATCCTGTCCGGCGTCGTCAACGAGCCGCATCTCTACACCCTCGATCGGCGTTCCGATCGAACCCGGCTTCCGCGCCTTGTGCGGGTGATTGAACGACGCCACCGGGGAGGTCTCAGACAGTCCGTAACCCTCGAGAATGACGCAGCCGAACTTCTGCTCGAAGCCGCGCAGAATCTCCACCGGCATGGACGCGCCACCCGAGACGCAGACCCGCAATGTCGCGGTCTGGGCAGGGTCGGCTTCCGGAAGGTGCAGCATCGCAGCGTACATGGTCGGGACGCCCTCGAAGATCGTGACCGAGTCTCGCTTGATGACCTCCAGCGCCTTCGCGGCGTCGAATCTGGGTAGCAGCGTCAGCGTGCCGGCAGCCGCGACTGTTGCGTTGAGCCCGCAGGTCAGCCCGAAGACATGGAACAGGGGCAGACAGCCCATCGTGACGTCGTCCGGGCTGTTCTTCAGCAACGTCCGGGCGGTGAGCCCCGCATTGCGGACCAGGCCGGCGTGGGTGAGCTCGGCGCCTTTCGGCGTGCCGGTTGTCCCTGAGGTGTAAAGGATCACCGCGTCGTCTTCGCCTCGCCGACCGGAGTTCCTTTCGGCCGGAACGAGCCCGTCGAGCAAGTCGGCCGTGTCGGCAGTTTCTACAGGGATAACCTGCGCCCCCGCGTCCGCGGCGCCTTTGGCGGCTTCCGAGGCAGCCGTGTGCCAGGGCAGGACCACCTTTGCCCCAGAGTCGCCCAGGTAATAGCCGACCTCACGGCTCTTGAGCAGCGGATTCATCGGCACGGTGATTGCGCCGGCGGCCAGCGCCCCGTAGAAGGCGATCGGGAACGCTGGCACGTTCGGGAGCATGATCCCGACCCGGTCGCCAGGCTCAACCCCGACTGAGGCCAGCAGCGTACTCATGCGTCGGGCGGCCTCGCGCACCTGCGCGTAGGTGAGCACGAGATCGTCCATCCGCAGCGCAACGCGCTCTGGGTGCTCCGCAGCGGCTCGTTCCAGGAACGAATCGAGGTTGGTCATGGCACCCTCCTGTGCACGTCAGCAGGCAGATTCAGGTCCGTGTTATCCCACCGCAAGCATGCCCCGCCTCCGGCCAGATGCAAATAGGCCTGCCGAACAGCGCCGCCTGCGCCCGCGACCCCGCGCCCGCTGACGGGTCAATCACAGCATCGCTCGGCTCGGAAGCCATAGGCTGCGGTCAGGGTAACCCGCTAACGATGAACGGAATGGTTTCCCTGTCCGGGACTAATCGCATGGCGAGGAGGTTCCGATTGCCAGCCACCAGTCCCGGGAGAGGCGCTGGTCATGCGCGCGCTTGACGCCATCGGGCATGCCCTGAGCGTGGCCGGGACGATGACCTGGGAGATCACCTGGTCGCTAATCCTTGGCTTCGCGCTCTCGGCAGTGATCCAGGCGCTGGTCCGCCGGGACACGATCACTCGCCTGCTCGGCGACGACAGGCCCAGGACCCTCGCCACGGCTGCCGCGCTGGGCGCCGTCTCGTCGTCGTGCTCCTATGCCGCCGTCGCGCTCGCCCGTGCGCTATTCCGGAAAGGCGCAAGCTTCACCGCGGCAATGGTGTTTGAGATCGCGAGCACCAATCTCGTGATCGAGCTAGGCATAATCCTGGCACTGCTGATCGCCTGGCAATTTACCCTGGCCGAATTCATCGCCGGCCCGATCATGATCGCGGCAGTTGCCGTCGCGTTCCGGCTTTTCGTACGCGGCAAGCTGATCCGGGCCGCCCGGCAGCAGGCCGATAAGGGGCAGGCCGGGTCGATGGAAGGCCACGCGGCGATGGACATGAGCATCAGGACCGGCGGCAGCTTCTGGCGGCGGCTAGCCAGCAGCGAAGGCTGTACGGCGGTCAGCCGGATCTTCGTGATGGAGTGGGCCTCGGTCATCCGCGATGTTGTCGGCGGGCTGCTCATCGCGGGGGCGATCGGGGCGTGGGTGCCAGACGCATTCTGGCGGCACCTGTTCCTCACTCAGCACCCGCTAGCCGCCAAGATCTGGGGTCCGCTTATCGGACCGGTGATCTCGCTGCTCAGCTTCGTCTGTTCGATCGGTAATGTGCCCCTGGCAGCGGTCTTGTGGAACGGCGGGATCAGCTTCGGGGGAGTCCTGGCTTTCATCCTGGCCGACCTGATCATCATTCCGATCCTGTTCATCTACCAGAAGTATTACGGCGCCAAGATGACGCTGATCATCCTCGGCTTCTTCTACGGCTCGATGGTCGTGGCCGGCTACCTGGTGGAGATCCTGTTCGGCGGGCTCGGGCTGATCCCGGCCGAGCGGGCGGCAAAGGTCTCCGCAGTGGGCATCCAGTGGAATTACACCAGCGTGCTCAACATCATTTTCCTGATTCTGGCGGCAGCCATGCTGATCCGGTTCTTTACTTCAGGCGCGGGCTACATGCTGAAGATGATGGGGGGCAAGCCGGATTAGCCGCCGTGCGCTGCCCGAAGCGCGGGCAGCGCGTCACGGTGGGCTCCGGCAGAGGGAACTGCCGGCCAGATCGTGGGGGACGGGTGTCCTGCCTCGCGGGCAGCGGCTGTGGCGGCCGCAGACAGCGTCGGGACAGTGGCCACCGGCGTCAGGGCGATCACACTGCCGCCGAAGCCACCGCCGGTCATCCGCGCCCCCAGCGCCCCGGCCGTGAGCGCAGCCGACACCGCGGTGTCCAGTTCGGGTGCGCTGACCTCGAAGTCGTCCCGCAGTGACCGGTGAGACGCGGTCAGGATCGGTCCGATGGCTGCGAGGCGGCCAGCTCGCAATAGCTCCGCGGTGGCCAGCACGCGCGCGTTCTCGGTAACCACGTGCTTGACGCGCCTGGCAAGGACGCCGAAAGCGGCGAGCTGGTCGAGCGCCTCCGGCAGATCGGCCTCCTGCACATCCCGTAGCGCCGTCACGCCGAGCAGCCGAGCCGCCTCCGCGCAGCTGGCGAACCGATCGGCGTACCCGCTCTCGGCCAGGTCGTGATGAGCCTGCGTATCGATCACCAGCAGCACGAGGCCGGCGTCCGCCGGATCGAACGGCACGTGCTCGACAGCGCCGGTACGGGTATCCAGGAACAGCGCATGGCCGGCCCGCGCCAGCATCGAGGCCATCTGATCCATGATTCCGCATGGGACGCCAACGAAATCGTTCTCGGCGCGCTGCGCCAGCCGCGCCAGCTCGGCAGCGGGAAGCTGGATCGCGCTGAGCTCAGCGACAGCGAGCGCGGCAGCGCATTCCAGTGCGGCGGACGAGGACAGACCAGAGCCGACCGGGACCGCGCCGTCAATGACGATGTCGAGGCCTGGAACCCGGTATCCGGCCTCCCGCATGGCCCAGACCACGCCGGCCACGTAGGCGCCCGGCCCTGACGGGCAGCCAGCGCGGAGTTCGGAAACCGCGACGTCGACAGACACGCCGGGCCACTGCAGGGAACGCACGGTCAGTCGCCCGTCCGTCCGCCGGGCCGCGGCGGCCGCGGTACGCGCCGCAAGCGCGAATGGCAGCACGTAGCCGTCGTTGTAATCAGTGTGCTCGCCGATGAGGTTCACCCGGCCGGGTGCCGACCAGATCCCCTCTGGCGCCCGGCTCGTCAGCGACGCGAATTCCGCCGCGAGGGCGAAGAAGTCGGGTTGTCCGGTGGGTTGCGTTTTCTTCACCACCGCAATCTAAACGCTAGCCCGGCGGTGCGACACGCCTTACCGTATGTAATCGAATCGCTGCGGAAGGTGAGATACTTAGGCTGTCCCCGACATCGCCAGGAGGCGGCTGATGGCAGTGGCTCCCGATCCATCGCCCGCACCGCCGTTGGGTGACTCTGCTGTCAGGCACCTGCTGACAGCACTACATCAGGCACTAGACCTGGCAGCTATTGGTCAGGTTAGGGATGAACTGGCCTTCCTGAGGTTGCTCGAGGCACGCACCCGCATCGCCGTCGCGAGCATCGCCAGGCTCATTGGCGACCCGCACAGCGATGGGCTCGACTACATGTCCGAAGGCGATCACATCCTGCACCAGCTCGCGGATCTGCCATCATCTAGCACCGAAGTCGGCTGACGGCAGGACCATCCGCGGCGGCATCGCGGCATTAGCCGCCGCCGCCTCCTCCTCGTCCGTCCCCTTGCCAGTTGCCGTTCCCGTTCCCTTGCCAGTAGCCATCTCCATGGTTCCCATTGTCATGCCCTGGTGGCTGGATCGCGGCAGTCACAACG
>Ga0335074_10004180_pt1 | contig 19860 bp, 14 predicted proteins | sample Lox_Sample_23_FD_206715 | JGI IMG/M metagenome (GOLD analysis project Ga0335074, IMG submission 206715) | Soil microbial communities from Loxahatchee National Wildlife Refuge, Florida, United States - Lox_Sample_2.3 | ecosystem: Environmental > Terrestrial > Soil > Wetlands | place: USA... | reverse complement strand
TGCTGGAAACGAGCAAAGGGATGGCGACGTCGGTGTTGTTCTGGCCCAACTCGACGACGCTGCCGCGGTAGTTGAACATGCCGCTCTGGTGCTGGCCGAGACCATAGAGGGCCTCAGTGGCATCGGGAGCGAAGCGGTCTTCGATATGGAAGAGTCCCGGCGCGTCGGAGGGAAGATAGGTACGCGGCAAGTTCGACCGCTCGCGCACCAGGGTTTCGCCCTGCGGAGTTTTGAAGATCAGGCTGCCTGCGTCTTTTTGCAATGTGACGTTCAGGCGCGCGGTGGCGAGCGTGGCGGTTCCGTCTGCGTCGTTGAACCGGAAGGTTGCGCCGGGACATGCCTCTGTCCGCGCAAGCATCCATGGCTGCGCCTCCGGTGCCGCAGGCGCGTTCAGCGGCCGCGCCGTGACGTGAATGAGCGAGTCGCCGCAGACGGTGACGTCGACGACTTCACGATCGTCGCGCGCAGTAAAACCGCCAGGCGACTGCTGAACCGTCATCGCCGAGGGGTGAGGCACCACGCCGGTAACGAACGGATCCTGAGCCGAAAATACAGACAGAGGAAGACAGGTAGCAAGCGCCGCAAGGACGCGAAAGACACGCGCGGAGTGACTCAAAGAAACACCTCAAAGACAGAGAATATACATGGCAAGAAAAACGGCCTCCGCAAAGGGCAGAGGCCGGTCTATGCTCACACAAGATTTTTCCCGCGCTTATTGATCGCCGCCAGTTCCCATCGTGATGCCGCCAGCCGACGCATTCTTCTTGGCTTCGTTCGCCTTGCGCGCGCCCATCGCTTTCGAAGACCAGTCCTGGGCCTGTGCCACATCCTGGTCGACCGCGGATTTGTTGCCGTAATCCACGTCGGCCTTTGCCCGGTAGGCCAGGTTCATATAGACCATGGCATCGTCATAATTGGGACGGTCATCCACAGCCATGTTGAGATACTTGAGACTTTCGTCCACCAGTGGCGCATCCTCGGCAACCAGCGGCTCCATCACCTTTTTCGGCACTTTCTCGTTGCCTTTGCCGTCGTCGTTGAATCCGGCTGGTTGAAGCGCGGCAAGCAGGTTCTTGTGCGCCTCTGTCCAATCGATTACACCGATGGTGTAAGCGGCCTCAGCATCCTTCGGGTCCACGGCCAGAACCTTCTTCTGCCAGGTCTTGGCATCTTCAAGCTGGTTCACGCTGAAGTAAATGCCGGCGATCTGCTTCATGCTGTTGACGTCGTTCGGATTGGTAGCCAGAACCTCTTTGAAGATGTCGATGGCCTGGTTCGCGTTCTTCATGTTTTCGGGCGTTGTCATTCCGGGAACGACGTTCTGGGCAAGAGCAGTGGCCAGATAGGTTTTTGCCATCGGCAAGTTGGGATCGAGTTCCGTTGCCTTCTGGAAATGCTCTATCGCCTCGTCATAGTGCGCGCTCTTGTAGGCGTCCACTCCCTTGTTCAACTGGTCACGGGCGGCAAGCTGGTTGCAACCGCTCATGGCCATCGCCATTCCTGCCAGAGTCACCGCGAAAACCCAAAAACGTGCGGGTCCATTCATTTTCGTATCCTTCTCCTTCAGGTGAGGCCCCGCGGGCCGCGCCTGGAATCTCTTGCCACCGGCCGCGCGCGGGATGAACCGCGATCGCGGCACGAAAGAATTCTAATCTTCGTCTCCGGAGCAGCCGCTCGCGGAGATGGCCCGACTACTGACCCTGCTGAATCTTGGGCGTCATCAACCCAATATGGTCCACGTTGGCGGACTTACCGATATCGATGACATCTGCGATAGCCGCAAAGTTCACGTCGTCATCGCCCTTGATGAACATGATGCGCTCAGCGCGGTTGGCATAGATCGCGGTTAACTTGGGCAACAGCTCGGCATGCGTTACATCATCGTCGTTGATTTTGTACGCAGGCTGCTGCCCGGCACGATAGAGCACCTGCACCACGATGGTGCGGTCGTTGGGCTGCTGCTGTTGCGGATTCTTGGGCGGCTGGGGCACCAGCGCTTCAAGCCCGTGCGGAACTGTGGGCACGATCACCATGAAGATGATAAGCAGCACCAACAGAATGTCGATCATCGGGGTCACGTTGATCTCCGACATGTTGCCGCCCGACGATCCCATAGACATTGCCATGGCTTAAACTCCTTTTGTTCTTAAAATCGATTCCCAGACAACCACGCCACGGCACTACTCGCCGCCCGCAAGATTGCCTTCGCGCCTCTCTGTCAGCAAATCCACTGTTTCCACGCCGGCGGTGCGCACATCGTCAATCACATCTTCCACCGTGCGGTACTGCGAACGGGCGTCGGCGCGAATATAAATCGTCTTGTCCGTTCTGTCTGCAAGCCTGTCACGCACCTGGCTGCCGATCTGGCTGGGATCGATCCTGTCCTGCCCCAGAAACACGGCGCCGTCCCGCGTGACCGCCAGAACGATCGCGTCAGTCTTGTTGGCATCAGGCATTTGCACGGCGTTCTCTACCGTGACCATGTCGATCTGCACCTTGTTCATGAGCATGGGGGTGATCACCATAAAAATAATCAACAGCACCAGCATCACGTCGACCATGGGGGTGACATTGATGTTGGAATTGATCTTTGAACCTTCGTTCCGAACTGCGATTCCCATGTGGGGACTCCGTGCGCCTTAAGTGAATTCCGGATCCGGTCCGGTTTTGCGGAAAACCAAGCGTCCCGCGCGAATCTCAAATCACAGGGCAGGAGAGGTGGTTTCTCCCGCCCCGCGCAGTGTCTCGCCCGAGCCAAGCCGCTTCGCTCTTAGCGCTTGTGGCTCTGCTTGATGAAGTAGTCGATCAGTTCGCTCGAGGAGTTATCCATCTCCACGTCGAAAGCTTCGACACGTCCGGTGAAGTAGTTGAAGGCCATGACGGCCGGGATGGCCACGAGAAGCCCGAACGCCGTGGTGACCAGCGCTTCAGCAATGCCGCCTGCGACCGCGCCGATGCCGGAAGTCTTCTGGGTTGCGATCTGCTGGAAGGCGTGCAGGATGCCGACGACGGTGCCGAACAGCCCGACGAACGGCGCCGTTGCGCCGATGGTCGCCAGAACCGAGAGTCCCCTCTTCAGCTTGGCATGAACGATGGCCTCAGCCCGCTCGAGCGCCCGGCCTGAGCTCTCGATGGTCTCCGCGGTAGCTGCGCCGGCCGAGATGCGGAACTCCTGCAGGCCCGAAGTGACCACCTCGGCAAGGTGGGATTTCTTGCTGCGGTCGGCGATCTTGATGGCTTCCTCAAGCTTGTTTTCCTTCAGGGCGCCGGCGACCTTGGGTGCGAATTCGCGCGATTGTCTGCGCGCCGCGGAGAAGTAAAGGTAACGGTCGATCATGACGGCCAGAGACCAGACCGACTCAATAAACAGGATGATCGCCACGGCGCGGGCCAGCCATCCCATGTGATTCCAAAGTCCCAGGGGGCTGAAGCTGACCGTTTGCTCTTCCTGAAAGAGCGCCAGGCTGTTGACGGTGTGCGAAGCAAAATGTGCGAGCTGAGCGAGAATCACTGAATCGTTCCTCCTAAGGAGATTCTTATGGACTGAGTTGAACCCGCCAAAGCGGGCGTTACGGCGGAAGGCGGTTTCTTGCGAATTCGCATTCCAGTCAAAAGCAGCGCTCCCTGCCCAAAAGCGGCAGGGAGCCGAAAACTACTTACCCACCCAGGGTAAAGATCACGTTGATGGTGGTCTCGACCTCAACCGGCTCATTATTGAGCAGATAAGGTCGATAACGCCATTGTCTCACGGCGTCAAGCGCCGCCTGCTGCAACATGGCCGGGCCGCTCACCACCTTCAAGTCCTGAATGGTTCCCTGCTTGGAGATTTGGGCCTGGAGCACGACCGTTCCCTGCACACGCGCCGCTTTGGCGATCGGCGGGTAGACAGGTATGGTTTTCTGAATCAGCATACCTACAGCCACGCCGGCCGAGATATTCACCTTCTTGGGAGGTGCAGCTTTCACCTTCGGGCCGCTGCCCTCGCCAAACAGGCTACCCATCACACCGGAGCCGCTACCGCCCATGCCCTCCATGCCGGCAACGCCGAAGCTCGAGGGCGGCGCTTCTTTCTCTGAAACCATTTGAATGTTGTGCGGAATCTTGGTCGGCGCCGTGAGCTGATTGTTCATCATCTCCGACTGCACATGGACGATGTGAACTTCTGGCGGCGGAGGTGGTGGAGGCGGCGGAGGTGGTGGCGGCGGCAGAGTTAACACCGTTGCCATCAATTCTGAGGGGAGCGCCTCGGGGTAAATCAATGGGATGAGAACCAGGAGAACAAGGATTGCAAAGTTAATGCCGCCTGTAAGCAGCATCCAAAACTTGCTCTTGGTTTTGATCCTTTTTGCCGATTCGAATGTGGAGTCCTCAAACATAGGCTGCCTCGGAGATCGGGTTTGTTACTCCTATTTTAGACACCGGAAGAATCGTAATTGTTCCCGGTGGCAAAATATTGCCATTCAGGAGCGAAACCACCTTAACAGAAACTCTGCGCGGCCTGCAAAAAATGCTGCAAAAATGGTGCAATATATGGGTGCTCGCCGGGGCTGACGTTCCCGGTTCTCCGGGCCGCGTCAGGCCCGTTCCAGCGGTCGCGGGCAAAGGATTCCGGGAACCGGTTTCTCTCTCTCATTCCGTTTGCGCTGTTCCGGCTCATAGTCTTCATCACTTCGAACGTTTCGCCGCTGGCAGCGAAGCGTTCTTTCCCTTCCCTGCGCGAAACTGTTGCCAGGCTACGAGCATGGGTGAAGCCACCGCGATCGAGGAATACGTCCCGATCAGAATCCCGATAACGAGAGCGAATGAGAAGCCGTTCAACACCTGGCCGCCGAAGACAAACAGCGATAGCACGGTGAGGAATGTCAGACCCGACGTGAGCACAGTCCGGCTCAAAGTTTGATTGATGCTCCGGTTCACCAGGTCAGGCAGCGCCTCACGGCGGCTGATGCGCAGGTTTTCGCGGATGCGGTCGAAGACGACAATCGTGTCGTTCATCGAGTAGCCGACCAGTGTGAGAATGGCGGCGATAACGGTGAGGCTGATCTCTTTGCCGGCGAGAGCGAAAGCCCCCACCGTAATGAGCGTGTCATGAAAACAGGCCACCACGGCGGCCACGCCGTAGATCAACTGGAAACGGAACCAGAGATACACCAACATGCCGGCCATCGAATAAAGCGTGGCCAGGGTTGCCTGTTTCTCCAGTTGATGGCCTACGGTGGGTCCAACCACGGCCACGCTCACGCCTTTGTTGGGGTCGAAATGATTGTTGTAGCGCGCCATGAGCGCCGATTCGATTTCCTGGCGGCCTGAGTCGAGCGAAGCCTCGCTCAAGGTGCTTTCGGGCAGGCTGATCAGCACCTGGTGGTTGGCCGGATCGCCATAATTCTCGATGCTGGCGCCCTTGATCCCGCTGCCATCGATGGCGCGGCGAATCGCTTCAATGTCAGGGGGATTTGAGAACGTCACGTCCACCTGGGTTCCGCCCTGAAAATCGACGCCCAGGGGAACGGGGCTCCCAATGTGCTCCCAGTTCCAGCTCATCTTCACAATTCCGGCCACACTAAAAATCATGGAAAAGGCAAGGAAGTACCACTTCCACCCTAACCAGTTCACATTTGGGTTGTGAAAGAATTCCACGTTTTTCTCCCAGCTCCTGGCTTCCAGCTTCAAGCTCTCAGCTCTCAGCCCTTAGTCCCGTTAAATCGATACCATCTCGCCCGGTTTCAAATTGTTCAGATGCGCCTCAAAGATCACGCGCGAGACAAAAACTGCGGTAAACAGGTTGGCGGCCAAGCCAACCGTCAGCGTGGTGGCAAATCCCTTCACCGGCCCGGTTCCGAACATGAACAGAATCGCCGCCGAAACAATGGTGGTGACGTGGGTATCAATGATCGTCCTGATCGCGTGGTGGAAGCCTTGATCAACAGCCGCGGAAGCGGCCTTGCCGGCGCGAATCTCTTCGCGGATGCGCTCGAAGATCAGGACGTTTGAGTCCACGCCCATGCCGATGGTAAGGATGACGCCGGCGATGCCGGGCAACGTCAAGGTAAGCACCAGACCACCCCCTCCCGAAGCCGAGGATAAGGCGCTGGAAAGCCCCATGATGCCGAGCAAAATGATCAGGTTCAAAATCAAGGCCAGATCGGCGTTGATGCCTGAGCCCTTGTAATAGACGAGCATGAAGATCATCACCAGAGCAAAGCCGACAATGGCCGCCGTGATGCCTTCGCGGATGGAATCTCGCCCCAGCGTGGCGCCTACCGTGTTTTCGTTAATGTAAGTGAGCGAAGCAGGCAGCGCGCCGGTGCGCAGCAGCTTGGAGAGCTCCATGACTTCGTTCTGGCTGAAGCTGCCCTCGATCTGGCCGCTGTCGCGAATCGCGCTTTTGATGACCGCCACTTCACGTACCGTTCCCCCCATCATCACCGCCATATTGCGGCCGACGTTGGCGCTGGTAAAGGCATAGAACTTGTCGCCGGCTTCGTCGGTGAGGGTGAAATTGACAGTTCTTTGTCCGGTATTTGAATTCACGCCCGGCTCAGCGGAGCGGAAATCGGTGCCCGATACAATCGGAGCACGATCCAGGATGTAGTAATCGGTCCCGCTGGAACCGGCCAGCTCGCCGGAACTCGGGAGAATCTCCTCCTCGGGCGGGAGGGCGCCATTCACGCTGGCCAAGGCCGCCTCCTGGCTTGGAAACGGGCCGCCATCGACGGCATGGATTTCAAGCCGCGCGGTGGACTTGATGATGGTCTTCACCTGGTCAAGGTCGCTGATACCGGGCAATTCAACCAGAATTTGATTCGCGCCCAGGCCGTACTCTTGGATCACCGGCTCGCTCACGCCCAATGCATTGACCCGGTCGCCGATCGTCTCAATCGCTTGATCGACCGTCCTCTTGTCCAGATCGCTCTCATAGGTCGGCTTCATCGTGAGCGTCCAGTTGTTGTCGGAGCCGCCGGAAAGATCGTACTCGTTCGCGTACTGAGGGCCCTGCAACAGGGCGCTCACCGCGTCAGATTGTGCAGGAGCGGTGCCTTCGACGCGGATCACATCGGGCTTCTTCGGATCGGGCTTGTAAACCTGCGAGAAGGTCAGGTTGGCCTTCTTCATGGCTTGCTCAATATCCTGGATCGTGTTGTCGGTCTCATCGTTGACGGCGTCGGCGACCTGCACCTGAAGAATGAGGTGCGCGCCCCCTTGCAGGTCCAACCCGAGATGAATGCGGCTGGAGATGGCACCCAGCAGGGCTTTCCCGCTCACGCCCGATGGGATTCCAAAGATGCCATACAGACAGAGCAAAAGAACGGCGACGATCAAGGCAATTTTGTTCTTAAGATTCTTCTTCATTGGTCCAATTCCCTGGTCCGAGTCCAAAACGCGGAGGGCGCTATGAGTTCGAAGCGGCCTCCTGCGTGGTAACCGAAGCGATCGCGCTCTTGGATACTTCCAGTTTCAAATTGTCGGGCGGAACGCGAATCACGATCGAATCGTCCTTGATGGACAAGATAGTTCCGCGGATGCCGCCCGCGGTCGTCACCCGGTCGCCGGATTTGATTCCGCCCATCATCTGCTGCCACTGTTTTTGCCGCTTCTGCTGCGGGCGGATCAGCAGCAGATAGAACAGCGGAATGAGCAGCAAAATAGGCAGCATCAGGGAAAGACCGTTCGCCGCTCCAGCGGGCGCCGCCCACAATGCAATATTCGTGACTCCACTCATGATTTACTCGCGTCCTTCACTCGCCTTCGCGTCCGGCGCCACCTGGCTTCGGGCACAGGCACACCCGCTCATCTGCCGGCGCCTGAAAAGGAGATTTGTCTCCGGGAAATGTCCTCAGGCCTCAAGTCACCTCAGGCCCGGGCTCTGGAAGGAGGGTTGAGCTGCGCAGACTGGAAACCAGCAATCCCCGCCTGCATGCATATTCTCGCCCTACTGCCGCCAGCTTCCTGTTCGACACAGCAATCCTTTGCGATCCAGACCGAAAGAAACCGGCTTACACCACCCCGTTCTGCCTGGGTTGCCAAAAGAATGCCTAGAAAGATAAGAAATGTGCGGCCGCTCCGGTGTCAAGGTGCGGGGGTGCCGGGAGCGAGCCGCCCTATCGCGCAACAGCCGCCCGCTGTGGCCCGAAACAGGGGCATGAGAGGGACCGAAACGGCGCGATCTCGCGGTGGGGCAGGGCAAGAACGTCAGGCGCCACGGGCATCCGCGCTCTTATAGAGCCCTTATGAATCCGCTACTCCTCCCTTATCGCCAAGGGCGTGGACTGGGTACACCGGGCCCTCCTGCGTGGATCGAGAGAGGTCGCTCGCAGGGCGACGGAAAGGTGGATCCCTCTCGTGGCTGTAGACGTTCATACCGAAGGACTCTTGCTGATCCCCGCAATTCTCGCCATCTGGTTCATGGTGTGGGCGCTTTGGCATTGGTGGAAAGAAGAAAAGCGATAGTGCTTCCCGCGATGCCTCAATCCTCTCGCGGGACCGGATGCCAGTAGCGCCGCTCGGGATGCGCGCATGTAAGGCACAATTGCTCACCGTTGACGAGAACCATGCGGCCAAAGTTTACCCCCTCGCCGCAGCGCGCGCAGATCACGCGATTCCCTGAGGAACCGGGCAAATCGCTGGGATCGATGGTGACTCGTACCCATTGCTCGCGAAAGAGTTGCACATCGGGCAGTTCCCGGTAGGCTTGCATCTGCTTGCGGCTCTTCGAGTCCAGATGCGGATAATGGCGCTCGGCCAGTTCTCGCGCATCTTCAAGAGCGATGATGCGAATGGCGCGGCCGGCCTGCAAATCAACGAAGGTGGCCGCCATCTTGCCCCAGTCGCGAAACTTGAGTGCGCGCTTGCCCAGGCGGCAGCCGGTGACCAGGGAAATGGCGTCGGTGGCGCAGCGGTCGATTTCGACGTAGGTGATCAGGCGCTTGCGATCGACGCCATGCGGATCGGCGATGCCGAGCCGGGAGAGCCCGAGCAGGGCCATGCGCACACCCAGGATCTGTCCCGCGCAAAGATGCCCATGCGCTGCCTCAGCCTGCCGCAATAGCTCATCGAACAACTCCATACTTTGTGCTTTCTTGCCGGCTTGTTATGGAATGGGTCCGGCCGCTACTTGGCCGCGGCTGGCTCCGGGGTTTCCTCTTCGTCGCCCGTCTCTTCTACAAGTACCGCCGACCCGGGGACAAAGTTGTAGCTTACTGCATCCTGGCCCGCGGGATGAAACGTGATGCGCAGCGGATCGCGCTGCCAGTCGGGCGGAGTGCAGGCCGGATCGGGATGGTTTTCGGCGTCGAAGGCCGCGAGTTTTTTGGCCAGCACCGGTTTGCGCACTTGTAACTGCGCCACGACGGCATACATGCTTTTGCCGCTGGCTGTTACGCCGCAATAGGCGGCGTAGTCGCGAAACCAGCTCACCCGGCTCACGCCCGGATCGTAGTCGGGCAACTTCAGGGCCAGGATGTGGCCGCTCACGCGATCCACGAGAAGCCACGGGCCGCGCTGCCATACCCAGCGCTCCAGATTCGTGCCGGGGCCGGGCTTGTCTCCCGGCAAGGCGTCGTTGAGCCGGATCGCGCGCCGCACCACAAAGCTCCGGTCGGTCACATCATGCGGGTCGCCTGTTGTCCACTCTTTCAACAGCCCATCCACGAGGAGCGCGCGAATTTTGAGCTCGCTTTCGCCCGCGGCAGCACCGGCCGGATCACCCGTCTGGGAATAAGGCACGTGCTTCACCGCGCCCAAAACCACGCTGTGCGTCTTGCGCGCGGCTGCCCGCGCAGAGACTCCAGAACTCAAAAGCACAACCAACACTACAAAGGCGAACCCCGAACGCTTACCCATGGCCTCTTGCTCTTTCTGACCCCCGTATTAGCTTTGCGCCTCCTCTACAGCTCGCGCCACGCGGAAGGCTGTGCTTTCGCGAAGGTGGCTAGCCAGAACCTGCATGCCGACCGGCAGACCCGCGCTGGTGACGCCGCATGGCACGGACACACCGCAGATGCCCGCAAGACTGGCCGTCACCGTGTAGATATCGGCGAGGTACATGGCCAGCGGATCGTCCGCTTTTTCGCCAATTTTGAATGCGGGAAAGGGCGAGGTGGGCGTCACGATAGCGTCAACTTCGGCAAATGCGCGCAGAAATTCTTCCGCCAGGATGCGGCGGACCTGTTGGGCCTTCATGTAGTACGCGTCGTAGTAGCCGGCGGAAAGGGCGTAGGTACCGAGGAGGATGCGGCGCTTGACCTCGGCGCCGAACCCTTCGTCGCGCGAGTGCGAATACATATCGGAAAGCGTTGCGGAGCTGGGTGAGCGGTAGCCGTAGCGCACGCCGTCAAAGCGTGCCAGGTTGGCGCTGGCTTCCGCCGTGGCTACCAGGTAGTACGTGGGAACCGCGTAACGGGTGTGTGGCAGGCTCACAGGCTTCAGCTGGCAGCCCGCGGCTTGCAATGCGGCAATTCCCCTCTCAATGGCTGCGCCGACCTCGGGATCGAGCCCATCGCCGAAGTACTCGGCCGGAACACCGATGCGCAGGCCCGCCGCAGGCTGATCACTTTCCGCGGCGTAGTCGGGCACAGGAGCCGGAGAACTGGTTGCGTCTTTGGGATCGTGGCCGGCGATCACGCTGAGCATCGCGGCAGCATCGCGCACATTCGCGGCAAATGGTCCAATGCGATCGAGTGAAGAAGCGAAAGCGATGAGGCCGTAGCGCGAGACACGGCCGTAGGTGGGCAATACGCCGACGACACCGCAAAAGCTTGCCGGCTGGCGCACCGAGCCGCCGGTGTCGGTGCCCAAGGTGGCCACGGCCAGGTTGGCCGCGACGGCTGCGGCTGAGCCGCCGCTGGAACCACCCGGGACGCGCTCTGGATCGACAGGATTGCGCACCGGACCGAAGGCGGAGTTCTCATTCGACGAGCCCATGGCGAACTCGTCGCAGTTGAGCTTGCCCAGCAGCACCGCGCCGGCAGCTTCAAGCCGGGCGACGGCCGTGCAATCGTAAGGCGGCTGGTAGCCTTGAAGGATTCTGGACCCGGCGGTCGCCGGAGCGCCCCGCATCACGAGCACATCTTTGATGCCCACCGGAATGCCGGCCAGCGGAGGAAGAGGATCGCCTTTGGCAACCATCGCGTCAATTCGTTCGGCCTGCGCCAGGGCGCGGTCTTTGCTCAGGCTGAGATAGGCATTCAACTGCGGGTTGATCTTCTCGATGCGCTGGTAGTAGCTCGCGGCGAGATCGCAGGCTTTCGTGCGACCCGCCGCAATCTCCGCGCGCAACGCGGCAAAGGTCTGCGGCGTCGCGACGTACCTCTCTCCTGTTTTCGGCTCGCTCGCCAACGAAAACCTCGTCCTTCTGTTCTCTGTCCTCTGTTCTCTATCTATCAATCACCTTCGGCACTTTGAAGAAAGCCCCGTCCGATTCCGGGGCCTGCGGCATGACGGCATCACGCTTGAGCGAAGTTTCAAGTTTGTCGGGGCGTGGCGCGCTCGGCCCAGCGGCCTCGCTCAGCTCGCTTACCTGCGCCAATGGGGCCACGCCCGCCGTGTCCAGTTCGCTCAGCTCGGCCACGTAGTCGAGGATCGCGTTCAAATCGCGCAGCATACGGCCGGTCTCATCAGGCGTCAGCTCAAGGTGCGCAAGCTCGGCAACGCGTTCCACGTCCTTTTCAGTGACTTTTGCCGGCATTCTCTGATTCTCTCCACGACGGTGACGCTCGCGAACCTCAATGCGGATCCGCCGCCGGTTGTCGAAGCTCAAGTATATCCGTTCATCGATTTCTGCTCCGAATGCGCCCGGGCCCCTCCCGCGTTCAATCGACGGTCAGCGTCACGCTCAGCGAATGCGTAATCCCCATTGAGGTGACGTTCACTGGAATGGTGTAGGTTCCCGCCGGCGTACCGGAGCCTCCGCCCTGGCCGCTTGATCCATCACTTGAGCCCCCTCCGGAACTGGTGCAACTGGTGATGCCTGTGGCCAGCAATGCCGCCAGCAACACCAGCAGAAGCATCCTGCGCCGCCTGCGAAGGGCCACCGGCAGCAGGATCAGCCCGCACGCCAATGGCAGCGCATGGCGCAAGAGGGGCCGCTCCAGCCGGGCCTGCGAACCGGTGGTAGAGATCTCCACCTCAACGTTGCCCTGAACGCCGGAGCCCAGCGACTCGGTAGTCGGATTGAAGAGGCAGAGCGCATTCGAAGGCAGCGTTCCGCAGGTAAAGGTGAAGGCCCCGCTGGAGCCGGTTGGCGAGATCACCAGCGTGTAAGTGGCTTGCTGGCCGCGAGCCACGGTCTGGCTCGATGGGCCGGAGAGTGAGACGGCGAAGTCGAAGCCGGTGCCTGAGAGCACGACCGTCGCAGGCATAGCCACTGCGGCAGAGCTAACGGTGAGCGCGCCGGATGCCGATCCGCCGCTATTCGGCTGAAAAATCACCGACGCTGTGCAATTTGCCCCCGCAGCCATGCTCCCGGTGCAGGTGTTCTGCGTAACGCTGAATGGCGCCGCGGCCGTGACCGTAACCGAGCTGATGGCGTAATTCGACGAGTTGGTCACAGTCACCGCCTGTGCGGTGCTGGATTGGCCCGAGGCCACGACCGGGAAAGTGAGCTGCGAGGGATTTGTGGCCAGCCCCGCTGCGAGCTGTCCGGATCCGTTCAACGGAATCGAAACCGCCGTGACGCCGCTGGTCGAAGAAGAGATGGCGAGCGCGGCGGCGATGGCGCCGGTGGCGGCGGGCGTGAAGACGATCTGCACAGTGCAACTGTTTCCGCTGGCCAGCAAAGCGCCGCACGTGTTGCCGGCGATGGAATAGCTGGCGGCAGCGGCGCCGGTGATCTGGAAGCCGACGTTGGCCATCGGCGCCCCGCCGCTGTTGGTGATGGTCAGCGTTTGCGCCGCGCTCGGCACTCCCGGCTGCTGATTGTTGAAGGTTAAGCTCGCCGGATTCGCGCTGAAGGCCGGCGGCGCCAATCCGGTCCCGGTCAGTGCCACAGTTTGCGTGCGCAAGGCGTCTGCGATCGTCAACGTGCCCGTGATTGCGCCCACCTGCGCCGGAGCGAATTCGACGCTGATGGTGCACACTGCTCCCGCTGCCAGTTGCGTGCCGCAGGTGCTCGACACCGGAAACTGAGCCGTGGCGGAAATTGCGATCGCGGTGAGCGGCAAACCGCCGGTGTTGGTAATCGTGACCGGCTGTATGGCAGAAAGCTGGCCCTGGGCGGTAGCCGGAAACGCGAGCGATGCGGCATTCAGAACGTCGGTGGGCGCGGCCAGGCCGGTGCCGCTCAGCGCTACGGTCTGCGTTCCTGCCGCATCGTTAAGCGTGAGCAGCCCCGCCGCCTGACCGGGCTGCGTGGGCGCGAACTCCACCTGCAACTGGCAGTCAGTGCTCGCCGCAAGGCTGCTCGTTCCGCAGGCATTGCTGCTGAGCACAAACGGCGGCGTAACGATGATGCTGCTCACAGCAATTGCGCCGGCGCCGCTGTTCTCGGCGGTAATCTGCAGAGGCGCTGACGTGGTTCCCACTTCCACCTCGCCGAAGCTCACGCTGGAAGGTGCCAGGCTGACCGCACCGGCAGGCGCTCCCGTTCCCGTCAGGTCCACGGTGAGCTGGCCGCCGTACACGTTCGCAAAAATGGTCATTTCGCCCGAAAGCGAGCCCGTTGCCTGGGGCGTGAACGTAACCTGAATGGCGCAGCTTGCGCCGGCTGCCACACTCGCGTAGACGCAGTTGTCGGTCTCGGCGAAGTCTCCGGTCACGGAGATGGATGTGGGTGTCAAAGCGAGGCTGCCAGTGTTTTCGAGCGTGACGGTCAGCGGGCTGCCGGCAGTGCCAAAGGCCTGGCTGGGAAAGGCGAGCGAGGCCGGACTGGGCGCTGCGCTGGTGAGGGCTGTTCCCGCGCTCCACAGCGGAGTTTGCCAGATACCGCGGCCGTAGGTGGCTGCCACCAGCACAGGCTGCGACGCCCCGGCAGGGGCAGCGCTAAGGGCGACGGCCGGCGCAGGGGGCAGCCCTGCGCCGAAGGCCGACCAGCAATTGGACAGAATCTGCGTGCAATTCGCTACTTCCGTGGTGAAGTAGACTCCCTTATCGGTGGCCAGGTAGACGGTGTTGGCGTTTTGCGGGTCAACAGCAAGGCTGTTGGCGGGCGCGGGCGGCAGGTTGGCGGTGATGTCAGTCCAGGTGGCTCCGCCATTGGTCGAGCGGTACACAACCTGGATCTCCTGTTGCGGATTTTCCATGCCGGCGACCGTCACGTACACGGTATTGCCGGTCGCGTCGTGCGGGTCGATCGTCAAGCTGGAGATGTCGAGGGCGTAGTAATTCAACGGGTGTGTGTCGTTGCTGACTGGGCTGAGAGTGAGATCGTTCCACGCGGGCGCTGCGCCGGAAGATGAATCGAAGACCGCGCTCAAAACATGGCCTGGAAGGTTCGCCCCGTTCGTCGCCAAGCCATACGTGCCCAGGTAGATGATCTCGCGGTGCGGTCCAATGGTTGCAGCAGCCATGGAGCGAACGAGGGAGTCACCGTTGCAGGGTACCCCTGTGGCGCCGCTGTCTAGAATCGAACTGATGGCGTTCGCCGCGCTCCAGCCGGCGCTGTTGTTCGCGGGGCCGCGCCACACGCGGCAGGTGCCGATGAGCAGTTGGGTGGGGTCGAGGGGATCGACGAGGAACGGCGCCGGCGCGGGCATGGCGTCACCATCGCCGCCTACATCAGCGTCTGTGACGACGGGGATCGAGCCAAATGCCGCCGGCGTGCAGGGCGCAGACTGCGAGCAGCGATAGATGGAAACGCCGGGCTCGTTGTTCGCGTACCAGGTGTTGCTGTTGGTGGGATCCACGGCAACCGGGCCACCGAAGCCGGAAAGAATCTGCGGCCAATCTGCAGTGGCGGCGGTGCCTTTCACGCCGGCTGTGCCGTTTACTCCCAGGCCGGCCATCATGATGTAGGCCGAGGTAGCGACAGGGGAGATGCTGACCACTTCAGCCAGGGAGCCCAGGCTCCCGTTCAGATTCTGGAAGTGCGCGGAATCCGATGACGAGCAGACCGGTCCGGTCTCTCCGATCGCGTCCATCGATCGCCACAGGCCGCTGTCGTTGCCCACAAAAATTTCCTGCGGATTGGCCGCGTTCCACGCCAGCGCATGCTGAAACTCGCCGACCTGCGCGCTCATGCAGGTGGTGGAGTTGGTGGTATCGCGCCAGGCGCAACCCTGCGAGACAGGACAGTTCGTTTGCCAGAGGTCGTTCGCGCCCGCCAGAACCATGGTTTCCTGCCCGGAAGGCACCGCAGCCAGCGCCAGGTTATAGTCGCCGTCGGCGATGGTCGCGGCACCTTCAAGAGTGCTGGTCTGGAGCGCGGCAGTACTCCACTGTCTGGCGAACGTAACGGTTGCGTTGGTGCAGTTGCCGCCGCTGATGGTGCATTGGTCCTGCCATAGCCCCTGGTCCTGATTGTCGAGGTCGACGGTCCATGCAAAGGTGTCGCCGGTTTGCGGATTTACAGCCAGCGCCCCCCGGTAGATGGGGCACGCAATCGAGCCGATGTTGCCGGTGTTGCTGGGGCACATTTGCGCGGTGAGGCCCGGAGCCGGCTGGGCCGCAATGCGCGTCCAGGTGACACCGTTGGGCGACTGGTAGTAGCCGTGAAAGCGCACCGCGGCGATGAAGAGTTGCCGAATCGGGTTCCAGACCACAGCCGTGGCGGCGTTGCCGGATGGCGACTGAAACTGGTCGAGCGGCCCCTGCACATCTTTTCCGCTGCCATCGGTAATCGCGGCCAGGTGCCAGGTTGCGCCGCTGTCAGAGGAATAATACAGACCCTCGTAACTTGCATTGGCCGAGCCCGCATCCACCAGAGTGCCTTCGTAGGCCTGTGAAACCGCTGCGACGACGACCTGCGGATTGACGGTGCTCCAGGCAAAGCCGGCGAAACCGTTTCCGGCAAAGCTATAATCCTGTGCGCTCAGGCCGTCTTCCAGGTCGGTGGTCGTCTGGATCAAGCTCCAGGTGTTTCCACCGTCGGTGGAGCGCAGGATGCCGGCGCCGTAGTAGGAATCAAGCACGTCGTTGGGGTCGCCGGTGCCGGCCAGGATCACGCCGGTTGCGCCGGGCTGCACAGTGAGCGCGCCAACGCTGATGGACGCGTCGGCCGCTCCACCCAGGGCAGCCACATTGTCAGTGAGCGGGGTGAAGACGATAGAGGCCGGTGTGGAAACCGCGGCATTGTTTGCCAGCCAGACGCCGCCGCCTGTTGTTCCGACGTAGAGGCGATTGCCGGTTGCATCCGATGGGTCGAGCGCCAAAGCGGAGATGCGGCCTGTGACGAGGCCGAAGTCAGAGGTTTCGACCGCGGCGGGCCCGAGGGGCTGCCAGGTAACGCCCGATGTTGCGCTCGCGGCGGGCTCAGGCAGCGATGCCGCTCCCGCCGCGATTCCCGGAAACTGGGTGGGCGGCACGCGCAGGGCAGTCGATCGCGGAGTTACGCGACGCCCCGGTGGGAATCCACGCTGGTGAAGAAAGCGCTCGGCCTCCGCGACACGCGGAGGCATGCGGCGAGACTGAAATGCGTGTTGAGGGGCTTGAGGCTTGGGGTCAGAAAGCGCTTGTTGCGCGGCGGCCGGCGGGTTGAGGAGAATCTGCGTCAGGAAACCCGCTGCCAGCACCAAACGCGAGCACACCCGGCTGCTTCCTGAGCCAAGCACAGAAGGGGTATGGCGGCTTTTGCCGGCGCTCCAAGAGCGGCCCCTGTCCTTTTTGTCGAACATTGTATTCGTGATGCGTATCCGGAATCCGATTCCGGCCTCCCCATTTCATGAAAATCTTCCAATGGGGATGAGCGCGGAATCCACCAGATAACGCTCAACGAAACACGCAACTTCCGGGAATGAAATTGTGGCCCATTATAGGACAGCCTGCATTGGGGCCGGGTGTGATGCCGGATACAAGGGGGAGCGGGATTGGCAGAGTTGGCGGAGTTAGCGGAGTCAGCAGAGTTAGCGGAGCTTGTCATTCTGACGGATGTAGGCTTCCGCGTCGAACTTGCGCGCGATCGATGCACCGGTCATGGTGCGGATCAGGCCAAAGATCGGGCGATTGAACCAGGGCCGGTCGAGCTTGCCCACGATCGCCCACGCGATGCCCGCGTAGCCGCTGGGATCGCGACCGTCAAGCTCATAACGGTCGTTGAGAATGACGGCCCAATCGAAGGCGGTGGCCGGGTCGGGCGCCCACTCGAGGATTTTCTTGGCCCAGTACATGCGCATATAGTTGTGCATCCAGCCGGTCGAGATCATTTGGCGCTGCGCGGCATTCCAAAGATCGTCGTGCGTTTCGCCCCGCTCGAGCCGGGCGAAGGCGTACTTGTATGGGCGCGCGTCTGCAGCGTGCTCGAGCAGCGATTTGCGCGCCCAGGGCGCCGCGCACTCCCAGTTGTCGTAGTTCGGCTCGTGGCGAACGAACAGGATCGCGAGCTCGCGCCAGCCGATCAATTGCTCAAGAAATCTTTCGCTGGCCGCGGATGCGATTTTGCCGGAGCCTGCGGCCTTCCTGACCGCGTGCGCAATCGTCAACGGGCCGATGTTGCCGAAATGCAAATAGGGAGACAGGCGGCTTGTGCCCGCTATTTCGGGGTGGTTGCGGGCTTCATCGTAGCGGACAAGGCCATCGCGGATGAATTTCCTCAGACCTTTGAGTGCGGCATGGGTACCCCCGGTGAAACTGTCAACCGGCCTGATGCTGCGATCGAGTTTTGAGAAGCCGCGGGTAATATCGTTTGCGAGATCGAAGCGGCGGAGCGGCTTCGGTGGTTTCCAGGTGTGCGCGGGAGCGACTTTGCGGGGAGGGGCGAGGAATTTCGCCAACTCAGGCTTGAGCCGCGGCCTGAAGTGGTGCAGCAGGGCGAAGCCGCGATTGAATACACGCGATGGAACCGTCCAGTAAGGGATGGTGAGGCGCCGAGCGAGCGCGCCTCGCCACCGTTCCGGCTCGCGGCAGGGATTTTCGTCGCCGACGAGCAGCGCGGCACGCACCTCCTCAAGAAACTCTTCCAGCTTGTCGGGTGCGCGGCGCACGACAAAGCCGACACCAAGCTCGGCTGCGTCCTCTTCAACGTCGCGCAGGCCCTGCTGCAAAAAGTGGTAATGCCGGAGGTTGGCGTTGGGATAGTTGGGAATGACGCGAAAGTAGATGACCACCGGCAAGGCAAGCAGGTTGGCGGCGTCGACGGCGATATCGAGCGCGGGATTCTCGAAGACGCGCACCGCGCGCTGCATCCAGTAGACGACCGAGCGGGCGGGCAGGCGGGGCGCGCCGCCGCGACGAATGAGGACACGAGTTTGATTGGACAAAGCGGCGAGTTGGCCCGGGAGTTGCGCCTGGCTTCTTGCATTGATCACGTGCGTGCGGCCCCCAGTTCTATTTTCACGGAGCGGGGTGCCATTTAGGATGGTTACGACGCGCCGCGCGATGCGCATCTTCCCCCGATTCCATCACGTCAATCTTCGCAATGAAGGTTTTTCATGAGACCCATTCTGCCCACTCTTCTGCTGATCTCTCTGGCGATTTCACTGCCTGCCCAGGACTACACGCTCGGTCCGGACTCGCAGCCGCAGGCGGGCGTCCCCAAGGGCATCGTAACCAGATTCGTGCTGCCGCCGGGAAAATACTATCCGGGGACGCCGCACAACTGCGCGGTGTACGTTCCCGCCGAGTACGATGCGAGCAAGCCCACTCCGTTCATGATCTTCCTTGACGGCAGCCAGGCGCTGGGCAACTCGATGCACGTGCCGGTCGTCTTTGACAACCTGATCGCCAAACACGACATTCCCCCGATGATCGGCATCTTCGTCGATCCCGGCATTCTGCCCGTGGTTTCTGATGCCGACCAGAACCGATACAACCGCATCTACGAGTACGACTCGCTGACGCCGCGCTTTGCCGGGTTCCTGATCGACGAGCTGATCCCCGCCGTGGCAAAAAACTATAACCTCTCGAAGAATCCTGACGATCGCGGCCTGAGCGGAGTCAGCACCGGAGCCGTGGGCGCGTTCATGGCGGCCTGGAACCGGCCCGACCAGTTTCATCGCGTGCTGAGCTTTATCGGCACCTATGTGGCGATGAAGGGCGCAGATGGCCTGCCGGCGCTGGTGCGCAGGACGGAACCGAAGCCGATCCGCATTTTCATGCAGGACGGGACCAACGATCACATCGTTCCCGCGGAGCCGTACGGCACTTCGCCTTTCGGAAGCTGGCCCATCAACAACCAGGTGATGTTCCAGGCGCTGGAATTCGCAGGCTACGACGTGAAGCTGGAAATGGGCAGCGGGGCGCACAACACGAAACAGGCCGGAGCGATTTTGCCGGATGCACTGCGCTGGCTGTGGCGCGACTATCCGCAGCCGATTGTGGTGCATGAACCGGCCGCGGCGCAGGAACCGGGATACGACACGGCGAACCGCGTGTTTTCCACGGTGTTTCTTGACAAGCCATGGCAGCAGGTTGGCGGGGAGTACGGTCCGATCACGAGCCTGACCTCTGACAGCAAAGGCAATGTGTATTTCGCAACCCCAGCGACAGGAGTGCTCAAGCGGCCCGGCGGCGAAGCTGTGGGAGTGATCAACCGCGTCGATCCGAATGGGGATGTGACGGAATTTGCGGAGCCCCCCAACGACGCGACGATTCTGCGCATCGGCCCCGACGGCCGCTTGTACGCATGGGAGATCGCGACAGGCCATATCGTCTCTTCAAACATCGCGGCAGGGAAGGCGACCGATCAAAAGATCGTGGTGCGCCGCCTTGCGTCTCTAACGGATTTCGTGTTGACGCAAAGCGGCACCATTTATTTCGTTGACAGAACGCACTTCG
>Ga0335074_10004179_pt1 | contig 19862 bp, 20 predicted proteins | sample Lox_Sample_23_FD_206715 | JGI IMG/M metagenome (GOLD analysis project Ga0335074, IMG submission 206715) | Soil microbial communities from Loxahatchee National Wildlife Refuge, Florida, United States - Lox_Sample_2.3 | ecosystem: Environmental > Terrestrial > Soil > Wetlands | place: USA... | reverse complement strand
GGTCCATGCCGGCGTCCTCCCACTCGACTGAGATGGGGCCGTCATAGCCGATCGAGTTCAGCATCCGGAAGATGTCCTCCCAGGCGATGTCGCCCCTGCCGGTGGACACGAAGTCCCAGCCACGTCGCGGGTCGCCCCAGGGCAAGTGCGATCCCAGCCGCCCGTTGCGGCCGTCGAGGCGCTTGCGAGCCTCCTTGCAGTCCACGTGGTAGATGCGGTCGGTGTAGGCGGCGAGAAAAGCGACCGGGTCGAGATCCTGCCAGACGAAATGGCTCGGGTCGAAGTTCAGCCCGAACGCTGGCCGGCGGTCCACGGCGTCGAGCGCGCGCTGCGTGGTCCAGAAGTCGTAGGCGATCTCGCTAGGGTGCACCTCGTGGGCGAACCTGACACCCTCGGCGTCGAAAACGTCCAGGATCGGGTTCCACCGCTCGGCGAAGTCGGCGTAGCCCGCGTCGATCATGGACTCGGGCACCGGCGGGAACATTGCGACCGTGTGCCAGATTGACGAGCCGGTGAACCCGACCACGGTGGTCACCCCGAAGGCGGCTGCCGCGCGCGCGGTGTCGCACATCTCCGCGGCCGCCCGGCGTCGCACCCCTTCCGGCTCGCCGTCGCCCCAGATGCGGGCCGGCAGGATGCCCTGATGGCGCTGGTCGATCGGGTGATCGCAGACCGCCTGGCCGACCAGGTGGTTGGAGATAGCCCAGCAGCGCAAGCCGTACTTCTCCAGCAGCGCATGACGTCCGGCGATGTAGCCATCCTCCGAGAGCGCGCGGTCGACCTCGAAGTGGTCACCCCAGCAGGCAAGCTCAAGGCCGTCATAACCCCAGCTGCTGGCTAGCTCGCAGATCTTTGTCAGCGGCAGGTCAGCCCACTGGCCGGTGAACAGGGTGAACGGTCGGGACATGAAGTCTCCTGAGTGAGGTTAGTTACCGGATGACGGCACGGTGATCCACCTGCTGTCGCTGGCCGCGCTCTCCTGGACAGCTGCGAGCACGCGCTGGACGCGCAGGCCGTCGGCGAAGGACGGCCGCGGATCGGCGCCCTCGGCAATGGCCGTCACCAGGTCAGCGATCTCGTGGCTGAAGGTGACATCCCAGCCGAGCACATGGCCGGGTGGCCACCATGCGGACAGGTACGGATGGTCAGGCTCGGTCACCAGGATCCGGGTGAACCCTGCGGTCAGGGTGCTTCCGGCATGGTCGTGGAACTCCAGCTCGTTAAGCCGTTCGAGGTCGAAGGCCACGCTGCCCAGCGAGCCATTGAGCTCGATGCGCAGCGCGTTCTTGCTGCCCGCCGCGAACCGTGACACCTCGAACGAGCCTAGCGTGACGCCTGCGCCCAGCCGCGCGGTGAACACCGCCGCGTCATCGACGGTGACCGCGCCGGTCTCCGGCTCGTCAGCTGCGCTCCCCGGTACCGGACGCTGCCCGACGAACGTCGTCAGGCTGCCAGAGACAGCGGTAACCGGCTCACCAGTCAGGTACTGCGCCAAGTCGATGATGTGAGCGCCGAGGTCACCGAGCGCGCCTGAGCCGGCGCGCTCGCGTACTAGCCGCCACGAGAGCGGGAACGACGGATCAGTCAGCCAGTCTTGCAGGTACGTTGCGCGGACATGGCGGATCTCACCGAGCCGCCCGTCGGCTACCAGCGTGCGCGCCAGAACCAGGGCAGGCACGCGGCGGTAGTTGAACCCGACCATGGACCGGATGCCGCTGGCGGCAGCCCGCCCCGCCGCGGCCGTCATGGCTTCCGCCTCGGCCGGCGTGTTCGCCAGCGGCTTCTCGCACAGTACGTGCTTGCCGGCGTCAAGGGCTGCGATGGCGATCTCCGCATGCAGGTCACCGGGCGTGCAGATGTCCACCAGGTCGACGTCGGGGCGGGCGATGAGCTCGCGCCAGTCGGTCTCGGCGGACGCCCAGCCCTGCCGGTCCGCCGCTGCCCGTACGGCGGCGGCGTCCCGGCCGCAGAGCGCGACCATGGCCGGCGCGAGCGGCAAGTCGAACATGCGCGGCGCGGTCCGCCAGGCATGAGCGTGCGCGGCGCCCATGAACGCGTATCCGACCACGCCGATGCCAAGCGTCGGGCGAGACGAGGCACTGGTCATGCTGGCTCCTGCAGGTCAGGCGAGCGTGCCGGCATGCGGATCCCAGTCTTCAGGCAGCGGGGCAGGCATGGTGAAGCTCGTCAGCACGGGCTCGAACGCGCCGGCAACTGCCGATCGGTCGATAGCCTCCAGGATTTCTAGCACATGCAGCGCGATCTCCCCGCTCGCCCGGTGCGGCTCGCCACTGCGCAGGCCGCGCGCCAGGTCCAGCACGCCGAGCCCGCGGCCGTCGGCAGGGCCTGAGGCAGGCACCGACGTCCATTCTCGCGCGCCGAGATCGTGGATCCGGACGTCGCCGTCGAACCGGTTGGGGTCCGGCATGGCTAGCGTGGCCGTCATCCCGGAGATCTCCACGAAGCCGTGCCGGGGCAGCGGCGAGTCAAAACTCAGCACGATGGTTGCGGCCTGGCCGCTGTCGTACTCGACGAGCGCCGACATGTGGGTGGGAACTTCGACCTTGAATTCGGTGCCCGCCCGCGGTCCGCGGCCGATCACGCGAGTGGACTTCGCGCTGCGGCTCACTGCTGCCACGCGTGTCGCCGGGCCAAATGCCGTGGCCAGCGCCGTCAGGTAGTAAGGCCCCATGTCGAACAACGGCCCGGCGCCAGGCTGGAAGAGGAACTCCGGATCGGGATGCCAGAGCTCTGGTCCGGGACCCTGCAGCAGGGCCAGACCGGTTTGCGGCGGCCCGATCGCGCCGGAGTCGATAAGCCTGCGGGCGGTCTGCAGGCCTGCCCCGAGTACGGTGTCCGGCGCGCAGCCGATTCGCACGCCTGCGGCGGAGGCGGCCGCGAGCACCTCGCGTGCCGATGCCGAGTCGAGCGCGAGCGGCTTCTCCACCCAGACGCTCTTGCCCGCGGTGATCGCCGCACTGCTGACCGCGGCGTGCGCGGCCGGCACAGTGAGGTTGACGACAATCTCGACTTCCGGGTCGGCCATTGCCTCGGCGACCGTACCGGCGCCGGGGATCCCGAACGCCGCCGCCTGGGCTTTCGCCCGCTCGATGTCGATGTCCGCGCAGAACAGCACGCGCAGGTCAGGGAACGATGTCATGTTGCGCAAGTACGCGGTACTGATGGTGCCGCAGCCCACGACGGAGACGCCGACCGGGCCGCCGGCCGGATGTGCGGCGCTCATCGCGCGACGCTGCCGCGAACCGGCGTGGCGAGGCCCTTGGAGGCCAGCCATTGCAGGCTCTGCTCGACGGCCGTGAGCATGTCGGTCGCGCACCGGTCTAGCTCGACGATGTGCCATTCCGCGGACGGCGCGGCCGCCAGGATCTCGGCGACTGGCATCCGGCCAGCTCCGACGGCGGTCATCGGATCGTGCTTGGTGACCGGACCGTCTTTGACGTGCAGGAAGCGGACCCGGTCGCCGAGCCGGCCAAGCAGTGCGGGCACATCCTGGCCGCCGACCGCCGCCCAGTAAGTGTCGATCTCCAGCAGTACGCCGTCGGCTAGCGAGCCTGCCAGCACTTCCAGTGCCGGCTGCCCGTCGACGATGGAGGACAGCTCGAAGTCGTGGTTGTGATAGCCGAAGCGGAGCCCGGCGTCGGCTGCGCGGGCCGCCATCTCGTTCAGGTCGCTGGCCACGCCGGCGACGGAATCCGCCGTGGCGAACCTGGCCGGCGGGATGTGCGGCACGATCACGGTGCTCGCGCCGAGCGTCTTCGCGGCGGCCAGCACCTCGGTTGCGTGCTCACCAGACGGCACCGCATGCACGCTGCAGACCGTGAGCCCGGCCGAGTCCAGGTCCGCGCGCAGGCCGTCAGGATCCGACAGGATGTCGAAAGCCTCAACCGCGCCGTACCCGGCAGCGGCGATCCGCTCGAGCACGCCCTTGCGGTCCGCGGGAAGCTGCTCGCGAACGGAGTACAGCTGCACTGCTGGGGGGTTGCTGGTCGGCACGTCTCCTCGATTCCGTGACAGGACACTGCGTAGTCCTGACTGTCGTTTCGAAAGTTATTCGAATGGTCTCACGCTAGATTGGCCGGCATGCCCGGTCAATAGCCCTGTTTACCTGCGCTTGGTAGTCTCTGGATCTGACAGCGTTTCGAAAAGGAGTCACGGTGACTGGCTCGCGCACGTCTACTCTCTCCGCGATCGCGGTCGAGGCGGGCGTCTCAGTGTCCGCGGTATCCAAGGTGCTGAACGGCGGCACGGACGTGGCCGCGGACACGCGCGCGCGGGTCGCCCGGCTGCTTCGCCAGCATGGCTACCAGGTCGCCTCGCAGACCGGATTCGCCGTCGCTGACCTGCTGATCGGTTGCCTGGACAGTCCGTGGGCGGAAGAGCTGATCCGCGGCACGGTCGAGGCTGCGGAGGACGCCGACGTCAGCGTGATCATGACGATGGTGACTTCCCCGTCCGGATTCGCAAGATGGCTTGACCGGGCCGCGCGGCGGGGAACGGGCGGCGCGCTATGCGTGCTGCAGCTGCCGGGCAGCCAGGATCTGCAGCGGCTGGCGGCGGCCCGGATCCCGCTGGTGGTCATCGACCCGCCGGAAGAACCGGGCGCAGGCATTCGCTCGGTCGGTACCACCAACTGGCAAGGCGGCATGCAGGCCACTCGTCACTTGATCGAGCTCGGGCACCGGCGGATAGGCGTGATCGCGCAGGAAGCGGTGTGGTCAGGGCGCGCTCGGCTCGCGGGATACCGCGCGGCCATGCAGGAGGCCGGGCTCGGTGTCGACGAGCGCATGGTGTGCCGCGCCGAGTTCACGGCCGCCGGGGGACGGGCGCAGGCGCGGCGGCTGCTGGCGCTGCCGGATGCCCCGACGGCGATCGTCGCGGGGAACGACAGCCAGGCGTTCGGCGTGCTCCAGGCGCTGGCCGAGCGGGGTCTGCGCGCACCCGATGATGTCAGCGTGATCGGGTTCGATGATGTTCCGGTGGCGTCATGGGCCACGCCGGCCCTGACCACGATTCGCCAGCCGCTGGCCGCGATGGCGGCTGCGGCGTTCGGGATGCTGAGCGGCGACGTGGCCGCGGTGGCGCGGGAGCCGCATCATCTTGAGCTGGCTACTTCCCTCGTGGTGAGAGACAGCACGGCACCGCCGCGGCGCTGAACCTGGCTGGCCTCGGCTACTACCGGCCGGCTGCGGCCTCGATGAGCCGCTCCGCGTCATCGATATCGGCCTCGAACTCGGCGTCCCAGTCGACGGGAGCCTCAAGCCAGCGGACCAGGGCCTTGTGGCCGGGCAGCGGCTGGCCGCGCAACATTCCGCGGCGCTCGCGGGGGTCGACGTCCCCAGGGCCGAATCTGCCGCCCACTTCTGAGGCCGCGAATCCCAGAATCAGTGTGCTCACCAGTCGTTCTAGCCGGGGCACCTCGGCCGGCGGGACGCCGGCGTCGAGCAGCAACGTGTAAAAGAGGTCCACGACGCGGGCGGCTTCCGGTGTGACCGAGGGCCGCGAGAACAGCAGCGTCACCCCCCACGGGTGCTGGTGCGCGAGCTTGCGACCCGCCTGGGCCAGGCTGCGCAGTCGCTGCCGCCAGTCCTGCTCGGGTGTCGCGTGCGGCAGCAACTCGGTGAGCAGGCTGCCAACCATGCCGTCGAGCAGGTCAGCCTTATTGCCCACGTGCGGGTAGAGCGCCATAGCCGTCACCCCGGCCCGCTCGGCGACGGCTCGCATGGACACCGCATCCAGGCCTTGCTCGTCGGCGATGGCCAGGCCTGCGTCCAGGATCTGTTGCCTTCTCGTCTCCATTTCTCTACACTGTAGATCTCTACGGTGTAGATCACAAATTTGGCGGCGATGACGATGCGCGAAGTGGCGGGGGACGGGATGCTGGTGGCCGAGGGGCTGGTGAAGCGGTACGGCACCCGCCGCGCGCTCGACGGATTCGACCTCACGGTCCGCAGCGGGGAAATCACCGGCCTGATCGGGCACAATGGCGCCGGCAAGACGACGTTCGTGGAGGCGGTTACCGGACTGATCCGCCCCGACGCCGGACGTGTGACGGTCGGCGGCATCGACGTCAGGCGCGATCCGTGCGGGGCGCGCCGGCTGCTCGGGGTCGCGCCGCAGGAACTGACCCTCTACGTCAGCGCAACCGTGCGAGACAACCTGAGGCTGTTCGGCGCGCTCGCCGGGCTGCGGCGCGCCGCGCTGCACCGCGCGGTCGACCAGGTTGCCGAGGAACTGCAGCTCACTGAGGTGCTCGGCCAGCGCGCTGGCCTGCTCTCCGGCGGCCAGCGGCGGCGTACGCAGGCCGCGGCCGCACTGGTCGGCGGCGCGCCGCTATTGCTGCTCGACGAGCCGACCGCCGGCGCTGACCCGCAGACTCGTGCTGCCCTCCTCGAAGCGGTCCGGGCTCGCGCGGCCAGTGGCGCCGCGATCGTCTATACCACCCACTACCTGCCCGAGCTGGCCGACCTCCGCGCCACGCTGGCCGTCGCCCGGTCCGGCCGGATCATCGCCCGCGGCGCGCAGGAGGACCTGGTCCGGGGGCTGCCCGGAGAACTGCGGCTCCGCCTCGACGGCACGGCGGGCGACGGGCAGGTGCCCGCCAGCCTGGCCGACCGCACTCGCAGCGACGCCGGCGAGCTGAGGATTACCAGCACCGATCCGCCCGCGGACCTCGCGGTGCTGCTGTCCGCCGGGTGCACGCCGGTCTGGGTCGACGTGCGCCGCCCTGGTCTCGACGATCTCTACCGCGCACTGACACCGGAGGTTTCCCATGCCGGCTGACGCAGGCGGCCGCGCCGCGGCCATGATCCGCCACAACACGATCCTGCTACTCCGCGAGCCCGGCCCGCTGGCCAGCCGGCTGATCTTGCCGCTGATCTTCCTCACCCTGCTGCACCCGCTATATCAGGCGGCACAGGGCCACAGCGCTGGCATCAGCCAGGCGGTCATCGCCACGGTGGTCATGTTCTCCCTGCTCGCCCTCAGCATCGTGGGCGGCTCAATCCTGACTGAGCGGGTCTGGCACACCTGGGAGCGGATCCGCGCGACCGCCGTGCGCCCCGCCGAGCTGCTGGCCGGCAAAGCGCTCCCGGCGATGGCAGTGCTGCTCGCCCAGCAGGTGCTTATCGTCGGTCTCGGCGCGGCCGTGTTCGGTCTCGCCGTGCCAAGCCCGGCGCTGCTCGCGCTCGCGCTGTTCGCCTGGACGCTGGCCCTGCTGGGCATGGGTGCGGCGATCGGCGTGCTCGCCCGCAGTTTCAGCGAGCTGTCGATCGCCTACGACCTCGGCGGGATAGTGCTGAGCAGCCTCGGCGGAGCGCTGGTCCCGCTCGCCGTGATGCCTGCCTGGGTGCGGCACGTGGCGCCGGCGTCGCCCGGCTACTGGGCGGTGTCCGCGCTCAAGGCAGCGCTGGGCGGCGACGGTGCGGCCACGGTCCGGGCATCCGCCATGCTCGCCGCTTTCGCGCTGGCCTTCGGCCTGCTGGCGGCGGCCCGCGCGAACCGGGGTGCCGCCCGCTCGGCCCGGATGTGACCTTGTTCGTTTCGCTAACGTACGGACAGACCGCGGTCGACCGGAGCCATGACGGAGCTGCCGACTGCAAGAGCGGGCGGCTGGGCCGGACGACAAGGTCACAGGATGTCCATGATTCTTGTTATGTGCAACCCACGTTGGCTATCGTCTGTCGGATGGTGGCTCTAACTCAGCGGCGCGCAAAGCCGATCGCCGCGCTTGCATCCATTGCTTGCATCGGGCTGGCAGTTGCTGCCTGCGGCAGCTCCTCTCCTAGCTCCACGAGTTCCTCTTCCTCGAAGCACAGCGGCAACGTCGACGTGCTCTCCGCTGGGTCGCTGGACACCCTCATGACCAAAACGGTCGGGCCGGCGTTCCACAAAGCGACCGGCTATACGCTGGTCGACACCTCGGCCGGGTCAGGAACCCTCGCGGCTGACATCAAGAACAAGGTCGATGTCGCCGACGTCTTCGTTAGCGCCTCGCCGACGGTGACTGAGAGCCTCGAAGGCGCCAGTAACGGAAACTGGGTGTCGTGGTATGCGGATTTCGCCGCGTCGCCGGAGGTCCTCGGGTACTACCCGAAGAGCAAGTTCGCCAAGGACCTGCAGACCATGCCCTGGTATAAGGTCATTACCATGCCTGGGTTCCGGCTCGGGCGGACCAACCCGTCTCAGGATCCCGGTGGCGTGCTGGCCGCCGAGGCCCTCGAGGAGACAGCGACTGCGCAGAATCTCCCGGCGCTGAAGACGCTCGCGACAGAGACGTCGGACGAGTACGCCGAAGACCCTGAAGAGGCCGACATCCAGAGCGGGCAGCTCGACGCTTCGTTCATGTATGAGGCCGACGCCATCTCACAGGACAGCCCCTTCGTGAAACTCACCGGTGTAGACCTGGCCGGCGACTACACGATCACGATTGTCAACAAGGCCCCCCACGTGGCTGCAGCCGAGGCCTTCATCAAGTTCCTGCTCGGCCCTGTCGGTCAGCGCGAAATGACGGCCGACAAGTTCGTCGTCACCTCGCCTGCGAAGGTGCACGGGTCTGGCGTCCCGAGCGCGCTGACGACCCTCCTCAAGTCGTGACCACTGGCAGGGCGCCGCGCACGGTTCGCTGGCTCGGCGCCCTGCTGGTGCTGTACCTGGCGTATCCGCTCGGGGCGTTCGCCGTTCGCGTCATCGGCGGGCACAACGAGGGCTGGAACGTCCCAGGGCTCTGGTCAGCCTTGGTCGTGTCGGTCGAGGGCGCCACCATCTCGGTACTGATCGGGGTGGTGGCCGGGATCCCGTTGGCCTACGTCCTGGCCCACCGACGGGGGTGGCTGTCCTCCGCGGTGAGCGTGGTCGTCCAGTTTCCGCTGGCTGTGCCGCCTCTGATCAGCGGCATCATGCTGATCTACATCGTCGGCCCGTACTCGTTCCTCGGCCAGCTGTCGGGGGAGCGGCTCACTCAGACGATGTACGGGGTCGTCATCGCCCAGTCATTCGTCTCCGCGCCGTTCCTCGTGGTGGTGGCCCGCAGCGCATTCCGTGCCGTCGACCCGTCGCTGGGAGACGTCGCCGCCACGCTCGGCCACGGTCCGCTGGCCCGTTTCCTGCGTGTCGATGTGCCCGCCGCGGCCGACGGTCTCCGCGCAGGGTTGATCCTCATGTGGCTGCGGGCCTTCGGGGAGTACGGCACTACCGTGGTCCTCGCCTACCACCCCTACAGCCTCCCGGTCTACGTTGACAACCTGTTCTCCGCTGCGCCGCTGTCGCAGGCCGAGGCCCCGACGATCCTCGCCTTCGGCGTCGCCGCGCTCGCGATCGCCATCGGCCGTGGCCGGCGCCCGGCCCGCGTACGGCACCGTGCGATCCCAGCCCCGCTCGCTCCAGTGCCGTCGTCGGCGGAGCCGGTGGGCTTCAACATCGACGCCACCGTCGGGACGTTCCGCCTGCGCGTGGCGCATCCTGAAGGCAGCCACCGGCTAGCGGTTGTCGGACCGTCAGGCTCGGGTAAGTCGGTCACGCTCAGGGTCCTCGCCGGGTTGCTCGGGCCAGGCGCTGGCACTGTGACTTTCGGCGGTGTCGACGTGAGCCGCACGGCGCCCGAGCAGCGGCGACTCGGCTACGTCCCCCAGGGCTTCGGCCTGCTCCCCGGACGGACGGTCTGGCAGCAGGCGGTCTTCGGCGTCCACGCGGATCCGGCCCGGGCGGCCTGGTGGCTTGAGACGCTCCACCTCGACGGCCTCCTCGAACGTCTGCCTGAACAGCTCTCTGGCGGGGAGCGCCAGCGCGTTAGCCTGGCCCGGGCACTCGCCGGTGATCCTCAGGTTGTCCTGCTTGACGAGCCGTTTTCGGCGCTCGACACCCCGGTAAGGGCCGAGCTACGCCGGGAACTGCGCCGCCTCCAGCGCGATGTCAACCTCTCCACGGTCCTCGTCACCCACGACCCGGAGGAGGCAGCGATGCTGGCCGATGAGATCGTTGTCGTCAGCGACGGGCAGATACTCCAGTCCGGAACCTGCCGCGATGTGTACCAACGTCCCGCTTCGGCGCAGATCGGTCGTCTGCTCGGCATCGACAACCTCTTCGAGGGCGCGGCCGGTGTTGACGGCGTGCTTGTGGCAGCCGTGGACCGCGCCGTGAGCGTTCCAGGGGGAGTCCCGCTCGGTCTCGCTACGGGCCTGCCGATCGGCGCTCGGTTGCTATGGCAAGTTCCGGCTGAAGCCCTCCGGGTCCGCTCGGGGCCGTCGCCATCTGGTGCCAACGGGTCGGCCGTGGACTTCGGTCTGGGCCGGGTGGCCGACATCATCGACCTCGGCCGCACGGTCGAGGTAGTGGTGGCGCTGTCTTCCGGCCTCGAGCTCCGGGCCCGGAGCCTGGAGATGCCCGACCTCACCGTAGGTGCCGCCTGCCGGGTAGAGACTGACCGGGAGTCTGTGTCGGTCTGGTCGGAACCTGAGGTCGCTGAAACTGAAGGAGTGCGAGATGATCCGGCGCCTCTGGTGTAACCGGCGAAGAGGTGACCGGGCTGTCAGGCTCACCGTCGGTAGCCTGGCGGGCGACAGCCAACCGGGCTGGCGAGCGTACGATGGCTCCGCGCCATGACAAGCGAGCGAGCTGGCTCTGGCCAGGCAGGAGCTTCGGATCAGCACCGAGGCACCGGTATGCCCGCCCGGCCAGGCACCACTGACGACGGTCGCGCACAGCAGCCAAGCACTGGAGCGGCCGGTACGCGGCTGCGATCAGCGCGCCAGGCCAGGGGTCTCTCCCAGTATCAGCTCGCGCGGATGGCCGGGGTTTCGCGCCAGGCGGTCTCGGCCGTCGAGGCCGGGTTGTCCGATCCGTCGCTACGAGTCGCGCTGACACTTGCTCGTGCGCTCGGGCAGACGGTGGAAGAGCTGTTCGGGCCGGCGATGCCCGAGGCGGCCGTGCCAGTGCGGCCGATCGCACCCGTTGGCGGCGAAGGCAGCCGGGTGTCGCTCGCACCGGTGGGGGATGCCTTCGTCGCGATGCCGCTATCAGGCGCCACGGTGACTAGAGGGGGCTTCACGCCGGCTGGCGGCCGGGTCAGCGGGCCGGAGGAGGTTATCCCGCTGGAGCCGCACCGGCCCACGCTGCTGGTGGCCGGATGTGATCCGGCCTTGCCATTGCTGGAACTGCCGCTGAGCCTGCTCGATCCGCCAGTGAAGTTCCTCTGGTGGCCCTGCGCGAGCCAGGATGCGCTCCGCCTGGCGGCGGCCGGCCTCGTGCACGCCGCTGGAGCGCACCTGCGCGGCCGGTCGGGCGACTACAACACCGCCGCGGCCCGAGAGCTCCTGCGCGACGGCGCCGAGGTTATCGGCTTCTGCTCTTGGCGCGAAGGGCTGGTACTCCGGCCCGAGCATGACGCCCTGGTACATGATGTCGCCGGAGTCGTGTCCGCTGGCTTGCGACTGGTGAACCGGCAGCCAGGCGCCGAGGCTAGGCGTGTGCTCGACCGTGAGCTGGCCAGGCTCGGCGTCAACGGACACGGCCTGGCCGGATACGACACGACGGCCACCGGACACCTGGAAGTCGCGGCGGCGATCGCCGCCGGGCTGGCAGACGCGGGCGTGGCCAGTGAGCCGGCCGCCCTTGCTTACGGCCTCTCCTTCGTGCCGCTCACTGCTGAACGATTCGATCTGGTTATCCCGCTCGGCATGGCTGGTACGCGCGAGGTACAGGGCCTTCTGCGAGTCCTGTCGTCATCCTGGTTGCTCGGCCAGCTGGCCAGCGTGCCGGGCTACGACGTGGCTCAGTGCGGCGAGCGGATCGCTTCCCTGACACCGGCCTGACCCGGGATGTTGTCAGCGGCCAGTCCAGGAGCTGATCTCCATGCCGTCCTCGACCGGGAACGCCACGCTGACGTAGCCGCTGGCCGGGTCGCGGATGAAGTCGAGATACGGCGCCATGCCCGCGTGTGTGATGTCGTCGGCGGCGACGAGCGCGCCGGGCGCGAGCTTCGGCTCCAGTAGCCGCAGCACGGGCAGGCACAGGTCCTTCCAGCCGTCGAGCAGGACGAGGCCGACCGGGCCGGCCACGTCCGTCAGCGTCCGAAGCGCGTCGCCCTCCAGGATGGTGACGGGCCCGGCGACGCCCGCGTCCTTGAGGTTCGCCTGCGCCGCTGCGACCTTCTTGCCGCTCAGTTCGGTGGTATAGACGTGACCGGTGCCGTTATCGGCTACTGCCGCGGCGAGGTAAATGGTCGAGATCCCGAACGAGGTGCCGAACTCGACGACGGTCTGCGGCCGGATCGCGCGCGCCAGCGCGTAGAGCAGCCTGCCGGCGTCCGCCGAGATCGGGATATAGATGTCCGCGTAGGCGTCGGCCCGGGCAGCCGCCGGCGCGTCGTGCCAGGACGTCAGGCCGTCCGGTGGCGGCGGCAGCGGAACGGTCACCCGCCCCGACTCCTGGTCGTCAGCAGCTGCGTGGAGGCGGCGGAGAACCGCGTCGGCCTGTGCCGTCATGAGTGAGTTGGTCATGCCGCTAACCTAGACGCAACGTTGCGTCTAGTCAATAACCGGGTATCCTTCCCGGCATGACCGCGCGTGTCACCAGCGAGCCACGCCACCACGGCAACCGGCACGGCCGCAGCGAGGAAGCCCGGATCGCTGTTCTGGAGGCGGCGGATGACCTGCTGGCCGAGCGGGGCTTCGCCGGGGTGACCATCGAAGGCATCGCGGCGCGGGCCGGAGTGGCCAAGCAGACGATCTACCGCTGGTGGGACTCCAAGACGGCTATCCTGTTCGACGCGCTGATCCAAGACGCCGAGGAGTTCTTCACCGCCGCCGACACCGGCGATCTCCGCGGCGACCTGCGTGTCCGGCTCCGCGAGGTGGCGGCGTTCCTCACCACGACCGATGCCGGCGCGGTCGTGCGCGCCCTCGTTGGCCAGGCCCAGCACGACCCGGCGGTCGCCGCGCGGTTCGCCGCGCAGTTCACCGCCCGGCAGCACGCCCTTGACAGAGCTTTGTTCCTGCGGGCGCGCGCCCGCGGCGATCTCGCGCCCGGCACGGACCTCGACCTGGCCATCGACCAGCTCGCCGGGCCTGTCTACTACCGGGTACTGATCACGGGAGAGGCGGTGCCACCAGCGGTCACCGACGCTATCGTCGACGCGTTCCTGGCCGCTCGCGACTGAGCCCGCCAGCGACGGCCTGAACGTGCGTGAGTTGCGGCCCGCCGCGTCGGCGCGCTGACTCGGGCGATTCCGCCTGTCGGTCCCCGGGCAGATCAGAACTGATAGAACCGCAGGCGACACCGAAGGAGACGCCAGCCAATGCAGACCTGGGATGCGATCCGTGCTCGGCGCAATGTCCGCAGTTACCGTCCCGATCCGGTGCCCGACGCCGATCTTGACCGCATCGCCGAGGCGGCCTGGCGAGCGCCGTCAGCGTCGAACAGGCAGCACTGGGCTTTCATTATCGTCACTGATCCCGAGCAACTCCGGGCTCTGTCAACCGTGTGGCGCGGGGCCGGTCACATCGCCGGGGCTCCGGCAGCCATCGCACTGGTGCTGCCGGAGACCGACGACGACCACACCCGCCTCGTCGACTATTACGACCTCGGCCAGGCCACCTACGCCATGGCTGTCGCCGCCGCTGACCTCGGGATTGGCACGGGCCACGCTGGAGTCGGCGACCGGGCTAAAGCGGGGGAGATCCTCGGCGTGCCCGCCGGTCACTCTGTGGCCTACCTGCTTGGCGTAGGCTATCCCGCTGACCGGCCGTTGCAGCCTATTGCCAGGCCTGACCGCCGTCCGGCCGGCGAGGTCATCCGTCACGGCCACTGGTAGCCGGCGTCCGCAGATACCGGAAGCCGGGCAGGAGCCGGGCGATCGCTAGCGCGCCCGCGATACAGGCCAGGCCGCCGGACAGCACCGATGCGACGGGACCGAACGCGTTCGCGACAATGCCGGCCTCGGCATCGCCGAGGCGCGGCCCGGCGGTGACCACCGCCATCTGCAGGCCCGTCAGCCGCCCGCGCAGCTCATCGGGCGTGGCAAGCTGGATGATGGTCTGGCGGAATACCGCCGAGATCACGTCGGCCCAGCCCGCCGCCGCGAGTAGCGTCAGGCCAGCGAGCAGGGCCAGCCAGGCTGCAGGTGTGAGGCCAGCCGCGTGAGTCAGGCTCACAGGGGCACCAGCACCCGTGGACAACTTTCGGCAACGCGGCAGCATGATCACGACTGCGGGGATCTGATCAGGCTCACCGCAGGCGAGATCCGCCGTATGCTCACGGCCTTTACCCAGCTGCAGCATCCCGGTGAGCATTACCAGCTTTGGTCACGATGGCGACGCCACCACCAGGCCCGCGCCCGGAAATCCCACTACCAGCACAGGCAGGCCAGTTACCCGCCTCCCTAGGCGGCAGTGCCGTCACCGGCCGCCGTCACCACCGAGCTGATCGACCAGGCCCAGCCGCGGGACTACGCTGCCGGCCGGCAGCAGGGTTCCCGGACTCGTCACTGCGTTCGCGCCGACGCGGCTGCCGTCCCCAACCAGCGCGCCGAACTTGGTCAGCCCGGTGGCGATCACCTGACCGTCGAGCATCACGGAGATCTGCTTGTCCGCACGCTCGTTGAAGTGGTTGGCCAGCACAGCGCCCGCCTCCAGATTGACCTGAGCGCCGACGATGGAATTGCCAACGTAGTTACGGTGTGCTGCTGCCGACCCGGCCAGCAGCAGCGACCCCTTGATCTCCGAATGCGGGCCGATGACAGCCTCCTCCCCAGCCCAGACGCCGTCGCGGAGCAGCGCGCCGTGACCGACCCGGCAGCCAGCCGACACGATCGCCGGCCCGGTCACAACAGCAGACGAGGCCACGACCGCCGACCGGTGCACAGCGACCTCGGCCGAGATCCGCTCGAACCCTGGCGGCAATGAGCCAAGCAACTCCAGAACGAGATCGCCAATCCGCCCGATGATCCGCCACGGTGCGTCCTGCGACAACTCACCCGGCAGCTGACTGGCGTCGCGGAAGAAACGGGAGAGCACATCAATAGCCACGTCCCCATCCTCGCTCAGCCCGGGAACCAGCCCAGCCCACACCGAAGATCTAGCCCCGCACCTGGCACAACCTCCTGGCTGGCCATCATGGCCTCCCGGGCGTGACGCTGCGGCCAGCCACTCCTGGAACGGCTCGCGCTGCATCCACGTCCCAGCGGCTCCGTCAACGCCCGCAGCGCCCATAACGGTGCCGAAGCAGTTGGGCCCGCTTCCCGGCGGAAAGGTGCCCATTAGGTCCCGCGCTGCTGGCAGGACTCCCGCGGCGTCCCGCCATGTCGCCACGTCCACTTCTGTATGGCGACTGCGGCGGCGGCCTTCCTCGAAAGCGCACGACGCTGGCGAGATCATGGGGACGATCCGACGACGGCCAGCGATGCGCGCCGGGCTGACTGCGCCGAACCTCGGACGGCAACCGGCGGCTTTCGGCTCGGGTAAGCCAGCACACCGCGCGGTCGCCACGGCCGTAGCGGCCGAACGAATCCGTAGTGGCGCGCGCGCCCACGCTCTCGCTGAACCCACGCCCTATCGGGCAAGCGCCGCAAGGATGTCTTGCGGGTGGCTGAGGATCGAGAAGTGCCCCTCGCCAGCGTAGACCTGAAGCTGCGCGTCTGGAATCGCCTCGGCATAGCTGCGCGCGTGCTGGACCGGGACAGTGCTGTCGGCATCACCGTGGTGAATTGAAGTCGGTGCTGTGATCGACCCGAGGTCGAATCCCCAGGGGCGGGTGAGCAGCCGCAGGTCCTGTGCGACTCCCCAGCTGCCTTGGCGGAATGCTTCGAAGTAACAGGTGAGGAAGGACTCGCGCATCTCGGGCTGCTGGAGGGCGCGGATGTCGACGTCGGGTTGGTTAGTAGCGGCAAGCCAGAGAAATATGTCCGGGCTGCGGCGTGCCAGAGCGGCGAACCGGCTCAGGGACCAGCCGCCGAATGCGGGAGCGTGAGTGGCGAGCGTCAAGGAGAACCGTTCCCCTGCCGCCATGCCGTCAGTGGGCCACTCAGGCAGGCCAAGCGGGCAGACGAGCATCAGGCTGCGAACTCGAGCGGGAAGGCGCGCAGCGCAGGCCGCTGCGAACGGACCGCCACCGGAGACGCCCAGCATCGACGCCGAGTCCACTCGCAGCGCGTCCAGCACCGCCGCCGCGTCGTCGGCCCAGTCCGCGAGCTGACTCAGCCCGCGACGGTCTGTGCCGCCGGTGCCGGGGCGGTCCGGGGCGATCACGCGCAGTCCCAGGTCCCGCGCGGCCTGTTCGAGCCAGCGGGCGGCCAGCCGCGAATCAGCCAGCCCATGGCAGAGAAGGACGGGCGTCGCGTCGTGGTCGCCGACTACCTCCACGGCGATCACGCGCCCGTCATGTGCGCGCAGCTCCATCGGCTAATGGTCTCGCGTCGAACGACGCCGGCCTAGCTTGACGCCACCAGCCGGGCCGGACCTGGTCGGTGCAGCTCGCAGCCGGCCGGCTCGTGCCCGGCCGCCGCGGTGAGGTGCCTTGTAACGTGACTGGCATTGCTGGTGCTGCGGGCATGTTCGACTCCCGCGCTGCCTCGTCGGTGTCGTGAACACGCTGAGTCAAGAGAGGACCTGGTGCGGGATGGATCTGCAGCTAGCTGACAAGCGAGCCGTGGTGACCGGCGCGAGCCGGGGGATCGGGCTGGCCGTTGCCCGGTCGCTGATCGCCGAAGGCGCGGCAGTTGCTCTGGTTGCGCGTGACCAGACGCGCCTTGATGCGGCTGCCCGGCAGGTCCATCCCGGCGGTCAAAGCGGCGGCACGGTGACCACGGTGGTCTGCGATACCGGCGATGACGATTCGGTTGCGGCCATGGCCGAGCGGGTTCGCGCGGAGCTCGGCGGCGCCGACATACTCGTCAACTGTGCTGCCCAGGCGAACACCGGCCTGATGAGCGACGACATGCTCGACGAGCAGATCAACATCAAAGTCAAGGGCTACTTGCGCTGCGCGCGGGCGTTTGCGCCGGCGATGGCCGCTGGCGGTTGGGGGCGGATCGTGAACGTCTCGGGCCTGGCGGCGCGTCAGACCGGATCGGTGGTCGGTTCGCTGCGCAACGTCGCGGTCGCGGCGATGACCAAGAACCTGGCCGATGAATACGGCTCCGCCGGCGTCAACGTGACTGTCGTGCACCCCGGGATGACGGTTACCGAACGGACTGCGGACACCCTTGAGGCGATGGCGGCGGCGCGCGGCACTACCCCAGAACTGATCCGTGCGAAACTAGCCAGCGCCATCTCCATCGGGCGACTCGTCACGGCCGAGGAAGTCGCCGACGTCATCACGTTCCTGTGCAGTCCGCGCTCTGTGGCGATCGCCGGCGACGCTGTCGCAGCCGGCGGTGGCGCCCGCGGATCGATCTACTATTAGCCCTGCCGAAGCAGCCCACGCAAGCAACGGCGCTAGTCTTGCCGTTCAGCCGTGAGAAGGCCCTAGTCCTTGTCTGCCTGTTGCTGACCACCTGAACAGATGCTCCGGCATTGAACTCCCACGGCCCCCAGGCGAACGCTTCGGCTTGTTCCCGGGTAACGCCCTCCGGCAGCCTGTGCGCCCAGTGATCGGTCCCGGTCTCGTCAAGGATCGCCAGGGTGGGTCGCCTAAGTACTCGCAGCTTAATCGTACTTGTGTTTCGTAACGGTGATTCGATATAGTCATCGTGATCGCTGCCTGGCTGCCGTGGGTCTGCGGTCACGGTTCGGCACCGCGGCCACGGGGTCGCGGGACAGGTTGCCTAACGCGGAGGTCGCTCATGGGAGCTCTGGTCACCTACCGGCTGCATGATTCGGTCGCGACGATCACGATGGACGACGGCAAAGTGAACGTGCTGTCCCTTGCGATGCTCACCGAGCTCGGTGCCGCCCTCGACCGCGCCGCGGCCGACCGGGCGGTGGTCGTCCTGACCGGCCGGGACGGGGTGTTCTCCGCGGGCTTCGACCTGCCAGTCCTGCGGGCCGGCGGTGCGGAGGCGACCGACTTGTTGCGCGCCGGGTTTGACCTGGCAGCGCGGCTGCTGGCATTCCCGACCCCGGTCGTGGTCGCCTGTCCAGGCCACGCCGTGGCGATGGGAGTGTTCCTGGTGCTGTCCGGCGACTACCGCATCGGAGCCAGCGGCTCCTACAAGATCACCGCCAACGAAGTCGCCATCGGCCTTACCATGCCGCGCGCGGCAGTGGAGATCTGCCGCCAGCGCCTAACCCCGGCTGGCTTCAACCGGGCGGTCATCATCGCCGAGGTCTTCGCGCCCGACGACGCGGTCGCAGCTGGATTCCTGGACCGGTTGGTACCGGCCGAGCAGCTAGCAGCGGCAGCCGCGGCAGCCGCTGCCGACTTGACCAGGCTCGACCTGGACGCGCACGCAGCCACCAAGCTGCGCGCACGACGGCTGGCGGCAACGGCCCTGCGGGAAGCCATTGACGCCGACGACGCAGCATTCCGGGCAGGACTTGCAGTGCAGCCTGCAGGCTGACCCAGCCGTTGCCGCCCGCCGGGCCGCGATCGCATGTCAAGCTGATCCCTGCCGCTCGAGGAGATGCGGGTGAGAAAAGGCTGGTAGCCCACGGAGGATTCGGCGGTGCCCAGAACGAAACAGCGGACCGGGCAGTTGCGGGACCACATTGTGCAGGTAGCGGTCGCGATGCTGGCCGCCGACGGGGTCGGCGGGTTCACCACCCGCAAGGTCGCAGAGCAGGCCCGGACGTCGCCGCCTGCCGTCTACGAGCTCTTCGGCGACAAGGCCGGCCTGGTCCGGGAGGTTTTCTTCGAGGGCTTCCGGCTCCTCGGCAACCGCTTCGGGAGGCTGCGGGAGTCAGATGATCCGCACGCTGACCTGCTCCGTACAGTCCAGGTATTCCGGATCTTCGTCCGGGACAACCCGGTGCTGGCACAGGTCATGTTCTCCAGGCCGTTCGCCGACTTCGATCCCGGCCCGGCCGAGTTGGAGGCCGGAGCGGTCACCCGGGAGTTCATCGTGCACCAGGTCCGGCGCTGCATCGACGCCGAGATCATCGACGGCGACCAGGCCGACATCGCGCACGGGCTCCTCGCCCTGGCCCAGGGGCTGGCTATGCAGGAGGCCGCCGGGTGGCTCGGCTCTTCCCGGGCGTCGGTGAACCGCCGGTGGGATGTGGCTGTACACGCCCTGCTCGCCGGCCTGCGCCGGGCAAGCCCAGCCCAGTGACCAAGTCCAGCCCGGTGACAGTGCGCTGGCCGCGGTGCACCTGGCGCTGGCGGGCTTCGGCGTCGCTGAGGCCAGCAGTTTTCACTGGGTTGACCCTGACGCTGGCTATCTGGCCCTCCGGCCATGGCTGCGCCCGGCCATCTCCGCGGCGCTGGACGATCTGGCGGCTGCACGCCCGGATCAGATGACCTGGGGTCTGCTGCATGCCGACCCTGCCCCGGAGGCGTTCCGCCTGGACCCGTCCACCGGCAGGTGCGGGGTTACCGACTGGAGCTACGCGCTCCACGGGCCGCTGCTCTACGACCTGGCATCGGCGGTTATGTACGCCGGCGGGCTTGGGCGTGCAGCCACGCTCGTGAGTGCGCACCTGGACGAGGGCATCCTGCGAGCTGACGAAGCCGCGCGCGGTCTGGCGCCGATGCTGAAGTTCCGCTGGGCGGTCCAGGCCAACTACTTCGCCTGGCGCATCGCCGAGAACAACCTGACCGGCATCAGCGGACCGCAAGACAACGAGCGAGGACTAGAGGACGCCCGGCTAGCGCTTTCCGCCCTCGTCCTTCGATGATCGTACGAGCAACCGGCGGGTCATCGCCGCGCTGCGCTACCTGGAGTCCTGACCCTGCGGGCCGTCAGCGCTGGGCCA
>Ga0335074_10004178_pt1 | contig 19863 bp, 18 predicted proteins | sample Lox_Sample_23_FD_206715 | JGI IMG/M metagenome (GOLD analysis project Ga0335074, IMG submission 206715) | Soil microbial communities from Loxahatchee National Wildlife Refuge, Florida, United States - Lox_Sample_2.3 | ecosystem: Environmental > Terrestrial > Soil > Wetlands | place: USA... | reverse complement strand
CAGCTCGTGCGCAACAGCGAGAACATATTGGAGCTTTCGGAATGGGGGAGTTACCGCCATGAGTTCACCACCGGGTTGAAATGTTCCGTACGAGGGCTGGATCCCCTTCACTGACTAAAGGCATTTTGGAAGGCCCTTTGGTGCACAGGGGCCTTCCTTTCATTGAAAAATTCGCGGATTCAGCGTGCCCAGCACTACAAGAGGGCCGCTAAAAGGGCCAAAACAGGGCACACATTCGCAGGAATTGCTTCTGCCCGACTTGGCGCGTCGATGCGGTCCGGCGCTACCGGGTCATCTATTTCGTTTCCTGCGATGGATTCTTGCCACTTACCTTGCGGGGGCTCCGAAAACTATTTGGCCGCAGGAGCGGGCCTCGTGCGCCGTTCAGGCCCGGATGGCAGGTGCCCCGAATGCCTACCATACTGATCCAGTTCCCGGCACTACGTCAACTGCTACCTTACATAAACACGTTTGTTGCAGAAACAGGTTTGCCGGTGTTGACCATTCCTGGTCCAAAACGGTACTGTCCGTTCTGATGAAGGACTTCGACGAGCTTTATCGTGGAGTGGGACGGAAGATCCGTCAAACGAGAGAGAACACACATCTGAGCCAGAATCTGCTGGCGAAGCGCCTCGGGATCAGCCGCACATCCATGGTCAATATCGAGGCCGGCCGACAACGCGCTCCACTGCATGTTTTGTGGCAGATCGCCGAACTACTTGAAACCAAAGTGGCTCTCCTGATCCCCTCACCGGAGGAACTGCTGACTCCACAGAGTCAGACCGTGCTCGACAGGCAGATAATGAAACAGATCGAGGACGTGGCGAATGGCGATCCGGCTACCATCAAAGTCCTGACCGGGTTCGTGACCAAAACCCTCCAGGAGAAGCTCGCTGCGCCCAATACCCAGAGGAAAGCGCATGGCCCGGCAAAATATCGAAGAAACGGCTGAAAAGACGCTTCGCAGGACGGACAGCTACCGGGTGCCTGTCCCGATTCATCTGGTGGCACAGCGCCTGAGCCTGACCCTTGAGGCCGCTCCCCTTGGCGACAAGGTTTCCGGGATGCTCGTCGTCCAGGGAGAACAGGGATCGATTGGATACAACGCCGCCCATGCCCGGGTTCGCCAGCGCTTCACGATCTCGCACGAAATCGCACATTATCTGCTACATGCGCGAAGAAGCGGCAAGGCACAATTGTTCATCGACAAGCAGGTGACGTACAGGCGAGATGAACATTCGTCCGCTGGCATGGACAGCGAAGAGATCGAAGCCAACAAGCTCGGCGCGGCTCTTCTAATGCCTCGCAGCCTGGTCCAGCAGGAGGTCCGCACTCAGGACCTGGATCTGGATGACAATGAGGCGATTGAGCTTCTCGCCAGGAAATTTCAGGTGAGCTCGTCGGCAATGTCGAATCGTCTGCAGAATCTGAGAATGCTTGCGTAGGGCTCTTTTGCAACAAAAGCCTGGTACGCAGTTTTTCTTCTTTCGAAAAACGCAGCTTTGGAAAATCAAAAGAAGTGGCGAGCCTGATCGAAATCAGCAAATCAGCTTTTGGAGCCACGTCCCCACCTCTGGGTCGGGACGACCGAACGACTGAGCGGAATTTGGGCTTAAGGGACCAGCTTCAGTGATTCAGTTAACCGTCGATGATCGGATCGGAATCTCGGAATCGAGCCGTAAGGTTAAAGAGGGGTGAAGTAGGGGCGGCGGCTGCCAAACGGAGGACTTGCCGATGACTCGCCGAGAAGACAAAGCCTATACCCACGCATCGCCTAGCACCGCTAATTCTTTTTGAACATATAGGGTAGTAGCGCGAGGACGATTGGCCCCATAGCCTTTGCAATTTCTATCGTTATTTGAAAAGAGTCACGACCGTTTCCATCGCCACCACCCAACTCCGAACCCTCTTCAATTGTAGATCTTTCTATCGCCCGCTTCACTCTCGACAGAACTAACTTGCCAGCGGGAAACCACAACATGGCAGAGGAAAGATAGATCAAGAAGTTAAGAGGCGAATGTTCAGGAGGGAACTGCCTTCCGTAAATGAAATGAAATAGAAGCCAAGCCAAAAAGCCCATGAATCCTGGGATTACACCAAGAAATATATATGCGGTCAGTCGCAGTTGGGGGAGGCACCACGCCAACCACAGGCCCGAGAAAAAAGGAACGGCGACTGCCAGAAAATTCAAGGGCTTGTCCAAGTATGGGGAAAAGGAATCGGGGTAAAGCCACGTAATCCAAGACAAACCCGTTGCCAGCAGAACGCTTGAGGCAACGGCAGTCGCTATTTTCTCCGCAGGGTCCGTGGGCGCCGCCGCTTGCCTTTCGCTTTCAATCGCCAACCGCAAGGCCCCTAAAGAACGTTCTATTTTTATTAACCTGTTCGCTATTGGCCTCAACCCGAGGTCCCTCTCGCAAAAATGACAGACCACCGCTTCGTCCTTAATCTCTTCCGCACAGTATGGGCATTTCATCTGCCGATATTCCTCGTCGGTTTTAAAAACTGCAGGTCTATCCGATCACGTCATTCTTCTGGCCAATTAATAGTATTGGTGGATGGGAGAAGGTGATGGAGTGTTCATCTCCGTGCGGACTGCACAACGCATCCTAAGCGTGCTCTCGAATCGCCACTCGTTGAATAGCCGGATTCGTGTATCGGGAGAGGCAATGGCCAATTTCTGCATCATAGCCAGATGAAGCTAAAGCGTAAAGTGGTGGAATAATCGAAGCCCCCTGGGGGTTCATCATCAGAGATCCGCATTGACATCCAGTTCAGAAATTTGCAAGGGCAATCGGCGTTCAGGCATGTCAGATATACCGATAGCCGATTGTAGATACGCCCTTTTGACCATCTGGGTTGACCACCTCCACTGTCGCATCGCCAACAGGGTGGAGCGGTGTCACCGCCATGATGGAAGTAGTATCAACGAACTGCGTATTTGTTGCTGGAATACCACCAATATTGACAATTGCGCCGCGCTTGAATCCGGCTCCAGTAATTGTTATAGGGTTTCCCCCGGAAGATGGGCCCAATGTCGGCGTCATAGAAGTTATCCTGAGCGAGGCTGAGCCGGGTGGCACACTCGTTTGTCCCAATGGATTCTGTAATGCCTTCGGATTGCTCGGTTGAAACAACGTATCGAACAACTCAGCCAGCTTTGTGATCGCATTCTTGGAAAACATACCCACGAGCAGGGCTAACCCTGTGAGGGCGAAGGGGTTCATTTCCGATGTTTTCGTGCTAGATCCTGTCGCGATGATCAGGAAGCCTCCTCGGAGCGCCATATACGACGCCAGGGATAGCGTCGCTCCGAGAAACGGATGAAAATAATACCACCATGCCCAGCTTCCCCTTAAGTCTTCATTTCCGGCAAACGCAGTGAAGGAGCGAACACAGTGGATGAAAGCTCCTAATGCACCTCCGATCAGCACCAGCAGCAACAAATCAACCTCGCGGGGAAGAGTGGCTCCGAGGCGACTTGCATATCCAGACGCATTCGGGCCGGCTCGGTCGAGCGGGTCAATGGAGGCGTTCTCTTTGTCTTTCGCGTCCTGAAGCGCTTTATCGTCGTCGGCCCTTTTCTTGCGAAGCGCTTCAAGCGAGCTGGCGTCGGTTGCGGACTCAATTGTGGGCCTAGCGGCTGGCGTAAGGGGCGGCGTCACTGCAGGGAGCGCCGCAGCTTCCGTTGCTAGCTTCAAGTCGGCGTCGTCGGAGTCAACCTTTGCTTGAGCAGCTTGCCTAGCTGCGGTCAACAAAGGATCCGGACCAGACGGGGGCCACAGGTCAACCAAGAGGAACGTGAGCAGGAAGACACCGAGCAAATAGGCCCCCAGGAGATTGCGTTTCCACGATGCCCAGGGTGGAGGAATGAGCGTGATGGTGGAGTCTGCAATCTTCTGGCCGCGGGCACTCACGGCCATCACTTTAATCGGAGTGGTATCACTCACCATGGCGGTTGGGGGAGTATAAAGGCCATTGGGACTGATCGTTCCGATGTCAGGACTGAGAACCCACGTAACTTCATTTTTCGAGTCCCCTGAAACTATCGCGATAAACTGCTGTGTCTGGTTGCGTTTCAGCTGCACAGAGACTGGAACAATTTGAACACTGGACGGCGTGAGGAACACGCTCGCACTGGCAGAGGCCCCGCTCGCGGCAGCCGTGATGGTAACGGCCTGCGGTCCAGAGATCTGCAACGGACTTGTGTAAGTAACAGACGCTATCGCGGCCCCGGCCGGAGTGACCGTCCCAATTGCAGGAGGCGTAATAGTCCAGATTGCTGACACCGGCGCTCCTTGATCGTCATAGGCCCGGAATGTCGCGCTGGTGGTTTCTGTTAACGAAATATTTTGCGGAGTGATGGTGACCCTGGGAATTCTTCCCGGCACTAAGCCCTGAATGGGGCGCAAAGCCTGCAATCGGTTGAGAAACTCGGCCTCGGTGTGGAATTCTTTTCTGCCCGCCAAGCCTGAAAAGGGACTGTCAACGACGAGTACATGCGAATCATGAGAACGCTCGAGCAGAAAAGCATAGAGATGGAACGCGGGCGCGAAGAACAGTTTCACTTCCGTTTCGCGTTCGGGGTGCTCTTTATCGAGGTGGTGGACCGCCTTCGCAACCCTTTCAGCGAGATGTGATTGAAACATGCTCTGGATTTTCCACTCCCCGCTTTCACCGTGTGGTTCAGCGCAGCGGGCGAAACCGGTGGGTTTGCCATCAACGATGACCTGACAATGCCATTCCCCCGACCAACTGAGGAGCTTTGCGAGGCTCGTATGCCCCTCCATCGCCTTCCTGATATCATCGGCGCGCAGCAGGTAAATTTCGAAGCACTCGCCGAGTTCGTGTCGGGCATTGGTAGGAGTTCCGAGAAGACCACGGCGCGCGATCAGCCTACCGATCGTTGCCACCACCTCAGCCCTACGCTCGCCTTGGAGTTGTTTGCTGTGCGCCATTTAGCTCCCAAGCGCCCCGTCCGGGCTCAAACAACCGATTGCCAGGTGTACTGCCAGGATCCCAATCCGTACGCGGCCAGAAGATTTACATAATAGACGGGGCCGGATCCCTGCCACGGATCATTCACGAGTAGTCGCTGACCCAGCGAATCGACGTCCCAACCACAAACGAGCACTTGATGTCCGGTTCCGCTACCCCAGTCAAAGCCAACGATCACCGGTCGGTTTGCGTTGATTTCATCTTGTAGCGTCTCAAACGTCACCTTGCCGGATATCAAAGAAGCGTTGTGTCCATATTGTGCGTAGATGTTCGCGATCAGGGGGACCTGAGCCGGCCCGACGCATAACGGTGAGTCAGGATTCGCGCAACAAGGCTCACCAAACATTTGTGAGGCCACGTCGCATTGCTGCACCTCGATGCCGAAGAACTGCAGAAGCATCTGCGCACAAGCCGCCCAGCACCACTCTTCTTTCTCCTGAGGAATTTGTGGCACTACGTTTTGATTGGCGTCCCTGACTACCACCGCCCACCCTGCTGCGGGGTCGCTGGAATCAATTCCCGTAGGATCTGTCGCTAGTGGCATGTTCGGGCTCTACCGTCTGATTTGGTGCCTGATCTCGCGCAAAACATGACTTTGCGGGTTACTGTTGCGACCTTTGCATCATCTAGTCGGCCGATTTGCACGTGCTTTCGATTTTTCCGTCGGCGGCTCCCCTGCCGAACTGGTGGGAAAAATCATTGTCTTTCGCATACCCACCATACGCGTACGCAAAGCCCCCGCATTCTACCTTTCCGTCCGAGTCAAAAAGGCCGAATGTTGCTACGGCACCGCCGTTGAAGTAAACTCGACTTCCCAAGAATAAATTCGATTTGGTCAACTGGTTGCCTCCCGATTCGAGCGTCTGAATGACGAGAATGCGCACCTTCGCCATATCATCTTTTGTCGGATGTTCCTTGCCCCAGATTTGTTGGGCTAGAAGATCCGCGGGGAGAATTTGCTGCAGCGGACTCGGTGATGTTATTGCCGAAATAGCTGGTAAGGTCGCATTGTTATTACTGCCGGTCGTTTGGCCCGTGGTCTGGATCGAGCCGCCGGCCACTGTCAAGGGCGGTGCGCCTACACCGGCGACCGGATTGGCGTTGCCAGTGGTCTGTTGTTGCTGAGAATTGTTTTGAGCGCCACTGGGTACGGCTTGTCCGGTGAGTAGAGTAGATTCGAAGGACTGCACAGCGGTTACGATCGAAGATAGTGCGGCGAGCTTCGAACTGGCGGACGCCATATATTCACTAGCCTGTAATTTCTGATTGTGACTATACGCCGCGGGCGGAGTGACAATTGGAGAGGGGACAACCGGGCCCGGTTTCGTGGCCATGGTAAATGGCATGGAGTTGCTCGCTTTTCCATTTACAGTGACTACGATCGGTAGTTTCGTCCCCACTGACGACGGAGGCACCAGTGTTGGAACGCTGAGTTTGATCGTCGTCGAGGTCCAATCACCGGGCTCCGGCACTATTGCGGTGCCGTTAAGCGTGATGGAGCTAGTGGGTGTCTGGTCACCGAAATTCAGGCCGGTAACGGTCACGACTGTGCCCGGCGGACCGCTCGTCGGGCTGATGCTGGTGATCGTCGGAGCTCCGGATTCAGGCGAAGTCGTAACTGTGTTTGCGTCGGAGAGCGCCATGGCGGCCTCTTGCCCTGCAGCCACCGCACTTGTCAAGTCTTCTTCAAGCTGACCGAGCTCAGCACCTATCAATGTGCCAGTGAGGTCAGCGTTTCCGGCGAGATTGGGCGGGTAGATGCTCGGAACGTATACGTTGGCATCGCAGGCCCGAAGATCGTCAGCTAAGAGATTCGTCAAGGGCGTGGTCGTGAGGGCGCCAGAAGAGGCCGATACCGATTCGTTGACGGCAAATATCGAAGCGAGTGTCTGAACTAAAGCTTGGACGTCGGACGGTCCGCTGATAAAAGGGCCTGCGCCCACTGTTGGAACGCTCTTCGGAACAGTCTTGAAGAAGTCTGGCTTACTGACGTCCGTCAAAGCTTTGGTTGCCGCGGTGAGTCGATCATCCAGTAGATCAGCTTGGAACATCGTCGTTCGCCACTGGATTAGGCTGGCAAAATCTGCCGGCGTTGCAACCACGACGGATCGGTTCTTTATTCGATCTTTGACCGCGCGTGAAATGTTCTCAGCATCCTTAGCCAGTCCCCTGTAGGAGAACAGGACGGATTCAATGGCCATCGATCCGCCACCACCGCCCGTGATTCCGGACCCACCCGGCCCTTGATTACTTCCCGACGGCTGCTGCGGACCCTGGACGTTTCCTGTGGAGTTCTGGCCGCCATTCCCCCCACCACTATTTCCTCCCTTGTTCCCCCCGCCAGATTGCCCCCACGCGAGCGCCATCGGAACAATCAATTGAAATCCAAGAATCCCGACCAATACCGCGGTGCCAAAGGCTCGGAAGGACAATCGACACATAGGGATCTCCCAAGGTTCGCAGGAAAGTCGCTCACACCTGAAATAGGGGGATTACGGTGTTAGCGAACCAACCGTTGCCGGTAATATTGCATTTAGCATTAGCTGGGGCGATGAACTTCAGGAACGGCAAGTGCTAGGCAATATGGACTCTCGGCTTAGCGGATGTCAACACAAATCTGTTGAACTGAGTCAGCGTCAGAATGAACTGTCAGTCAGTCTCCCCGCCTTCTTGTGATTCGGAAACGTTCAAACAGGATGCAGGCTGGAGATGTGTGGGTGTATTTACGCTCGGCAGTCTGTTTATATGTACGTCAATGTCACGGGTCGCATTAAATATCAAGTCAGATATTAATCGCCGTGTCAGCCACGTCAAGAATGCGTCAAATACCCGGAGGTTGCAGTTCAATTCGCGCAGTTTAAACGCGCTTGGATGGTGCTATTCTGACGTTCTGCGTTCAAAAGAACTGGCCACGCCAGCGACGAGTGATTCGCCTGCATAGCCAAACACAAAGGCAATTGCCAGTCCGGCCGAGGAATAAGCTGGGATTCCGGTAAACAGAGGCACCAACCCGGCGCACCAGAAAGTGTATCCCGCGAGCCCACCGATAACCCCTGCGACGAGGCGAGCTGCAGTCACATAGTAGTTCGCGACTCTCTCGGGGATCTTGGCTGTTGAGCCGGCGAGCAGAAGGCTTCGAAGAGTGCTAAACGCACCGCCGAGGAGGCCGAAGAGCGTCACCGTCGAAACGGACCTCCAGGTCCATTCCCTAGATATTGAAGGAATACGGCTCAACACAGTGGGTCCGAGGAATAGCAAAACAAGTAAGTAAGCCACAACTCCGCAAGCACAAGCAATCGTGACGAGTGCTAGTTGATCGCCTACCAGCCATATTTTATGGTAGGTATTTGATGATTCCTCATCGCGCAGAGCCATTGCATCAATAAGCCGCGAAGGAGTCGGAGGATTGGTGTCTTCAAGAATCTCCTTTAGCGGTTTCACTCTCCAGGATTTCATAGCGTCAACTTCAGAAAGGAGACGCTTGCGGCTCGACTCACGTTCCTCGGACGTCATTCCAAAGACGCCTAGCCTGCGGGCCGCATGAAGCGCGTTCCAGCCCCCCTCAATATCCCTTCTGTCCAAACATGTTTCGGCTCTGCATACTTCATGCTGGGCGGCACTGTACCAAACCGCGCCTCCTTCCGCAGTTGAAGGCGCCTTCAATGCCAGTTCGGTGCGGAACGTGTCGAGCTCACGGAAAAGTCTGGCATATGCCGATCGTTGCAGCAGCCACGCAATCCGCCCCCGTGGATGTGGAACTTGCAAAACGTTCGGTTCCACAAAGGAAGCGCCGATGGCGGGTGGGTGTGTAGGCATAAATGGGCTGCGCGAATCAACCTCTTTCGTAGCCCCTCGTCCTCCATCGGAGGTTTGCGCCTGTTCGTTGCTCATTGGCGGATCTCCTAGACGATGCTTGGTCCGGCAAATACAGCAGCTTCATGCTACCGCACAGTAGCAGAGGGCCGGGGGAGCACGCGGATCAGCATTCGACGATCGAATGTATTCAAGGTCGAACTGAGTTGGCTTAAATCCACTTTTGGAGTACATTGAGCAGACACGCTTCCGAGCCCTTCGATGTATTCGTCGATTTTGTGTGATGGAGTTGACGATGGATAGTGTGCTGTCCCAACTCAAGGACCTGCTTGAACTCAAGGACAAGGCGAAGTTAGCGTTGCCGGGGGTGGTATTCGGCTTTCTCTTGATGATTGCCTTCCTCCCGCCCAGGCCAATTGACTGGATTCCTGTAGTGCAGTCGGATTCGACTCACCCACCGATCAAAGTGCCGGACGATCTGTTGCCGGGTAAGCACATACCTGGATTTGACAGCAACGAAATTCTTAGTCCGTACGGCAACTTTGCCGGACGAGCGTTTATTCCGGTGCGGGAAGAGCCAGCCTGCACGATCGACAAGTATGAACTGAAGCAGGCGAGCCAGCTAACCGGTACGCTGTTCCAAACCAACAACGCGGCAGCGCGGGCCCGTCAAAGAGCTCTGGAAGAACAGAATGAGAATCTCGACAGATGCCTCGCTGCCGAGAAACGCCTTGCGGGCCGCGAGGAAGCAGTGATCGCGGCGCTGAACGTGGATCTGACGGGTCTTGAGGTGGCGCAACAGACACAGGCAGCGCTGGCCGCCGATTACGCAAGACTGCACAGCCCGCTGCTGAGTTCAGCGCTGGAGCGGAGCAAGCTCGGCGAAAGCGCGGTGGAGGCGAAAAGAGCAGAGATTCGAAAGGAAGAGCAATCCATCCGCAATCGCGAATGGGAGACGGGCGAGCTGACGCGCTGGAAGAAAGTTGTCACCGACCGGCTCAGCGAACCGGGCAAGCTGCGGCCGATTCTCGGACTGGACGACTATTTGTCGGTCCTGTCGAAGCACATCGTTGCCTTCATATTGCTCTGCATCGTCGTCGGGGTCCTGCTGGAAGGGCTTTCCACTCCGGGAATCCTGAGCAGGATAGAGTCGACCATTTTCGGTGGGGAATGAAAGGTCGTGTATGAGACACCTACTGCGGCTGCTCGCAATATGTGCTGTCGGAGTGATACCGGCGCCTTCCGGATTTGCTGCGTCGCTGCAGGCGCAGGACCAGCAGCAGACCTCCACGGCATCGACGACAGTTGGACGAACGGAACCCGGTAAGGGTAAAGAAGGTCCAGATCGCCCGCAAGGAAAGCCACCGTACGAAGTTGAAAGGCAAATGGGACGTGGCGGGAACAATAGCAACGGTACTTTCTCGCCGGCGATGCCCCATCCGGATGTGGACATAGGGGAAAACACAGAAGAGCCGAAGTGGTCGCCCCCCGACCGCATCAAGAATCCGTGGTCGCAACAGACAAATGATGAGGTGCCGGACGCCTCCGAATTGGGACCGAACAGCAGCGGTCCAAACGCCGGTAAAGAAAACAAGAAGAATCCCACAATTCCTGCGGAACCCCCTGAAAATAACGGGCAAGAGCAAGGCCGGGCCGATCCGGGTGTGATTGCGGCGTGCGTAGCCTGGGGCTCGGTGAGCGGTCTTATCGCAGGGCCGTGGCTTGTGTGGCGCAAATTTCGCCACGGGATCGCCGGGCGACCATACGGCGATGTTTCAAGAGGAATTCGGGTTTCGCAGTCTTCTCGGCCGTGGCTGCGCGGCATTGCAGATCCCACGATCTTTCAACCCGAGCTGGCCTTGAGAGACAAGCTGATTTCACAGGACGAGTTGCGTAGCCTGCGTAGTCGCTACCTGGTCACCGGTAACTTCAGTTTCAGCATGATCCTGCCGACGCTCCTCGGAATCTATCTAGCCTCGGTGAACACGTTCAGCGGGGGTAGGGTAGCTTCTCTGATGAGATTCGAGTGGACGATGCTTGTGTCCTTCCTAGTCTCCACGTTTCTATCGAGCTACGCTCTCGATCAGCGCCACAAATTCCGCGCGGAATATCGATTGGTGGTTCGAAAGGGCTGGGAGCAGGCAAGAGCACGGGAAGGGGAGACGCCGCTGGAGATAAGCGATTCCAACGAGGCCGGAGCCGCCGGAGCGGAGGCAGGCGAATGATGATGCGTCTGTCTCTTATCGTATTGGCTTTGGGTTCATCTGCTTTGCGCGGTCAGGACACGTTTCTTCTGATGAACGCGAAAGCAGATGAGCACGCGAGCTGCCTCAGCCAGGATGTGAGTCTCAGTGCGACAATGGCGGCGTGCGGGAAAAATCCCCAAGGCAACGAAGTGGCCATGCGCCTTGGAAGGACAGTGCGCCTGCGCGTTCTTCGCCGCCGCTTTCTCACGGGCTACTCCCTGGAGATGGGAAATAACAGAGTCGTGTCCTGGCCAGTCCAATTCGGCGGAACTGTGCTCGCTGTCTCCGCTACGCGCGCGGCGGGTTCTATGTCAGCCATCCATCCACGAATTGAACGCAAGGGCACGTCGGAGTTCCTTAGTGAATTGGTTGACGTGACTACGAGTTCCGAGCCACTGGCAGAAATTGAAAGAGAGTACCAGGAGTTGCTCGTCGAACGGGACCAGGTTGAGTCGGCCATGAGCGATTTCAGGCAGACATGGATAAACGTGATCGGAAGCGGGTCCGTGTCGGGGTGTGGAACGGGTGACCTCCAGCTGAGCGCCCTCTGGCTCGAGGCCTGTTTGCACGGAGAGTACGATGCCTTGCATGGCCCTACAGGACCTGCCGCTTCCGAAGAAAGGTTTCGTTCCCGCGCGGCGGAGGTCGATCGTCTCTTCCAGGAAGCCAGGGAGCTTTCGGAGCGATTGGCTCAGGCAGACCTGAATACAAAGGCGATGGCGGTTGAGCCCACGATTCTTGCTTATCAGGAGGACGAGCTGTCGTTTTGGGCGAACCTCGATTCGGCGAAGGAGGCGGCATGGATCACCCAGCGGCTAATGGATGTGCCGAGCGACTCGGCGCTTTGGCTCCGAGTCCGCGAGCTGTTACGCGTTCAGCATAGCTCTGCCGTCACGGCGGCTGGCGCAGCCAAGCCGGTGCCGGACGATGCGGAGACAAATCTGCTCACAGAACGAGACTTCGGCCTCCTGAAAAACAAGAATGGCTTCCAGCAGCACTGGCGGCAGGAACTGCAAACGAGAATCGAGCAGCTGCAGCCTGCGAATCGCGATCTCGTGGAATTCGATAAAGACCTGGGCCAGATTCGCATGAGGGTGTACAGCCAACTGCCCGATTTGGTGTCGCAAATCAACAATTGGCAGGAGCGACTGGCAGCTCTTATGAATGAAATCTACTGGAACAGCGAGGTTGATCTCACCGAGAGCGACTGGGGGTTGGGTCCAATTCCTGCTGACGGCACTATCTCCTACAGGGTTGTGCGGACTAGCGAATTCGAGCCATATGTGTTTCGACAGACAAGCAGTGAAACCGTGGCGTCGGATGTGGTAGAAGTCAGCCGCGGCGCGCTTGCATTGACGGACACAAACGCACCTCGTTCCAGGAGAACAGTGTGGCAGATTCTCCGATTCACGAAATAGCCCAGCAGCGCGGGTCTGCTGGATTGGAGACGAGCAGCTCGCGCAGACAAATAAGTATCCGAATAATCAGTGGCTAGCGTTCACATTTCCAGTTTGGAATCTCCCACTCGATAGAGGACAGGGCTGGCCCTCGTGAAAGAGGTTGCCCGGTTTCACTGGGTGCCGAATTCAATATCACATGTAAGGCACGCCGTTATCCGTTCTTAAGAACCCTCGATGAAAAGCAATTTGCTGAATTTCTATGATCACCCTCCAAGTACCATGGCTACCCTGAGATTCTGGCGCGCACCAAACTGTTCCCTGTTGTTGCCTTTTACGCACCAACCGCGACGAATAAAGCCTTGGACATATAGGTAAAACGCGGCCATGATCGCGTCATCGGAGGTCATGATGACGCTTTCCCTCTTATCGCGCTCGATTCAAGCGACTGCTCAGAGCCGCTTGCCGGTCATTGAATTCGAGCCGCTGCTCGATGCGATCGAAGCCGCCGCGCTTCTGCGCATGCACCCTAAGACGCTGAAGAAGAAGGCCCGCCTCGGCGAGATCCCAGGGCGGCACATCGGCAAGTACTGGCGTTTTCGCGTCTCTGATCTGAACGATTGGGTGTGGCGTCAGGAGCGGGGCAACGGCCCGCGAGCCCTCTGAGGGGCCAGCGTTGCGCGTACTGCCGCTACGCGTCCGATCGAGGCCCAGCAGTGGATTGTCGCCGCCGGTATTGGCGCGCTTCCGACGTCGGGAGTCGGATGGGTGACTTTGGTCCAGAGCGCGTCTGCCGTTTGGTATCCCGCTTTCTGCTCGGTCTCTGCTTCGGGGCGTATCCGGCGCCCGGCGGCAGCTCGCTCTTCTGCTTCGACTGACCACCCCAACAGGTCAAAGACGGACCTGTCAGGGACCCGGGCATGTCGCCCTCCGGGTTACGGTTTCCGCTCGAAATCTCTTCGCGAAGTGCGGCGCAGAGATTTCTCCGGAGCCTCCATAAATGCAGAGCTTCGGCCTTGGGAGCCGGTTCCCTCGCTGGCTTCGCTCGGCGTGACCCGAGCAAGATGCGGGAATTTCAACAAAACGGAGACGAGATCATGTACCAGAACAAAGTCAGCCTCATCGGATTCCTCGGCGGAGACGCAGAAGTTCGCAACGCCAACAACCGCAGCTTCACTACGCTGTCACTCGCAACCAAGTCCTCTTACAAGGACAGGAAGAGCGGCCAGTACGTCGCGCAGACCGAATGGCATCGCTGTGTCATCTTCGGCAAGCTCGCTGAGTTTGCTGCCACGCTGACGAAGGGCGCCCACGTTCAGATTGAAGGCGAGCTGCGGAGCCGCGAGATCGCGACGAAAAACTCCGACTTCAAGCGGCGCATCTGGGAAATCCGCGTCGATTCCATCCTGAAGCTCGACCGGGCCGAGAAGGCCGGCCCGGAAGACCAGGACACCGGGGAGGAACCGGCCGCATAGGCCGGTCCTCCTCTGCCCGGAGGCTTCGCTATGAGTTTCGATTTGCTGCTCCCATTCCTTCGGCCCATTGAGGCGCTCCTGCTCGACGAGAGCATCAGCGAGATTATGGGCAATCCCGACACCTCCTGGTGGTACGAGCGCGACGGGATCATCCGCCCGGAGGGAAGCGTTCGATTTGACGCGGGCAAACTGCGAACCGGGCTCGAGGTGATCGCGAATCACCTTGGCAAGCGCCTCGATGAAGACAGTCCGCTGCTGCATGCGCAGCTGCCGGATGGGAGCCGCATCGCCGCCGTGATTCCGCCCGTGGTGCGGCCGGCCCCGGCGGTCACAATCAGGAAGTTTACAAGCCGCCGCTTCACCATCGATGACCTGGTCGCCCGTGGCACCTTAAGCCGCCCGCTTGCCGAATACCTGAGTGGCCAGATTCGCGGCGGCAAGACTGTCCTGATCAGCGGCGGAACCGCAACCGGAAAGACAACCCTTCTGAACATCCTTGCCCAGGCGATTCCGGAGCAGGAGCGGATCGTGGTGATCGAGGATACGGCCGAGCTGCGCATTGAGAAGCCCAACGTGCTGGCTGCCGAATGCCAGACCGATACGTTCAAGGCCCGTATCTCGTTCGACGATCTTCTGAAGTCGGCTCTGCGCTGGCGGCCGGACCGGATCATCCTCGGCGAAGTGCGCGGAACCGAAGCGCGAACGCTGCTCGATTCCTTCAATACCGGCCACTCCGGGTCGCTCGCGACCATCCACGCCAACTCCGCCGAGAAGGCTCTGCATCGCTTCGCGAATCTCGTGATGCGCAGCCATGCCCAGACCACCTTTTCCGATACCGAAGCCGAGATTGCCGAGGCAGTCGATTTCGTGGTTCATATCGAGCGCAAGCCCGGCTGCCGCATCGTGCGGGAAGTTCTGGCCGTTCGCGGCTACGACCGGGATGCACGGCGATTCCAGATCGAGCCCGTCATGGAGGCGAACTGTGCCGCATAGAGATGCCATTGAGCTCGGGATCGCGGCCGACTTTCTGACACGCTCATTCCGCACCGATGAGACGATTGCGATCGTCCTTCGCTGCCACTCGCCGGCGACGATCGTCCAGCGGGTCGTCACTGTGGAACGCCTGCTCGCGCCCCGGTATCTGAGCTGGCTGGCGCATGAGAACGCGACCGGGTCCAGCGTCTATTTCACCGCCAATCCGCTGATCTCCGGCAGCCGCAAGCGGACGAAGGAATGCGTCGCTGAAGTCCGGCATTTGTACCTCGATCTCGATACCGATGGTGAGGCGAAACTTGTAGCCCTCCGGTGCTGCAGTGCCGTTCCGCTTCCGACCGCAATTGTCTCCACTTCCCCTGGCAAATACCAGGTGCTTTGGCGGGTCGAAAGCATCCCGTTTGAGGAGCAGGAAACGCTCCTTAAGCTGCTCGCTATAACCTTTGCCGGCGACCCCGCTTGCACCGACTGCAACCGAGTGCTTCGCCTGCCGGGATTCCTGAACCGGAAGTACACTCCGGCGGAGCTCGTCACGGTCGAATACCCGAGGGGATCGGCTGCGCGTTGCGAGGACTTTAAGCTCGCCAATCCGCTCCCTCATGGGAACCCTTTGCCGGGTCGAATCGAACCAGTCAAGCCGGCCGGAAAGCACTCGCATTCCGAGCAGGATTGGGCCTGGGTTCTGGGCGAATTGGTTAGCGACAAGGATCCGCTGAAGCTGACCCGAACGCTGGCCGAAAGGCGTTCCGATAAGCCGAATCCCGTCTACTACGCGCAGCGAACCGTAGACGTTGCTTCGGCATGGCTGTGGCTGAGGGATGGCGTTCCCGTCGCCGATGTTGTGACCATGCTTCGGTTCCGCCGCCGCTTCGAGGTTCCCGACAAGCTTTGCTCTGCCCGGGCGCATGAGATCGTGTTCACGGCCGAGCGCATGATCGCCCGCACGAAGATCGCCTGATTTCACGCCACCAAGGAGGTTTGTAATGCCGTTGATTGAAGTCACCCAAAGCCGATACGTGAGTGCCACCATACGCCTCGAATCGGCCACCGCAAGCCTGATCGATCAGTACGCCGCTTTCGTGCACGGATCGGCTGACGAAGTCGTCGACAAGGCGCTCAACTACGTGTTCTCTAAAGACCGCGAATTTCAGGAGTATCTGAAGTCCGCGGAATCGGAGAAAGTCGCGGCGTCTCTGCGCGTGCGCAGGCTCGGAGCCGAGCCGGTAGCCAACGGAAAGGCGCCCGTTCTCGGGGTGGAGACGAGTCGTAAGCCTGATCCGAAAGCGTCCGTAGTACCCGAAGAAGCCCGTTCGGTGCTGCGCACCGGCTGAATCTCGACAATCCACCCCTCGTAGGGCGCTGCAAAGCGCTCTGGGGCGTTCCAGAGCGCTTTGTTTGATTTCTACAACTTGCATTTTCGAGAGCGCTCCAGAGCGCTCTCCGCAAACACACGTAAATGGAGATCGAAATGACTGAAATCATCCTCGATACCAACCGGGACAACGGGCGCGAGTTCCGCACCGTCACCGCGAGCACGAAGGTGACGGACCGGGAGCTTGCCGAACTTGAGCGCGCCGCCGCCCAGCACGGCGTCCGCCTCGGCGAGTGGATTCGCGGCGTGCTTTTTCGGGAAGCAAAGCTCTCGTCCGATGTGCCCGATGCCGACCCGGAGATGGTCGAGATCATCGGCCTGCAGATGTTCCTGACGCGCGTGCTTTCAGCCGTCGCGTCCGGTGAGCGAATGACCCGCGAGCAGTGCCAGGAGCTGATGCGCAACGTCAGAGCCAACAAGCGTCGCGCCGCCCGGGATGCTCTGGCGCAGTACAGGAACGGAAATGAGGAGGAGCATCATGGCTGAAGTCACCTGGGGCCGGAAAGAGACCATCGTCTGGCCTCCGCATAAACCGATCTACACGCTCGGCGCGCTGTTCCTGGGACTGATCGCAACCGGGTTCTTCCTGTATTTCCGGTTTATTTTTGCGTTATCGCCGCTCCAGCAGTTCTACCTTCCCACATACATCAAGAGCGCCGCCACGGCATCCCTTCCTTTCCATATGAAGTACCGCATGCTGCTCATGTCGGATGCGAAGCGTCATGTGTGGTACGCGGGCGATGTTGACGTCGAACCCGGATCGGCAGCGGAGCCGACCGGGAAACCGATTCCCCTTCAGTTGTCCGATTCCGCCCGACACAGAGGCATGGTCCTGCTCTATCGCAGCGCGCCACTCGCCCTCTCCGGCGCCGGCGTTCGGCGGTACCTGCGACAGCAGATTTATAACGGCCAGACCCTCTCGGGCATGTTCGGACTCCAGCTCGGTTTTGGGGCACTCTTCTTCCTGCTGCAGCTCCCGTGGTCGATTCCCAGAGACACCCGGCGCTGGAAGGAGATGAAATACGGACGTCGGCTGAAGGGGCCAGTTCTGGTCACGCCGAGACAGTTCAACAAAGCAGTCCACGGGACCGGAATTGGGATCAAGGTTGACAAAAGCCGGCGTCTTCTGTGCGTGCCCGAACGTGCCGAAGACCAGCACTTCGAGATCATCGGGGATACCGGCAGCGGCAAGACCACGATCATCATGCAAATGCTCCGCCAGATCCAGGCGCGGGGGCATTCGGCGATCATCCACGACCCAGCCTGTGAATTCATCGAACGCTTCTATTCTGAAGCGCGTGGCGACATCGTTCTGAATCCGCTCGACCGCCGCTGCCCCTACTGGGGACCCTCGGAAGAGCTGGTCCGGCGGGCAGAAGCACGGACGATTGCCGCCTCGCTTTTTCAGCCGACCAAGGACAGGAAGGGCGAGTTCTTCGTCGAAAGTCCACAGAAGATTTTTGCCCATCTGCTGCTTGACCTGCCAACACCGCACCAGCTGGTCGACTGGATGTCGCATCCGGAGGAGATCGACCGGCGCATCAAAGATACCGAGCTTGCCTCCCTGATCGATCCGTCGGCTCCGAATCAGAGATCCGGCGTGCTTGGTTCGCTGAGTCTCGTCGCTGACAGTTTCCGGCTGCTGCCCAAAAAGGAAGAAGTCACGACCGCGTGGACCGCCCGTGAGTGGTCAAAAGAGCGCAAGGGCTGGATCTTTATCACCTCGCAGCCGGCTGAACGCGAGGCCCTGCGCCCCGTGCACAGCCTCTGGATCGACATGCTCGTCCTGCGTCTCCTCAGCGCACCGACGCCGGAACAGCATCCTGTGTGGTTTGTTCTGGACGAGCTGGCAAGCCTGCAGCAGCTCCCGCAACTGCACACCGCGATCACGGAGAATCGGAAGTCGCGCAATCCGATTGTCCTGGGCTTCCAGGGAAAGGCGCAGCTCGAAGTGGTCTACGGGCATCTTGCCGAGGTCATGCTTTCGCAGCCGGCGACCAAGATCTTCCTCAAGACAACGGAGCCGAATGCGGCCGAATGGGTGAGCCGGGCGATCGGGAAAGTGGAAATCGAGCGCATGAAAGAGACGCACTTCGACGGCACTCGCAGGGGAAAGAATTTCTCCCTCGACCGGCAGACGGAGCCGCTTGTGCTCGATTCAGAGATCAGTGGCCTCGACAATCTCCACGCGTTTCTGAAGTACGGAAACTATGTGACCCGGTTCTCGTTTCCGGTCCTCAAGATGCCAGTCACACAGGAAAAGTTCCTGGAGCGTTTGAAGGATGACTTCATTGTGAGGGAACCCAGAAAAGAAGCTGAAAAGCCGGCTGAGAAACAGGCGCCGCCTCCCGCTCCCGCAGTTCCAAAACCCACATCCGAGGAAAAACGACAACTGCAGCTCGTCTCTCCACGCGAGTCGAACTCCGCGCGGGGTGAACAGCAGGCGATTCTTCCCTTCGGACGGGAGCTTTGAGAGATGCTGACGATTTCAAAACCTCTTTCCGCGGGCCAGGCGCAGACGTATCACGCCAAAGAGTTCACGTCGAAAGAACAGAATTACTGGTCGCAGAAGGGCGAGATCGAGGGTGAATGGCAGGGGCAGCTCGCCGGACGATTCGGACTTGCCGGCGCAGTTTCCGCCGCTGACTTTGCACGGCTCAGCCAGGGTCAGCACCCGCAAACGGGAGAACAACTGGTGCGGCAGCGCGCTTCGTATGAGTACGAGAGCGCGGACGGTAAAGCAATCAGGACGATGGAGCACCGCGCCGGTTGGGACGCAACCTTTGCCGCGCCGAAATCCGTGTCCCTGACTGCGCTGGTCGGCGGCGATCACCGGGTGCGGGAAGCCCATCGCGAGAGCGTTCGGGCGGCACTGGAGCAACTGGAGCATTACACGCAGGCGCGGATCGGCGGCAACCACGTGCCCGAGCCGACGGCGAAGTTCATCGCGGCGAAGTTTGAACATGACACGGCCCGGCCCGTCGACGGCTACGTGGCGCCGCAGCTGCATACTCACGCCGTCATCTTCAATATGACAGAACGGGGCAACGGTCAGTATCGGGCTTTACAGCCGCAAAGCCTGTTTACATCCCAGCAGTTCGCGACCGCGATTTACCAGTCGGAGCTGACTTGGCGCCTCCGCCAGCTCGGTTACGAAATCACCACTGGCCGCAGTGGCGCGCCCGAGATCAAAGGCTACACCCAGGAATACCTTGACGCGTCGAGCCCCCGCAGCCAGCAGATCCGGGAATACCTCGAAAGGACAGGCCGAAGCGGCTTCGAAGCCGCCGAAATCGCCGCGCATTCGACGCGCGACCGCAAAGGGCCTCATTTGACCGCCGAGATCATGGCTGCCCATCGGAAGCTGGCTGCTGAGTACGGCCATCAGGCGGAAGCGGTTGTCCGCGCGGCCCGTGAACGGCAGCAGCACCAGGAGAAGCCAGCCCAGACAATTGACCGGGTGCGGGAATCACTGACGTTTGCCCGGGACAAGAACTTCGAGCGCGAGGCGGTTGTCGATGAGCGGGCTCTGATTCGGGATGGCCTTCGCCGGGGCATGGGCGAAGTGA
>Ga0335074_10004177_pt1 | contig 19869 bp, 16 predicted proteins | sample Lox_Sample_23_FD_206715 | JGI IMG/M metagenome (GOLD analysis project Ga0335074, IMG submission 206715) | Soil microbial communities from Loxahatchee National Wildlife Refuge, Florida, United States - Lox_Sample_2.3 | ecosystem: Environmental > Terrestrial > Soil > Wetlands | place: USA... | reverse complement strand
GGAAGCCACATTTTCCGCCGCGGTCTGGACGTTAGTAAGGGCGGCGGCCAAAAAGCCGCTCGGGTCGGCACACGCGGGAACGGGAAAGGCACTGAGATTGGCAGCGGCCTGCCCCTCCGCCTCCGCTGCCGCGGCAATGCCGTCGGCATTATTCTCCTGTGACGCGGCGGCCGACAGCGCCGACTGCGCGGCAGTGAACTGTGCCGCGGCCGGCTTGGCTGGCCCGTTCTTCCACGTGAGGTAGGCCTGCTTGCAGGCAGCAGTGGCGGTCGTCCCGGTCTTCGCGGACGACGTCGAACTCCCAGCCGAGCTGCATCCGGTGAGGATGGCGGCGATTAATAGCGCGCCAACGACGGTCTTCGCGGCCATTTCCCTCCCCTATCAAGATGGCCTGCCCACAGCGTACATCGGGTGATCTGACGGCTGGCCAGACCCGGCCTGGAGCCGCCATGCTTGATACGTCCGCCGGGGAGACGGACCTGGAGGGGATGTCACATGCAGTCTCCTGAGGACAGGCGACTGGCGCGGCTCGACCAGCTCGCCTTGGTACAGACAGCCCTGGTGGCAGTGCTGCTGGCGACGCAATTCATCCGGCAGCCTTATCTGAGCAGCGGTGTGGCCGCTCAGGGCGGCCTGCCCTACGGTGTCCCGCTGGCCAGCTTTCTCGTGCTGGTCATCTCGCTCCTGGCCGGGTACTGCCTGCTGGCCCTGGGCGCGGTCCGCTCGCCGTGGCGAATCCGCGTTTCGGTTATCGTCCTGATTACCGCGCTGCTGGCCATTGAGCCTGTTACCGAGCTGACCACAGCTGGATCGGGAGGCGCAGAGCCGTTAACGCGATGGCTGAGCGCGGCGCAGCTGGCGGTCCTGGTCGCGCTGCTGACCTTGACCTTCCTGGTCTCAGCCAAGGGTGGCGAGGCGCAACCTGGCGGCGCAACCGTCAGGTACACGGCTTTGTTCCTGCTGGCCTACTATGCGTTTCAGCTCGTCATCTGGCTGGCATTCGTGCTGACCGGGCGGGCTTCGGCCGGCGCGGGAATCCTGCTGCAGAGCACGGGCGCAGAGGTCCTGATCCTGCCGCTGGTCCTGGTGTTCCCGATTCTCGCGTTCAGTACCGACTGGGTGGACCGGCTGCAGCGGATCGTGCGGCACATCGTGTTCTTCCGGGAGACGGCGCGGGGGAAGCTCAAGTTCTCCCGCTCGCTGCCGGTCCTTACGGCGATGGTCGCGGCCGGAATGCTCGCCTACGAGATTTCCATGGCCCACGAAGCCCTGCTTGGCGGCCTGGCAGCCGTGGTCGTAATCGCGGGGATCATGGTCCTGCTCGTCCGGCTGGCCCGGGTAGATAAAAGCTGGCCGCAAGACGTAGGGCGGCCGTGGCTTTTCGCCGCGGCGGCGTTTTTCTTCGTCGACTTCTTGCTGCTCGTTGACCTGAACCCATTCTCGGCCGGCTTGCCCAACCTGATGGTCGGCACCGTCGCCTCGCTGGCGCGGGTGCCGATCGCGCTCGGCGCCCTGACCGTGGCACTCTGGCTGATCTTGAAGGGGCGGACGGGTCAGCCGAAACCGGGAACCGGCGGACTGCTGCTGGCCATGGTGGCCTTGATAGTCCTCGCGGCCACATATCCCGCCGCGCTGGCCGGGGCCGGGCTATCAAACCCGCAGCCCTCTGACCTTCTCGGCGCGATCATCATCTGCGCCGCGGTCGGCACGCTGGCCTGGCTGGCGGCCATGGCGCGGCGGCGAATGTGGGGCCAGCATACGGTCCGGCTACGCGAGGTACTCGTGCTCCTGCTCGGGCTGCTGGCGGTGCGAGGCGTCTATGCCTTCCTGCAGCTGGTCTCCCGGCTCGGCCCGCAATACACGGTCCTGCTGGCCGCCTTCTTCCTGTTGCCTCCGCTATGGGTCTACCTGGTCCCGGTGGCGCAGCGCCGTCTCGCGAAGCCACTGCATGATCACGCGCGCGGCCTCGGGAAGCTGGTCCGCGTCATGGACGGCGAGGGGGAGGACAAGTCAGCTGAGGACCCGTTCGCCGAGCCGTCCCGGCTGATGCAGACGGGCTGCACGCTGATCCTCAACTGCCTGTTCCTCTATCTGGGCACGTTCCGTGAGCCGGTTTCCGGCGCGGTCCTCCCGTCGTTTCTGCACAGTGACCTCACGGCGTCGGCCGGCCTGCTGCTGCTGGCTCCGCCGGTGGTAGTGCTCGGGTTCATCCTCCGGGTCCGGCACCGAGCCCGCCGCGACCCTCACCCCGCACCGGGCGGTGCCGGCCCGGTTCCGCGGGACATCTCGAGGCGGCGGGTGGTGGGGGTCGCGGCGGCGGCCACGGCGGTCCTCACCGCCGTGCTGTTCGCGCTCGCCTTCCCGCGGACCCTGCACGCGAGCGAGAACCAGCCGTACACGGCCGCTACCCCCGGCGCCAACTGCGACGACGGCGACGCGTACTGGGCGCTGACTGAACCAGCCCCGGCCGGTATCGCCTGTGCTCATGCTGGCCTGGAGCTGACCGTGGCGGCGCGGACGACCAGCGTCATGACGTTCATCCCGCCTGACGGTTACTTCCCCGGCGACTACCAGGCGTCGGTCCGGGTTCAGTTCGTCCGGCTGGCCAGCGGCTGCGTGTCGATCGAAACCCGCGTGTCGGCCAGCGGATACTACTGGGACAACGTGTGCGACGCGGGCACATGGACGATCGACCGTTTCACCGGCATCACGCCCGTGGTCCTCGCCGACGGGCCTATCGCGCCCGCGAGCACATATACCCTCACGGTCACCGTAGAAGGCGGGAATGAGCGCCTGGCGGTCGACGGCGTCCAGCTCGGCTCGGTATCAGACCGGCGGTATTCCGGCACGCGAAATCTCGCCCTCGGCATCCAGAACCTGACTGGCCAGCCAGGACAGGCCGTGCTCAGCCACTTTGCCTTCACTCCGATCCTGCAGTCGGCCAGATCCAGCGCACCTCAGCCCTACCAGGCCGTCAGTCCCGGCCCGGCATGCGACAAGGGAGCGGCACAGTGGGGCCTGATGGCCACGTGGTACGCGCGGATCAGCTGCCAGGCACGGGGAACCACGTTCGCGATCCCCGCACATCACCCCCCCGCCCAGCTCGGTTTCACCCCGCCGGACGGGGTCTTCCCGGCCGACTATCGTGTTTCGGCGCTGGCCGACCTGCGCCAGATGCCCCGTGGCTGTGCCGTGATAGGCGTACGCATGGTCGGAGCGGACGGTTACACGGACGGGGTATGCGCGAGCGGGGCGTGGTTCATTTCGGTGACCAGCGGGGCGAACTCGCGAGTCCTGGCCCACGGCTCGGTCGCGCCGAAGGCAACCTACGATATCCAGGCGACCGCGAACGGCAGGGTGCAAAGCCTGACGATCGACGGCGTCGGTGTCGGCCAGGTGCGCACCGCCACCTCGACGAGCACGGCCTTCGTGCTGGTCGAGGTGGCCAACCTGGGCACTCGGCCAGGCTCGGCCGTCCTGAGCGACTTCGCCTACAGCCCGATCCGGTAAGCGGCAACTGCTGCTGGGCGCCTTCCGGCGATAATGCCCGGGTGGGCAGTAACCCGCTGCGGTGGAGCAGCGACGTGCGCCAGGCCGACTGGATCGGGCCTCGGCTGGCGGCTGAGGTGGCCGCGTGGAGCGGGATGCCGCTGCGGCCGGACGCGCAGTTCCATTCGATCGCGCTGCCGCCGACGGTGGGCCGTGTCGAGGACTGGGTGACCGCCTGGGCGCATCAGCTCGCCGAGGGCTTGATGACGCACGGCGCGGCCTCGCTCAGCACGCCCGGCGGATCAGTCAAGGCCTGGCTGCGGCGACCGCACGGGATCCGCCGGGGAGAGCTGCGCATCGAAGTCGCCGGACCTGCCAGCAGCGGCAGCAGCGTCCGTCCCGGCCTGCGCGGGGACGACGAGCAGATCCGGCGCGAGGTACACGACTACCTGACTGTCGCAGTGCTGGATCTGGCCGGGATGTAACGCTCCGTCTTTACCTTCCCGGGCGGCAGGGACGGGCGCGCGGCCGCCGCCACGGGTGGCGCCGGCGCCGGCGATGACCACCAAGATGATCCCGACGGCGGAGGCGGCGCCCGGGACCTGCCCGAGCACCAGCAGGCCCGCCAGCAGCGCGATGGCCGGTTCCAGGCTCATCAGGGTGCCGAAGGCGCTGGCGGTCAGGCGGCGCAGGGCGAGGAACTCCAGGCTGAACGGGACCACCGGATGCAGCGCGGCCAGGGCCAGCATGATGCCGAGCAGCGGCCAGGTCACCCGGTTCAGGCTGGGCCCGGCGGCGATCATGGCGATGATTCCGGCCACCGGGATGGAGACGGCCAGCCCGCTCAATCCGGTGACGCGGTCGCCGACGTGCTGGGTCAGCAGTATGTAGGCGGCCCAGCAGACCGCCGCGCCGAGGGCGAACGCCAGGCCGGCCGGGTCGATCCCGCCGTGCCAGGGGTGGGTCAGCAGCACGACACCGCCGGCGGCCGGGACCGCCCAGCGGCTGCGCCCGCCCCCGGGGCCGCACAGGGACACCGTCAGCGGGCCGAGGAATTCCAGCGCGCTGGCGGTGCCGAGCGGAATGTGCGAGACGGCCAGCATGAACAGCATCATCAAGCCGGCGGTCACCGCGCCCAGCACGCCGCAGGCCAGCAGGTCCTGGCCGGTAAAGTGCCGCAGCCGCGGCCGGACCAAGACCAGCAGAAGCACGCCGCCCCAGCCCAGCCGCAGTCCGGTCACGCCCAGCGGGCCGAGCTGGCCGAACAGGTGAACCGACAGGGCCAGCGCGAGCTGCACACAAGACATGGATGCCACTGCCATCAGCGCCCCGCCCCCGGTGCCGGCCAGGCCGCGGGCCGAAGCGGGGCGTGGGAGCGGCAGCGACGAACTCATGACCCCAGTAGAACGTCCGGCAATCGTTCATGTCCACGTGTTAAATATTGATATTCCGTCCAGATATAATTGACAATGAACCATGGAGACGCGACGGCTGGAATTGCTCGCCGAGCTGTCCCGGCTGGGCTCCATGCGCGCCGTCGCCGACGTGCTCGGCACCACCACCTCGACGGTGTCGCAGCAGATCGCCGTGCTCGCCCGCGAGATGGGCACCCCGCTCATCGAGCCGGCCGGGCGCCGCGTCCGGCTCACACCGGCCGGCCGCCGGCTGGCCGAGCATGCCGTCACGATCCTCGGCGCCGTCGAAGCGGCCCAGCTCGACCTGGGACCGCAGGCAGAACCCAACGGCACCCTGCGGGTCGCTGGATTTGCCACCGCCATCCGCGCCTACCTGTTGCCGGTCATCACCCGCCTGGCCGCCAGCCATCCACGGGTCCGCGTGCTGATCCGAGAGCACGAACCCGCCGAGGCCCTGGACCTGCTGGCCGCCGACCAGGCTGACCTGGCGCTCGTCTACGACTACAACCTCGCCCCCGCCGCAGCCGACCCCGCCATGCACAGCACGCCGCTATGGACCGCGCGGTGGGGCCTCGGCGTACCCGCCAGCCAATCTGATCCCGGTGCCACCACGCTGCAGGTCTTCGCCCGCTTCCGGGACCACGACTGGATCGGCAACTCCCGCAACACCGCAGACGAGGACGTCATCCGCACGCTCGCCGCGATGGCCGGCTTCACCCCGCGCATCACCCACCAGGCCGACAGCCTGGACCTGGTCCAAGACATGATCACCGCCGGCCTGGGCGTCGGCCTGCTCCCGCTGGGCTACCCCGTCCACCCCGGGGTCCGCTTCCTCCCGCTGACCGCTCCCGGCGTCGAGCTGCGGGCCTACGCGGTGACCCGTCACGGACACCTGCACTGGCCCCCGCTCGCCCTGGTTACCACCCTCCTCCGGCGGGCCACCCGCGCACCCGCCGAGGATTTCGAGGGGTTACTGGTCGCGGACCGGGATCGGCTCGGACAGCGCCGCCCGCCAGGCAGGCGCCTGGAAGGGGTCGGCGAAGTACTGGGTCTCGTGCGTGACCAGATCGCCGGCGAACTCCATGATGCTCACCGAATGGGTGGGCGCGCCGTCATAGGTGATCACGACCTCGCTCACCCACAGGTCGCCGCCGCCCCGGATACGCACGACGGTGAAGTGGCGTTCGGCCGGGTGCCCGCCGCGTTGCGCCTTGATCTTCGACCGGCCCCGGTAGCGCTCCCCGGACTGCGGGTAGTCCAGGATCGCGTCGGCGGCGTAGATCGCGTGCTCGGTGTCGGAGTCTCCGTCCTCGGAGGCCTTCCAGTGCTGCTCGATCCGCGCCCGGGTCCGGGCGTCGCGATCCGCTGTCTCGCTCACCTCGGCCACGTTAGCAGCCCGGAGTCCGGCAGCCGTAAGGCATCGCGGCGACCGCCTCGGCGTCGTGCGCATTCCACGCCGCGAAGTAGGGCTCGATCTGCGTCGGGCAACCCGGCGAAATGGTCATGCGGTCACACCCCGCGAGCCGCGGGCGCGGCAGCCAGGCTGCCGGTTTCCTCGGCCCGGAACAGGCCGAACGCGTCGTGGATGGGGCGGTCGGTCACCCGGAACAGGATCAGGTCGTCATCCGCGGCGGCCAGCTGATGCCAGGTCCAGGCCGGGATCGCCGCGACGTCGTTGCGGCGAAGCTCGAAGGTCTGGCCGCCGCAGCTCAGCGTCCCGGTCCCGCGGGCCACGGCAATGACCGAGCTGGCGGTCTCCCGGCGCGGCCGGGTCCGGGTTCCGGCAGGCAGGCCCTCGAGCAGGCAGCCCAAGGTGGCCAGGGCCGCATCGCCGGTGACCGGGTTGCGGTACTCCAGGCTGGTGAGCGCATCGCCGGCGGGCGCCCGGGCCATCAGCCGCCGCAGGGCGGGATAGGCCTCCTGCCACGGGTACCGGCGGACCGGGCTGTGGTGGCCCTGGCCCGGGCCGGCCGGGACCAGGGTGGCGGGACCGACGGCGGTACCCAGAGTGTCCAGGACCGGCAGCGGATCGTCGGAGTACGGGTCGTCGCGGAAGAAGCCGGCCCGCAATCCCAGCACGAACGGGACATCGAGGCCGTCCATCCACACCACGGGCTCGTCGCCGCCGGGATGGACGTGGCCGTGCCAGCTCCAGCCGGGAGTGAGGATGAGGTCTCCCGGTTCCATCGGCACCCGGTCCCCGTCGATGACCATGCGGGCGCCATGGCCGGCCAGCCCGAACCGCAGGGCCGACATCGAATGGGCGTGGACGGGGGCGCTCTCGCCCGGGAACAGCATCTGGTACGCCGCCGCGATCGTGGAAGTGGTACCGAGCGCCGGCGGGGTGAGCCCCGGGTTGCGCAGGATCAGCGCGCGGCGCTGCAGGACTTCCACGTCGTCGACGATGTCGCGGGACCGGGCCAGCTCGGGATAAAGATCGTCCCAGTGCCAGACGTGCCCGCGCTCGGGCCCGGACGGCTCGGTAATCTCGGGACGCTGCCAGAACGGCAGCGTGGACAGGTCTGCCAGCCGCTGGTAATAGTGAGAAGCATCGGCCGGGGCAACGGTCTGGCTCATGATTCCTCCTGGTGTCACTTCACGTGCCGTCAAGCAGGAGCATGCCGGGAGCTGCCGCGGCGAGCATCTGCCGGACGGGGTAGTTCTCACCCGCAGGAGTTATATGAGTCACTCCGGCTTGCCGGTCGAGGTGAGCTCGCTGGTGGGACGCGGACCGCAGATCGCGGCGGTCCTGGACGGCCTGCGGAACTCCCGCGTGGTGACGTTGACCGGCCCGGGCGGGTGCGGCAAGACCCGGCTGGCCCTGAAGGCCGCGACGCTCGCCGCCGACGGCTTCGGTGGCGGGTGGCTGGTCGAGCTGGCCTCGCTCACCGATCCCGCGCTCGTTCCCGCGTCCGTCGCCGAGACGCTGGGCATTCCGGAACGAGACGCCGCGAACCCGATGGCGGGCCTGGTGCGCGCGCTGGCCGATCGGGAGGTCCTGGTCGTGCTCGACAACTGCGAGCACGTCCTGGGCTCGGCGGGCCGGGTGGTGATCGCGCTGACCGAGCACTGCGCGGGCGTGCGCATCCTGGCCACCAGCCGGGAACGGCTGGACGTCCCCGGCGAATTCGTCTTCCCCGTACCGCCGCTGGAACTACCCGAAGACGATTCGGCCGACGCGGTCGCCGCCTCCGAGGCCGGGCGCCTGTTCGTCGTCCGGGCCCGCGCGGCGAGCCCGGATTTCGCGCTGACCGCGGGCAACTCGGCCGCGGTCGCCGAGGTGTGCGCCCGGCTGGACGGCATGCCGCTGGCCATCGAACTGGCCGCGGCCCGCTGCCCGGCACTCGGGCCCGCGCAGCTGGCCACGCGGCTGGAGGGCCACCCGGGCCTGCTCTCCGGCGGCGCGGCCCGCCCGGGACGGCACCGCTCGCTCGAGGCGCTGGTGTCCTGGAGCTACGAGCTGCTCGATGAGGCCGAACAGCGCCTGCTGAACCGGCTGTCGGTCCTGCGCGGGGGGTTCGATCTTGATCTGGCCGAACGAACCTGCGGTGGCGGGCCACTGGCACCCGAGGTGACCGCCGGCCTGCTGGCCAGCCTGGCCGGCAAGTCGCTGGTGCAGATCCAGGCGGGGCCGGTGATCCGCTATTCGCTGCTGGAGACCGTCCGCCAGTTCGCCGCCGGGCGGCTGGCCGCCTCCGGCGAGCAAACCGCGACGCGCGCCCGCCTGCTGCGGTGGGCGCTGGAGGTAACCAGGTCGGCGGAGGCAGCGCCGTCAAGCGCCGAACGGACCGCCTGGTCCGGTCGGCTGTCCGCCGACCAGGCCAGCATCCGGGCCGCGCTGTCGTGGGCGCTCGGCGGTGCCGAGCCGCAGGCGGGAGTGGAACTGGCCGCCCGGCTCGCCCGGTGGTGGATCGCCACCGGCCGGTATACCGAAGCCGGCCAGGTCCTGACCACGGCCGCCGGCCTGCAGGCCGCGGCGGCGCCCGGCATCGCGGCCCGGGTGCTGCTCGGCGCGGCCTGGTCGGCGTACCACCTGGGTGACAACCGGCGGGCCGCCCCGCTCGCCGCCGGCGGCATCGCCCGCGCCCGGCAGGCCGCCGAACCGCAGCTGGAAGCCTGGGGTCACAACCTGCTGGCCGCCCTGGCCTGGCACGCGGGCGATGCGGACCTGATCGTCGCCGAAATCGAAACCAGCCAGGCCCTGTCGGGCTCGGCTGATCTGGCGCTCGCGGCGCGGGCCCAGGTCCTGCTGGCCAACGCGGCCCTGTTGTCCGGCGACCTGGCCGAGCAGGACCGGCACGGCCGCCGTGCAATCGAACTCGCCCGCACGGCGGCGGGCCAGGAAGGACTCGCCCTGGCCCTGAGCGCCTGGACGATGGCCGCGATCGCCGGGGCGGGCCTCCAGCCCGCCACCGCGGCCGTGCTCGATGAGGCCGCCGGCCTGCTCGCGGCACACGAGGATCGCTTCACCGAGACCGTCATGCGCCACTGGCTGGCCCGGCTGTTTGCCACCCTGGGCCAGTTCGAACCGGCCGCGACGGAGGTCGGATTGTGCTGGGCCGCGGGACGCAGCGGCGCGGCCCGGCTCGTGGAAGTCCTCGGACCGCTGGCCGAGGCCCGCCTCGCCGCGGCCCGTGACGACACCGCTGCCGCCGCCGGGGCGCTGCGCCGGGCCGCTGACGGTGGTTACCGGGTCGAAATCGTCATGTTCGTTCCGGCCATCCTGGCCTACCTGGCGTGCCTGGCCGCTGCTGCCGGTGACCAGTCCACCGCGGCCGCCGCCGTGGCCGAGGCACGCGGCGCGCTCGGCGACCGGCGCCAGGCGATCACGGCCGCCACGCTGCACTACGCCGAGGGCGTCATGGCCTGGCGCCGCGGTGAGTTCGCCGACGCCGAGCACCTGGTCCGGGAGGCCACCGTGCAGTGGCACCGCTGCGGCGACCGGATGGAAGCCTGCGATGGCATCGAGTTGCTCGGCGTGGTGGCCGCGGCCCGCGAGCGCTTCCCCGACGCCGCCCGCCTGCTGGCCGGCGCCGACGCGGCCCGGCCGTCATTGCAGTACCTGGCCCCCGGATTCACCGCCCATCGCTCCGCCGCTGGCCAGGCCGCCCGCCAGGCCCGGGACGTCCTCGGCGAAGCCGGCTTCGCCCAGGCCTGGGAACAAGGCCACGGACTGACCCTGGACGACGCGGTGGCCTACGCCGTGCGCAGAGGTGGCGGCCGCAAACGACCCGCCGTCGGCTGGGCCGCCCTGACCCCCGCCGAACGGGAAGTCGTCCGCCTGGTCAGCGAAGGCCTGCGGAACGACGCCATCGCCCGGCGGCTGTTCATCGCGCCCGGCACGGTGAAGGTCCACCTGTCCCACATCTTCGCCAAGCTCGGCATCACCACCCGCGCCGAACTAGCCGCCCAAGCCGCCGCCCAGGAGCCCGAGCGCAAGGAAACGGACCGCCGAAGCGTATAGGGGTTATGGAGCGGGATCAGCACCAGTTCGAGGTCTTCTACGCGGCTGCCCGTGATGACTGCCTGCGGGTTGTGCTCATCAGCGTCGGTGACCGGCCACTGGCCGAGGACCTGGTCGCGGAGGCCTTCACCAAGGCCTGGATGTCGTGGCCGAGGGTGCGCGAGCATCCGTCACCGCGCGGCTGGGTGGTGCGAACCGCGCTCAATGCGCATGTGTCCTGGTGGCGGCGGCGCCGGCGCGAGGTTGCGCTGGGCGGTCATGAGGCGGTGGCAGCAGATAGCCATGACCCGAGCCTGGACAGCTCGCTGATCGCCGCTCTGCAGCGGCTGCCGGCTAAGCAGCGCGTGGTCATCGTGCTCCGGCTGCTGCTGGACCTGGACACCGCCACGACGGCGAAGACGCTGGGCATGGCCAGCGGAACCGTCGCTTCCCACTTGCACCGCGGCCTCGCCGCGCTGCGCCGGGACCTTCCCGCCCTCGACTACCGGGAGCAAACCAGATGAACGACACCACGCTGTCCGCGGCGGTCAAGGACCAGCTCACCGCGGTACACGACGCTCTGAGCACTGTGCACCTGGCCATCCCGGCCAGCGAGATCATCGCCCGGGGACGGAAACGCCGCACCCGGCACCGCCGGACCGCCTGGGCCGGAGCGGGCGCGATAGCGGCCGGCCTGGCCCTAGCCGTGGCGGCTCTCGTGCCGGGCAGCGGCACGCACACCGCCAACAGGACCGGCGCTGTCCGGCTCACCGCCTGGACCGTCGTCAAGCTGGCCGACGGCGACATCTACGTTCAGATCCGCCAGTTGCGTGACCCGGCCGGGCTGCAGGCCCGTCTCCGCGCCGACGGCGTCCCGGCCAGCGTCACCTTTGACGACCAGACGAACCCGGCCTGCCGTCCGTATCCCGCGGACATGGCCCTGCTCGAGCGGGTCTTTCCCCAGTCCTACCGGTCAGGCCCGCCGCCGTCGCCGGACGGCGTCATAGTGATCAGCCCGGCACACCTGCCCGCGGGCGCCGGAGTGCGGCTCGCCGCCACCTTCAGCCAGCCCCCGGCCACCGGCGACGTTGACGCACCGCTCCTGGTGCAGGCCAGCCCGGAATGCACCGGCAGCTGAGTCAGTACCTGATAGCAGGGAACTGGTCGCGGGCGCGCTCGAGCTGGCCGGTCCACTCGCGGGGCCAGCCGAACGCCCGGGCGGCCTGGCCGCTCATGTCGGCGGCCGCGGCACCGCTGGTGAAGTGGACGTACTCGCCCCAGTTCATCCGCCGCGTGTAGGTGCCGCCGGAGTCGCGCGGGAAGTGCCGGGCCAGTTCGGAGAAGAACCTGTTCATGACCTGCGCCCGGCCGCAGTCCCGCCACAGCGGGTAGAACCAGTCGCGGAACCAGCGGGTCCGGCGGCGGGGGAAATCGTCGGCGTTGCTGGTGAACCGGCGGTAGACGCCCTTGGCCTCGCGGTCCATGCCCAGGGCGGTGTAGAGGTCATAGATGTAGAACTCGGCCCACTTGCTGTCGCCCCACACCTCATACGCCGGTGAGCCGTGGAGGCCGTTGTTGGCGCTCTCCACCGAGTGCCCGATCTCGTGAGCGGGCAGCTCGCGAGCCAGGGTGTTGCTTTCCCGCCAGGTGTCCAGCCCGCAGTCGCTGACGTTGTGGTAGTCGTGGACCGGGCTGACGTAGTAGCCCGCGTGGCCGCCGCCGTGCCGCCCGGCGTGGTGGATGGAGTAGATGCGCGGGTCGGGCCCGAACGCATCGCCGTAAGTTGCTTTGGAGTACTGCCAGGTCACATTGATGAACCGGGGCAGCCACCGGACCTCAGCCAGGCGCACGTCGGGATCTAGGTAGATCGCGCAGTGCTCGTCGCTGTGGTAGAGCCGGAGCAGCTGGCGGTGGTCGAACCAGTGCTCCTGCCAGGTGGCCGGCGGGTCAGCCAGCTGACGTTCCGGCTCTGCCTCCACCAGGTCCTCCCGCCTGTCCGTGCTTGGTCAGCGTGGGGTCGGAGTGTAGATGAGCTTCTTGTTCACGAACTCATCGATGCCCAGGGAGCCTAGCTCCCGGCCGACGCCAGAGCGTTTGGTCCCGCCGAACGGCAGGTCGGCCATCGAGCCCGTCGGATTGTTGATCCACACCATGCCGGTGTCGAGCAGGGCGGCGACCTCCTGGGCCCGCTCGGGGTCCGCGCTGTAGACGGCGCTGCCAAGTCCGAACGACGAGGAATTGGCCAGCTCCACCGCCTCGGCGGCGTCCGCGACCCGGTAGATGACCGCCGCGGGACCGAACAGCTCCTCGTGGTAGGCCCGCATCTGCGGGGTGACGTCGGTCAGGACCGTGGGCTCGACGAACGCGCCCGGCCGGTCGAGCCGCCTGCCGCCGGTGCGCAGCGTGGCGCCCTGGTCCACGGCGTCCTTGATCTGGCCCATCAGGCGCTCAGCGGCCGACTCAGAGGACAGCGGCCCGAGGTCCGAGGCGGGATCGGTGGGATCGCCCGGGCGCAGGGCGGCCATCGCGGCGGTGAACTTGTCGGTGAACTCGTCGTAGAGATCACCGACTACGATCATCCGCTTGGCTGCGGTACAGGCCTGGCCGGCGTTGCCCATCCGGCCGGCGACCGCGTCCTTCACGGTCTTGGCGATGTCGTCACTGTCCAGCACGATGAAGGGGTCGGAGCCGCCGAGCTCGAGGACGACCTTCTTGAGATTCCGGCCCGCGACCTCGGCGACGGCCGCGCCAGCCCGCTCGCTGCCGGTCACCGACACCCCGGCCAGCCGCGGGTCGGCGATCATGTCCGCGACCTGGCTGTTGGACGCGAAGATGTTGATGTAGGCATCCTCCGGCAGTCCGGCGTCACCGAAGACCTGCTCCATGGCCAGGGCCGACTCCGGGTCCTGCGGCGCGTGCTTCAAGATGATCGTGTTGCCGGCCATCAGGTTCGGAGCGGCGAAACGGGCGACCTGGTAGTAGGGATAGTTCCACGGCATGATGCCGAGCAGCGGGCCGATCGGCTCCTTGCGGATCACGGCCTGCCCTCCGGCCCGCGGGCTGAACGGAGTGTCCGCAAGGAGCGCCGGCCCCTGGTTGGCGTAGTACCGGTAGATGCTCGCGACCAGGCTGATCTCGCCCTTGGCCTCCCGGGTCGGCTTGCCCATCTCCCGGGTGATCAGTACGGCCAGGTCATCGGCACGCTCCTTGTACAGCTCGGCCACCCGCAGCAGGACCTTGGCCCGCTCGTCTTTCGCGCTGTTCCGCCAGGATTGGAAGGCCCCGGCCGAGCGCTCCAGCACCTGCTGGACCTCCGCGTCGGTCGCGGTGGCGAACTCGCGCTCGGTCTGGTTCGTGGCCGGGTTGACGACCTTGTACTCGCTCACGCTGCTATCCCTCCGGCTCCGCTGCCGTGACTGCTTACTTACGATAATCGGCCTATCGCCAGCCGAGCGCGGGGGCCACGTGGGTGAGGATGTTCTCGATAACGTGGGCGTTGTAGTCGACGCCGAGCTGGCTGGGCACGGTGAGCAGCAGCGTGTCGGCGGCTGCGATCGCCTCGTCCTCCTTGAGCTGGCCGATCAGCGCATCCGGCTCGGCCGCGTACGTGCGGCCGAAGATCGCCTGGGTGCTCGCGTCGATGAACCCGATCTCGTCGGTGTCCTGATTCCGGCGGCCGAAGTACGCCCGGTCCCGGTCATCGACCAGGGCGAAGATGCTCCGGCTTACCGAAACCCGCGGCTCCCGCTCGTGGCCGGCCTTCTGCCACGCGTCACGGAACGCCTGGATCTGCTCGGCCTGCTGCAGGTGGAAGGGCTTGTCCGACTCGTTGTTGATCAGCGTCGAACTCTGCAGGTTCATGCCCAGCTCGGCGGCCCACGTGGCGGTCTGCTGTGACGCGGCACCCCACCAGATGCGCTCCCGCAGCCCTTCTGAGTGCGGCTCGACGCGCAGCAGGCCGGGCGGGTTCGCAAACATCGGGCGGGGATTGGGCTGCGCGAAGCCGTCGCCGCGCAGCACCTCAAGCAGCACCTGAGCGTGCCCGCGGGCCATGTCGGCGTCCGTCTGGCCCTCTTGGGGCTGGTAGCCGAAGTACCGCCAGCCGTCGATCACCTGCTCCGGCGAGCCGCGGCTGATCCCCAGCTGCAGGCGGCCGCCCGATATGAGGTCGGCCGCGCCGGCGTCCTCCGCCATGTACAGCGGGTTCTCATAGCGCATGTCGATGACCGCCGTGCCGATCTCGATCCGGCTGGTCCGCGCGCCAACCGCCGCCAGCAGCGGGAACGGGGAGCCCAGCTGCCGCGCGAAGTGATGCACGCGGAAGTACGCGCCATCCGCGCCCAGCTCCTCGGCCGCCACGGCCAGGTCGATCGCCTGCAGCAGCGCATCCGATGCCGACCGCGTCTGCGAGCCAGGCGAGGCCGACCAGTGCCCGAACGACAGGAAGCCAATCTTCTTCACCAGCGCGTCAACGCGAACCGCCCAGGCGGCATTCCGCCCATGTCCAGGCGCCTACGGGTGGAATCGCCATCGGCCTTCGGAGACGATGTCCGTCTGGTCGCCGTTGACGCGGATAGCCGTCTCATCGTCGATGAAGTAGATCGGGAAATCCGCCCGCGCGGCGATCCGGTCGGCCCAGGCGTCCCCGCGCTCGGGGAAATCCGGTGAGTACAAATGCGGCTTCAGGTACCAGTCGAACAGGCCAAATGGAGGGTCCAGCGTGATCGCGCCGAGGACATGCAGGTCTGCGGCGTCCCCGATGACGTCGGCGGAGTGCTTGTTGAGATTGCGGCTGAAGATCATCGATCCGGCGCTCACGCCCACATAGACACGATCTTCCAGCGCGTTGCGCAGGCCGTCGGCCAGGCCGTTGCCGGTGATGCTGCGCGCGAGGTGGTAGTGGCTGCCGCCCTCGACGTAGATGACGTCGGCATGCAGCACGCGGTCCAGCACCATCTGCCGGGGCAGGCCGTTGAGCTCCAGCATGTCGAACTCGTGCCAGCCCAGGCCATACAGCCGGTTCAAGTCGGCCACGAACCATCCGTGGTCTCCGGGCTCGGCCAGGGACGCGGTCGGCACGTACACGACGTTCGCCGACGCGAACGGCTTTCCCAGCAGGTCTTGCAGCGCGTGCCGCAGTGTGCGATTGCGCAGGCCAGCCGACGTCAGCAGAAGCTTCACCAGACGAGCTTAATCATCACCGGCGGGCGTCGTACCGCCAGAACGGGCGCACGGCCAGGGTGATTACCACCACCAGGCCGATGCAGTCAGTAACGTCCGGCGCCTACCGGGCCGCACCGATCGTCGCTGGCCGCAGGACGGCGGCGGAGGCATGAGCCAGCAGCCACTCGTTCGAGCGCTTCAACGACCAGCCGAATACTTCGCGGATTCGGAGCAGGCCGTCGATGCCGTAGTAGTAGGTGATGATCCGGCTTGCTAGCCGTGCGTCGACGTCGTCGCGCAAGGCGCCGATGTCCTCGAGATGGCGGCAGATCATCGTGAGACTGCGGTTGTGCCGCCTTTGCGCGGTGGCGAGCACCGCGCCGGACTCGTCGTCGTGCGGCGCCACGTCGATCACTACCCGGGTGACGTCGCCCCACTGCTCGGTGATCTGGAGGTAGGCGGCGCTCAGGACCTGCATCACCAGGGCGGCGTCGTCGGTGGCGAGTGCCTGTTGCTGGAACTCGAGGACCATCGGAGCCTGCGTCCAGCTGTCCATGAGCGATCGCAGCAAGCCTTGCTTGCCGCCGCACTGCGCGTACACCGTTGCTGGAGACACCCGGCTCAGCGTGGCGATCTGCTCGACCTTGGTCTGGAAGAAGCCGTTCTCGGCGAACAGCCGGCGCGCCGCGGCAATCACCGCGGCGCGGGTCTGATCCGGATACTCCTCGTGACGTGGTCGATCGGGTGGTCTGTCCATGGCGACATGTTAGTCAGTAAAGTCATCCCGGCTTGTTGGACCAAGACTCCAGTTGTTAGAGTCAGACTCTGGCGAGCAGAGCTATTAACCGACACGGGACGGCGGTCTGGGCCTACCGGAAACGCTGGGGAAATCGTGACGACGGTTGCTCGAGAGGGTCCCAGGCTCGATGCCGGAAACACGCCCGAACAGCTCCGCTTTCAATTCCTCGGTCCGCTGCGGCTGTTGGCGTGGCGGCGGCGAGATGCGCGTCGGCTCCCGGCTGCAACGGTGCGTGCTGGCAGTCCTGCTGGCCCGGGGCGGTAACCCGGTCAGCATGTCCGAGATGGTCCGCTAACTGGAACAGGAGGCCAGGCATGGCCGAGTTCACGACCAGAGACGGAACTCAGATCTTCTTCAAAGACTGGGGCACCGGTCAGCCAATCGTTTTCAGTCACGGGTGGCCCCTGTCGTCCGACGACTGGGACGCCCAGATGCTGTTCTTCCTGCACCGCGGCTATCGGGTGATCGCCCATGACCGGCGCGGGCATGGCCGGTCCGCACAGCCCAGCGAGGGCAACGACATGGACCACTACGCCGACGACCTTGCCGACCTGACTCAGCACCTCGACCTGCACGACGCCGTCCACGTCGGGCACTCGGCCGGCGGCGGAGAGGTGGCGCGCTACGTCGGCCGCCACGGCCAGGCTCGCGTGGCGAAGGTGGCGCTGATCAGCGCGGTGACCCCGTCGGTGCTGCAAACCGACGCCAATCCAGCCGGCGTGCCCCAGGCCGCCTTCGAGAGCTTCCAGGCGGCGATAGCGGCGAACCGTTCGGAGTTCTACCGGGCCGTACCGTCCGGGCCGTTCTACAACTTCGACCAGCCGGACGTTACGCCGTCGGAGGCGATCATCGCGAACTGGTGGCGTCAGGGCATGATGGGCGGCGCGAAGGGTCAGTACGACTGTGTCTCCGAGTTCATTCGCGAGGACTACAGCGAGGACCTGAAAAAGATCAGCGTGCCGGTCCTCGCCATGAACGGTGACGGCGACCAGGTCGTCCCCCACGACAGTTCGGGTCCCCGGGCCGTCAAGCTTGTGCAGAACGGCACGCTGAAGACGTACCCGGGCTTCCCGCACGGGATGCCGACCACGCACGCGGACACGATCAACAACGATCTGCTGGCCTTCATCCGGTCTTGATCGTTCCGAACGGGCGCCGTCCGTCAGACGGTGAGGGTGAACCAGACGTCTTTGCCGTCTGCGGTGGCGCGAGCACCCCAGCTGGTGGACAGCATCTCCAGCAGGCTCAGGCCGCGGCCCGATTCGTCGGTCGGGTCGGCCAGGCGAGGCTGGGGCCGGTACCAGCCCCGGTCGGAGACGATGACGGCGATCTCGATATCGGTACGGCGCAGCCGGAGCCTGACCGGCCCCAGACCGTGCACGACCGCGTTGGTGAGGATCTCGGACGTTAGCAGGGTCGCGGTGTCGGTCAGGTGCGCGCAATCCCAGTCGTCCAGCAGGGCGGCGACGAATCGGCGCCCGGCCGGGACCGCGGCTGGGTCGCTGGCGAATTCGATGGCTGCGGTGGCCAGGGCGGCCTCCGGCAGGCGGACTAGCAGGAGCGTCACGTCGTCAGTGAAACCACCGGCCTGATTGCCGGTCTCACCCGGCAGTCTGGTGATCATGCGGTCGGCGACCTTGTCCAGGTCGAGCCCGTCGGCGCAGGCCGCCCGCAGCTCGGCCCCGGCCTTGTCGATCTGCAGATCCAGGTCGCTGTGACGGGTCTCGACCAGCCCGTCGGTGTACAGCGCAAGGACCGATCCGGCGGGGGCCATGAAGCTGGCCTGCTGGTGCGGGACCTGGCCCACGCCGAGCGGCACGCTGACCGGCGCGGCGATCCGGGTTACGGTAACGCCGCCGGGTCCGGGGGTGGCCAGCAGCACCGGCAGATGGCCCGCTGAGCAGATCGTCACGGGTAGCCGGCCGGCCGCATCCGCGCCGGGATCGATAATCAGGTAACAGCAAGTGATCAGCTGCTGCGGGAGATCGGAAGCGAAGGCATCCAGCGCTTGCATGAGCTGCTGCGGCGGAAGCTGGGTCTTGGCCAGCGACCGCGCAGCCGACCGGAACTGTCCCATGACCGCGGCGGCTTCCAGGCCGCGGCCCATGACGTCGCCGACGAACACCCCTGCTCGCCCGGCGCCGAGCGGGATGAGGTCGAACCAGTCGCCGCCAACCCCGGCGCCGCCGGTGGCGGGCAGGTAGCGGTGCGCCGTCTCGACCTCGGGGATGCGCGGCGGCGTTCCCATCAGGGCCTTCTGCAAGGTGAGCGCGACGTGCCGTTGCTGCTCATACAACTGGGTCAGCTCACGCTCGGCGTGCTTGAGTGCGCTGATGTCACGGGCAATGGCCGAGGCGCCGGTGATCGTGCCATCCAGGTCACGGGTCGGCCACACCGTCACGTCGACATCCAGCAGTCGGCCGTCCTTGACCATCCGGATCGCCTGGACATGCTCGGCCCGTTCCCCGTGCCCGAGCCGCTCCAGCAGGCTGGAGATCTTGCCCTCATCACCGGGCGGCACCAGCATCGCGATGTCGGCGCCGATCGCCTCGTCAGCCGCATACCCGTACAGGCGCTGGGCAGCAGCGTTCCAGAACGTGATGCCCCCGCCGAGGGTCACCGACAGGATGGCATCCTGCGAGGATTCGACTACATCGGCCAGATCGCGGGTGTGCCGCTCAGCGGCCCTGCGGTCAGAGACATCGCGCACCGCCGCGCAGTACAGTCGCCTGCCGGTCGCGTCCAACGGGGACAAGCTGATCTCGACCGGAAACTCACCGCCGTTCTTGCGCAGGCCGGACAGGTCCAGGCCGGCGCCCATCGGCCGGACCGACCGAGCAGCGGCATACCGGGCGCGGTGGCCGGGATGCAGGCCACGGAACCGTTCCGGGACCAAGATCTCGACCGGTTGCCCGACTAGTTCGGCGCGGTCATATCCGAACAGGGACTCCACCTGCGCGTTGACGAGCTGGATCAGGCCGTCCTCGTCCACGATCACCATCGCGTCCGGCGCCGATTCAAGCAACCCGCGGAACCACCGCTCGGCGACATCGCCCGCGGCCACCCACTCCATCGTTTCAGTCACACGTCCCCCACGCGGTCTCTGCCGTCAGGCACTTCACACCGCACGCCGCCCGGCAGCCAGCAGCATCCAGGCACTGGTCGAGCCGCGCGGGCCAGCGCCTGGCTGCGCGACCTTTCTGCATATAAATACACGCCGGGGAGGAACGGCGCTAACGCAGATAATACGCAGCGGCCAGCCCGAAAAGGCGCCGAATGAAAATTGAATACAAAGAGTTGCCGTCAAAATCCGCCTAAATATGACATTAGCGATATTCGCTAAGAACGGACCGGAAACGCACGAGCGGGAGGTTACCGGTATTGGCCAGATCCGGCGGGTGTCCAATACGCGCCCCCGGTCCGCCGACCCGCTGTGCAACCGAGCGGAGGGGTTCGGCGTCCTCAGGACATGAACAGGCGTTTCTCGGCGACCGCAGCGGCGCTCGTCGCGCTCGTCGTGCTTGCGGGCTGCGCGTCATCCAAGCCCGGCTCCGTGCAGT